>Ga0302309_10001060_pt1 | contig 26717 bp, 21 predicted proteins | sample III_Palsa_N1_1_FD_200453 | JGI IMG/M metagenome (GOLD analysis project Ga0302309, IMG submission 200453) | Peat permafrost microbial communities from Stordalen Mire near Abisko, Sweden - III_Palsa_N1_1 | ecosystem: Environmental > Terrestrial > Soil > Palsa > Peat permafrost | place: Sweden... | reverse complement strand
AGAAACCGGTTATTTGATTTAGGGCAGCAGCGTAATGTGTAGCTTTACACATCACAAATCTCCACCGCCCTCTTCAACGACGCCACCTTATCCGCAGCGATAGGAATGAACTCCTGCGCCACATATCCCTTGAATCCCGTAGCCACGATCGCCTTCATAATCGCCGGGTAATATAGTTCCTGCGTTTCGTCAATTTCATTCCTGCCCGGTACGCCCCCCGTATGGTAGTGCCCGAAGTATTGGGCATTATCCCGGATCGTCCGGATGACGTCTCCTTCATCAATCTGCATGTGATAGATGTCGTACAATAATTTGAAATTAGGCGACCCCAGTCTTTTACACAATTCAACACCCCACTTGTGGTTGTCGCACATATAATCGTGGTGATTGATCTTGCTGTTCAGTAATTCCATCTGAACCGTGATCCCACTCTTTTCCGCCAGGGGCATGATTTGTTGCAAACCCTCCACACAGTTTTTGAGTCCTGTCTCATCGTCCATACCATTCCGGCTACCGCTGAAGCAGATCACGTCCGTGTATCCCGCCGTCACCATCAAGGGGATCACATCCAAATACCTTTTTACCAGGTCTGCGTGAAAGTTCTTGTCGTTAAACCCATTGGTAAGACTGATGGGCCCATCGATGTAGCACATGGAGGAGTAGATGCCGTACTTCTGAATAACGGGCCAGTCTTTGGGGCCGAGAAGGTCAATGGCATTAAATCCTATACGCTTCACCGCCTGGCAAAGGTCATCCAGCGAAAGAAAGTTATACGTCCACTGGCATACGGAATGATTAATGTTCCCCTTAAAATGAAAATCAGTGTTTTCTTTCATATCCTCTTTTGGTATAAATGAAGAAAGGGCTCCCGCGCCGAACGCCAGCGATCCGAGCCCGAGCGATCCTAACCCCAATTGTTTCAGCATTGTTCTACGCGGTAATTGCTTTTTCATGATATGTATAAATTTTGGATTGACCTTTGATCACGGCATCAGAAGCATCCACGAATTGAACATCAAACATGCCCAATGTACGAAATGCCGTGAGATAATAACCCTTTTGTGATTCATTACCCACCACGGTCATAGGCAGGCCTTGACCGGGCAGATCTTTTATTTCCGAACCAATGAGCAATCCGCTCAGGTAGTAATAGTTTTCTTCTTTTGTGTATTTACCCAGCAGGTGATTGGTTCTCACTAAAAACGCACTATGCAATAAATTAGAATGAGCCCCTTCCTTTACCCCTTCTTCAAAACATTCCAGATCGCTTCCATCAAACAAGGAGCCCTTTTCCGAGACAGACCCGGCAAGAATCCCATTTTTTGAAAGCAAAGAAAAGAACTCGCCGGTCATATAGGTTTTAAGGCTCAGCGCGCTCCGTTCGTTCACCCAAATGTGTTTGGAATGTGTACCCGGAAAAATATAAACCCCGTCCGAAGGGGCGCATCCGATGAGTTGGGTCTCTTCGCCCCGCATGACATCCAACGTCGTTTTCCCGCCGGAGATCACCAGCACCCGATGGTCGAAAAGAGCAGTGGCAGGCAGGAAGCGGCAACAAAGGTCATGTCCGTTCGTACTAAACGGCAGTTCCTTATACGGAAGCTCCAGCATCCCCATATTGGAAGAGGCCATTCCCGAAATAACGACGGGCAGCCCTGCGAGCGAATAATTCACCTGTTCCTCCAGGAGAGACAAGGGCCCTTTGATAACCGACAGGTAAAAAGGCAACCTGTCCGCCTCCATAAGTGAAAGATTGGTCCACGCATGGAAAGTCGGAGAAATTCCTTCTCCATTCATTAATTCTCCAAGGACAGCCGCCTTGTCCATATCGACCAACCGGAGTCTCAGGGTGGAAGTCCCCCAATCGCAACTGATCATCTTTTTCATGTACCTTTTATTTTTACCCGTTCTATCTTTCCCACGAGAAAAACATAAGAGCCGATCCCAACCAATGCCAGCCCACTTATAAAGAGGAGGGCAGGGGAGAAGTCGCCTCCTTTTACCAGGCAGCCGATGATAAAGGGTATGGAAACAGCAGAAAGGCTGCCCACGAAATTAAACGCTCCGCTGGTCAGTCCAATCAAATGTTTGGGCGCCAAAAGCGAAACAAATACCCAGGTGATGGAAGCCAATCCATTTCCAAAAAAAGCGATCGCCATGAATAATATAATGAGCCAGGGGCTTTGAACATAATTGGCCCCTACGATAAAAATAGATAAAATCAGGCCTGAGATAACAGGCAGTTTTCTGGCAATGTTGACAGGGATCTTCTTCCTGGTCAGAAAATCTGACAGGAAGCCGGACAGCAGGATACCCGCAAATGCTGCCAAAAATGGAACGGAAGCCAGGAACCCTGTTTTTATAAAAGTCAGTCCCCTGTATTTTTCCAGGTAAATAGGAAACCACGTAAGGAAAAACCAGAGAGACGAAGTCACGGCAAACTGCCCAATATAAATTCCCCATAATTTTCTATGGGAAAAGACTTCCCTAAGGTCACTCCAGCCCCCACCGCTCCGCACGCCACTCTCGTCCGCGCCGCCCGCCGCCGGCAAACCGCCACTCTCCTCCGCGCCACTCTCGTCCGCGCCGCCCGCCGCCGCAAAATCGCCGCCCGCCCCGGCGGCCCGCACATCACCGGCGTCCGCGCCGCCCGCCGGCTCCCTATACACCAGGTACCAAACCATCCCCCACACCATCCCTGTCACCCCCGTTATAATGAACAACCATCTCCAGCCCAAATAATGCAGGACCGCCGCCATCAAAGGCGTCAGCAACGCCAACCCGATGTATTGCCCCGATGTATACACCGCAATAGCCGAAGCCCTTTCCTGTTCCGGGAACCACGCAGTAACAACCCGATTATTTATAGGATAGGCCGGTGCTTCCAACGCCCCCGTCGCCAACCTGAACCCCAGCAGCGCAACAAACCCGCCTGCGAATCCCTGGAACAAGGTGACCAGTGACCACCCCGTCAGGCTCAGTGCATACAGCACCCGCGGAGCCACCCGATCCGTCAACAGCCCACCCGGAATCTGCAGTGCCACGTACGTCCACCCGAAGGCCGAAAAAACCAGCCCCAGTTGCACTGAATTGAGGTGGAAGGCGGAACTGATCGAAGAAGCCGCAATGGAGATATTCGTCCTGTCCATATAGTTTATCACCACATTGATAAAGAGGAAGACTAGGACCCGGTAACGTACAAAAGGAGACATTTCTTACGCCCCTCCTTTCACCGGACAAAGGGCCACCCGAAACCCCCTATAGGCGCTTTTTTCCGGTTGCGGGTTCGAAGCCCGGTTCGCCGATCTTTCGTCCGCCGCACCGCTGCCCCAGCTACCGCCCCGGTTAACCCGGGCCGATCCGGTGTCAGGGCCCGAAGGGTCAGTGACATTTCCGCCCGGATAAGGGCCGTACCAGTCCCGGCACCATTCCCATATATTTCCCGACATATCCTGGAGTCCCCATGGATTGGCGATCTTTTCACCCGCGTTGCGGGGACCTGCTCCCGATTTGCCGAGCTTTCTCCCTTCGTAATTGACCCAGTTATCCCCCCCATACCAGGCAATGCTGTCCAGTAAAGCAGACACTTTAGTATCGGTGGACAGGGGCCCTGCATAAGTAGCCGTCATCGTGCCCGCCCTGCAGGCATATTCCCATTCAGCCTCCGTAGGCAAAGAATATTGATACCCCGCCGGAAGTCGCCCGCTGGCCCTTTCCCGGATCGTAAGTGTCCGGCAGAATTCCATCGCGTCATTCCAGCTCACAAAATACATAGGGAGGCTATCACCCTCGTTAGCCATGATCTTATCGGGGTCTTCCCGGTTAAAGTTCATGAAAGCCCGCAGGGTGGCCTTCCGGGTACCGAAGTCATAGACCGTTTCATCATTCAGCATTTTCATCACATGCTCTCTCAGGCTTTCCCCCATGACAGCTTTCCACTGACCGACCGTCAATTCAGTCTGCCCCAGCCAATACCCTTTGGTAAGCGTCACTGTGGTTTGAGGGCTTTCATCCCCCTTGCGCCCTGGCTCAGACGTCGGGCTGCCCATGGTAAAAGTTCCGGGTCCTACCCATTTCAAAGGCAGCGTCTTGCTTGCATTCAGAGGCAGGTTCCATGGCTTTCCGGCCACCGGCCCCGCTGGTTTTCCGAAGCCAAAAAGCACTGATAAGCATATAGTTGCAAATAGCTGTCTCATAAATTACTTTAATTAATTAAGATTGTTCACCATCTCCCAAAACCGCGCGGCGCCCCTCACCACCAACCCGCTCCGCGTGCCTCGCCGCCGCCGCGCACGCCCCGCGCTGCCGCGCGGCGCCCCTCACCATTCCGCCACACTCCCGTCCCCATGCCTCCACAACGGATTCCTCCAATGGTGCCCGACGGAAGCCATCTTCCTCACGTGCTCCTCATTGATCTCTATCCCTAGCCCCACCCCGGATGGGATCTTTACATACCCCTCCGTATATTGAAACACCGTCTTATCCACGAGATAATCCAGCAAGTCGCTTCCTTGGTTATAGTGTATCCCCAGGCTTTGCTCCTGGATAAAGGCATTATGGCAAGTCGCATCCACCTGGAGGCAGGCCGCCAGGGCGATAGGCCCCAACGGGCAATGCGGCGCCACCGCCACGTCAAATGCCTCCGCCATAGAGAAAATCTTTTTGCATTCGGTTATTCCTCCCGCGTGAGACAAGTCTGGTTGTATGATATCCACATACCCCGCCGTCAGCAAGCTTTTAAACTGCCATTTGGAAAACATCCTTTCCCCCGTCGCGATTGGAATAGTAGTATGTCCGGCGATCTCCCGCAGGGCCTCGTTATTTTCAGGCAGGACCGGTTCCTCTATAAACATAGGCCGGAAGGGCTCCAGTTCCTTTGCCAGTATTTTGGCCATCGGCTTGTGTACCCGTCCATGAAAGTCAATCCCGATCCCAACTGAATTTCCCACAGCCGACCGGACCGCTGCCACCCGCTCGACGGCCTGGTCAACCTTTTCATAAGAATCCACATATTGCAGTTCTTCCGTGGCGTTCATTTTCACGGCGGTAAATCCCTTGGCCACCATCGCCGCAGCCGCCGTGCCGCAATCCGAAGGACGATCTCCGCCAATCCATGAATATACTTTTATGGAATCCCTGCACCGCCCACCCAATAATTGATGAACAGGGGCATTGAAGAATTTTCCTTTAATATCCCAAAGCGCCTGGTCGATCCCCGCAATGGCGCTCATCAGGATGGGGCCTCCCCGGTAGAATCCGCCCCGGTACATGACATTCCAATGGTCCTCAATATTCATGGGGTCTTTCCCCACCAGGTTTTCCATGAGCTCATTCACCGCCGCTTTCACCGTCAGCGCCTTGCCTTCTATGACCGGTTCCCCCCAACCCGTAATGCCATCGTCCGTGGAAACTTTCAGGAACAGCCATCGGGGTGGAACCATAAATAACTCAAACCTTGTGATTTTCATGTGTATTATTTTACCGCTTCCACATACTGCCGGGCCTCTTCTGTCACTTGTTGCAAATAGGCCGGAGTCATTTCCCGGGACGTATCAATTAAGGCGCTCCCCACGCCAAATGCCACGGCTCCTGCATCCTGGTAAGCCCGGATATTCGAAAGATTGATTCCGCCTGTGGGCATTAACGGAATATACGGCAAGGGCCCCCGGATGTCCCTGAAATAACCGGGACCCACAGAGGCGGGGAAAACCTTCACAATATCCGCCCCGCGAGAATAAGCCGCCAGTATTTCCGTGGCTGTAAAAGCGCCCGGGATACTGACCGCGTCTAACTGCTTAGTAGCAAAGATGGTCTCCGGGTCCAGCGTAGGGGAGATGATAAATTTAGCCCCGGCGGAAATCGCTGCTTTAGCAGACGCGGCATCGAGTACTGTTCCCGCGCCAATCAGCATAGAATTTTCCTTCGCCGCCATGCTGATCATTGCAAGAGCGGAGGGAGAATTAAGCGTGATTTCCATAATATGCAGCCCCCCGTCACGGAGAGCGCCGGCTATTTTCAGGAAATCCGCAGGCCGGGCGCCCCTGATGATGACGACGATCTTATGCGCTAATATCTTTGATAAGGTGTCCATTACTCAATATTATACTTCTTGGCTATTGCCGGATAGAGGTTGATCAGGTCATTGGTTTTGCCTTCCTTATCCACAAAAAACTCCCAGGTATTCAAAGGCTCCCAGATGAAGGTGCCCTTCCCTTTACCACCAGGAAGGTTGAACTCAATATCGTTGACTTCCTGTTTGTGTTCCGTATATTCGGCGACCACTACGGCCTGTTTATACCGGGTCGCCAGGTCCGTGAGGTTGCTTTTCAGCTCTTCCGGCGTTCCATGCCACTGGGGATAATAAGACTCTCCGATGACTTGAAAATCCACCTGATGCGAAAGCATATTGTCCACAAAAAACCTTGACTCCGTATTCTGTCCGCCACAGGCAATATGCAGCATGATATTAATAGAAGGATCGACATCATGGACCCCGGCTATGCCCGCTTTGAGAAAGGTGGTGAGCGTGTCCATATTCCGCGTATTGCCATCCGGCCAAAGAATGCCGTGATTGATTTCATTGCCCACCTGTACCATGTCAGGCAAGGTGCCTTGTTCCTTCAGGGCCAGCAGCACGCTTTTTGTATATTCCCGGACAGCCTGGGTGAGCTGGTCAAAGTTGTACCCCTTCCATGCCGCCGGTTTAAATTGCTTGCCCGGGTCCGCCCAGGTATCGCTGTAATGAAAGTCCAGCAGCAGCTTCAGGCCCGCTGCTTTTACTCTTTTTGCCATGGCCTTGGTATGTTCCAGGTCGCAGAACCCTTTTGCCGGAGAATAGCCGCTGTCCGCCGCAGGGTCATTAAAGATGCGCAGCCGGATATAGTTGAACCCGTGATCCTTCAATATCTGAATAGCGTCTTTTTGCACCCCATTATCCGTGAACTTCATGCCCCTGGCTTCGAGTTGGGGCAGGAACGAAATGTCCGCCCCCAGCATTTTCCCTATGGGTCTTTTCTTTGCCACTTTTCCGGCCGCAGCCCCAGCCGCAGCCGTACCCGCAGCCGTACCCGTGCCCAGGTAGCCCGGTACCATCGACGCCCCTAAAAACAGTGTGCTGCCGATAATACCCAGTATGAAGAATGTAATTCTTTTCATATTGCGTTGTTTAAAGGACCCCGTTGTAAGGTTCCTGGTTCACTTTAAATACCCAATCTCCGCCAGCCACTCCGTGAACCGTTGCGGCCACCCCGTGACCGCCCCCGTATTCGTCGGACGCATGCCAAAACCATGGCCCACCGCCGAGTAAATATGCAGTTCCGCAGAAACCCCTGCTTCCTTGTATTTGAGGTACACCTGGGCCACGCCTTCCGAGATATCCGGTCTGTCCTTGAAGCCCCCGACAATAAACAAGGGGGGAGCATTGGGCGCCACTTCAAGCCGTTTAGAATTACCCGGATAGATCAACGCCTGGAAATTGGGCCGCGAATTTTGTCCGTCAATGGCGTCTCCGGCCTTGCCCGCGTCAAAGCGCATGGCTGCCAGTCCTGCCAGTTCTCCTCCTGCCGAAAATCCCATGACCCCGATCCTGGCCGTATCAATGCCCCATTCCTTGGCCCGGCTTCTCACCAGGCGAATGGCGCGCTGCATATCGGCCAGTTCTTCCCCATCCACCGTATAAGTGGAGCCCTTTTCCCGTGCCAGGCGATATTTCAGGACAAATGCCGCAATCCCGTGTTCCTGGAAATATTGGGCGGGGTTATACCCTTCGTGGTCGATCCATAATTCCGAATGGCCTCCTCCCGGGGCGATGATGACCGCCACGCCCGTTGCTTTCCCGGGCTCAGGCAGATAAGGAGTAATAGAAGGATTATTGACATGGGTGATGACGTGATCGCCTCCTTCGGCAATCCGGACATTTTCGGGTGCCGCGGTTTTACCTTCAGAGCCGGGCGCCACGCCCGGCCATAAAAGAATTTCTTTTCCTGCGTCGATGGGACGGATGCCTGACGATAAAAGAAGCGCCAGCACCATGAGTTGTATTTTCATAGATTTTATTTATTTGCCATTAATAAATTCATTGCTGATCTCGTCGTAGGCGCCCATATATTCATTCGCCTTCCCATCCGCGTCAAAGATCTTCTCCCAGGTACTCAGGGGTTCCCAGATGCAGGTGCCCTTTCCTTTACCGTCAGGCAACTCAAAGTCTGCCTTGTTCACCGCCGACTTATACGCCGAATACTCAACGACAATGAGGTCTTTTCCGTATCGGCTGGCCAGGTCATGCAGGTTATCCCGAAGGTCATCCACTGTGCCGTGCCATTTCGGATAATAAGACAATCCGATAACGTCGAAGTGCACCTGCCTCGCCAGCACCTGGTCAAGAAAAAATCTCGCTTCGTCATTCTGGCCTCCCAGGGCAATGTGCAGCATAATGACAATCGTAGGATCCACCGACTTAACGGCTGCTACGCCCGCAGAGATCAGTTGAGACATGCTGTCCAGGTGCCCGATATTCCCTTCCGGCCATACCAGCCCGTGATTGATCTCATTGCCCACCTGCACCATATCAGGCGTCGTTCCCTGGGCCTTCAATTCCATCAGCACTTTTCGCGTATAATCGTAGAGCGCCTTTTTTAAGTCCGTAAAAGACAAATTTCTCCAGGCCGCCGGTTCGTTTTGTCTTCCCGGGTCGGCCCACGTATCGCTGTAGTGAAAGTCGATCGATAATTTCATCCCCGCCGCTTTCACTCGTTTAGCCATATCTTTCGTGTGCTCCAGGTCGCAGAAACCTTTATTCGGAGAATATCCGCTGTCCCTGGCCGGGTCGTTAAAGATGCGTAGCCGGACATAATTGAACCCATGATCCTTCATGATCAGGATTGGATCCTTTTCCACACCCTTATCCGAGAACTTCATACCCCTTGCTTCCAGTTGCGGCAAAAACGAAATGTCCGCTCCCAGCATTTTAGTCGTTTCCCTGGGCTTGGCTGCTTCCCCTTTCAATTCATAGGCCGGATCAATATTCACACTCGCCACACTGCCGGGAGACACCGTGAGGATGTCCGTAGACCCCGTGGCAAGTCCTACCGCCCTGGCTTCAAATTTAATAGCCCCCGGGTGATCGGTAGATTGAACAATGACCTGACACCGGCCATTGAATAGACTGCGCTGCCAGGCGCCCTCCGCGCATTTATCCGGCTCGTGACTAGAGGGATCCCCGTTCCCTACGCCGATGATCTTTCCTTCCCCGGCAATAGAGAACCGGATCATATTATCCGCATCAGGCACCGTACGGCCTTCCTTATCAACGACGCTGATATTAATGACCGCCGCGTCCTTTCCATCCGCCAGGGTCGTTGTCTTATAGGGAGTGAGCACCACTTCCACCGGAGGCCCGGTCGTCTCTACTTTCTCCGTCAGTTTTCTTCCCTTTTTATACGCGATGGCTTCCAGTGTACCCGGTTCATAATTGACCGTCCATTGCAAGTGACTGTTCCGGGGCATGTCCTTTTTACCCAGGCTTTTTCCATTCAGGAACAATTCCACGTTATCCGCGTTGCTGTTCACCCATACATCGATAGGCTTGCCCCTTTTATCCCTCCAGTTCCAGTGCGGTGAAATATGAAGGACGTCCTTGTCCGTCCACCAGGATTGATAGTAGTAGTAAATATTCTTGGGGAACCCGCATACGTCCATAATACCAAAATGCGAATTGATATTCGGCCAGCGGAACGGCGTAGGTTCGCCCCGGTAATCAAAGCCCGTCCAGACGAAGGCGCCGGACCAGTAAGCGTTTTCTGCCGCCAGGGGCCACCACGTCTCCGCGGTGCTCGCCCAGGAAGGTGCCGTTACATCCTCGTCAGGAAGATATGCCCTGATGCTATCCCGTTCATAGATGCCCCGGGTCGTGACCGTACTACCCATTTCCGTTCCGATGATCGGTTGATCAGGGTGGTCCCGGTGGTAATCCGCCACCCCATATTGCCGGTAATTAAACCCTCTCACTGGAATGACTTCATTCACTCCCCTGTAGAAATTAGCCATATCGGCCGCATAGGTGCTGACCCGGCTGGGGTCGAGTTCCTTTTGTTTTTTGAGTAAAGTTTGGGCGATTCTTTTTCCTGTGCTGTTGGCCTGGATCCATCCTTCCTCATTCCCAATAGACCAGAGGAATACGGAGGGGTGGTTCCTGTCTCTCAGGATCAGTCGCTCGAACTGATCCATATATTCCTGGCTGCTGTTGAGTAGGCGGTTCTCATCCAGCACCAGCATCCCCAAGCTGTCACAAGCATCCAACAGCGAAGGAGTGGGCGCATTATGGCTCGTCCGGTAGGCATTCGATCCCATATCCTTTAAGAGCCTGATCCGGTAATATTGCATATAATCCGGCAACGCGCTTCCCAGGCCCGCATGGTCCTGGTGGTTATCCGTTCCCTGGATCTTTACGTGCTTTCCATTCAGAAAAAAACCTTCCGCAGCGTCCCAGCGCAGTGTGCGGATCCCTATCCGGTGCTTCACCGAGTCCACCGTATTGCCAGCAGACTTCACCACCGATACCACCCTGTATAAATAGGGGTCCTCCAAAGACCATAAGCGGGGGGCCGTGACCGTTATGCGCCCCGTGACCGTTCCCCGGCCATTCACTGCCAGGGACAAAGCCTGTGCTTTCGTTTGACCCAAATGCCTTCCTTCCCGGTCTGTGATATAAGAATAGACAGTGGCGCCCGCGGCCGAGAGGCCTTCATTCTCTACCGTCGTTTCAATACTGACAGCGGCACTTTTTCCTTGCACGTCCGCTTGTACGAACACGCCCCCTTCAGGGATATGCACATTGTCGTATTCGTTCAACCATACATGCCTATAAATGCCTGCGCCTTCATAAAACCACCCTTCATATTGGGAGGCATCCACCCGTACCACAATGACATTGTCCTTATCGAAGCGCAGGTAGTCCGTAATGTCATAATTGACACCCAGGTACCCGCTCATATTGTTACCCAGGTAAAAGCCGTTGATCCATACCCTGGCATCCCTGAACATTCCATCAAACTGCAATTGAAAACGCTTCCCCGAGTCCGCTTCCGCTACCGTCAGGTGTTTCCGGTACCAGCCGATGCTTGTCTCCGGAAAGAGGCCGCCCACAGGCTTATACCCATGCGACTCCACATCAAAGCTGGGTACATATGCAAAAGGCAGCTCTACCGCCCAGTCATGCGGAAGGTTGAGCGTACGCCACGTGCTATCATTAAACCTTGCATCAATAGCCGTTCTCATGGCCCCGCCTGACTTAGAGTAGATCGTCGCCAACCCATAATTGAAATCCTTATCCGGATCAGCCGCGTGTCCGAAATGAAACTTCCAGTTCTCGTCAATATTTATTTTCTCCCGAGGATTCGTTTGTGCGAAAGAAGCCGTCGTCATAAAAACAAAAAAGACCATAGCAACAAGACAATGAAACCGGGATATTCGCATACGATTAATTAAATGGTAAGAATTGTTTGCTCTTCTGAAGCCATATAGTGGCTACTTCCAGGCTGTACGGACTGCCTGGAGTTGCCCCGTCCGAAGCCGTTCCGCCCGCTGCTGTCGCCGTTCCGTCCGCCGGTCTCGCGGCCGTTCCGTCGGCCGGTCTCGCGGCCGTTCCGTCGCCGCCGATCATCACCTGTATTTTTTCCATGCTCGCTAATCTAAAGGGTGGGGGCGTCCCCGCCGCCTTAAACCACAACGGCTGAAACCCTGGATACGGCCTTGGCATTACCCACGCAGAGTCCGGCGTCATGTTCTCCAAAGGAACTTCTACGTCCTGAAACTCACTTCCCAATGTGATATACGCCGAATAGGAAAACGCATCCCCATCCGTTAATATAATTTTAGCCTTCACCGGTTGGTCTCCCGAAGTTCTGGCCCTGATCACGAGTTTGTCAAACGATTCCAACTCCGGTTGCCTGCCCCTTAATTTCTCCGTAAAAGCATATTGAAAACCAATAACGGACTCGCCGCCTGCGCCACCAGCCGGCCTACCGCCAGCAGCCTGCCCGCCGCCGCCAGCCGCCGCCGGGCTTGCACCCCCGGCTCCCGTCGCCGGCCTGGCGCCTGTCGCCAATTTCAATATCAATCGCCCGGGCATTTCCCCCGTGACATACGCCGATTGAAAGTTCCTCCGGAAAGGGGGATACACCCAAGCATTCCGGTCCGTGGTGGGATTAAAGATTTCCAGCCGTCCATTCTCCGCTGCGACAAAAGTTGTCCAGGTGTCATTATGATAATTGTCCCAGGCAAAAGGGTTCCCTTTTAGGTCTCCCGGAAAAACCGCGTAGTCATTTCCTTTCTGCATAATGATCCGGTAGTTTAATTCACCGGGCGTCACCATGTCGGCTGGGACAACTGCCGTGTACAGCGCAGCATTTTGATGCACCATCGGGATCATCCTTGGATAGACTCCGCCCAGGCGCGCGATCTGTACAAACACCCGGCCCGTATCGATTCCAGCAACGGATGCGGAGATAGTAAACGATTTACCAGCAGAGACTTCTGCAAAGGGTTCGTGTCGGAGGAACATCTCCGTGGAAAATGGCTGGGGCGCCGCAAATTCAGTAAGCCCCAACACGCCCACGCTGTTTTTCCCCGCAGAAGGGGTTTTCCCGTCCCTGACTAATAAATAGGTGCCCGGTTGGATAGAAAAAGGAGCCGCTCCTGCCGTAGCAGCATACGCATTTCCTTCATTCAATCCTTTGATAGAAAATCCCGAACCCAGGTCAGGCAGCAAAACCTGCATCGGTTCAGTGGTCCATTGAACCCGGGTGACTTCTCTGTCAGGGGCCGGCCTTTCGAAAGGATCCCTTACATAAACCACATCCGGCATGACTTCCAATCGCCATACCCCTTCTTCCACCTTGTCCAGAAAATAGGCTCCTGTCCCGCTGTAGATCACTACCGGCGAACTGCCCACCCCTGCAATATTTGTCAAAGCCTGGCTATTCACAGGCGTCGTAGCTGTCGTATTGGAATAATAGAATTTTCCCGCTGTGTTCATTTCACTTAAACCGGCTTTATAGCTGACGCGAAAGGCGTCGAACACACTATCCGAAGGATACCCCCCGTAGTTCTTTAGCCTGGGCAGCGTATGAAACGCCGCTGAGGCAATCAACAGGCTAATGGCCTTAGACGGAGTATAGGCCAGGTTTAGATAGTGCGTCTGGTATTCCGTGTTGGCGTAAGCCAGGGCCATGGGGTCATACGCAAACTGCGTGGCCCATTGAAAGCCCGACTGTCTGAAACTCTTTGCAATGGCCGGATACATATTTGACTGGAAGACGTCCGCCGCGTCAAATTCATAGACCATCCGTGACTTATTCCTGAATTCGGGGATCGTGTCGAAAGGGATGACATATTTATCTACGTTCGGCAAATAATTGCCCTGCAACGCGGCCCCGCCGACCAGCCCCGAAGGATACCACTGAAAGCTTACGCCGTCAATGTTTGCCTTGGCGACGGCGTCCGCATAGTAGGGTGACTGGCTGATATTATAATACAGTGGTTTGGTCCAACCCACACTTTTGATGGCGGCGGCCAGGCGGTTGATATAATTGGTGACGCTGCTTTTCGGCCCGCTATGGCTGGGCTCGTTGTTCAGTTCCACCGCAATCACCTGAGGATCGTCCACGTAAGTAAGGTGAGTATAGGGGTTTACGTGCCTGAATAATTGTTGCAGGTAATGCTCCTGCGCTTTGATGGCTGTATCATTGGACGTAGCCCTCCCTTTGCCAAACACCCGGGAAAACCCGGGTGTTTGTTCGTCTCTTTCGGGGTACCCGTTGCCCCAGAAGGCGATGGGAGTCATGATGATTTTAATATTCCGTTTCTTCAATTCCGCCAGTAAAAAATCAAACAGTCTCAGGTGGTCATTGGGCAAAAGATTGCCCAATGAGTCCGAAATTTCCGTGTCCCAGACATGGACCCGGAAAGCATCCAGCCCCAGCCTGGCCATGTGATAGACGTCTTCGCGGATCGCCTTTTCCAGGTCCGCGTGCAACGCGTTGTGCGCGCGGTAGGAATACGCGAAGGGGACCGTGTAATTGACGCCGAAGAAGGACGCTTCCTTATTCGTCTTGGTCCACCGGAGCACCCCTTGTTTATCCACATACACCAGGTTGTTGGCCTTTTGGGCATAAACGGCATTATGAATAAAGAAGGTCACCATCAAAACCGGTAAAAGCAAAAGCAATCTCATGTGGGTTGGTTTGTATCCGGCGGCAGGGCTGTTTTTTTAAATATAGCCCGGTCGCCGGATACTGTTAATGATCGCCCTTCGGGCAGCGGGCCTCCGGCCCGCTTTTTCAAACAATCGTTAATCTCCGTATCCGGGGTTCTGTGCGATGATCCCCCTGCCTTGCAAAATAACACTTTCAGGAATGGGGAACAACGTCATATAAGGTTGCGCCGCTTTGCCGTTGGCGATCGCTGTTGAAATATAAGAGCCGTTGCGGATCAGGTCCTGCCGGCGCACCCCTTCAGCGTATAATTCACGTCCTCTTTCGTCCAGGATCGCCTGCCGTAACTGGACCTGGCTCATTCCCGAAAGATCGCTGACACCCGCCCTTTCTCTCACCTGGTTAATATATTGGTAGGCGCCGGCCGGCCCGTTTTGTTCATTGATCGCTTCAGCCATCGACAAGAGGACTTCTGCATAGCGGAAGACCACCACGTCCAGGTTCTGACCTACCAAGCCGGGAACCACCGCTGTATATTTCAATGGAATGGCGCCGATCATCCCGTTGGCCCTGTTCTTGACCACGCCGCTCGTATTAGTATAGCTGCTGAGGATGGTGGACAGTCTTTGATCCGCCGGGTCATATTTATCATAAAAGGCCCAGGGCATATATTGAGTGATCCAACCCACGGCCCTTGGCGCAATAAGCGGCAATGCGGAGGCAAAGTCCTGGGGAAATGATTCCTGGGGCCAGAAATTGGGAGAAGACTGGTTGGCCGGAACGGCATAAATGACTTCATTATTGGATCCCGAACCACCTGACGTATTAAATATATTCGCATAGGCGCCGGGACCCGTCATCAGGGAATAAATGCCCATGTTGATGATGGCCTGACCCTGTGCCTGGGCCAGGGCCCATTCCTTTTTCATCATGTAGATCTTCAGTAAAAGCATGTTGGCGGAGCCCTGGGACATCCTGCCCCAGTTGACGGCGTCCCCGTTATAACTTACCTTCAGGTTCGGCATGGCCTGCGTAAGGTCGCTGACCATCTGGTTCACATAAGCCGTATCGCTGGGCCTGGCTGTCTCCGACGTATCCGTCAGCGTCGCTTCACTGGTCTTTACATTGACCGGTCCGTAAAAGTCGTACAAGACAAACATCAGCCACGCCCTTAGAGCCATCGCCTCGGCCACATACCCCTTTTTGATATCGTCCGGCACGTTGGCAGAAGCGTTGATGGCGCTGATGATATCGGTAGCCTTGGCTACATAACTGATCTTAGAGTAGGTCGCCTCGCTTCCGCTCGCCAGCGTCCAGGTATCAGGCCCCCAGGTATAATTCACCAGCGGGGCAGTATTGCCGTCCGTGGCTACATTGGTGATTTCATCGGTACCTACGATCGAACGGGAGAAATAGGTTTTGATATCCGCGTTGTACAGACCCGCGTACCAGGTGGGGCCGGAGGTCCCGGGATCATCGTTTCCCCAGTACGAAGTAAAGGGTACGTATAACGTCATCAACGCGGCATTGGCGTCACCCGAAGACTGGTAAAAGTTTTGAGGAGTCAGTGCGGATTGCTCCTGGGGTTCCAGGGTCTTCTTACAAGCGGAGAAGAGGAGGAGTAAGCAGCCTGCGATGAAGGACAGGCGGCCTATTTTGAAATTATAACTTTTCATGATTTTAATTTTTTAGCATTCTTAAAACGTTACATTAACACCTACCGAAGTAGACACTGCCTGGGGATAAGGATTGGCTGTACCCTGGGGTGTCATGGCGGCGGTGACGGTGCCTTGCGACGCGAGTTCCGGATCATATCCTTTATAATTCGTCCATAACGCCAGGTTCGACACATTGGCGTATATCCTTGCCGATTGAATAATTCTCCTTGCGTGGAAAGTATAACCGATGGCGATATTGCTTAACCGCAGGTAATTCACGTTCTGGTAAAAAAAGTCATTCGTACCGGAGGGGTTGTTACCGTCATATGGATTCTGTGCTACGCCAGGGTAAATGCCACCCGGATTGCTGGCAGACCACACATTCTTGATGCCTTGTACCGTATTTTGCGCACTGGTCGTCGATATGCGGCCGGCGCTATAGAATCCCTGCGCTGCGTAGTCGCTTTCCAGGTACATTTTCAGTTTTCCGTACATGAAGACGGACAGGTCGAAATTCTTATAGTAAAATTTATTGGTCAGTCCCAGATTCCAGGCGGGGCTTGAGTGGCCCAGGTTGACCACGTCATTGGCGCCCAATGTTTTATCCCCGTTCTGTGTCTGGTAGATCAGGTTTCCCACGGTCGCCAGGGGCATATACGAAGGCTTGTCGGCGGCATTCGTAATGATACCGGCCGTCTTCCAGCCGTATACCGCGTCCGTCCGGTCATTCACCTTTTGGTAAGGTTGCAGTTCCACGTACGGATTGCGGGACAGCCAGCGATTCACATAATTGGCTATATTAAAGGAAGTCTCCCAGCGGAATGACTTGCCCCGGATATTCCAGGAATTGATCGAGAATTCCACTCCCTGGCTGCGCTGAGAGCCGATATTGACATTCAGGTAGCTGACCGCATTGTTGACAGGCAGGGGTACCGCATTTAAGAGGTGTAAGCGGTCGTTTCTGAATACGTCGATGCTACCGGTGATCCTGTTCTTGAAAAATCCGTAATCCAGGCCTAAATTGCTTGACCGGATCGTCTCCCAGGTCAGGTTAGGGTTGGCCAGTTGGGAAACCGATACACTTGGGTAAAAAGTAGCCGAATTCCCGGTTCCCAGCAGGAAGCTTCCCCCGTTAGTCGAATAAAGACTCAACCCATTTAAACCGGCGTCATCGCCCACCGTTCCGTAACCCGCCCTTAGCTTCAGGTCTGAAATCACTTTGGAATTGACGAGGAAAGGTTCCTGGCTGATACGCCAGGCGCCGGAAGCCCCGCCGAAGACCCCGTATTTTTTGTTGACCGCAAAATCGCTGGACCCGTCCCTGCGGGTATTGATCGTCAGGATATACTTTGACTTATAGGAATAATTCAACCGAAGGAATTGAGAGATCTTGATCAGGTTCAAAGACCGGTACGACTGCTCATAGTTCTGGGCGATATTCGTTCCCAAGCCAATGTCATTATATCCTAATGCGTCCGTAAAGAAGCCGACGCCCTGCATAGAAGTACTCCCGTTAAAACTCTTATAATACCCACCCCCGCTTACCAGGGAGAAGTTGTTATCCCCGATGCTCTTGTTGTAGGTGGCATAGCCCTCTGCGCTGTAATTCTGGATGGTTTGTGTCGACAATTGCGCCAGCCCGTCAGGATAGAGGAAGTTCTCAGCCTTAGAAGGCAGGTAAAACTGGCGGTTGGCCGAAGTCTTATCGATTCCCCCGACGAAGTTCACTTTCAGGTCATCCAATATTTTCACTTCCAGGTTGGGAGCCGCAAAGAACCGGTTGGTTTGCAGTTTATCCTGGATGATGAGAAAGGCGGCAGGATTCATGATTTCCGTATTCAGTGTATGCGCGAAATTTCCCGTACTGTCATATACGCCGACCGTAGGAGAATAGGCGTAGGCCGCCTGGAGCGAGTTGTATTTTTCTCCCTGGCCGCCGGCGCCGGTAGACGCATTATTACTGTTGATCTGGCTCATCGTCAGGTCGACAGACATCTTTACCCAGTTATTGATCTTCTGTTCTACGTTCACCCGGCCCGTATAGCGGACGAAGTCAGAGTTTTTCAGAATAGCCGTATTATTATAATAGTTGAAGCTGGCAAAGACCTTCGTCTTGTCCGAACCCCCGGATACCGAGACATTCTGCTGGTCGATCGATCCATTCCTCTTTAGCAGGCCTAGCCAGTCCGTACCGGGACCGGAGGTGTCAATTTGCTCCTGACTGAATAGGGGAGTATACCCCGGGCCGCCCGTCGCATTGCCGTAAGGCCCTAAGTTATTATTATAAAGGTATTGGTCATAACCCAACCTGTTCTGCTGGGTCATAAAGTCCTTGGCGTCCAGCAGGTGATAATAAGGCTTGGGCGTTTGCAGCGTATAACCGCCCTGGTATTCCGTCGTGACGATATTATTTCCCTTTGCCCTTTTGGTCGTGATCAGGATGACCCCGTTGGCGGCAGCCGATCCGTAAATGGCCGTGGCGCTGGCGTCCTTCAGGACTTCGATCGATTCAATGTCGGCAGGGTTCAGGTTTTCCAATGGGTCCCTGTCTACGCCTCCGCTAAATCCTATTTCGTTGGCGCTACCTCCGCTGGTAATGGCGGGTTCCGCCGCCTGGTTGTTGAAAAGGGGCACCCCGTCAATGACATACAAAGGGTAACCCTGTCCCCGGATATTGATGTTTAATCCGCCTCCGGGCTGAGCCGTACGCTGATCCACGTTCAGACCTGCCGCCTGTCCTTGTAACAAGTTATTGATCGACGTGTTGGCCGTTTTGGGCAGGTCCTCCGCCTTAATACTTACAGTGGAGCCGGTGATTTCCTTTTTCCGCTGGGTGCCGTATCCGACCACCACGACTTCTCCGAGGCTCGCCGTCAGCGTCTGGAGCGTCACCGACACCGTGTTGTCAGCTCCCACCTTCACGTCCTGCCCGTCATAGCCCACCGAACTAAACACCAGGTCATCCCCGGGAGAGGCCACAATGGAGAAAACGCCGTTCTCTTTGGTCGTGGTGGCTACTTTCTTATTTTTAATGGAGACTGTGACGCCCGGCATGGGGCGGTTATCCGCATCCCTGACTTTGCCGGTAATTGTCTTTTGCTGAGCCCGGACGCTTAGGCATAGCATAAGGGTTAAGATACCCAGAAGCATCTGTAGCAATCGTTTTTTCATTTTCAAGCAATTTTAGATTGATCGGTAGTTTTGATCAGTAAATGTAGACTGGCAGCAGTTGGGAGGCTGATCCTACCGTTTTTCTTTTTGGCCCTCTTGGACAAATCTTTGGTCCGGGTATCCGCACAATTAGCCCATACGATTATATCGTACGGGCGCGTGGCTCGGATCAATCATCTCGCAGCCCTTCCCTTAAAGCAAGAAACCCTCTGTTCGTCGATCGGTTTATTTTAAGAAGAAACTCTCCGTTCGTCGATCGGATTATTTCCTTGGTCGAAAAGATATCCCCAATCATTTCAGCCGGATTAGCTTTCTCCCGATTATATAATAAGACACTAAACCGGAACAATATGGACAGGGCGATCAAAAGAGGCTTTTGGCATAAAAAAAAGGTATTGACTATCGCAGGAGTGCTGGCGCTCCTGATATTGATCATTGCGAGTTATTATGCCACATCCGGGAAGACCAGGCTGAATACTTATATAGACCGGATCACCATCAGCCAGGCGGAAATGGGCGTATTCCAGGTAACGGTTCCCGTGAATGGGATCGTATTGCCAAAAACCTCCATTTATCTGGATGCGCTGGAAGGAGGGGTCGTGGAAGAAAAATATGTGGAGGACGGAACCATGCTCACCAAGGGGCAACCCATCTTAAAGCTCTCCAATACCAACCTGGAATTGAATTTGTCCAACCAGGAAACAGAAGTATTCAACGTACTCACCCAAATGCAGATCGCCAGGAGCAATGCCCAGGAAAATACCACGGGCAAAAGGAACCAGATGGCAGAAGTGGACATTGCATTGAAGGACGCAAAGCGGATATACAAGCTGGATAAAGCCTTATATGAAAAAAAGGCGATCGGCAGCCAGGAATCTCACCGCCTTCAAGATTAATGTAGACGTAGACCAGAACTATTTGTCCCAGGTCTATACGGGGATCAAGGGCAGCTTTACCTTTAACGACAGCCTCTATGCCGTTGTTACCAAAAAAGTGTATGCACAGGTTGCTAACGGCCGTTTCCAGATTGACATGGAATTCATCGGAAAAGCACCCCAGGGCATTCGCCGGGGACAGACATTACAAATCACGCTTGCCTTGAGCGACCCTACCAAGGCCCTCTTAATTCCGAAAGGAGGCTTTTACCAGCAAACAGGAGGCAACTGGATATTCAAGGTAAGCGCGGACGGCAAAACCGCCTACAGGACCGCCCTCCAATTGGGTCGCGTGAGTATTGACACGTACGAAGTCCTGAGCGGGTTAAAGCCCGGGGACCGGGTCATTACGTCAAGCTATGACAACTATGGTAATATAGAAGAGTTGGTGCTGAAGTAAAAGGCTCCCAATACCCCCTCATATCAGGGCCCCCATAGCCTCCCCTCATATCGGGAGCCCGGACGGGGCTCCAAGGAAGCCAATTTCTTATTATCTTACCCTACCACGACTAAAAACAAGTATGCCATGACGACATTTGCCCCCCAACTGTACATCAAAAGCGGAACCATGGAGGTAGACTTTTACAAAAAGGCCTTCAATGCCATAGAACTAAGGCGATTCAGCAACGACGACGGGAGCATCCACGTCGCCGAAATGTCCATAGACGGCGCCCTCTTCCATTTTCACGAAGAGTCGCCCGGAAAAGGCGCTTTCCCGCCTGAGAAATATAACAGCGTAACCGCTACTATAGGCCTGATGGTGGCTGACCCGGACTCAGTGGACGCTGTAATGGCCTCCGCCTTGGCTGCCGGCGCCAGGCAACTTTCCCCGGCCACCAGTTATGACTACGGGTATCGTCAGGGGGAAATAGCGGACCCCTTTGGGCATCACTGGCTGATTGAGGCCGTGATATGAGACCATATCAACCAATAAGGATGGACCAATAAGAATGAACGAATAAGGCCTGGATCTCTCCAGGCCTCTTAACAGAACGCCGGCTATTGAGCGCTCTTTTCCTTGTTTTTCATGATGATTAGCTTCACAATTTTATCTTCCCGCAGGGTAAAATAATAGTCCAGGTAAGTCGGATCAGGCGACTTAGACTTGTCATAATTGCCGTCCGTCAGCGCTGTGATGATGAAATCCCCATAATGGTTGACGACTTCATCAATTTTAAAGGTGACCTTGTCGCCGATCATTTCCTTATCGCTCCATCTCCTGATGGCCTCCGTTCCCCAAAAATTCCGTTGAAAATCATTGACAAGGGCGTCGCTGGCGAAAGGAGCCATAAAACCGTGGCCGTCATGGTCATTGATGGAACGGATAAAAGCAGTGATCGTTGCGGGCAGTGAATGTGCTTGTGACATTAGATGTTAATTTACTACAAAGTAAATAGTGCATCGTGACAACCCTATGTCAGCAGCAAACACAAATTTATCTCCCCGGCTGCCGGGACGGATCAGGCCATCCGGCCGGGGATCATGGGCACACGATCAGGCCGCCCATGAATTTGCCGATGCCCAGCTCCCAATGCAACCAAAAAGGTATGCCCACGTGTTGCCGGCTATCAACGGCTACTTTACTGTTTAAAAAAAAGACACCGGGCAAGATAAACACGGCCAGGAGCCCGGTAGTGATCCAGTAAACTATTCGGGTAGTTTTTTGTTTCACGCGATCCTATTTGTCGGACAAAGATGCGCTACATCATTGAATTGGTAAAGGCGTGATAGCGACATTTATGGGGTCTATTGCGACAGATTTTAATCATACGGCTCCACATGTACCAACACCTCTTTAATCCTCAAATCCCCGGCTGCCGGAACAGATCAGGCCATCCGGCCGGGGATCACGGGCACACGATCAGGCCATAGCTTATGATAGCAGATATAAGAAGCCAATAATATGGCAAAGAATACCAAGGGTTCAAAAGAACCTATCACCGCCCCATCCACCGCCAAGTGTCCGATCGTCGCAGAAATAACGTCAATACCGAATGCCACATACGCCCATTCCTTTATCCGGCCGGGAATCATGGGCAGTATCAGGATAAGGCCGCCTATGAATTTGCCGATGCCCAGTTCCCAATGCAACCAAAGAGGTATGCCCAGGTATTGAGAGCCATCTAGGGCCATTTTGCTATTCAGGAAAAAGATACCAGGCAATATAAACAAGGCTAGAAGTCCGGTAGTGATCCAGTAAACTATTCGGGTAGTTTTTTGTTTCATGTAATCGTATTTAACTGGACAAAGATGCGCTACCTCATTGAATTGGTAAAGGCATGATAGCGACATTTATGGGGTTTATTGCGACCGATCCTTAAAAGGGGGCCTATTCTCCAATAAATTACTATATTGATCACCTAACCCGTTTATATGAAAAGCATATTCTTTCTTTTTCTTTTATCCTCTTTGAGTACTCATTGCTTCAGTCAGGTTCGAATTATGTCAGTGAGCAGGAGTTACAAGTACGATTCCAGTTCTGTGATCCATGATTCTGCGGGCAGGGTAGTTCCGTATCAGGAATGGCGGGCTTTGATGGCATCGGGTAACTATCTGATTACTCATAAGGAGGATTCTCTGAACCCTGAATCCGTACTGAAGCACATGAGCCGGGCAGAAAGAAATCGCAATGCCAGGAGGTCAGCGCAACCCAATCCCAGCCCTAATTTCAATGATGGACAATCTATTGATTTCTCCGTGAAGTCTATAGATGGAAAAACATTTGATATGAAGGCCCTGAAAGGGGAGCTAGTCGTCATCCACCTGACTTCATTCATTCGCTACCCTGAGATGGAGCTGCCGGCATATAATGAATTGGTAGACAGTTTCTCGACTACAGGGAAGGTCGTTTTTCTAGCCCTGACGCCGGAAAATGAGACAAACGTAAAGGGCCTCTTGAATAATATCCCCTTTAGATATACGGTTATAGCGGGGCAACAGGAGTTATTAAATAGCCTTGGGGTCAATCGTTATCCCCAGGATCTGATATTGGATAATGAGGGGAAGGTCTATTATAGCTCGATAGGGATGGGGACTACTACGATCTACTGGCTGGAGAAAAAGTTGAGCGAATTGCTAAAGGAATAAGCCCTTTTAAGCCTAATCATACGGCTCCACATGCACCAACACATCTTTAATCCTCAAATTGCTTTCCAGCAATTTGGATTTTACCGCGTGAGCAATGGCATGTCCTTCGGTCACACTAAGCAAACCATCCACCTGGATATGAATATCCACGAAGTAATCAAACCCCATTTTCCGCACATAGCATTTTTCAACGTTCCGTACCATGGGATTTTGACTGGCCAGGTTCCTGACCCTGCCAACTATTTCTTTAGAAGGCGCTCCGTCCATGACTTCGTTAATGGCAGGACGAAGTAGGGAAATGGCATTGAATACAATAACAGCAGCGGCGATCAGGGCCGCCCAATCATCTGCCGATTCGTGTCCTTTGCCAAGGATCAGTGCAATAGAAATGCCAATGAAGGCAGCTATAGAAGTGATGGCATCGCTTCGGTGATGGTAGGCGTCTGATTTTACCGCCTGGCTGTTTATTTCCTTTCCCACCTTTAAGACATACCGGAACAGTCCCTCCTTTACCAATATAACGCCCAGCAGGACAGGTAACGTAAATAGCCTGGGCATTTCATGGGGTGTCCGGATAAAGTCTATCGCATGCCAGCCGATCCATGCGGCAGCGCCCAATAAGAAAAGAGAGATAGCGATGGCCGCCAAAGGTTCCGCTTTCCCATGGCCATAGGGGTGTTCCGTATCCGCTGGTTTTTGCGCGATCTTTAGACCGATCCACAATAAGCCGGAACTCAGCACGTCGGCGGAGCTCTCGGTAGCGTCTGCGATCAATGCATAAGAATGTCCAATATGGCCCGCTGCCAGTTTAACAAAAACGAGAATGAAGCTTACACCTATACCTAGCACGGTAGTCCTGATTCCCTTTACGGAAGGGTGGATATCATCATGTTGCATATACAGGCGTCAGTTTGTTTTTTGGGGGTCCGCCACAAAAATACGTTCATCCTGCACAAAAACACGCGCAATATTTGAAGGGGTTCTTCCATCTTAGTATTTTTCAGTCGAAGTGCTATCGGTAGGTGAGTTGGATGCTGATAAAATAAATGTCTTTGTGTGCTCATACCAACGATATGGATCAAGATGTTTTGGCTTTTGTGCGCAAGAGTAAAGGAATAAAATGATTAAAAGGTGTCTGGTCATATTTTTTAATTGCAAATGGAGTGTAGCCTTCAATATCATAGCGCCGGTTCATAACAAAGCAACACCGACCCGCTCTTAAACACCCTTGTTGTAGTAAGTTTTAAACCCAACGGCTGTTTGAGTCCCTTGAAGAGGAGAGCCCCTGAACCCAGGGCCACCGGATCTACCATGATCTGGTACTCGTCGATCAACCCTTCTTCGGCCAACTGGGTTACAATGCTCCCACTGCCCAGCACCGTCAGACCTTTCCCCGACTCCCGTTTTAGTGTCTTTATTTCACCTATCAGATCACCTACCAATCTTGTATTATTCCATTCCGCTTTTTTCAGCGTTCGGGAAAAGACGATCTTATCCGCGTTATTCATGCCTGCAGCTACGACAGGGTTATCCTGAAGCGCACGCTCCGAAGGCCAGTATCCCGCCATCATCTCATACGTGACGCGTCCGAAAAGGAGCGTATTTCCTGTCATAAGCCCTTCGGCAGAAAATTCCCCTTCCTCTTCGGCATGCCTGTGCCAGCTGATGTCTCCCTTATTGGACCCTTCAAAGTACCCATTCAGGGTGGTGAATACGAAGATGCTCAATTTTCCCATACATATATTGTTTGCCCGTAAAACTAATATCCCCCTTTGAAAATCCAAAGGGGGATACGCGCCAATATAAGGAGGCTATTGCGGCCTTCCACAATTCAAAATCATTGCTGAGTACTGGCCACTACGATGAAAGCGCTAATGGCGATCACCATGCCGATCCCCCAGCTCAACCATACCTTACCGGATTTTCTACTCTTTGCTTTATGCGTATAGCCTCTGTAATAATCCGGGTTTTTCATAAGGTCGGCATTGGGGTAGCCCAGGTTTTTATCCTTAGGGGTAGCAGAAGAAGTCAATATGGCGGGAATAAGGCCCAATAGCCCGCCTGCCAAAAGTGTTGTAAAAAACGTTCCTCTGGCGGCGGCATTTCCATTATGATAGTAATGTCTGGCATCTTCTTCCCCTTGCAGATAGGCAAGCTGTGGATGCGTCTTGAAGGTCGCGTACAAAGTGCTATCGACTAAGACAGTTTGCGATCTTGCACCAATGAACAGGATGATGAATGCAAGCAGTAGCCCGTTTCTTTTCATGATATCTTCCGTTTTACTGATGTATAATCCTGATCTCCGCCCTCCTGTTGGCCTGGTGCTCCACCTCTGAACAGGGAACCCCATTGCTGCAGCCATTCGTCAGCATGCTTTCCCCATATCCGTGGGTAATGACCCTATGAAGCTTTATTCCGTGATTGACCAGGTATTGCCTGGAAGACTCGGCCCTCTTTTCAGACAGTGTCTGATTATAGTCATCATCTCCTCTGGAATCCGTATGAGAAGACAAATCAATGGTCATAGTGGGGAACTGGCGCATATAAATGATCAGGCGATCCAGTTCTATGGCAGCGTCCGGCCGTATATTCCATTTATTGAAGTCAAAGTAAAGGCGTCTCAGTACAAACACATCGCCGACCTCCGGTTTTTTCAACAGACGCAAGAGAACGCTCAGCGTATCAGAACTGCCGGCGACCCCGGGAACACTGTTCCGCAAAAAGGTGGCCATTTCTTTCTTGCTGATGATATGCCTGTCGCTCGAATAACCATCCTTGAGAGCGCTATCCAACAATGGAGCCTCGGGCTCCAGGGGCTTGAAGAACAATCCATCCTTTGCCGTTACAACGGAGGCCGTTTCGGTAGAAGAAAGGCCCGATACCATGACCTGGGCGCCATCCAAAGGTTCTCCGGATAAGTAATCCACGACCAGCGTTTGCAGGATATGTGCCTTCGGAGCAAGCGGCGCCTTGGCCACAGGTGCACCCGGACCGGAAGGATCGGCATCCCCCGAAGTACTTACCGTCCCCCTGGGGCGCTTCTCCTTAGCGCCCTTAGCAGGGGCCAAAGGTGGAACCGGAATCGCCGCCAGCACAACCGAAGGATCAGGTGCAAACGGTGTGAACAGCGGCCCCATGGCGATCAGTGATAGATCGGTTCCCGGACGATCCAGTGTCACCACCAAATCCGGCACCGGATCCGGCGCTGAGAAAGCATAAATATCGTCGCTCCCTTTGCCGCCTTGCCTGTCCGAAGACAGGAATCCGGAAAGCGGATCTTTCATCGTAAAATAAAAATCATCCCCCGGGGAATTAATCGGGTACTGCATATTGCTCACCTGGCTGAAAGACGCCTTTTCTCCTGCAGCCCTGAATACGTCAAAGCCGCCCATTCCCACATGCCCCTTGCTGGCAAAATAGAGCGCCCCGTCTTCCCCTACATTAGGGAAATCTTCTTCACTGGAAGAATTAACCAGGGGACCGCAGTTGACAGGAGCCGACCAGGAGGTGTCTGTGAGCTTCTCTGTATACCAGATATCCGTCTTACCATATCCGCCCGGCATGTCACTGGCAAAATACAGGATGCGTCCGTCGGGACTCAAGGCGGCCTGCCCCACGGAATACTGGGGGTTATTATAAGCAAAGGCTTTGGGAGC
>Ga0302309_10001056_pt1 | contig 26802 bp, 21 predicted proteins | sample III_Palsa_N1_1_FD_200453 | JGI IMG/M metagenome (GOLD analysis project Ga0302309, IMG submission 200453) | Peat permafrost microbial communities from Stordalen Mire near Abisko, Sweden - III_Palsa_N1_1 | ecosystem: Environmental > Terrestrial > Soil > Palsa > Peat permafrost | place: Sweden... | reverse complement strand
TATATAATTCGTGAAATTCACTTTAATTCAGGCCAATTAGTGTCTTTTATCAAATGCCCAACACGCGCCTGTTAAGCGCATCATCTGCTCCCGAGTCGGCAAAATCATCAAATGCTTTGTCGGTAACACGTATAATATGGTCTTTAATAAAAATAGCGCCTTCCCTTGCACCATCTTCCGGGTGCTTAAGGGCGCATTCCCATTCTAATACCGCCCATCCCTTAAAATCATATTGCGCCATTTTGCTGAATATCCCTTTAAAATCAACCTGTCCGTCGCCTAACGAGCGGAAACGGCCCGCGCGGTCAACCCAACCCTGGTAACCGCCATAAACACCCTGCCTGCCGGTAGGGTTAAATTCGGCATCTTTAACATGGAACATTTTTATACGTTCGTGATAGATGTCGATAAATTCTAAATAGTTCAAACATTGCAATACAAAATGCGATGGATCGTATAATAAGCAGGCGCGTTTATGGTTATTTACCTTATCTAAAAACATTTCATAGCTGATACCATCATGCAGGTCTTCGCCGGGGTGAATTTCATAGCATACATCCACACCGCATTCGTCAAACGTGTTTAGTATGGGTGTCCAGCGTTTGGCTAACTCGGTAAACCCGGTTTCAACCAACCCGGCTGGACGCTGCGGCCAGGGGTAAACCATAGGCCATAATAAAGCCCCGCTAAAAGTAGCATGCGCGTTTAAGCCCAAATTTTGCGAGGCTTTGGCAGCATATTTCAATTGCTGTACGGCCCATTCCTGCCTTGCCTTTGGATTGTTGTGATAAGCTGCCGGGGCAAAACCATCAAACAACTGGTCGTACACCGGGTTTACGGCTACCAATTGCCCTTGCAGGTGAGTTGATAGTTCGGTAATTTCTAACCCATAGCTTTTTACCAATCCTTTTATCTCATCGGCATAAGTTTTACTTTCAGCTGCTTTTTGCAGATCGAAATAGTTACCTGCCCATGTAGGTATCTGCACGCCTTTAAATCCCAGGCTGCTTGCCCATTTACATATATCCTCTAAAGTATCAAAGGGCGGTGTATCGCCTAAAAATTGGGCTAAGAAAATTGCAGGTCCTTTAATTGTTGTCATAGTCTTTCACTTTTTCTCTGTGTCATTTCGAACGATAGTGAGAAATCTATCCATCTCCGACTCAGCTAAATGTATAGCGGAAATGACTCGTGTATAGATCTCTCTCTTCGTTCGAGATGACATTTGTTAATATTATACGTTAAATTTTGTCCATTTAATATCCGATTTACCCGAGGCAATCACATTTTCAATAAATGCCATTCCCCTTACACCGTCTTCAATGCCCGGAAAGTCCAGTTCTTCGGGCGAAGCGGTTTTGCCCGCCATATCCGCCTTAATGCTTAAAGCAAAGTTGCGGTATAAGTTGGCAAATGCTTCCAAATAGCCTTCGGGATGCCCGCCCGGCGTGCGCGAGTTATGCGACGCGTATGAACTTACATAGCCCGCGCCTGTACGGTATATTTCGGCAGGTTTATCGGCCCACTTTATTAATAAGGTATTGGCAATGTCTTGTTGCCATTCCAGGCCGCCTTTTTCGCCGTAAACCCTTATCTTAATATTGTTCTCTTCGCCTGCGGCGATTTGTGAGGCGGTCAAAACCCCGCTTGCGCCGTTATTATACTTTAATAATACTGCGCCGTCATCGTCCAGCTTGCGGCCCTCAACTACGGTATTGATATCGGCGCAAATTTCGGTAACCTGCAAACCAGTCACATATTCGGATAGGTTAAAGGCATGCGTACCAATATCGCCCATGCAACCTGCTATGCCGCTTCTGCCGGGGTCGGTGCGCCATTCGGCCTGCTTATTATCGCCGCCCTCTAAAAAAGTATTCAACCATCCCTGCGGGTATTCAACATATATCTTTCTTATTGCACCCAATTTACCTGATTTGATAAACTGTTTGGCTTCCTTAACCATTGGGTACCCGGTATAAGTATGGGTAAGGCAAAACAGCTTCCCGCAGGTCTTGACTGTTTTTTCCAATTCCTTGGCTTCGGCCAGCGAAAAGGTCATCGGCTTATCCAGGATAACATGGAAACCGTTTTCTAAAGCCATTTTGGTTGGGCCAAAGTGGACATGGTTTGGTGTAACTATACTGATTACCTGCACGCGCTCATCTTCAGGCAGATGCTTTTCTTTTTCAATTAACTCCTGGTATGTATTATAAACCCGGCTTTCAGCCAAGCCAAGCGCAACACCACTTCTCTTTGACTTTTCAGGATCACTGCTAAATGCGCCGCAAACCAATTCATATTCGTCATCAATGCGGGCGGCAATTCGATGTACGGCACCTATAAACGCGCCTTCGCCACCACCGATCATTCCTAATCGTAATTTCATTGTAGTATATATTATTTCTGTTCAAGATGTCATTTCGAGCCATAGCGTGAAATGACATGGTTTAAATGAGTGTATAAAAATAGTTTATTTTTTCACTTGTTTCTCCAATGGAAAAATTGGATACATCATATCTGTATTACTTACAAAGGCTATATGTTTACTATCCGGCGACCATGATGGGGTATTGATAGTTCCCTGCCCGCCATATACGTAAGCGATAATTTTTGACGGGCCGCCGCTAATCGGCATCACCTGTATATAAACATGGCGATAGAAAGGGTGGTCCTGTATCGTTACTTCGCTTTCAAGGAATGATATGTACACGATCCATTTACCATCCGGTGAGATATGCGGGAACCAATCAATGGTGCCGCTGTGCGTTACCTGGGTCGGCTCGCTTCCATCTGGCTTCATGCGCCAGATCTGCATACGTCCCGAACGCGTAGAGTTAAAATATATCCATTTTCCATCCGGTGTAAATTCCGAGCCGTCGTCATAAGCGGTGTCAGTGGTCAGCCTTGTTTCTGTTCCGCCTTCTGCCGATACTTTATAAATGTCGAAATTATTATTGCGCTTGCTGGTGAAGACCAGCCATTTGCCATCAGGCGACCAGCTATGGATATAGGACGGCGCAACGGTGGTTACACGCTTGGGCTGTCCCCCGCTTATCGGAACTACATATCCTACCGACAAACCATTATCCGCACCGCCCTTTGCGCCAAAGCTGCTAATGGCCAGCATTTTGCCGTCGAACGAAATTACGTGGTCGTTATTATTGCGTTTAACATCACCGGTATTTAAAAGTGTGGGAGTATTGGTTGCAAGATCATACGTATATAACAGGTCATCTTTATTATATAATAACTTTTTACCATCCCTTGTCCAGTTTGGCGCTTGTATTGATTTATCGTACTGATAAATTATCCTGCTGTTTTCAGTAGCTATATCCAGTATCTCAATATTACTGCCGATATAATCAGAATAAGGCTTAAAATCAACCTTTGCGGGAACAATTACCCGCACATTGCTGAACACCGCTTTTTCGATAGCCGACGCGTCATGGCCGCAAATAAATAGCCCAACATATACATCGTCGCCAATCTCTTTAGTGGTAAAAGTGTCCGAGGTAAAAAGATCGCCTTTTTTTGCAACCGACATGGTATATACGTCGCCCCTGCGCTCCAGTTGCACCACATTGGCATCTTCAACCTTTGATACTACCTGGTGGGTAGAATCATCTTTTTGAGTGCGGTATTGCATACTTACCAGCTTAACGCCATGTACAGCCGCGTCAACATACTTTGATCCGGCATCCAGATCAGTCCTCACCATTAACCCTATTTTGCGGTGTTCATTAGCGCCTTTCCGGGCTATGAACTGAACATTGGCGCGTAATATAAAATCGCCTTTTATCTTTTTCCATAAAAAATGAAAATCATCATGTTTGGCCCATATATTGGCCCCTGAACTTGATAGTGTGTACTGTTGTGTTTCGGCATTATAGGTTGCGGTCCCCGCGGGTTTAACAACTCCAACATCGTTTTGTCCATCAAATATGCCTATTGATGATTGTGCATTTGCCGCATAATTCAAAAAAAATACAGGCAATGCAATAGCGAGCAAATAAAATAATTTTCGGTTCATAAGATTGGTTTTTAGGGTTGCAATCGATTGCAATAAAGTTATAAATAATTTTATATTTCCAAATGAATTGCGTGAATAAGTTAGGTTTTGTTGTAAGGGTTGTAAACGTTTGAAAGGTTGAAGTAGCAGGAATTGCGGATGGCTAAATAATGACCCATTTAACCAATCATTTAGCTCAATAAAAAACCACCGGCCGAGCGGTGGTTTTTTGAAAGATAAATCTCCTATAGCCGGAGATATAGCGTAATTATTTACTTAAACACCCCATCGGTCACACCGCTGTTTGCCACGGCACCGCTAACTTTAAACTCAACAGGCTGGCCTAATACGAAAGTTTTTATATCAAACGGTATTTTAACACCGCCGTTTACTTCGCGATAGTCGCCATATTCGTTAACGGTACTTCCTGGTGTGTCGGTAAACTGCTTGATCTTTAAACCGGTTTTGGTGTCGAAATAACTTTTTATACGTACGCCGTCCGGGCGGGTTACGATAATCAGGTATGCTAACTGGTCATTTACCACCTGTAGCGTAGGTGCAAGCGTTAATATATAACCGCCTTTGGCATAATCCAATTCAGGAAATGGCAGGTACCGGGCCTTTGTTTCGTTCCTGATCAAATTATCCATCATTACTGTGCCATTCATTTGTTTGATGGTTACGCTGTCGGCATTAATTATAATATGCGATACCACGAGGTTATTATATGAAGGCGCCACCAGGTCCAAATAAAATTTATCAGGCGATTTATATTTAACCGTCGATTTAACTTCGGCACCCTGTACGCTTCCTGATGAAAGTATGGTGAGGTCATTTATGCCCCTTAATTTATCTGCCCCGCCAACAGCATCCAAATAGGCTTTAACCACGCTACCCGGCGTAGTACCATCGGGCACCGGCAAACCACTGAAAGAGTTATTTTCAGGATTAATATCCGGCAACTGGTGATCGGGATCGATAGTAACGATAACGATTTTTGAGGTTGATTTATAAGGGAATGTCCAAAGAGGACCGCGCTCCCATATTTCGGCCGGCAGGTTTACCCGGCCTGTCTTACCATTTTCTTCTTTAATATCAACCGTAACCGGCAGAGCCATTTCTTCCAGGTTCTCAATAGTTATTAACGACCCTTGTGTCGGGTCGTTCTGATTATAATTTATAGCCTTAACTGCCTGGTCATCCTTCCAGGTAGTTAAAAACCATTCATTCCAAAACCAGCTCAAGTCCTCGCCTGCCGCGTTATCCATCGAATGGAAAAAGTCCCACGGAGTTGGGTGTTTAAAAGCCCACCGTTTAATATAGGTGCGGAAAGCAAAATCAAACCGTTCCTCTCCCAATACCTGCTCACGCAATATTTTTAACCCCAATGCGGGTTTTTCGTATGCAGCGTTTCCTAAATAATCTTCCTGTATAACATCGGGCGTATTCATAATGGCTTCCGCATCGGGGTTAAACATTTCCGGCGCTATTTTTTGTTCATCGGTAGCTGTAAAGTACTCGCCTTTGTTAAATACTTTGGTATCAACTTTATTGATAAAGGTATTAAAACCTTCGTCCATCCAGGCGTATTTACGTTCGTTCGAGCCAACTATCATCGGGAACCAGTTATGGCCAAACTCGTGATTAGTAACTTCCCAAAGCTCACCGCCTTCTGTCTTTCCTCCGCAAAAAACAATACCGGGATACTCCATACCCCCTACTGTTCCGGCCACATTTGTAGCTACGGGGTAAGTATATTCATACCATTTGCTGCTGTATAACTCAATAGCACCTTTAACATATTCGGTAGATCGTCCCCATGCCGCGTTGCCCTTGCTTTCAACCGGGTAAACAGACTGGGCAAGCGCCTTTTTACCGCTTGGCAGGTTAATACGCGCAGCATCCCATATAAAGGCTTTTGATGCTGCCCACGATACATCGCGCGAGTTTTTACAGTAAAAATGCCAGGTAAGGTTAGCCTTTTTAGGATAGGAATTAGGACTGATAATATCTGTCGAATCGCGGATAGTGACTGTTTTGTCGCTGGCCCTGGCCGCCGTCAAACGGCTTATGGTAGTGGGCGTATACACTTCGGCAGGGTTAAGCAATTCGCCCGAGCCTACAACAATTAAGCTTGCCGGGGCTGTAATGGTATAATCAAAATTGCCGTACTCCAGGTAAAACTCAGACGCACCCATGTAAGGTATCACATTCCAGCCGGTAACATCATCATATACTTCCATACGCGGATACCATTGCGCTATTTCATATATCCAGCCATTTTTACCCAACTGCCGCCCCATGCGGTCGGTGCCGTATTCGGGTACGTCAAAAGCATAGTCAATTTTTAGCTGTATTTTGTTTCCGCCAGCCTTAAGACTATCCTTTAATTTTATTTGCATACGGGTATCGGTCACCAGGTAATCCGCCTTTTCTTCCTTGCCATTTTTTATGATATAAACCCCTTTTATTTCATCGCCGTTAGTAAAGGTTTTATTGTTGAAACGGCCTCCTGTAACCGCGCTGGTAGCTTCGCCTCTTGAATCCTGGCGGTAAATATTTTGATCCACCTGCAGCCATAAAAAATCCAGGCCGTCTGGGCTGTTATTAGTATAAGTGATCAAAGTCGACCCGGTAACCCGGTGCTTCGCAGTATCAAGTGTTACATCAAGTTTATAATCGGCACGGTTTTGCCAGTATTTCGCGCCGGGTGTACCCGCCGCTGTGCGGTACACATTTCCTTTTTCGGGATAAAATAAAGGTGAAAAAACTTTGTGCTGATCGAATTTATATTGCGGCGGCTGCTGGTCAGCATTTTGCGCATAGAGGCTATAAGTGCCCGTGGTTAATAATAGGACGATAAATATTTTATGAAATTTCATGAAGCAGATATTTATTTTTAAAGATACTATAACGGCGCAAATTATAAAAAAGTTTAGTGGTAAGAAGAATGCGGGGCAATCGTGTTCAAAATATAGCGATGGGTTTAAAACCCGTCGCTATATTTTGAAAAACATTCATTTATCTTTGTTAAACATAAGATGAAAGAATTAAAAGATATTGTAACCGCTTTTGATAAAGCTAATGCAGACGGCAAGCAAACCGCCCTGGCTACGGTAGTGCATGTTGAAGGCTCTTCGTACCGGCGGGCAGGTGCGCGGATGCTGATAACTGATGACGGGCAGCTTACAGGCGCCATTAGTGGCGGTTGCCTGGAGGGCGATGCCTTACGCAAAGCCCGCCTGGTAATGGCGCAAAATAAGCCAATGCTGGCTATGTATGATACCACCGACGATGACGATGCAAAATTTGGTGTGGGACTGGGCTGTAACGGTATTATACATATATTGATAGAACCTATTATCACCAGTAAGCCGGATAACCCTATTGAGTTGTTTAAACTGTTTTTAAGTAAGCGGCAACCTGTTGTATTGGTGACGCTGTTCTCTTTAAATGATAAACAAGCCCTGCAACCCGGCACTTGTGTGCTGTTGACGGAAAACGAGAAACTACACGGATCATTTCCTGATCAGGCTATAAAAGACGCGCTTTTAAATGATGCGAAAGATGTGTTGAAAAACGGCAATTCGGTAACCAAAACTTATTTATACGGCGACAAGTTTACCTGCTTTATTGAACTGCTGCAGCCAACCGTTTCGCTAATCATTTTTGGGGCGGGCAATGATGCTATCCCGTTAATGCAGCTTGCTTATATTTTAGGTTGGCATGTCACTTTAATTGACGGGCGGGCCAACTATGCTGTTGCCGCGCGTTTTCCGTTGGCTAAACGCATTATTATAGCTAAACCCGAACAGGCGCTCAATGAAATTATGTTAGATAGCCGTACTTTGATTGTGCTGATGACCCATAACTACAACTATGATATGGCCGTATTAACGCAGCTATTACCCTTGCAGCTTACTTACGTAGCTGCATTGGGACCTAAGAAACGGTTAGAGCGCATGCTGGATGAATTAAGAGAGGGCGGACAGGAAATTACATCATTGCAACTAAAAAGCATTTACGGCCCGGCGGGATTAGATATTGGCTCTGAAAATTCCGACGAGATAGCGCTTTCTATTTTGGCAGAAATGCAAGCTGTTTTAACAAAGCGAAATGGTGCCCCGTTACGCGAAAAAACGGTTATCCATAACCGCAACGACGGGCAAATTATTCAGCAGGAAAACCCGGCTGTGAATTTAAACCCCGTTACTTCATGACTGGTGTTATCATATTAGCCGCAGGTTCGTCAAGCAGGCTGGGCAAGCCTAAACAAAACCTGGTTTTTCAGGGGCAGACGTTATTGCAAAGAACTATACAAAACGCCCTCGCATCAATTTGCGAAAGCGTGATTGTTATATTAGGGGCCAATGCCGAGGTGGTACAATCAACAATTCAAGATCAACCCATTCCTGTTATTTATAATCCCGACTGGACTGAGGGCATGGCATCATCTATTTGTTTGGGCATAAGGGAATTGAAAAAGGAACTGCCCAATATAAAATCAGCCATCCTAATGCTATGCGACCAGCCATTTGCCGACGCCGTTATCATTAACCAGCTAATTCAAAAAAAGTTAGTCACCGATAAAACCATAATCGCCAGCGCGTATGACGGCACCATTGGTTCCCCTGCCCTGTTTGACCGATCATATTTTGATGAATTATCACAATTAACAGGCAGCAACGGCGCTAAGAAATTATTGGCAAAATATGCTGATGAAGTGGCGACGATCCCTTTTTTATTGGGTTCGATAGATATTGATACCGTTGGGGATTATGAGCGGTTGGAAGAGGGGTTCTAAGATTTATTGTGAAATCTTTTTAACAGTTCCTTTGCTGGTACTGATTTAAAACCGCCGTTATTATCACCAACAATCAGGCTTTTATTATTTATTGCAGAAGTTTCAACTAATTCACGAACTGCTTTATTTACTCCCTGAAGTATTTTTTCAGCAAACTCGTCAAACTCAGTACTTTTAGTATGAACTATCATTGCTTTGTGTTAAAATAGTTGTCCAAATATCGTTATTAATTATTTCTTCTCCAAATTCAATTAACCCCTTAGCAATCATTTTTGACGGCATTTCTACATTGCTCATAACAAGCCATTCGTCACAAATTGGGATATATAAATTCAACAAATTGTTTATACCTCTATAATACCGGCGATTAATAACATCAATTGGTATATTATGCCCACCCTCACTCACACGCCTTGCAACACGATCATAAGCCATTTGCGGTGAATTTAACCAAAAATAAAGCAGTGTAACTTTATATCCCGCCTGTTGTGCTTTCTTTACAAATGAAACATAACTTTTAGTTGAAAGTGTGGTTTCTAAAGCAAAGCCGGCTCCCATTTCTAAAAGCTCGTCAATTCGTTTTAACATTATTCTTCCGGCTTCAATCGCCACACTTTCCGGGTTAAATGGTGAGATCCCGGCAGCTATAGCGTCCGCGTTAACAAATTCCTTACAATTTAATATTTCAGGCAATATGGTATAACTTGCCGTTGTTTTTCCGGCGCCGTTGCAGCCTGCAATAATGTATAGATTTGGCATGAATTAAGTCCTTAAAATAGACTTACGAAGTTTTAAAAACTTCGTAAGTTTTGTGGGGGTTTCTTCAATGTGCTTTACTTCGCAGTAAACTTATAAATCGTTTCCGTTTTATAAACCTGGCCCGGTTTAAGGGTTGTTGAAGCAAATTGCGGTTGGTTTGGTGCATCCGGGAAGTGCTGTGTTTCCATAGCAAAAGCAGTACGGTATTCATCCTTTTTACCACCCCTAATGGTATTCTTTCCGCCCATAAAGTTACCGGTATAAAACTGCAGGCCAGGCTCTTCGGTATAAACTTCCATTTCAATCCCGCTTTTATCGCCGGTCACTTTTGCAACCGGGGTTTTAATGGTATGCTTGTTTAAGGCGAAGTTATGGTCAATACCCGGGCCGTATTTTATCTGCTGGTCATCCGCGTTAATATCCTTGCCTATTTCTTTTGGTTTTGTAAAATCAAATGGTGTGCCTTTAACAGGTTCCAGTTTTCCGGTTGGTATCAGCCCTTTATCAACCGGGGTAAAGTTATCCGCATCAATTTGCACGGTATGGTTCAATATGGTGCCACTGCCTTCGCCGTTAAGGTTAAAGTAGGCATGATTGGTTAAATTTACTACCGTGGTTTTATCGGTTGTAGCCTCGTAGCTTATTTGTATGGCATCATCTTCGGTTAAATGAAAGGTCACCTTTACGTTAAGGTTGCCGGGAAAGCCTTCTTCCATATCTTTCGACAGGTAGGTAAATTCTGCCGTTTGCCCGTTAACTTGTTTGCCGTCCCAAACTACTTCGTTAAAGCCTTTTTTACCGCCATGCAGTGTATTTGGCATGTTGTTTAACGCTAAATGATATTCTTTGCCATCCAGCGTAAATTTACCTTTAGCTATACGGTTTCCGTAACGGCCAATGGTGCCGCCATAATAAGAACTTGCCGACCTTTGAAAACCCTCAATATCATTAAAGCCTAAAACAACGCTCACTAATTTACCGGCCTTATCGGGCACAACGGCGCTTACCAGGTGCGCGCCATAATTGGTTAAGGCTACTTCCATACCTTTTTTGTTTTTCAACACATATAAGTGTGTCGGTTTGCCGTCGATGGTTCTTTCAAAGCCTGCGGTTGCGGGTATTCCTATCGGTGCGTTATCAGTCATAGTTGTGCTTGTTTTGGGTGTTTGGCTATAAACCGTCAAAGATAAGATACAGGCCGGAATTATAAGTGCCGGCAATTTTTTAATTGAAAAGTGCATAATTTTTTGGTTAAATAGTTGGCTTAATTTGAATTTAGTTTTTTAATAAGGTCTGTTTCTTCCTGCTTGTAAGGCTGCCCGTCTTTTCTGAATACGTCATGAAACCATAGTTTCGGTTCGCCGCCATCCGGCATTGGTGTACTCCAGGCATATATGGTATTTGTTTTGCCCGAAACCAATCCCCAGTTAATAGCGCCTACGTTTTCTTTTTTAAGCATGGGCATTACGGTTTCAAAAGTGCTGTTGCGTGTACGCGCCATATATTCGGTGCATATCAGCGGGCGGTTATTTATTTTTAACAATTGTACCACACGCAGGTGTATATCAGCAGCATCGTAATTATGATAAGTTATCACATCCGAATTGGCTACCTGGATTTTATTCAGGTTTTCTAAGCCCCAATCCCATAAACCCGCACTAACCGGCTGATCCGGGTTAACAGCATGCGCCCAGGCAAAAACTTTGTTTAGCAATTCTGATGATCTGTCCTTTTTATCTGAATTACCCGGCTCGTTATACAAGTCCCATAATAAAATGCGTTTATCGTGTTTAAAAGTATTCAGCACATCATCAACATACGATTTTAAAAAGGCAAACTGTGCCGCGTCGGTCACTACGCCTCCGGGGTCCTGCACCCAGCCAGAATTATGAATACCGATTTTGGGTTCAGGCTGTTTACCCGGCATAGGATGCGCGTTCCAGCAATCATCAAAGAAAACAAAAATGGTTTGTATATGGTGCTTATCGGCTATTGTTAAATATTGATCCACTCGTTTTTTAAACCCAGCCGGATCTTCCTTCCAGGCAACACTATGTAAAAATACCCGCATGGCATTAAAACCAATATTTTGTGCCCAGCCTAATTCGCGGTCTATTGTAACGGGGTCGAAGGTATCCGCTTGCCACATTTCTAACTGGTTTATAGCGGTACTGGGTATAAAATTAGCGCCGTTTATCCATTTATGCTGCACATACCATTCATTTGCCTTTTCAACAGGCCATTTATTAATAACTGTTTGCGCCTTTACCATTGATAATGGCAAAAGCAACAGGGCAGCAATTAATAATTGGTTTTTAAATCTCATAAAAAGCAAGCAAAACGATGCAGGTAAACCACTAACGTTATAGATTTTTAGGTTATTTCAAAAATGATAAAAAAATTGTGAAAAGTACAATTAAAAATTAAACCCGCCGAGGTCGACAACCGCCGTATCACAAACATAGGTTGGCACAATCCCGGTAGCGGTTATTCTTGTTTCAACGTCGGTAGGTTGGGTATTGCCTGATAGCACCAGTACGGTATCCAGCCCAAATTTATTACCCCCCAATATATCGGTGTGCAGCGTATCGCCTACCATAACGATCTCTTTTTTACTGATTTGCCGCGATTCGCGCACCAGGTCGTATGCGAACATAAACATCTGCGAATCAGGCTTGCCGAAGCGTATAAATTCCTTGCCCACTATCTTTTCTATCATAGTTGCTAACCCGCCTATGGCTATAGACACGCTGTTTACTGTAACCGGGTAGGCATGGTCGGTATTGGCTACAATGGCAGGAATGGTTCGCCGCCGCAACAAGTTTACCGCTATATTCAAATCATTAAACCAGTCGAATCCCTCATCATCTAAAAATATCAAAGCGTTAACCTTATCTATATTACCTGCGTCAATCTTGCTTACGGGTAAGGTATGCAAGCCCGAACTTTCAATATAATGGGCCGAATCATCAGTGCCTAAATATGCTACTATGCCGTCCCGAACTTTCAAATTCAAATACTCTTTGGTAAGCATTCCCGACGAAACGATCCGGTCGGCAGTAATAATGGGTAAGCCTAATTTATGATAGGTACTTGCTAATTGCGCCGGGCTGCGCGATGCATCATTAGTAACTATATAATATTCCTTGTTTTGCTGTTCAAGATAAGCAAAGGTTTTTTCAATACCCGGCACCAGTCCCTGGTAATTTTTTATCACCCCAAACGCGTCGAAAAATATCACGTTGTACTGATCAATTATAGACTTAAAGTTATCGACACGGCGCATGGGGGAAAGGATGAATTATTGATTGAGTGAATGAGTGAATTTTAAGTTTTATAAGTTATTTAATCAACACGCTTTGTAACTGCAAACTGCCCACGGCTAACTGAGCCCCAGCGCTTCTATGATCTTCTCCGGGTTAAAATCCCTGTCGACTGAGGGCAGGTAAATTTCAAACGCTTCGGCTTGCAGTTTTTTGGCGTATTGCGGCGCAAAAAAATACTTACCGTTCCTGATAACGTAATTTAGGATAAAAAACCGATAAGTTTCTTTCAGGAAACGAATTTCATTAGCGGTTAACGGGTTCACCTTATGATATTCTTCTAAAAATATGATAAACCTGTCTTCCATCATCGGGTCAATAAAATAACTGAACACTGTTTTATCGCCCCCGCTTGATACTACCCGGCTTAAAAAGTAAAAATCCAGTATGCGGTAACTCATCCTGAACCAATCGTAATCCCAGCGTGAATACAATTCCAGGTTCGGATAAACAGAAAAATTACCAATGTTCCAGTCTATAAACACCGGGATGATCTCAAAAGACTGCACATTATATTTCGACCGGTTTTTGAGGAACAGCTCGCAATGATATTTCAAAAAATCGGCCTGCATAGCAGTGCCAAATTGCTTTTCATTAATTTCCAGTTGCTGCTGCAAGGCGTAAATATCTGTCCGCAATGTTTTTGACGCTTTTGGCAATACATTTTTCGCCCTGGCACAAGCTTTATGAAATTTACCTATTTGCTGCCCCAACTTGCGGATATGGCGCTCTTCCAGTATACGGGGCATACGTTCAAATATGCGGGTGGGATTATAAAAAACAACCCAGGCATCGGTTTTATCATGCTTATAGCGATAGGTGTAAACCCGGTTGTTTTTTAACAACGATTTTGACAGCAGGTTTTCAAATGGATACAGCAGGTTGTTTGATAGGCTATGAATAATGCGGTGATCTTCTTTAAAATATTCGTATTTACCGAAATAGGATAGCTTGGCAATCACCATATCGCCATCATCAAATGTTACTTTAAATACCCGGTTGGTCGAAACCATCGCGCTGATATCTTCAATACATCTGATCTGTTTGGAAGCATCATACCCCTCCCATGCTTTTTTAATAATGGCAGTCCTAACTTCCATTAACGGTTCCTGCGGAACCGCAAAGTCTACAAAGTTTGTCTCTGTCTGAACCACGATTAAACAGATTTAAAGATTTTCAGGATGACGCGGGCTTTCATAGTTGCTTGAACTTTTTGTTAAATATCCGTTTAAATGTTAATGACTGGCTTCCAAAATTGATGAGTAAACCTATTTCCATATTATAAGCTTCTAAATAGTTTATAGCTTGTGCCAAATGAACATCCTCTAACGAAATTATTGCCTTTAGTTCCACCATTATTAAATTATCCACAAAAAAATCCACCCTTCTGCCACCTATTGAAATTCCTCTATAATAAATGGGCATTTCCTTTTCCCTTTCAAATGCAATGCCTTCTAAGGCCATTTCTATTTCCAAAGCGCGTTGATAGATTAATTCCTGAAACCCGTTACCTATCCGGGTATGCACCTGCATTGCGCAGCCAATTATTTTGCGCGTTATATCACTGTATTTTAATTCTTCCTGCATACCAATCCTGTAAATCCATTAATCTGTTTAATCCAGGTTCAGACAATCTCAAAATAACGTTTCAATTCCCAGTCCGTCACTGCTTTTGCAAACTGTTTACATTCCCAAAAACGGGTTTGTGTAAAGTGGTCAACAAAAGGTTCACCAAATAATTCTTTAGCGACAGATGAGTTTTTCATGGCTGTTGTTGCATCAAACAAGTTTGGCGCTATGCTGCCATTTTTTGCATCTTGATAACCGTTGCCAACGGTTTGCGGGATTTCCAGTTTCAGTTTATTCTTAATACCATATAAGCCTGATGCCAATGCTGCTGCCATAGCTAAATACGGGTTGACATCCGCGCCGGGTATGCGGGTTTCGAGCCGGGTATAAGCTTTTGATGAATTTATGACACGGAAAGCGGTAGTCCGGTTTTCAATTGCCCAGGTTAAGGTGGTTGGCGCCCAGGCACCTTCTACCAGGCGTTTATAGCTATTGATAGTCGGCGCAAACATGGGCAGGATATGCGGCAAGCAATATAATTGCCCGGCCAGGTATTGTTTATACAGTTCGCTCATTTTATTGGGATCCGCCTCATCATAAAATAAGTTTTCAGATTGGTCTTTATTCCATAAGCTTTGATGCACATGGCCGCCGCATCCGGGCAGGTCGGTATTCCATTTGGCCATAAATGTTGCCACTATACCATGCTTATAGGCAATTTCTTTTACCGCCGTTTTAAATAGCACAGCCCTGTCGGCAGCTTCAATAATATGGGTATGTAATATGGCGCCCTCGTATACACCCGGGCCTGTTTCGGTATGTAATCCTTCCAGCGGGATATTAAACTGCATGAGCAAATTATACAAGTCGTTGAAAAACGCGCTATTTTCTGATGTCCGCAAAATAGAATAGCCAAACATGCCCGGCGTTAGCGGGGTAAGTTTGGTAAATTCTTTATCCTGTAAGGTTTGCGGTGTCTCCTTAAAATTGAACCATTCAAACTCCTGCGCAAATTCCGGGTGATAACCCATAGCTTCACATTCCCCGGCAATACGCTTTAACAAACTGCGCGGGCAAGCGGGCAGGTCATTGCCATCCGGCTGGTTAAAATCGCCTAAAAAAAACGGGATATTATCCTGCCAGGGCACGGTACGAAAGGTAGACAGGTCAATACGGCATGGCCTGTCGGGGTACCCGGTATGCCACCCGGTAACATCAACTTTATCATATAAGTTGTCGCTGCTGTCCCATCCAAAAACAACATCGCAAAAGCCATAGCCGGTTTGCAGGCCATCAGTAAATTTTTTATGATGAATTACTTTGCCGCGTAAAATACCATCAATATCAGCAAAGGCAAATTTTATTTTCTGTATATTATTTTCCTGTAGATAGGATTTGATTTGTTGCTCGTCCATAATATTTGGCTACAATCGGTCAGCAATATTAAGGAAGATAATAGAGAATATAGAAGATATGTTTTAAAAAGATATTAGGCCCCCTCTAAATCTCCCCCTGTTGGGGAGACTTTTTGGCAGTTCTTTATCATAGATGATTCTGCTTACATAAAAAATGGATAAACTACTGCCGTACTTAGTTTTAAAAACCTCTTAATCTTTTTATCTTTAACCAATGGCAATTCAATTTCTCTTCATTTACGGCACATTATTAGAACCGGGTAATGGCTTCGCGCTATATCTGCAGGAAAATTCAACATTTTATGATAAAGGCAAATTTAAAGGCAAACTATATGATATTGGCGAATATCCGGGTGCCGTTTTAAATAAAAGCGGAAAATCGTACGTACATGGAAGCATTGTATTATTAAACAATAACCACCAGCCTATATTGAGAACCATAGACAATTACGAGGGCTATGGCCCCAAACAACCAAAACCCAATTTATATATACGGCAAATGATAGCGGTTGAGACAGATGTCGGCCCGGTTAAATGCTGGGTATATTTATACAACCGTCCGGTTATAGGGTTGCATCAAATCACTTCCGGAGATTACCTGGATTATAAAAGCAAAAAAATCCCTCCTGACGCAAATCAGGAGGGATAAATTATAATGCTACCCGGGCCAGGATTATACCTTAGCCGATTTTACAGTTTTAATAATAACAGCCGCAACTTTATATGGATCGGCGGCTGAATTTGGACGGCGGTCTTCTAAATAACCGCTCCAGTTATGATCTACAGTGTACAAAGGTATACGGATAGAAGCGCCACGATCAGATACGCCGTAGCTAAAGTCGTTTATTGAAGCAGTTTCGTGCTTGCCTGTTAAACGCAACTCGTTATGAGCGCCGTAAACAGCCACGCATTCTGCAACCGCAGGGCGGAAAGCTTCGCAAACAGCCTCAAATTTAGCTTTGCTTGCAGCAGTCCTTAATAGACCATTTGAGAAGTTAGCATGCATGCCCGAACCGTTCCAGTCTAAAGCGCCCAGCGGTTTGCAATGCCAGTTAATGGCAACGCCATAGCTTTCGCCAATTCTTTCTAATAAATAACGGGCAACCCAAATCTGGTCGCCGGCTTCTTTAGCGCCTTTGGCAAATATCTGGAACTCCCATTGACCTGCTGCAACTTCGGCATTGATACCTTCAACGTTTAAGCCTGCTTCTAAACATACGTCCAAATGCTCTTCAACAATATCCCTTCCGAACGCGTTTTTTGCGCCTACCGAGCAATAATATGGGCCTTGCGGGCCCGGGAAACCGCCTGCCGGGAAACCAAGCGGCTTATCGGTTTCAGGGTCCCATAAAAAATATTCCTGCTCAAATCCAAACCAAAAATCATTGTCATCATCCATAATAGTAGCACGTCCGTTTGACACATGCGCCTTTCCTTTTGAATCCAATACTTCACACATTACTAAATAACCTTCTTTACGCTGCGGATCAGGGCAAATAAAAACAGGTTTTAATACGCAATCAGATGAACCACCCGGCGCCTGCTCGGTTGATGAACCGTCAAAGCTCCAAAGCGGGCAATCTTCTAACTTACCGCTGAAATCTTTTTCAATTTTTGTTTTACTGCGCAGGCTTTGTGTTGGTTGGTAACCATCAAGCCAAATGTATTCGAGTTTTGCTGCCATTGTATAGTAATTTTTGTTGTGTTGATTTTAAAATAATGTATTTTAAGGATGATATTTCTGTTAAACAGGGCAAATTTATATTAATATTTCTGTTTTTTAAACTTTTATATAATCATCCTTAAAAAAACAAAAAAATTTTAATAATTGCAATTCATTATCTGTAAAAGGCAAAAAAAATATCCGCATATGATAAAATTGCTTGTATTTTTTCCATTTTAATAAAAAGTGTTTGTTTGGTATTTACCGAATGTTCCTTTGTCAAAAATTAAGAATAAGTCCTGCTTTTTTTAGAGCCATCGGCTCGACCAATCTTGTAGTAATAATATCAAGTGCCATCGGCACGACCCATATTATCCGTCTAATTGGATGCCTACCTTTTCTATATACCCAATTATATAAAGTTTAATATATGGGCCGAACCCATGGTTCTTTTGTTATTGGTTGCTTCTTTTCAACGGATTGAAATCCGTTGTTACAAGATTGGCCGAGGTTACGCCTCTATCTTATGCTACCTTACTCACGCAACACATCATAAAGCCAGTTTATTTATACCAGGGAAATCGCTTTAAAACCTGCCGCGTGTTTTACCCTATCCTTCTCCTTTCCTAAATTAGGGAAAGGCATCGCACAGGCCCTCAAGCCCCGTTTTCTTTAATTTTGTACTATCAAAGGTACACGGCAAAGCACTTTTAATCTTAAAAGCAATTTCCCTGTTATTTATATCTGCAAGCCCAACTATTTTCTAAATTTTTCTTAAAATTGCGGGCGATTTAGTTGCAAGCTATAAAAACATAAAACCATGAAGATAACAGTAGTTGGCGCCGGGGCTGTAGGCGCTACCTGTGCCGATAATATCGCCAGGAAAGAATTGGCCGAAGAACTTATTTTATTAGACATCCGCGAAGGTTTTGCCGAAGGCAAAGCTATCGACATGATGCAAACCTCGGCCCTTTTGGGCTTTGATACCAAAATTAAGGGTGTCACCAATGATTATGCCGCTACAGGCGGTTCGGAAGTGGTAGTTATCACTTCTGGCCTGCCGCGTAAACCCGGTATGACCCGCGAGGAACTGATAGGCGTAAATGCAGGCATTGTAAAAAGCGTTACCGAAAGTGTTTTAAAATATTCGCCAAATACCATCATCATCGTGGTTTCAAACCCGATGGATACCATGAATTATTTAACCATGAAAACATCAGGTTTACCTAAGAACCGTATTTTGGGTATGGGCGGCGCATTGGATTCATCACGTTTTAAATATTATTTAAGCCAGGAACTGGGCTGCTCGCCTGCCGACCTGAACGCGGTGGTTATCGGCGGTCACGGCGATACCACCATGATCCCGTTAATTAACCACGCTACATGGAACAGCATCCCGGTAACCCAGTTTTTAAGCAAGGAGCAACAGGATAAAATTGTTGGCGATACAATGGTTGGCGGCGCTACTTTAACCAAACTGATAGGTACATCTGCCTGGTACGCGCCGGGTGCCGGTGTTTTATCAATGGTGGAAAGCATTGTGCGCGATGAGAAAAAACTCATCTCGTCAGGTGTTTACTTAGAGGGCGAATACGGACAATCAGACATTTCACTGGTAGTGCCGGTTGTGATCGGTAAAAATGGCGCTGAAAAAATATTGAATTTTAAATTGACCGCCGATGAGCAGACCGCCTTTAACAAAAGCGCCGATGCCGTAAGGGCTATGAACCAGGTTTTGGTTGATAGTAAGATGATCTAATACCCGTATCCTGCATTTAGATTTGACAACTTTTTAAAAGTTGTCAAATCTTTTTGAGAGAGGCTTTCATCGTTTGGTGGAAGCCTTTTTTGTCAATATCACATTTCATTTTATTGCGCTAAAATGATAAACGCCTGATTTAACATTTAAAACCATGTGGCCGTTTGGTGGTTTCGCTTGTTGTTCCGGTTGTTATCGGTAAAAATGGTACTGAGCAAATATTAGACTTTAAATTATCAGCCGACGAGCAGGCCGCCTTTAACAAAAGCGCCGATGCTGTAAGGGCTATGAACCAGGTATTGGTTGATTCCAAACTGATATAATTATACCTGCATTTAGATTTGACAACTTTTAAAAAGTTGTCAAATCTTTTTGAGAGAGGCTTTTACGGTCAGGTAAAGGCCTTTTTTATGCAATTATTACTTCTCCGCGCTAAAATGATAAACCCCCGACCCTACATTTACAATCATATAACCCGGCTCTGGCGTAGCCAATTTAATGCCGGGCATCGATGCCACGGATTTACCGCTCTCGGTTACTACGCTGTTATCATTTGCGGGAATGTAGATAGTAGCCGTTGTATTTGCAGGTATTTCTACATCCAATGAAATTTTATTACCGGCTACCGCCCAATGCGAACTGATCTTGCCGTAATTGGTTTCATAATCAGCATTGGCGTTGGTCAGGTTTCCGCCGATGGTGGGTTTGATCACTATCTGTTTATAACCCGGCGCTTCGGTTTTGGTATCGATACCCGCCACGGTGCGGTACATCCAGTCGCCGATTGCGCCATAGGCATAGTGATTAAAGGAGTTCATGGACGGCACTTCAAGCGAGCCATCCGGTTTAATGCCGTCCCAGCGTTCCCAAATGGTGGTTGCGCCCATTTTTACCGGGTACAGCCATGACGGGTAAGTATCCTGCAATAAAAGACGGTAAGCTATATTGGCATAACCGAACCGGGTAAGCACATGGCATAAATAGGGCGTACCTAAAAAACCTGTAGTAAGGTGGTTATTATACTGCCTGATGTTGGCTACCAGCCTCGCTGCCGCCTGTTGCCGTAAATTTTCGGGCAGCATATCAAATTCTAAGGCCAGCACATAAGCCGTTTGTGTATCAGATGAGATCAAGCCGTTTGGCGTTACATATTCTTTTAAATAAGCGGCCTGTATTTTAGCAAGCAATGCAGTATAGTAATTTACATCATCCGTTTTACCCAAAACCGTAGCCGCGTTAATAACCAACTGGGTTGAATGCGCATAGAAACACTGCGCTATTAAATATTTATTGGTAATGGCCGAGTTGCCGCCGTTGTCATCGTTCAGGCTGTAAAAAAGCCAGTCGCCAAAATGATCCCCGGTATTCCAAAGATCGTTCTTGCTTTGGTGCTGCATATAGCCCACCCAGGCTTTCATGCTGTTGTACTGGTTTTCCAGTATGCGTTTATCGCCGTAAGCCAAATACATATTCCAGGGGATAATTGTTGATACATCAGCCCAACCTGTACTTCCGCCGTTGGCGGTACCACCGTTACTTAAAACGTTGGGTATAACATGCGGTATACGACCATCGGGGTACTGATCGACGGCTACATCCTTCAACCATTTAGTGAAAAAATTATGTACGTTCATGTTATACGATGCCGTGCGCGAAAACACCTGCGCGTCGCCTGTCCAGCCTAAGCGTTCGTCGCGCTGCGGGCAATCTGTGGGCACATCTAAAAAGTTACCCTTTTGCCCCCATTGAATATTATGCTGCAACTGGTTAATCAGCGGGTTCGAACAGGAGAAAGTGCCGGTGGGTGCCATATCAGAATATAAAGCTACTGCCGTAAAATTCTCCTCCTTTAAATCGGCCTGGTAGCCCTCCACTTTAATATACCTGAAACCCTGCCAGGTAAACTGCGGCTCAAAGGTTTCTTCGCCGCCGCCTTTTAGTATATAAATATCCTGGCTTTTGGCGCTGCGCAGGTTATCGGTATAAAAGTTTCCCGCCTTATCAATTACTTCGGCGTGCGAGATAGTTATCTTATCTCCCGCCTTTCCAATTACTTTAAACTGCACCCAACCAACTAAATTTTGGCCGAAGTCGATCACCTTTTCGCCCTTGGGCGTAGTGAATATTTTTACCGGCTTAAAGGTTTCATGCTTGCGCACAGGTTCATTAATGGTGGCAACCAATATGCTTTTATCAAAATTATTAACCTTTACGCCGCTACAGTTTTTATCATCAAAGTTCGCCGCCGACCAGCCCGGCTGCTGCATCCGGTTATCAATAGTTGCCCCGTTATAAATTTCGGCAAAACGCACCGGCCCTGTGGATGATTTCCAGCTATCGTCAGATATAATGGTGGCTTTGCTGCCATCGGTATAGGTAACCTCCAGTTGAAATAATAAGGCTATGTCTTTTCCGTAAAGATTGGGCTTGGGGTTATACCCTACCCCGCCGCGGTACCAGCCGCTTCCAAGTGTTGCGCCGACAGCATTTTTGCCGGGATTTAATAGCGCCGTAACATCATATACCTGGTATTGCAGGCGTTTGTTATAGCTTGTCCAGCCGGGGGTTAAATAATCTTTGCCAACCCGCTGCCCGTTTATTTGCGCTTCGTATAATCCATGCGCGGTTATATAAGCCATGGCCGACTTTATCTTTTTGTTCAGCGAAAACTCTTTTCTAAATAAAGGACTTGCCCTTAACGAATCTTCCACAAAGCCGGGCGTTATCCATTGCGCTTTCCAGTCGGCAGGGGTCAACATGCCCATTTGAAAAGAAGCGGGTGCGCTCCATTCAGAGGCCTTATCCACGTTATCCCAAATCCTAACCTGCCATTCATATTTCTTTTGGGATGTAAGCGGCTCACCTTTATAATCCACATAAACCGATTGATCAGACATTACCTTGCCGCTATTCCACGCGATATGTTTGCCGGAGCTTACCTTTATTTCGTAAGCCGTTTGCATCACCCCACGTTGGTCTCCAGCATTTAGCTGCCAGCTAAAACGGGGAGTTAGCGCATCAATACTGATAGGATCAGGCAAATCTTCGGTCAACAGGCGCTGAACTTTTACCTGGGCGAAGCAGGTCGCGCTAAAAAGCAGGGCAATAAATAAGGTGGTGATCTTTCTCATCGTAGTCCGGATAATTGGGTAAGGCAAGATAGGAAAACTTTGTCTGAATCGCAGATGAAGCAGATTATTGGATTTCGCTGATTTAGGGAATATATTATTATATTAAATAAAGGTGATCTTATAATCCTCAAATCATATTCATCTCAGTTCAGACAACCCAATATTATTACCGTTAATTAACAGTAAGTCAAACAATTTAGCATTAAATATTATTACATATTTAATATTCCGATATTAAAAAATACCAACACCTTTTTAAGCCGGTATCTATTTGTAAATATGCTATTAAACAAAAAATATATAATACCCCTACTCCTGCTCTTTATTGCTCATAGTAATTTATACGCCCAGGACAGTACCTTAATTGGCAAATCGGTTGTTTGGGATTTGACCAAATGTATCGGCTATGCTAAGGACAATAATATACAGATCAACAGCCTGCGCCTGACCCAAAAAACCAGTCAGCAGGAATTTTTGCTGGCAAAGGCCGCCAAGTTGCCCGATTTGACAGGTACCGCCTCGCAAAATTTTGGTCATGCCAATACGCCCGGTGTAAATGGTACGGGTTCGGGGTTTTATGCTTCGGGCACATTGGGTGTAAGCTCAAATGTAACGCTGTACCAGGGCAATATTATCAATAATAACATTTCGCAAAAAAACCTGGCTATTGAGTCGGCCAACTTAAATATCATTCAAACGGAGAATGATATTACCCTACAGGTAACGCAGGCTTACCTGGCTATCCTGCTGGATAAGGAAACCGTAATATATGACCAGGATTTGGTTACTGTTTCAACGGCGCAGGTAAAGCAGGCGCAGCAAAAATATGATGTAGGCAGTATTGCCCGCAAGGACCTGATACAACTGCAGGCACAGCAGTCAACAGATAAATACACCCTCATCACCGCGCAAAACCAGGAAAAGCAGGACCTGCTTACCCTAAAGCAATTGCTAATACTGCCCAGCGAAGCTTTATTTGATATTATTAAGCCGGATACAGTTATTGCCAAACAACCCGTAGCGCCGTTTCATGATGTGGAGCAAACTGCCCTGCAAAACAGGCCTGAAGTAAAAAACGGCCTGATAGGCGTGCAGCTTGCACAATACGATGTGTTAAAAGCAAGGGCAGGTTATAAGCCTACTTTAACTGCCGGCGGTTCGCTTGCAACGGGTTATACCACGGGCGACGGCGCTTTTTATAACCAGTTCAATAATAATTTCACCCAGCAATTGGGCCTTAATTTAACCGTACCCATTTTTACCAAGCGGGTAGTAAAAACCCAGGTTGAGGAAGCAAAAATAGAGGTCGACCAAGCCCAGCTTACTTTCAGGGACACCAAACTGGTGCTGTCACAAACGGTTGAACGGGCATACCTAAGCGTTATAAATGCGCAAAGCCAGTATGATGCCGCGCTTGAAAGTTATAAATACAACCAGGAAGGTTATCGTATTGTAAATGAACAATTAAAAGTTGGGGTAGCCGATATTGTAGATTTCTTGCAGCAAAAAAACCTTTTCATACAGGCACAGCAGCAATATGTGCAGGCCAAATACAACGCCTTGCTTACTTCAAAAATATATGACTTTTATAAGGGCGTACCCATTAAACTATAACAACGGGCTATCATGACAACGAATTACAAAAAAATATTAATTATAGCAGGCATAGTGTTAGCAATATTCCTGCTTTGGTTTTTCCTGATCAGGAAAACTGAGAAACCTGTTGTGCTGGAATATGCAAAGCCAACTACCGGCTATATAGCAACCAGCGTAACATCAACAGGCAGGATAGAGCCAGTTGATACTGTTGCTGTAGGTACACAGGTATCGGGTATATTAAAATATTTATATGTTGATTTTAATACAAAAGTTAAAAAAGGACAATTGATAGCTGAACTGGATAAATCATTGTTACAAGCCACGTTAGACCAAAACAAGGGCGCATTGCAAAATGCCATAAGCCAAATGAACCTGCAAAAAAATAATTATGCGCGGCAAAGTTTGCTGTTTAAAACCGACGCGATAAGCAAAGCTGATTATGACACCGCTTTATATGGTTATACATCTGCCCAGGCAGAAGTGGCATCTGCACAGGCAAACGTCAGGTCATCTCAAAAAAATTTAGAATACGCGGATATTTATTCTCCTATTGATGGTGTAATACTTAACCGCAGCATAAGCGTGGGGCAAACCGTTGCTTCTTCATTTAGTACGCCTACCCTATTTATTATAGCCAAGGATATTACCAAAATGCAGGTACAGGCAAATGTAGATGAAGCGGATATTGGCGATGTTAACAAAGGTGACCGGGCTTCATTTACCGTTGACGCTTTTATAAACGACCAGTTTGGCGGCACGGTAGAAGATATCAGGCTGCATCCAACTGTATCAGCCAATGTGGTTACTTATACCACTATTATTGACGCGCCTAACGATGATATGAAATTGAAGCCCGGAATGACAGCCAATATCATTATTTATACCAAAGAAGTTAATAATGCCATGCTTATACCCGCCAAGGCGCTAACCTTTACACCAGATTCATCTATGCTAAAGGATTATACAATAAAAGGTGCGATACCTCACAAGGGCGGTCATAAAAAAACAGCTGCGGCAGCAGGAAATACACCTCATAATATTAAAAGCCGCAGTGACAGTACCGGCATCATAAAACAAAAAGCGTTTGTTTGGCTGTTAAACGGTAAAATACTTACCCAAAAAAAAATTGAGATCGGCATAAATGACGACCAGCATGTTGAGGTATTGGGCGGCTTAACTGCAAATGATGTTGTTGTGACGGGTATTTCTAACGGCATCGCAACAACGGCTGCCGCTGCGCCCGGCGGAAGTCCGTTTTTACCCAAACGTGGCAATGGCGGCGCAAAACCTGCCAGCGGAGGAAATGGCCGATGAGCAAAAAAATATTAGAGATACGCGATTTAAAACGCGAATTTATAATGGGCAGCGAAACGGTCAGGGCGCTCAAAGGAATCTCTTTTGAAGTGCAAACAGGCGAATTTTTAACTATCATGGGCAGCAGCGGATCGGGCAAAACTACTTTGCTTAATATTTTAGGCTGCCTGGATAAGCCCAGTATCGGCGATTATTTTTTGGATGGCGTGGATGTAAAAAAACTGGAGCGTGATGAACTTGCGGCGTTGCGTAACCATAAAATAGGTTTTGTTTTCCAGGCTTATAACCTGCTGCCCCGAACTTCGGCATTAGAGAATGTAGAACTGCCGTTATTATACAATAATAAAATAAATGCCGCCGAGCGGCGCGAAAGGGCCATCCACGCCCTTGAATCGGTAAAACTTGCCGACAGGTTTGACCATACTCCCAGCCAGCTATCAGGCGGCCAGCAACAGCGTGTGGCTATTGCGCGGGCATTGGTAAATGAACCTGTAATGATATTGGCGGACGAGGCGACCGGAAACCTGGATAGCCGAACCTCGTATGAAATTATGGCGCTTATGCAGGACCTGAATGTAAAACAGGGAAAAACCATCGTATTTGTAACGCATGAACCCGATATAGCCGCTTTTAGCAGCCGTACCATTTTATTGCGCGATGGTATGATACAAAAGGATACGCCGAACGCCAATATAAAATCGGCGAAAGAAACGCTGGCGGCATTACCAGCTACTGATGATTATTTAGCACAGGCATAATGAACGCATACAACCTCATCATCATAGCTATAAGGGCATTGCAGCGCAATAAGTTGCGGGCATTTTTAACTATGCTTGGTATCATTATGGGTGTTGGTTCAGTTATCGCCATGGTTGCTATCGGGCAGGGGTCCAAGCAAAGCATACAGGCATCGCTATCAAATATGGGTTCAAACATGATCACCGTATCGCCTGCCAGCAACCTCAATGGCGGTGTAAAAATTGCAGGGTCAAGTTTTCAAACCTTAACGGATAAAGATATTGTTGCCTTAAAAAGACAGGCGCAATATGTTACTGAATTTTCGCCGGCGGTAACCTCGCGCGGGCAGGCTATTAACGGTGCCATGAACTGGCCTACTACCATGTCGGGTGTAAGCCCGGAGTATTTGGATATCCGTAAGCTTACTTTAAAGGACGGTATCCCATTTACTAACGACGACGTAGAAACATCGGCAAAGGTATGCCTGATAGGCCAAACGGTAATTGATAATTTGTTTCCCAATGAAAATCCGATAGGTAAGGTTATCCGTTTTGGCAATATTCCATTCAAAATAATTGGCATTTTAAATCCCAAAGGCCAAAATGCCTTTGGGCAGGACCAGGACGATATTTTAATTGCCCCATATACCACCGTACAAAAAAGGATACTGGCAACCATCTATTATTCTAATATTTACGGCTCGGCAATTAATGAGGCTG
>Ga0302309_10001051_pt1 | contig 26876 bp, 30 predicted proteins | sample III_Palsa_N1_1_FD_200453 | JGI IMG/M metagenome (GOLD analysis project Ga0302309, IMG submission 200453) | Peat permafrost microbial communities from Stordalen Mire near Abisko, Sweden - III_Palsa_N1_1 | ecosystem: Environmental > Terrestrial > Soil > Palsa > Peat permafrost | place: Sweden... | reverse complement strand
CCGCGTTTCGCCTCGACCGCGTATCCTCCATCGAAGGTGCGACTTTTCCCACAACCCCGTTTTTCGCGAACGGGCGGATTACTTCCGACAAGCCGACTTCACAGGACTAATCAGGCGGGCGACCTCTGCAGGGGTTCGGCAGAGGTCTGTAACAGGCCATTTCGCAACCCACAGAAACGAATGATCAAGGCACTCGCAGTTCAATCGCTATGGGTGCAGAAGGGTGCTGAATTGTGGATCACTTCTTTTTCGCGGAGCCGAAGTAGAAGGCAATCACGACCAGCGGGGCTTCCTTGATCCCTCTATCCTCCATGCCAGATAGGGAAACCAAGCAGAACGTGAAGATTACGATCAGTGCAACTAATAGGAGGGCGTCCCAGCCCTATCCCAGTTGAATGAAGGAGACCTGTATGCCTCTCTTCTCCAGAAACCATTGCAGTACAGCAAGAACAATTATGAGTTGGAGAAACGGCCGGACAGAGGACGCTGCAACAGCGGCATCCACAAAGTCACGCCGTAATCAGAGGTCTACCGAACCTCGGGCCGCATTATGGCTGCGCATCGAGAAAATCCATGATGCCGTTGTACGCAGTTGCCAACTGTGCCTTCAATGCGTCCCGCTCCCGCGATTGAAGGTGCTTCGTCTGCTTGCCACCCTTGGTTTCGAATGGATGGCTGTCAGGAATACGATTACGGCGATCGTTTGCAGCTCTGAGCGCCGTCGCGATCGCGGTAAACTCGCGCGCGAAGGCGGCGTTAGCGTCCAGGAGCTGACCGAACGTCCTGAGTTTTTGCCCGCTCCCATCCACCAACGGCATGGCACCAGCCAGGTTGTTGTCCGCCAGATACTTCTGGAAGGCGCGAAAGACGGCATCGTTGAACGAGTTCTGGGATGCGAGCCAGCCGGACCTATCCGAATAGAACTTGCTGTCGGCGTTCAGGAGCACGTTGAGCGCGTGCTGAAAATTCGCATCGAGAAGTGGCTTCCAGCCTCGCCAATAGCGCAGCCCGAATCTTGTGCGGATCACGTCGCCAATCTGGTCAAATCTCGTATTGCGAGTGGCGCCGATCAAACCCAGTCCCTTGAAGACGTTCTTGGTCTCGGGTGGGATCCGATTAACTCGTAACCTCAAATTCTGCGTAGAAATATCGCGCTGCACTAACTCTTCAGCCAGCACCATCCCCGCAGCCGGTGCGTGCTGTTCAATAAGGTCAGCGACCACACCGCCGCGCTCGTAGTCGTCATCCGCGAGGTGCGGTATAACGAGCGACTGAACATATGCGGTACTGGTACGAAGCTTGTTGAGGACGCGGGTCGCGGGAACGACGCCAGCATTCCTGCACGTCAGGAAGAAAGCAAGAAGTGCACGCTGGATGGGAAACGAGAGGTGTCCGGTTCTGGCGCGCCGACGGGCGATCGGCAGCAACGCTGTAAGATCGCTGGGCTTCCCCAAGCGAGCAGCCAAGAGCCAGAGTTCGCCTTCGACATAGTCGTACAGAACTCCTTGGGTCAGCATCGCTTGAACCTTGGTCATGATCGGCCGCGACCTGGAATAGTTCTGGAAATACGCCGCGAAGGCATCGATATGCTCTGGGTGCGAAGGAAGAAGTTTCAAGGTCGTGGCGAGTATTTTCCGTGATGCACCCGCTCGGTAGAGGACGAAACGAAGACGGCTCTTGTCCTTCACTCGCAGCGGCCGGCCCCCAACCGCGTCGTTGAACACTGCGACCGCCGAATCATCGTCAAGCTCGGCCTCGTCGTCCGTCTTGCCCGTTGATTCGGCGATGCTGGGAAGCGTGCCTAGTGCATCTGCAAGCGTCGCCGCGTACATCACACTAAACTTCGAACTCTGCGGTATAAGGCTCCAGCGCCGGCACTCCATCTCGAGAATGATTGCGGCCTTGCGAACTTGCTCCTCGGTGCGAGCTAGAACGCGGATGTCGTCGACGTAGCGGATATACGGGATTCCAGCCTTCACCATCGCTTCGTCGAGTGGAAGAAGAAATACCTCCGCGAGGAAGTCCGAAGCCACTGGCCCTTGCGGGATGCCATGGTCCACGGGGATGCCGCCGGCGCCAGAGGTCCAAACGCACAGCCAGTCCCGGATGAGTTTCCAAACTTCGCTGCTCCCACCAGATGGAGCCACGATGCTTTGCAGCGCACGGTGAGAGATAGTCTCATAGAACGCAGCCAAGTCAAAATGTGCGATCCAGTGGTTCCCGGCCATGAGGTGACGACCGAGGCGCGTCGAGAACCCGCCATAGGTGCGGCGCCAGTCCTGAAGGAAGAAGATCGACCTCGGATCAGGGTTCAGGCAGTTGCTGAAGACGACATTTCGTTCGACAGCGGCACGCCGCGCTGCCATCTGCTCGGCGACCTCATTGGCAATCGCTTGAAGGACGATCTGGTCGTCCAGGGAGAGGAGGGAAAGCGGGCGGAGAAGCTTTGAAGCCTTCGGCATATAGAGCCGAATGGGACTCGTCGGTTTCCATGCGCCATGCAACTTCTCATGTAACAACCCAAGGTTCGGCTTCCGACCCGGCTCGTAAGCCTGGTACAGGTGCCGGAACATCCGCTTGTGCTGCATATTCGTCGCCGTGGTTATGCGCGCCCAGGCGAGATCGAGATTTCGGATGGAAATCAGTGAGGCTTTATTCATAGAAGATTGCCTGCGGCGCAGCGAAACGATTCTACGTCACTCGAAGCTTCTTCATGGAACAGCAACCCAAATTCTGCTAAGGTGCCGACTTCCTCCGCTCAACTGGGCAGTCGAAGAATCGAAATTGTGATCGGCCCGTCACCGCCGACGCGTGACCCAGTTACCGTCCGCATCGAAGTTCTGTGATGCTGGGAAGCCGCATGCGTTCCAGATCAGATCGAACATCGGCTTCAGGATTAGTTGCGCAGGCGTCGCAAAGGTTTCCACGATTGTTTCGGGAAGGATGATTGTTTCGGCGTCGATCGGATAGCCAGCCTCGTCTCGGAGGAACGTGTCGACACCCATCCAGAGATCCTTCGTGTTGGTCAGCGTCATCGCTACAACGATGGGCAGCCCTGCTCCGATGGTCTCCAATAGCCGGAAACATTGCGGTAGATACCGCACAATGTATTCCTCGAACGCCACGCTCGGGATCACGAGACGCCCTTCATGTTGGCTTGCCAATATCCTGCCCTGGACGACCTCCAGAACACCACTTCTAAATAGCTGCGTATAGGTCTCGCATGGCTGTCGGTTTCCGAAAGCGACGACGCCATCCAGGTTGAGGCGATGGCCCCACACTGTGGTTCCCATGGGGGCAATCAGTTGAGGGTTGTCATAGATCGGCCGCACATCATAGGTGGGGCCGCCCGCGAACGCCTCCAATGGAATGAAATGGATGATGACCTTCGGCGAACCCATGAACGGGATCGGCGTCTCCGCGTTCGTGAGCGCTGTGATTCGGTCCGTTCGGAAGGCGCGTATCTTCTCGGTAGCAGTGTTTGAAAGCGTGAAAGCGGCGCGCAATTCGTTAACATCTAGCGGATATTTGCCGCCGGAGTTCCGGCCATAGAACTTGTCATGGCTGCCATAGATGACCCGGTGCGGGCCGGCCCAGCTGCGCTCAACCCTGATGATCAAGACGCTCGGCCCCGCCGCTGTCGTCACCGACCTTATGGAGTGGCGGATTCTGGGGCTCAGGCCCGCAGCGATGATGCTGTCGAGGCGTCGCACCTCGAGATCCAGGTCCGCGGCGCCTGTTCCCGTGATCAGTGTCGGCAGGCCGCCGGCCTCGTCCATACCGAACACCAGGTCGCCGCCGCCAGTGTTCGCGAACGAGGAGACGTCGGCCAGAAGCTCCTTTTTATCGCCATCGCTGTTGCCTGGCAGATCGCGCTTGTAGTCGATTGTGCGCCCCTCGGCGACGCCATTAGTGACTAGGGAGACCAGGTCTTCTTCGGTGACGGTATTCAGTGGTTTCGGGATCATGGGCCTGTCTTCTCTACCGACATCCTATTTGACCTTCAGAAGGCGCTCCCATTGTTTCAGATCGGTGAAGACTGGGAGCATGTCCTGCAGGATGATGTGTCGTAGCAGGCGACATAGCAGCATGATGGATGCTTCATGTAGAACATTCGCGTAAGTCAATAGACCGGGACAGGACGCATTAATATTGCGCGCGGAACTGACCGGTGGCAGCTCAAGAAATCTTGAAAGAATGACCCCGCCGTGAGCGATCTGATTTCGAAGGATGTAGATGTCGGATCCTAAATCGTCCACGCTGTAGGGAGGTACTCCTTGAGCTTCCAGCCCAGGGAACACTTCAGTCTCTGGGCCGAGAATCTTGCAGAGCCGTTGCTTGAAGACCTTCGCTTTTTCCGCCATCAAGATAGAGTCCATCGCGGCCACCCACAGCAATGTTTTCACGTATATGTCTCCGCCTGACATACCGTTTAGGAGGAGCCCGAGCGGGGTATTCAAGCGCGGCTGTTCGGTCTCTATAAGCGCAAGGACACCGTCCACGACCTTCTCTATTTCCCCAGGGCTGAGCGCGCCTGCGCCGCTCATTCGGGCGCAGCCCGCCGATGTCAGGACCTGGTTGTGATCAATCTGGTAGAGGTTGAGCGACGTATCGCCGGACTGGATGAAGATGTCGAATATGTAGCAGCCTACAGGTGCCACTACTTGCAGCGCCAGCATCGTATCGCCAGCGTCCTGCTCGCCTTCGCCTCGATCGGTGTACCGCCGCCTTGGTGAGGGTGCTCGACCTCGAAGTCCAAACACATCCATCGGCTGAACTGAGAAACTCTCGCTATCTCATTGGGGCTCATGAACTGACCCCAACTGCCTACATCCGGTTTCTCAGCTTCCGAAAGCGATCGGATCGAGACACCGTTTCGGAACCTCATGTCAGGCAGCTGAAGATGGAGCCACAGAGGTAGATAGGCTTTTCGGACGCTCGACACTCGCGAAGCCTCACCTCTCCTGGTTCTGAATGCTGACAGGGATCAGCTTAGCAGGCGCTGACGCCAGTTGTTCTTACGGCCGCTAGTGTTGGTCAACGCCCTCATTAATCGGAATGACGACGTCTGGCGACTCCTATGGAGGAACGCCGACCTGTATCGAGGTTCGGCGGAGACATCTCTTCTGCCGAAATAGCGAAAAATACGGATGTTAGAATTGGCGCGTGGTTTTCCCCCGTCCATCCGTTAAATCCAATTTATTCGTTCAGGAATTTGCAATGCAAACCGGCGACATGGGCGACGACATCTCGATCAACTCTGATCAAAAAGAACGGCTGGCGTCCCTTTGGCGTGAGGCACAAGATCAGACCATTTCGGTGAGCAACACCACGCCACAGGCGCTGTTCGAAGGCGTAAACTTCCGGTTTCACCTTGGACATGCCATGAAGGCTGCCCTCGAAACGGCAAAGGCTGTGGTTTCGTTCGGCAAGGCGTTCCATAGTCCCTTCGAAATTTGGTCTTGGGTGGAGTGTGGCGCTGAGGCTGGTGCGGCTCTAATGTCCGTATTCGAGTCTCTCGTTCAAAGGATGAGCGCGATCCAGTACGTCACCGCGGTTGTGCTTTCCGAGCACATACCCGCAGGCATTAAGCCAAACGCTTTGGAAGCAAAGGTGAAGGACTTCCTGAATGATCCGAAGTCGCACGAATACGCTTGGCACCTGGGCATGAGCAAAGGACGCCTCAGCGAAGCGAAGGAGGCGATAGGCGACGAAGATTGGTTCGTGTTGAGCTTGGCAAAATTGCGGGACTTGGGCTTCATCTTCGACGAACCTGTCTCTGGCAAGCTGATGTTTAAATCAATCAATTTCGTAGTCGGTGTGAAGTCCGAAACCGGAGGGTAATCGTGATCAGCCCGAGCCTAGCAGCGACGATGTACCAAAGCCTTCTGCAAGGCGTTCTTCATTCCGAAATCAGCAAGGCTCACAAATATGGAGGAGCCTCATTCCTGCATCAACCCTTCGAGGTCTATTACCGGCTCTCTCGGCCATGGACGTTTGAAGGAGACCTGGAATGGCTTCGTCTGTCTTATAAAAGACTGAATTCCATGGCGGACTTCGGAAGACTGCTTTTCGATCATCTCCGGCTTCCGATCGTCGGGCAGGCAGCTCCCAACGCGGAACTGGGAAGGTTGACGGAGTACATCACATTCGACAGTACCGAAAACTCCCTATTCTTTTGGGGCCGCGTTCCCATTCCTGTTTTGCTCAATAGTCTTGGAGACTTTGCAAATATTCCGCCCGAGAAGATTTACCTGGATCTGGGCACACCGCTCCACGCTGGAACGGGCACAGGAACATTAGATACGGACATCGACGACTTGTTGAAGCAAGCGACCGATGCTTCTTCGGCGCGCTGCGGGGCTGCGATCATCGACTTGGGCGAGAGCGCACAGCACGATCCGAATGACTACAGCGGAAATCTGCGCCACGCCGTTACGGGCAACATTGAGCTTTCGGATCATGCCAAGAAGGTTCTAGTAACCCTCCTCGAACGAATCGGGCCACTCCTTTCTGATACCACCGTCAGTTGCGCACTCGTCCGCCCGCCCGCTCAGGCGATCACATCCGGGACAAGCTGCTTCGACCAGGCAACTACTGTGGAATTGCTAGATGCGGTGAAGGCGTTGGAGCCCCAACTAAACGCCGACAACAAGCCAGCTGCCATCAACATTTCGCTAGGCACGCATGTCGGTCCTCACAATGGCGATTCGCCATTGGAGGAGTACATCTCAACAAAACTTGCACGCCGTGGAGAGCGCTTTGTTGTCGTTTCGGCCGGAAACGATGGCGGGACTGGACTCGCGGCAAAGCGAGAACTGGTGGGAGGATCGCGCGAATACCTCAAACTTCGCACTGGCCCTCGGTGCGTTGACCTGCTCGTGGAGTTCTGGTGGTACGAACCGGCAAATTCCAACCTCGTAATCGAGGTCGATCTTTTTGAACGAAGGAATACGGGAGGGAGACGCCAAGTAGGAGCAACGCGGCTCCGCTCGGGCAAGACCCATCAGACTTTGAGTTCTGGTCACCTGGGTTTCCCGTCAATGTTTACGGCGCAGGCACTTTTTCATTCGAAGTGCCGCAACGACCTTAGTTGTGTCGCATTCTCGTTGAGCCGCTTGACTACGCAGTTGCCGACTTTAGAGGTCGAGTTCGCGCTGGAAAGTACCGCGGACGCTACCGTCAATGCGTGGATCGTCTTATGTGAGCAAAACCCGGAAACGGCTTTTATCCAAGGTGACGCCGATGGAACTGTTCGAGTTCCCGCCACCGCCAACAACGTTGTGAGCATCGCCGGAAATGATCCGAACGGGAACATGTGGATCAATTCGTCGCGTGGCCCTTCCGCTGAATACGGCAATAGCCAAGTCGATCCTGCTCCTCTGATGTCGCATCTGGCTTTCCGGGGTGCCGAAGCCGGTACAAGCTTCGCTAGCCCTCGGGCCTGCGGGGATTTTCTCCAAACCATAGCCGACCCTCTGAAGCTCCAAAATTGTTCAGACGCTACCGACCTCATCTGTGAGACCTACAACCTCACGCGCAGCGCGCTCACTTGGAACCGAAGAAGCGGGTATCACAAGGTAATCGCTTAGGCAGTCAATCGTTCGTCCCGTCCGAGACCACCGCGATGCGGGCTCACTATGCTTTCTCCAGGCTCCTATATCCCGCCGAATAGGCATGAAGGGCACAGTACGCCACTCAAACGGCCGCGTCATATTCAGTTGGTGGAAGAGATTTACGAGGTAGTTGAGCGCAAGGTCGGACCCAACAACGCCGGGGCCTGAATCGCTAAAAACGTCGCTTTCAGTCGCGGAAAGCAAACTCGCGCGGCAAGAGCGGGTGAGAGGGAGATCGGATCGATTTGGTCGAATGCACGATCACCGTGGTGATTGGCGGACCGCGTCGAGTCGGATGTCGCGCTTGCGCTTCCGCTCTTTGGCATACTCGTCAATCTTCCTGGCTTCGTCCTCCGGAATTGCCCGAACAAAATCCCAAGTGCCTTTGCCTTCACACTTGATCTCATGAAGCAAGCGGCTATTGACATTTTCGAGATAGAGCGCAGCCGCATCACTGAGTGAAGACATCGACCCTATAGACTTTCCGTTCTCCAATACCTGCCACATCGTGATTTCTGTAGGTTCTACCATTCATTTATTCTACGCAGCCAGGCAGATCGCATATGCGATCTGCGCGCGACCACACTCGACGTTCAACGTAAGTTCGATGGGCTGCTGACCGCCTTTGCAAACAGGGCGCTACTGAATCAACTGCTGCGCGATTACATCCTCGAATCTGATCTAATTCGGTAGAGAACGAGACCTATGACCCGTGTGGAGACGTATTTACGCTACCAGGACGTCTTTGGAACGCCGTCCACCTTTGAACAATTCGAAGCGGCGCTGCGTTCACTGGATCTTGGCCTAGTTCTTCGCACCTTCGCCGCTATAAATGTCTTGTGTTCAAGACGCGGTCTTCCCCGAGATCAGAGGGCTCAGGTCGGCATCATTCGGGAGTTATTCGATTCCGCAACCGTCAAACGGCTCGAAGAGAGTGGCCTGCCGGTCTTCCATCGTCACCAATGTCTTTTTATCCTGCGCGAAGCCGCTCGATGCTGTCCCGATGTTCCCGACATGGTCATGACGCGAGAGATATCGCACAGAATCGGGACATTGGCTCTCATGTCCAACGAACACGACTCTAACCCGTCGCGGGCATCGAGCCTGGAGCCGTGGAGCGAGGCGTGGCTGGAACAGATGATCTGTGACTTCATTCCGATCACTGAGGCAAACGAGCTGAGATTCGACTTCGCATCCGTCCCTCGAATGCATAAGATCGTCAATTACCTCGCTCCGGCTCGCGTCACTCAGCCGGCGTACTTCGATGTAGGAGCCTTCTTTGAAAAAGCTTCGGGTTTACCGCTCAAGCTTTTCGAAGCCCTGATGATCGGAGTGCTGCCGAGGATCATGCAAAGCGCGGCCGATCTCACTATGAGATCTCCGCATTATGGCGTTCACGTTGATTTTTACGAGCAATCAAGATTGTCACCTGCACACCGAGACGCATTCCTTCGACTTTTGAGCAGTACCCCCGAGGAACTCCGAACACGTTTAACGAGCAGGCCGGGGATGCTCAGCGATTTCACCGCGCTGAAGGAATTCCCTTTTCTCAGAACCGAGCAGGTCCTTATCCCGCTCGACACCTTATTTTGCATGGAGAAGTTTGAGTCATCGGTCTTCTGGACCATTTACAAGTCGTTACCGAATCGAGAGCGCCAGAACTTCTCAAGCTTTTGGGGAAAGATCTTTGAAGACTACATTTCCTGGCTTTTTTCAAACTCCGTCGACCAGAAGCTGAACCGCTTTTATGCCTCTCCTCGGTACGTAGAGGACAACGAAGAAGTCTGCGATTTCATCATTATTTGCGGCACGACGGCTTTGTTCATCGAATGTAAAGGCGGGGTCATGCTCGGGTCGGCGAAGTACGGCGGCGACCCGTCTGCCCTCCGAGCGGAACTCGGAAAGAAATATATAAAGCCCCAGGGCGTTTATCAGGTGGCGCGATCGATCACCAAGGCCCTCCGGCAATCGCAAAGACCGTTGATCCAAGGCGTCGATCTTAGCGACATACGAACCGTCATGCCCGTCCTCCTCACACGCGACGACATCGGAGACGGCTTCTTCATAAACTCTTACCTCGATGGACAGTTCACCAAGGCCAAGCGCGAACTGAATCTCTTCTCGGAGATTTCTCCTGTCTATTGTTCGAGGCTGTTTTCAATGTCGGTAGACACGATTGAGAAGCTATCACCTTATCTCTGCGACACGAGACTTGCGGAGATCTTAGCGGAGCGTTACATGATGGACCCGCTCCTTCTGACGCCCTTCTTTTTGAAACCAAATCGCGCACTTCGGTCGAAGGGGCCGGATCGTCCACCCACGCTTCTACGGGCGATGAACGATGAGTTACGAGACATGCTTGCCGAATTCCTGAATGTGAATCGAGATGCCACAGTCAGGGAGCAAGAGGTTCGCGCGTCAACGATCTGCCCCCGTCGGCCGTTCTGAGAGGTAGCGATAAGCGCCATAGACCCTCTCCGAATACCCAAGGCAGACTCCTGAGAACTTCGCTCTCGGTTGGCGGGTCAAAGAAACTGGCGCTTCGAGACGGCGGTTTGCGACCTGTCATCCTGGGAATTCTTTGTCGTATGGAGGCATCTGCGCAGGCAACATCTCTCGCTGTATGGCGAAGTTCGATTCTTCACTATCCAGCCCGCCCGTCTCCCGGTCGTGATAGAAATCAACCCAGCGTGCCAGTAAGGGGCTTTCCTTTGGCACGTACATCATCGGTTGCGATTTCATCACCACAAGGTAATTCGTTGGAGGGCCTACGGTCTTCTCTTTCTGCGCCTCGAGCATTGCCTCATGGATATGGAATACGGTCCGCGCGAGGCCGAAAGCCAGGTTCTGTCCACGTTTGTTCAGCTGACTCATTCCGAGGATCGACCCACTGCCAATCGCATGCACACCCGGACTCGATTCGGACTGGATGTGTTCAATCCCCTTTGCGCAAAAGAACATCGTGTTTTCTGCGGTAAATCCACCGACGATGCAAGAAATATTTAGAGGAGTGCCGCGAATCGCCTGCATCCCAAACTTTTCCGCCATGATGTCGAAGTCGGCGGGAGGAAGGAATCGATCATGGAACTCTTTGAGCGTGATTCCCAGGCTCCTCCGGAGTTCCCAGTCGATCTTTGGTCGGAAGACCTGGAAGCGAGCTTCGTTGATCGCTTCCATCACTTCTTCGCGGTATGGATCCCTGTCTGTCTTTGCTAGCAGCTCCATCTGTTGCACGAGCCGACCCACGAACTCATGGCATTCGGAGACTGATCCAGCAATCGCTGTGGCGCAGTTGTATGGTGGCAGAGGGTACTGTTTGCCCGCCTGATCATTGGGATCAACGGGTGATGTCCCGTGGGTGACCCGAGTGTCTGCCGCGAGAACGATAGATGGGCCTGTTAAGGAAAGCGCCCCGATACACACGGTCATGATGTCTTGTCACCGTCCATGGCATCCCCCTCTGAATGCGCCGCGGGTAGGCGGCTCGGGAGTCTGTTCAAACATTCTATGATCCAGATCGCGCTCGGGCGGCACTAGGTCGTGGACTTGCAGACCTTTGCCCTCCAGGGGCAGAGGTGAGGCATCTCTGAGGCGCAACGGAATGAGGGTGCTGGCGAGGGTGCTGAAATTCTGAAACTGCTGTTTTCCCAGTGTTTTTGAGTGCTCAAGGGTGCTGTCGTTAGCCATCAACGCCCATGAAATCATTTAGATACAACCAGTTAGCGTAACTGTCACGGCAGAAGTCACCTTTCAGCCAGATTGGTAACGATAAACGCTGCAGTGTCCGCTTATCCATCCCTCGTCGATGAGGTCGCGGGACACTGGCCGGCTTGTCCGTACCTTACCTAGGGTATCCCCGGCCCGCTCTAAGGCGCCCTCACTTCGAGTTCTGGCATCAGCGGCAGGGAAAGAGGATGCCGACAACTCGTTGGGAGGCATCTAAACACGTCAGTGCCTACGAAGAATAGACCGCCGGTGATGACGGAGTGCGAGGTTAAGGTGCGTGGGCGTTGGCTCCCATGTACTCTCTACGAAGCGCTCACAGAACGCGATGAGATCATGCGCTGCAAATATTGCCACGGCCCAGTGCAAGCTCTCAAGGAATCGAGCAACGGAGCCCGAGCCCACATCGAACACCTTCAACGACACACCGGCTGCCGATTCCCGGTGAGCACATTCAGTGGAGCCGAATCGGAACACCCTCTCGCCTTGAAGTAAGGCGAAGCGCCGTAGAGATCGTTGCTACCGATGACTGGAAACAGTATTTCGGGCCTCATGGAGCGTTGTAACGGCTGGTCACGGCCTCTTGGTAAGGCTCTCGCGCCAGTCGCCCGAATAGCCGAACAGGGGCGCTTGCTCGCTCTCCGTAAACCAGAAATCGGTGAACGCGGCGACGTTGGGTGACTTGAACCAATGAGCTTTCCCATCAGCGTCCACGGCCCACCAATGAGCGGTTTTCGGAGCGGCTTTCCAGTCAACACCGTCGTGCATAAATAGCCTCTAAATGACGATAGTACCGGAGTGTTCGTGCAGACACTCTGCACAGGGAGGATGTTGCCTCCCCCGTTGCAGCCGCTGGCGCGTCTTCCACGCCCCACCTCCGCGGGACGTTGCTTCCCGCAACGCCCTCCCCGGACCGACCGGCGGTGCGCCCTACAAAACGTGAACAGACCTTTGCTAGTGGGCTCTGCCCCCCGCCCGCCGACAAGGGGATCCCCAATCTTCCGCGCTTGCCATCCCGTCGGGCAGAAACGCCCGCCGTGGACCCCGTCTGCTCTTGTGCAGACCTTCGTTGCGCTACGCCCTTTCCGTTCCGCCTTCGGCTCCTCTGCAAGGGTGGGGAGACCCCTCCCCATTGCGCCTTGCTACCCCCGCCTTCGGCCACTCATAGAATGCGTTCACCGGAATGAGATAGCGCCGCTTCTTCATCGGTTCTCGCCAAGTGCGCGACGTAGCGATCGTTTCCGCGCGGGCATTGATGGTGGAGAGCCCCTTGATCGCCTTCAGGTCTTTAGTAAAGAACAGGACGAGTCCCCACCGGCCAAGAATCAACTCCCGTTCGCCGGTCTCCAGGCTTTGACGGATGATGGGCTGATGCGTGTGGGCGCGACGTTATAGTCTGCCGCCGGCATCGGCAGATCCTGTGGGGTCGGGGTTGCGTGGAAATGCTCGGCAATCTTTTGCTTGTCGCTTCGCCTTACGTATCGTCCGCACATGGCTAAACTTCACCACAACGCGCGCATGTTTGGACATGGTCCGCGAACGCGTCCCACTCAGGAATTCCCACAAACGCAGAATTGCGCAGATCGCTGAAATCCTTCGGCTCGAGGAACGTATTGTCTCGAGGCCGGGCTTCGGCGAACTGCTCAAGCAGCCGGCTTCCGGCTTCGCAAAAGGAGACCCGCACCATTGGGTCTTCGCGCGAGATCGCTTTGTGCGCCATCGGTCCCTCCGCAGGAGCCGCGCTCCAACAGATATTCTATTCTGACATATTCGCCTATTCTTCGCCTATACTTTTGCCATGAAGCAGATTGGGACACAGTGGAAAACCGATTGGCCAAAGATGGGACCGTCTATTCTCATCGCCACTGCCCTGATCGTCGCAATCCGCACTGCGAAAATGGGCCGCCAAGGCGTCAGGGGATGCGCTATGTTCGAACGTCGATGGCGATCTTGACCGTGAGGTCAGCTATGCCACGAGTATCACCATCCGCGTCATGCATGAGCTGATGAAGAAACACGAAGGCCTTTTCCCTGGAAAGAGAGAGCCGATCTTCGATGGAGTTCACGACGAGGACGAGACCAAGTAATTCCTCAGGCCTCAGTCCAATGTCAGAACGATCGGAGTGTGGTCGGAGGGCTTCGGCAGGGAGCGAGGTGCCTTCTCGATGTGGCACGAGGTCAAACGACCGACTAGTTAGGCGACAACAGGAAATGATCGATGCGAATGCCTCGATTGTGTTTAAATGCCTGTCGGAAGTAGTCCCAAAACGTGAACTGTCCCTTTTCATCGGGGTGCAACGCGTCGAACGCTGACCTTAATTTCCTCGGGCAGGGATTCAATGAGAAGGTTGGTCTGCGCCATTGCCAAGGCTTGATTTCCCCCGCTGCTGCTTCTCTTGTAACGAAGTGCTAATTTGTTGCTACTACCTGTTCAGTGTTCACCCCCCACGTTGGCCGTAAGCCGTTCCGAAGCCAGTTTGAGGAGGTCCGTTGGATGAACAGGTTTCGCCAGCACTTCAAAGATGTGTCCATCCCTCGCAGCAGCTTCGAGCAGATCGGACGTACTCGCGTGGCCGGAGAAGAGCGAAACCTTGCAGTCAGGACATTCGGCCTTCAACAGTATCGCGAGATCGATTCCGCTCATGCCCGGAAGGTGAACGTCCACAAGCGTGAACTGCGGTATCCAATGGGTCGTTCTCACGACCTCCATGGCCCCCTCAGCCGAATAAACGGCGCGTACGTCGTACCCGGCCTGTATGAAAATTTTAAGCAATGTATCTGAAATCACGCGTTCGTCATCAACAATTAAGACCCTGTGAACTGCAGACCCGGCCATGCAAACTCCCCTTCTCCGCTACCCAAGCGGCTCTGGATAAGCACACCTACCCAAGTTCCGATTGAATTTCGTTTCTAACGCGATCCGTTGTTCATTCTGGACGTCCCTTGGTTCTGTATCATTAGGCCTCACTTCGCAACCCTCAGTCCGTTCGGGTTTGGCTTAGAACAAAATAGCCCTCTTTTATGTTCGATTTCGGGATTAGCGCGCGCAGCGCTTGTGTTTGGCATCCGACATAGTGAGGTCCACCTCAAAATGAACGAAAGCTCGAAAAACTCTCCGAAATACCAGAACACACTCTTGAGGACCTTTGACAGTGAGTTGATCGCTCGATTGCATTTATCGCCCGTCGCCTTCAAGACCGGACAGAAGATAGAGCAGCCAGGCAAGCCCATCCGCTACTTGTACTTTCTCGACAGCGGAATGGCTTCTATGACGACGATATTTCCAGGAGGAACAGAGGTTGAAGTCGGGATGTTCGGCTATGAGTCTGTCATCGGTGTCTCAGCATTGATGGGCATCATGCAGAGCCTGAATCATGTCTATACCCAGGTGGCGGGCACCGGTTGGCGGTGCAGCTATGCAAATGCACTCAAGGAGTTCAGCCGTTTCGGGGTATTTCACGATCTGTGCCTGCGGTACGTCCAAGCTCAGTTGTTGCAATCGTCCCAGTCTGCGGGCTGTGCTGCAGCTCATAAGTATGAGCAGAGGCTCTCCCGCTGGCTCCTTATCACAGCGGACCGGACGCACTTCGATACCTTCAAGATGTCACAGGAGTTTCTCTCCCATATGCTGGGGAGCACGCGGTCTACGGTATCGGTGGTCGCATCAACGCTCAAAAAAGAAGGTCTGATTGACTATAAGAGAGGCGTCATCACCATCCTTGATCGTAAAGGGCTCGAAGCGCGATCGTGCGTCTGCTATTCGATCATCAGAAATTATCTGGCGAACTACGAGAAGTTTGACACAGCGCATACGGCCTGAACGGCGGTGGCTCGGCGCAGGCACAGAGTCTAGTGCTCTTGATTCGAGCCTTCCTGCGATCCTTGGCTTTGCTGCCCCATTCCTGGTGCCGGCTTGCTGTACAAGCCGGCGTATAGGTTTTTCGTAATCTGATAGCAATTACAGGCAGCGGCTTCCAAGTTGGTCCGATTAAGAACCTTCACTCTTCCGCGCTCGTATTCGATAAGGCCGCTACGCTGGAGAGCGCCTGCGATGACAGTCACCGTCGAACGTCTTGCGCCGATCATCATTGCCAGGAACTCCTGTGTGAAAAAGAGGACGTCCGATTGTGTGCGATCCTGTGCCATGAGGAGCCAACGGGCGAGTCGCTCTTCGTTTTCATGGAGTCGGTTACATCCTGCGAGTTGGCTCACACTTACGGCCTGATCCTGAACGAACTCAAGGATACGATCTCTGATCTCCTCATTCGACCGATAGGCGGCGAGCAACTCCGGGTAAGGCATTCGCAAAGCGGTCCCCGTAAGTTGAACCATGGAGTTCGTCGAAACGGGGGCTGGGCCCAAGAGATGAAAGCTCCCTACAAGACCTTCCCGACCGATCAGGCCCACCTCAGCTGTAGCGCAGTCCTCCATACATGTGACAACCGACGCAATCCCCGACGTCATGAAGTACGCATATTTCGGCGTCTGTCCGGCTTCATACAAGGACTTTTTGAGCGGAAGGTCCACTTCAACGCAGCGGCTGAGCAGCGATTCACACGACTTGGAGGAAAGGGAGTTAAGCAGCAGATTTATTGATCCTGACATGGATAATCTCCTTGCTGCAGAGACATCTCCCTGTCAGGCTGGATCATGCTTGAGTCGAATCGGACGCGCTTCCCATGGCAGTCATCTAGCCCGGTTAAACAACAACTCTTTGCAGCGTCCAAGCCCTGCAGCGTTCCTACATACTCGATCATCTCGTTGCCTTTCGACCCCCAGTCCGTACAGTTTCGAATAAAAGATAGCCGTTCTATATGTTCGATTTCGGGATTAGCGCATTGATACGTTTCGAGAAGCGGAGAATGGCGGGCCGTCAACCTTACGAAAACGGTGCGTTTTTGGATCCGCAGAGGACTTCCTCAGCGGGTCTCGGCCCTTACGTCGTTCTACTCGCGTTAGTTCAGAAGGCTGGAGGGTAGCGGCTCTTCACCGAAGGCAAAGAACACTTGATTCAATTACCGCAAGAAGCGGGAGTCTGTCTGGTGGCGGACAAATCTCTGTCCGTCGTTGGACAGACGAGCTTTTGCCTCGTCAGTAAACTTTCCATGTCGAATGCCTCTAGGGAGCTGCCTCGCCCCGGCACAGCGCATTGTTGACGCACAATCTAGCGACCCAATTGCCAGGTGCGAGACAGACAGACTTTCTTCGCCCGAGCTCAATACGGTATCGAACATAGAAACGGAACTCCGATTGAGCCGATGCCCCACAAAGACTCGACGTTGCCTTTCTGAGAACGACGATGCAAGAAGGGAAAAACGCAATGGCACAGTTCGCAGGAACGGTGAAGTCGTTCAACAACGCTCGGGGATTTGGTTTCCTGGGACGCGACAGTGGCAGTGATGTCTTTGTCCACTACAGTTCGATTAAACGTGACGGTTATAAGACCCTCAAAGACAGTGACCCCGTGGAATGCGACGTGATCCAAGGGGAGAAGGGCTCGCGGGCTGATTAGGTCACGCTTGTTTTCCAGCGCTCTTGATGGGGCAAAGCTATGAAACAAGAGTCGGAAATTACGTTCTTCGTAGTCGATGACGAAGGAATTATCGCCGACGTTAGCCGCGATAATCAAAATGCAGGGTTTCTCAGGCTCTTCCTTTGTCAATCCCTTAGACGCGCTTTCAAGCGGCGGGAGATGAAGTACCAGATTGGCTCATCTCGGATGTGATGATGCCCCAGCTTTCGGCAATTGGGCTCGCTATAAGAATTCAAGAACCCTGTCCGCGCTGCAAGATTCTCCTCATCTCCGGCGCAGCCGATACTCTGGATCTGCTAAAAGAGGCTCGCAACACGGACATACCTTTCAAATGCTCGCGGGGCCGGTCCACCCGTCAGTTCTGCTTCAGAAGATTAGGGCCTAGATTGTATTGCAGTGAACATCATCGTAGCTGAGGCACGAGAACACCAGGGTTGAGATTGGCTCAATTCATGTGACTGGCCGAATTTGTGTTTTGGACAAGCGTATGGAGCAAACTTTGAATTCGGAACCCGCATCAACCAAGTCGGTTTGCATTCTTGTTTACGGCAGTGACGACGTTTTGCTCGGTACTCGTACGATGGTTTTGGAAAAAGCCGGTTATACGGTCTTCTCCGCTCGTGACCCTTCAGATTTTCAAGAGATTTTACTGGGCCGGACCATTTCGTTGCTGGTGCTCTGTCACTCCCTATCCTCAGACATGTGTGCGGCCGCCATCGAATTCGCTGAAAACAGACATCCGGTGACTCGATGTCTTGTGCTTACCGCGGGCGATTCTCCTTGTTCCGAGAGGGCGCACGATGCAGTTCTAAGTGCTCTCGACGGTCCTCGAAAGCTGGTGGAAACGGTGCAGCATCTGCTCCAGCACGCTTCCTCTGCTTCTCTGCGATAAAAGTGGGGCGGAGGGACACGTAAATCGCCGTTTTGTTACCTACAGGGCAGCACAACGAATCCCCATCGCATCGAAATACGTGGCTTATTCTGTCTGACAGACCGAGCCACCTGGTTTGTGGGTATCCCCCGGTCGAAACGCCCGAGTGCGTTCTCTCCAGAACAAACCATTCGGAGCGAAGACGATGGGCCCTCAAAATCAACCCGATGGACAATCAGAACTTGAGATAACCCAAGAAATGCTCCGGGTTTCTGAGAGGCAGCTTGCCATCGCAACAGAGGCGTTGGGAAAGGCCGAACAGCGTTCAGTCGCCGGCCGACTCGCTCTTGAAGTCATGCATGAGGTTAAAAACCCCTTGGAAGCGCTGGGGCACTTGACCTATTTAGCCCTGCTGGAGGCGGATGACCCCGCCAAGGTACGGATGTATTTGCTCCAGGCGGAGGAGCAAATGGAAAACTTGAGACATGTTGCAAAGCAGAGTCTTGGGTTTTCCCACCGATCAGACAAGCCTCGTCCGATTGACTTGGTAGCTGTCGCGGAAGCCGCGATTCGCATTCACCAGCGTGTGATCGAGGAGAAGCGTATCCATCTTGTGAAAGACCTGCCCGAGGGTGCAGTGGCCGAGGTCTTCACCGGCGAGATGCTGCAGGTCGTGTCCAATCTGATCGTAAACGCTTTGGATGCGCTCCCGGCTGAAGGCATACTGCGCCTGCGAGTCAGAAAGCGAGCGAATGAGATCGACTTTGTGGTCGCCGACAACGGTCATGGCATTGCGACCCAGCACAAGGAGGCCCTCTTCCAACCGTTCTTTACGACGAAAACAGACAAGGGAACAGGTCTAGGCTTGGCCCTGTCGAAAGGCATCATTGAGCGTCATAACGGTCGGATTCGAGTGCGGAGCAGCGTACGCCCCGGCAAGAGTGGCACCGCTTTTAAGATCACCTTACCTGTACGCTCCTAGTGCCGTATTTGGCTAACCCATCCTCGGATTTATCCCGCAATAGAAGGATCGCGAAGACGTCCAACCTTATCGAAGGGCAGGAGTACTCTGACCTTCTCTGCGGGAGTGGTGCTGAGATGAGGCGCATTCGAAATGCTTGGGGACGTGGCGACGGGACGTTGGCTCCGAAGCCCCTTGCATTGCATTTCCTTCGAAAAGGCCGGCAGTGGGCTAATTTGAGGTCTCCGGCCGAATCTCAAGTGAGGTGCCTGCTTCGGCAGAATAAGGCATCCTAAGCGCATATGAGCCGCGCACCTCAGCCGGGCAAGATTCGCGTAGGAATTTCCGGATGGCGATATGCCGGTTGGAGGGGTAGGTTCTATCCCAAGGGACTGCCGCAAAAGCGTGAGCTGGAATTCGCCGCGAACACATTCTCGACGGTAGAGATCAATGGGACCTTTTACTCGCTGCAGCGGCCGAGTTCCTTTGAGCAGTGGGCGAGCGAGACGCCGGAGGACTTCGTCTTTGCGCTGAAGGGCGGACGGTTCATCACGCACATGAAAAAGCTGGTCGGCGTGGAGACTGCACTGGCAAACTTCTTTGCGTCGGGTGTGCTGGCGCTAGGTGCCAAGCTGGGGCCATTTCTTTGGCAGCTGCCGCCGATGATGAAGTTCAATCAGGACCCATATGACGTGGCAAGGTATGAAAACTTCTTCAGGCTATTGCCGCGAACGGTGCGTTCTGCGGTGAAGCTGGCCAAACGATGCGACGAGCGGACCCTGACGCGCGCTTTTCTAAAGCCGCTGCTCACGAAGGGTGGAGATCCACCGCTGCGACACGCGATTGAGGTTCGGCATGATTCGTTTGTGCAGCCCTCCTTCGTTGAGTTGCTACGGAAGCATGATATCGGGTTGGTGGTGGCGGATACCGTGGATTGGCCGCTGCTTATGGATGTGACCTCGGACTTTGTGTACCTGCGACTGCATGGATCGGAGCAACTTTACTTCAGCGGATATGAGACGGATGCGATTGAGGTTTGGGCGAAACGTGTAGTGGCTTTCGCGAACGGAAAAGTTGCCGAGGGACAGTACGCCGGGGTACCGATTGGGGACGGTCGGCCACGTGATGTGTACGTTTATTTCGATAACGATGCGAAGGTGAGAGCACCAGTGGACGCTAAGGCGCTCGAACGAAGAGTGAAGGAGTTAATGCAGGGCTCACCTTGCGGTCCTGAAACCCAACCCTAAACACTGTGGAAGCGAAACAATCGACCTAGACGATCGAATACTGACTTTGCCGCGTCTATGGCTTGTCGTTTAGCGAAGGAACCGTCTAGACCGGTATGGCAACTACAACGTCAGCTTCGCAATCCTCTTTGGTGCTGATCGGTGGCGTCTTGAGGATCAGGGCACGGGACTGCGCCCCTAGATACGTGAAACGGCTCAACGAGACGCCTAAAGTGAAGGCGAGAGGATAGCGACTCCCTGAGAGGGTCGGAAGATCCATCGCTAGTAGTACGGATGCGTTGTAAGGTGAAGTCGGCATCCAACGAGAGGAGGCTTGATGATCGAAGCTCTTTTGTGTGACATAGACGGGACGCTGGTCGAGAGTAACTGGCTCCATGCCGAGGCATGGCAAAATGCATTTGCTGCGATTGGCATTCAGTTGGACAGGGAAGACGTCCGACGTCAGATCGGCAAGGGCGGGGATGAACTCATTCCAGTTTATGTCACGTGGTGGAAGCGGAGACATGTGGAGGGGCCACTTAAGAACTATCGAAAGTTTATTTTCCAGCAGGATTATTTTTCTAAGGTGAAGGCTTTGCCGGGCGCGAGGGAATTGCTGATTCGGGCGAAGGAAGCGGGTATTCGGATCGCACTAGCTAGCTCGGCGGACAAAGATGACCTGCAGGTTTACAAGGGGCTCTTGGGGATTCAGGAGCTGGTGGAAAAGGAAACCTCGGCCAACGATGCGGACCGATCGAAGCCTCATCCGGATATTTTTGTAGCTGCGCTGGAGCGTCTCAATGTCCGGCCGAACAAGTGCCTGGCGTTGGGGGACACGCCTTATGATGCGGAGGCAGCCGGGCTGGCGGGAATACGCACGATTGGGGTAACCACAGGCGGGTGGTCGCGCACAGAACTGATGGACGCAGGGTGTATTGAGGTCTATGAGAGCGTTGCGGAACTGTTTCAGCGATTTGAGAGCAGTGCGTTGGTGCGGGAAGGGCTGCGTTAGGCGCTCTTGTGTAGTTATTAGTTGAGAGGCAATCGATCTTCCCGCTTTAATGCCCACATCCTGCTTACACCTTCTTGTCGTCTGTCATCGTGTAGGTCAAATTGCACTCCTTCGGTCTCCTCAGTGAATTCCGCGGAAGCGTATTTAGGGAGTTGCAAGGCTCCGGTGATGCAGGTCAAGTTAAAGAACTCCGGATCTCAACTCCCCGGATTGGCGAGGAAAAACAATTATTCTTTCGCTTTTCGGAATGCATTCGACGCATATCTCGTTAACATGGCATGTTTGTCCCGCAACATCCACAGGGTCCATGACAAAACGGCCCATGCCAGCGCGGCGCACATCATCATCATTGGGAGAGAGTGAATCGCCGCCTCCTTCCACAACACTAACCCAAATCCAGCCAGTCCCCACGTTCCGGCGGACGCACCCGCTGCTTGCACACTCGCTTCCGCCCGTGCAGTTGCAACGCCTATCTTTCCAACCACAGATTCACGCTTGGTCTTATGTTTCTCCACTAAGCTCACGCCAGCAGGGAAAATCCCTGGAAACGCAAGAAAAATTCCTCCAATCACAGGCCCCCACTTGTTCGCAATCAAGGTTGCTGCCAGTGTCACAAGGCCGCCAAACATGAAGCGTATCGCGTACTCCATGGGCGTGGTCTGGCGCAGTGAGTCTATTCGAAGTTTAGGTCGCATGGTTTTTCAGTTCCTCAACCAAAGCGCCCAAATCCCTGCGGCTGTTCCAAACCAAACCGTCAACAACCATGTCGCAGTGGCGATGGCTTTGGTGCGATACCGCATCAATGCAAAGCTTACGGTGCTGGCATATACGAAAAATGCGATCGCGCCGGCCACCATCGAACGGCCCTCCACCGCAACGTATCCCACGCCATGCTTATGCATTGTCAGCACCAGCGTGGCCAACGCGATCGTTGGAGCGGCCGCAAAGGCTCCGCCCAGGCTTTCGGGCTTCACCATGTCGCCCAACACAGCAAACAGGCTCACCACAACGCCGCCAATAAGGAACCGCACCAAAAGATCGACCATCATCTCAACTTCCTACTTGGACTTCGCCGCTTTTCTCGCCTTTGCAATTAAGGCCAACGCCGTTTTCTCCCCCTTGACGCCCAGCAACTTGTATTCCTTACCCTGCAGCTTGTGATAGTTCACAAAGAACTGTTCGATCTCTTTCAGCGCCTGCTTCGGCATATCCTTCAACCGCTTGAACTTTGCATACATGTGTGTCGTTTCTGCAACAGCAACTAACCGGTCGTTTCTTACCGGGTCCATCTTGGGAGCCACCTGTTCGCCCTGAATCACACCGATCAGCCGCCCCATCAGAGCGCACCCCGGGAAGGCTGGTTCATCCATCAGCACCAGCACATCCAGCGGATCGCCATCATCTGCAAGTGTCTGGGGCACAAATCCAAAGTCATAAGGAAAGGACATCCCTGAAGGGAGTGCCGCCTTCAATACAAAAATCTTCTGCGTCGCATCGAAGCTGTATTTGTTTCGGCAGCCTTTCGGGGTTTCTATGATGATCTGAAGCAGCTTATCACCCCCCTCAGCCGTCCCGGTTGTGCTTTCCTCGGCCTTCTTTGTAAACGGCTTCAACCGGTTCGGATCCGTCAGTCCGTCGGTCTTCCTGTTTTTCTTCTTTGACTGAGTCACGATTTTTCCTCTTCTTTACAGGATTGTGAATCAGGTCTAGCGGTTGCCCGCTCAGACGTGACAACTGCTCCACCTGGAGGCCTTACTCCCGAGACCGAGCCGGGAGCGCCGCCCGCGCGTCTGGTAAAGCGACCCGCACAGTTGCGAGCATGGCGACCTCTGCGCCTTCAGGCGAGAAATTTCCCGGCCTCTCAACTTGGGAGCATAGTCCTGAATCCCATAACTGCGCGATAGGGCTTCAGGGCGCTCATGGCGTTCCCCGGTCGCAATCAACCACCTGACAGACCAAGGACGCATGATGGCGCCTGCCGGTTCAGGACCCTCATGCCAGAGGATATCGCCATCTAAGGTCTCGAAGCCGTCGACTGAGTTGTCGGATAGGTTTGCCGCAAGTAGCAGCGTTTTTCCATCTTCAATTGTCCAGCACACCAATACTGCGCCTGTTGCAAGCATGTGGTAACTCCCGGCAAATGGCCCTAATTGACCGAGAATAGGCACAATCCGCTCGTTCCTCACCGTCAGCAGGCGCCGGTACCAATCGATGCGCTCAGCATGAATATCCTTTTTCGATTCTGCCCAATCCAGCTTCGCGGATAGAAAAGTCTCTCTCGCTAATGGATCGGGAATCCGATTTCGCTGTTCAGGATCTTTGAACTCTGGGAAGCCAGCGAATTCCTCTCGTCGGCCTTTGCGAATCTTGTCTCCGAGTTCTCCATCGAAGTCGCAGAAGTATGGGAATGGCTGGGAACCGCCCCACTCCTCTCCCATGAATAGCATCGGAATTTGCGGCAAAAGCAGATAAATTGCGCCGATTGCTTGTACAGCTTCAGGTTTAGCGATCGCAGTGATCCGTTCTCCCAAAGCTCGGTTGCCGATTTGATCATGATTCTGCACGAACGACACAAACGCAGTTGGCGGCAGGTATCCGGATGGCTCGCCACGCTCAACCCCGCTGGACTTCATGAGCCCTCCCTGGAATGCAAAACCCTCTGCCAATGCGCGTCCCAGCTTGTGGGTGTCGTTCTTGAAGTCGGCATAATAGCCGTTCGATTCAAGCGTTGCAGCAGTGTGTAACACATGGTGCACGTCATCATTCCATTGAGCGGTGTAGTGCTTCGGCTGGCCGTTCTCGTCACGCTGCAGCCGGGAAGCCTGATTTCGCTCGTTTTCAAGAATGAGGTGAACATAGCGATCACCCGCGGCTGCGCGTACTCGTTCCGCTAGTTCGTCTAACACGTGCTTGGGACTGTCATCTTTGATCGCATGGACAGCATCGAGACGCAGCCCGTCCAAGTGAAACTCCTCGATCCAGTAGAGCGCGTTGCGAATAACAAACTCCCGGACATCCTCGCTGCCTTCGCCATCGAAATTCACAGCATCGCCCCAGTCAGTCTTATGCCGATCGGTGAGGGTCTTGGGGGCATAGAGCGGCAGGTAGTTACCATCCGGCCCAAAATGGTTGTAGACAACGTCGAGCAAGACCATTAGTCCGCGGGCATGAGCTTCTTGGATCAAAGTCTTGAAGTCTTCCGGTCGTCCATAGGACGAGTCGGGCGCATAGAGAAGTGCCCCATCGTAACCCCAGTTCCAACGCCCGGGAAAATCGGCGACAGGCATGATTTCTATCCCCGTAACCCCGAGCTCGACAAGGTGATCCAGCTTCTCGATGGCAGAAAGGAACGTCCCGGCCTCAGTGAACGTCCCTATGTGAATTTCGTAAAGAACTGCTTCAGTCCATGGCCGTCCTTGCCAGCCGCCGTCCGTCCACTCATGAGACTTTGGATCAATAACTTCGCTGGGGCCGTGTATGTCCGCAGGCTGGAACCGTGATGCGGGATCAGGGACGCGCGTGCCGTCGGGAAGGATGAAGCTGTAGCGACTGCCGGCCGTTGCCTGTTTGGTCGTGAGCTCGTGCCAACCCTTGGATATCGGCTGTAGGGCTAAAGCGTGCTCTATGCCGTCAATCTCTAGATGAACCAGTTTGGAGGCAGGCGCCAAAAAACGAAAATTCACTGATCCGTCTGGTAAAAGCCTTGCTCCGCGCGGGAGCGTGTGTTCACGACTGACGGTGTGTGACTGCGGCGTTGTTGGACCCTCGCCGCCTGGGCATAATTCGAGCATGGGATTCCTCCGACGTCACGTTTTCACGGACATTTTTAGAGGCGCTTATTAGCGCCGATGAGATAAGTCGAAGCTCACTGAGCTTCTTCACATCGGGGGTCTGCGGGCGATTATCACCCTCGATAACGTCAAATTCAACCTTATCGCCTTCGTTCAGGACTCAAAGTCGGGGCCCCGAAATGGAGCTCAAATGGCAGAAGACATCGGGACCACTATCGCATCCGACGAAGCCGTATCCCCTCGCGTTGTTGAACCACTTCACTTGTCCAGTAAATTGCGCCATATTGGTCTCCAATCTGCATCACCAGTGATGCGATAGCTTGAGTTCGCGCGTGTTGTTGCGCTTCCGGAAAGATTCACTTTGCCGGAAAATGGTTGCAACAAAATGATCGTAACGATCGCGCCTTTGGGAGCCGCGCTTCGTCAGATACTTTATTCTGACATATTCGCCCATTCTTCGCCTACACGTTTCGCCATGAAGTAGATTGGGACATAGTGGAAACCGATTGGCCAAAGAGGGGAGCGTCTATTCTTATCGCCACCGCACTAATCGTCGTAACCCGTACAGCGAAATGGGCCGCCAAGGCGTCGGGGGATCCGCTATTTTCGAACATCGATGGTCGTCTAAGCCACCCGGAGGGTCAATCTTGATCGTGAGGTAAGCTATGCCGCGAGTATCACCATCCGCGTCATGCATGAGCTAATGAAGAAACACGAGGGCCTTTTCCCTGGAAGGAGAGAGCCGCTCTTCAATGGAATTCACGATCGAGGACTTGACCAAGTAAGTCTGTCAGGCCTCAATCCAATGTCAGAACGATCGGGGTGTGATCGGAGGGCTTCGGTAGGCCTCGTGGATCTTTATCGATCTCGCACGATTGCAACCGACCCACCAGTTTAGGCGACAACAGGAAATGGTCGATGCGAATGCCTCGATTGTGTTCAAACGCCTGGCGGAAGTAGTCCCAGAACGTGAACTGTCCCTTTTCGTCGGGGTGCAACGCGCGAAATGCATCGACGTATCCCATATCGAGAAAGCCTCGATACCGTTCACGTGGTTCCGGCTGAAAGAGTGCATCCTTAATCCATGAAGCCGGTTTGTGACAATCGATGTCTTCGGGAATCACGTTAAAGTCGCCGCCCACGATGGTGGGGATTTCGCTTGCTAGCCAGCGCTTCATTTGCCCTCGAAGCCGATCCATCCAATCCAGCTTGTACTCAAACTTTTCCGTGCCGATCGGATTGCCATTGGGCAGATAGATGTTCACGATGCGCACATCCTTGATGATGACCTCGAGGAAGCGCGCATGGGAGTCCACCTCAAGGCCGGCCAAACTCTTGCTTACGACCTTGATTGGCGATCGCGATAGAATCGCAACGCCGTTGTATGCCTTTTGGGTGACTGCGATGCTTTCGTATCCCAGCCCCCGAAATGTCTCTGAAGGGAATTCGAGACCCTTCAGTTCTTGCATAAGCAACACGTCCGGCGCATGCTCCTCAAGCCAGTCCTTGACCTGATCCCGGCGTGTCTTGATCGAATTGACGTTCCAGCTTGCGATCTGCATAACTTTAGGTTTTCTCCCGGGTAAGTCTAAACGACGGTAATTGCGCGCCTTGTCTGAGCTTGCCAGAGATTGTTACTGCTTATGCAGGCTGCCGCACGGTACGGAATAGCTCCGACTGAACGCTGTGCTGTCGAAGGAGCTTGAAAACTTGGTACTATCGGCCAAGCGCGGTGGTGTGTCTTTTGGCAAGCATCTCGCACCTTCGTGATGGAATCAAAGGAGTAAACAGAGGTGCATCGTGGCGCGTCCGTATTGGTCAGGTCAATTACAGATATCTTTGGTCTCCTTTGGCGTGAGTCTCTACACCGCAACTGAAACCAAGGAAAAGATCGCTTTCCACCAGATCAGCCGAAGTACCGGCGAACGGGTGCGCCATCAGAAAGTCCTGAACAGCTCGGTCGAACGCGGAGACGATGAGCCGGGCACTGTCGTTCGGACAGACGAGATTGTCAAAGGCTACGAATATAGCCGGGGCCAGTATGTCATCTTGGAACCAAGCGAGTTGGAAAACCTGCGTGTTCCCTCCAAGCGCGTTATCGACGTCACACAATTCGTTGAACTCGGAGAACTCAACCCCGAAT
>Ga0302309_10001042_pt1 | contig 26954 bp, 21 predicted proteins | sample III_Palsa_N1_1_FD_200453 | JGI IMG/M metagenome (GOLD analysis project Ga0302309, IMG submission 200453) | Peat permafrost microbial communities from Stordalen Mire near Abisko, Sweden - III_Palsa_N1_1 | ecosystem: Environmental > Terrestrial > Soil > Palsa > Peat permafrost | place: Sweden... | reverse complement strand
GGGCTACACCGGCGAACGAGTACCAGCAATGCAACGGCGCATGATCGATGCCGTCCAGGCGATTCCTGGCGTGGACTCCGTGGGATCGGTGAACTGGCCACCGCTAGAACCTCCAGGTGGTTGGCAAGGGATCGTTTATAGGGACACAACCGGGGACCTGAGCCCATCCAATGCCGCGGCCAACCCTTATATGTACAACGTATCTCCAGATTACTTCCGCGCATCCGGAACATCGTTATTGGCGGGCAGAGCCTTTACATGGCATGACGACGCGAACGCCCCGCGCGTGGCAGTGGTGAATCGGGAGTTTGCAAGAAGGATACTTGGCTCGATTCCGGACGCTGTCGGCCAGTATTTCAAGTTGCGCGATGGTACGCGCGTCCGGGTAGTGGGTCTGGTTGAAGACGGAAAGTACCTCAATCTCACCGAAAAGCAGCAGCCCTCAATGTTCTTCCCCCTGCTGCAGTCGCCGGCGAGTTGGACATGGCTGGCGGTACGCTCGAGCCGCGACCCACAGCAACTTGCTGCGGCCATACGAAGTGCGATCCGGGATATCGACCCTGAGATCGTACTATCGATTAGCCCGTGGACAACAGAAATGGGTGGAACGTTGTTCCCCTCGCGCATGGCCACCGTATCCCTCGGCGTGCTCGGCATGATGGGCGCGATGCTATCGATTACCGGCATCTTTGGAATGGCCGCCTACTCGGTGAGCAAGCGGCTGCGGGAGTTGGGAATTCGGATCGCCCTGGGCGCGCAACATAAAGAAGTGTTGCAGGCAGCATTAGGACGAGCTCTTAAATTGCTCGCCGTTGGTTCAGCGGCAGGTTTGGTGCTGGGAGTTTTGGCGAGCCGTGTGCTGGCTTCGATCGTGTATCAGGCAACTCCCCGCGATCCGCTGGTCCTCGCCGGTGTCGTTCTGGCGATGCTGCTGCTGGGACTAGTTGCCACGTGGATTCCTGCGCAACGCGCACTCGGAGTCAATCCTCTGATCCTGCTGCGGGAGGAGTGAGTCGGTTTCGCATCGAAGTTGCCGCACACCAGGTTTTCTCGGCCCGTGAGCCATCCCATCTCGGGCAAGGAACCGCGCTCCGCATCTTCAGTTGGCGCTAAATCGCCGAGTCACTCATCGACCTTCATACAAGCTCATCTTCCAATTACGCCAGGCATCGAGAAACTTCGCCGAAGTGCCGCTAAAGTCGGGTTTTCAGGCAGTCGGCGAATGGACTGCGGAACGCTAGGAATTCCGCATTGATCGCAGTTCACTCTTGGAACCTGTTACCGCCGTTTGAGTTCTCCCCACAACCAGACAGTTCGGCGCGACTCCCTTGGGTCATGTTTTGGTACGTACGTAAGCCCAAGGTTGAAAGTATTTGCTTTGGAATCGGAGTAATCCACAAACCCGGCGAATCCAAAGCTGCCTCCGTCTCCGGCGGGTATCTCCTGGGTGAAGGCCGACCCAGAGACCTTACTACTACAGTCAGAGTTCGCCGTCCTAGCGAACACTCCCACAAAAGGTTCCGACGTGCCTGTCATAGTTATTTTGACGCTTATAGGCACGCAGTGCTGCAACCCGCGATCCTGTAGAGAGGTAGATATAAGGTTTCCCTGGGCAATTTCCATTGTTATCTCTGATGTAACGCTGTCATTCCCATCGCGAATCATTCCGGCGTAGGTGCCCGTGAGCAACGGTAATTGGGTCACCAGCACTTCGCCTTCTTCCGCTGTGCAGGCATGGTTTTGCCAGGCTACGTGGCTCGAAAATCTGCCCCGCCACACAATTGCTCCCGGTGCAGGCAAGCTGCCCTCGACAACAAAGCTGTCAGCAGACAGGCCACGGTATACGCTGGGGTTTGAGAGCGTGAACGATCCGTCAGAGAGTATCTGACCGTCGAGGAACAATCCTATGCCAAGCCGTTCTCGACCGCATTTCATATCCAAGTGGCCGTCACCATAGATCCTGTCGCCGTCTACTGCCAGTGTGACGACGAAGGATTGGAAACCTAGTGAGCTCAGCGTAGTCAACGAGTCTGACGGGTCAGTCGCGGGCAAGATCCGCCAATTACCATTGAGAACCTGATAGGGCGAAGGAGTCACCTGCGCATCGCATACAGAGCATAAGGAAGAGAGGAGACAAAGCAAAAGTCTGAGCCGCCGAGTGTGCATGACACCTCCGTCTGCCTACGGATTCATCAAAGGAATTGTAGTCCGTAAAGTCCGCTCTTGAGCGGCTCCATGCCAGTGTTGCGTCGACCCGTTGAGACCGCCCAGTTTTTCGGCAACATGGGTCGCATCATGCAGCATACGGGATCACTGAGGCGTAGTTTGCCGTGCAGTCCTCCAATATTCGATCCCATACCCTACAAGAAAGCCGACCGGTCCCCCGATAAAAAGCGCACCGAATGCTGCGCCCATTCCAGCCTGACCGTCAGGGGACTTCCACACAAGCGCAATCCCGATCGCAAACAACGACACAAAAGCAGCGACGCCGCTGCCGAATGCCACGGCGAGACATCGTATCAGGCGTGGAAGCATGTCCTGGGTCATTCCTGAAGGCTACGCCGCACTTTGGAATTGGTACATAACTATCAAGTGGCGCGGAAAATCGATACTCCCCGAAAGTCGGGTTTTGAGCAACTACGGCTCGCCCACTCGCCCACGTGGGTCGAACTTGGATGAAACCCCGTTTTGCTGGAAGTAGTAGATGCTTAAGCCGGCGCATCGGCACTCACTTGTCCTCAACGAATGCATTGGCGTTTTCGCCCAATCCAGAACCAATCCCGACGAGACCGAATCTATGGAGTCGTGTACCCAGAATCCGGTTCGGGATTTATCGATTCTGGATTGGCGGAAGCACTTAATCCTTTCCGCTTAGGCGCGGAGCATACGCCTAAGCGAGCAAGCCAGCCCTGTCAGACCGGTACCCAGGAGCAGGAGACTAGAAGGCTCCGGCGTGGGGGCGATGTTGAAGTCTCCGGAGATCGGCGTCGCGTTGCCTCCCACATAGTCTGTTTCATAGATCGATTGAGTGGGATCCAGCGAATAGCTGCCCGGAGTCATGGTGGGGTTTTCGAAGGTGCCTGTATAAAACTGGGTGGCCGTGGCGGTGTACAGGAAAAAATTGTCGTTATCCGCAAACGAAATGCCGGCTCCCCCGCCAAACGCGCTGCCATAGAACTCGACATCGGGGCCTACTACAGCGACAGGGGATCCATTGAGCGTGTAATCGAAATCGCTAAACTGCGCGTCGAAGCCGCAATCGGGGCCAGTGAAATTCGTGACGAAATTGACGACGGGTGTGGAGTCAATGAGGAACGAATAACTGAAGGCGGCATCAGGGGCACTCTCCGCGGTCGTTGGAGCATTACTGGCGAAGACTCCACTTTCGCTGACCAGGTACAAGGTATCGGCTGACGCGTAGAGGGGTACGATCGCAAAGGCGGCCGCCAGTCCAAGAATTCGGAAATATCGGGAAATTTTGATTCGCAGAATGTTCATGGTGATCCTCCTAGGGTTGGAGCAATGCTTTGCTCGAACGCAGAAGAACCTACATGTATCGCGCCGTCAACGAAACTTAGCGTAAACCCTTTGTTAACACGCATCCAACTCAAACCAAGCGAGTTAAGAGGTGTTGTAAAGAGGATGGCCACATGGTAGCCTCGGACGCAAATGTCGCGTTTCTTCAGTGGTGCGGTGCAGCAGCGCTAAATTAGCTCTCAGGGTTAAGCCATGCAGACAATTCCGGGGACCGTTTATCGATTTGGACCCTTTACGGTGGATCCTGCTGCGGGCGAACTGCTGAAGCACGGCAAGCGGGTGAAGATTCAGGACCAACCGTTCAGGCTGCTTCTGATCCTCCTGGAAAATGCTGGCGAAGTCGTGGCTCGGACAGCGATTCAAGGCCGAATCTGGGATGGGAACACGTTTGTCGACTTCGACAGCAGCCTGAGGGTTGCGGTGGGCAAGTTACGGGAAGCGCTTGCGGACGACGCCGGTAGCCCGCATTACGTTGAAACAATTCCCAAGCGTGGCTATCGGTTTGTGGGGGCAGTTGCGGCCTCTCCTTTCGCCGACGGTGCGTCGGCAACGGAGCTCGCGTCGGCTACTTCGAGTTCGGAAGAACGGGCACGGAAGACCACGGGAATCAACAGGTGGGCCTGGGTGCTGGGTCTTCTGTTGGTTGCCGCCGCAGGGGTGGCCTCGTGGTTCTCTTTTGCGAAGCACAAGGTACTGAAGGAAACAGACACGCTAGTTCTTGCCGATTTCGAAAATCACACGGGTGACCCGGTTTTCGACGGCACGCTGCGCCAGGGGCTTGCCATCCAGCTCGAGCAGTCGCCCTTTCTCCAGATCGTCGGGGATGAGCAAATGCAAAGAGACATCCGGCTAATGAGCCTCAAGCCTGGCGCTCATATCACCATGTCGACCGCCCGAGACATCTGTATCCGCGATGGTGCCGCTGCAACCATTGATGGCTCAATCGCGAGTCTGGGTAAGCGCTACGTGCTCACGCTCCAGGCCGCATCCTGCCAGAACGGCGCGACGCTCGCCAGGGAACAGATAGAGGCGGACGATAAGGAACATGTGCTGCGTGCCTTGGGAACGGCCGCAACCGCGCTGCGTCGCCGACTGGGAGAATCGCTCTCAACCATTCAAGAGCACAATCTTCCGCTGGAGCAAGTGACCACGAGCTCACTGGAGGCTCTTCAGAGCTACACGGCGGGCCTAGGTGAACTGAACCGCGGCCGTTTTCTTGCGGCAGTTCCATTACTGCAGCGTGCCGTGGCTCTCGATCCCAGCTTCGCCATGGCCTACTACTATCTCGGAATGGCCTCACTCAACGCGGGGGATAAAGACCACGAAAACGAATACTTGAAAAAGGCGTACTCGTTGATTGGTCGGGTATCACAATATGAGCGGTACCTGATTTCGAGCGGCTACTATCAGTCAATTGGCGAACTATACAAGGATATTGACGTATATCGATTAGGAATTGTGGACTATCCTCGCGCATGGGGATTTCGCAACGGGTTGAGCGTTGACCTTATCGACCTTGGGCAGTTTGAAGACGGACTGAGGGAGGGTCGGGCTGCCACTCAGTTGCAGCCCAACGCAGAGCCGCCCTATCGACGCGTTCTGGATGCGTACATGTGCCTTGGTCGACTTGGCGAAGCTCGGAGCGTGGCCAAACAAGCGCGGTTGCAAGGCATAGACGGCGCGAGGATTCACCAGCGATTTCTTGAGATGGCCTACATTGAGGACGATCAGGCTGCGGCCGCCAGGGAGATTAAATGGTTCGCGGGCAGGCCTGAGGAGTATCTCAGTTTCGGTCTGCAGGCCGCGCAACTGAATCTTCTTGGCCAGCGCTCCGAGTCGGGAAAATTGTACCGGCGGGCGGCGAACTCGGCGCAACTTCAGGGTCTAGGGAGCGTTGCTGCGGGATTTGAAGAAGCCAATGCGCGAGCTGACGCGCTCCTTGGCAATTGCGCAACGGTGCGCCGACTAGGGCGTCCCGCACTGGCTCTCGCGACGTGTGGCGAAACGGCAAAGGCGGAGAAGTTCATCGCGGAGAATTCGAAGCTCTTTCCAACCGGCACCCTCTGGAATGCGGTGCAACTGCCAGAGATCCGCGCCGCCGGTGAAATCCAGGGCGATCGACCCACCAAGGCGATCGAGCTGCTGGCATCCGCCGCGCCTTTCGAACGCGCTTATCCGGAGACGGTGTATCTCAGAGGCCAGGCTTATCTGCGTTTGCGCAAGGGCGCAGAGAGCGCAGCTGAGTTCCAGAAGATTCTTGACCACAAGGGCGCCAGCTGGGGGAGTACATGGCTGTATCCAAATTGGGGACAGTACTATTCGCTTTCGTACCTCGGCTTGGCGCGGGCTTACGCGCTAACAGGAGACACGGCGAAGGCGAAGGCGAAGGCGGCGTATCGGAATTTTCTCTCACTCTGGAAAGACGCGGACCCGAATTCCTCCATCCTGGCGCAGGCGAGAACCGAGTGCGACAAGCTGCGATAGGCCGAAACCTTAACTGTAGTTTGTGACCGATTTATCAGTGCCCGATGAAGTTCCTCGAAAGTCGGGTTTTGACTAAGTTCACGCTCCAGGAATCCGGCACACCGAAGTTGGTCAAAACGGCGTTTTGCACGAACCATGGCTTCGCCAGGCCGAAGTCCTACGGACAATTAGGCCTATGCATATTGAGCGGATGTCGGCGAGCGCACTAAAGATAATGCGCTCACCGAGTTCTTCCGACGTCCAACCTTGTGAGTTTAAGAGAACCGGCCGACCACGGAACCACCTGACTGTGGAACGCTTTCCATTATTGAGTCGGACTCTTATTGCTCTTGCGGTCAAGACAGCTTTGCACCGCCCTGGAAAGCTCCGGATCCGCTGGATTAGGGGTCTTCGACCTGGGGATCGCAAACAGTGGGTTACCCGCATCATTGACAATCTGCTGATCGACTTCTTTCAAGATTTCTTTTGGCGCGGCACTCGTCGCACCGGGAAATCCCGGAAGAGATTCCCGCCTCTGCAGTTCCATTCTGTAATCGACGTCTAAAGCGATGTCAGCGGAAAATTGGGCCTTTAGTCTCAAATCTTGGGGACCGAGGTAAAGGAGGGCGTCGACGAGTTGTCCCATGCTTTTCCGTAGTTGCGTGGGAAAGTCGTTGTGGACCTTGCAGTCTTTGTCGATCAGGGTCGGTGGTGGGAGAAAGCGATCCAGGGGTAGTGCGCCCAACGATGTGTCCTTCGTCCGCGCGAGCGATGGGATCTGCCAAGTTACGAAGGGGCTGCTGGATAGAGCGCGTACGTCCGTATCAAAATATCCCAGGTCGCTGATCACGAAGGTTCGGTCTGGATAGTCTTTTTCATAGATGGATACGGCACTTGCGCCGACTCCATGCATGATGTGAAAGGTGCCGAAGAGCATGAGAGCCTTTCGATGTTTTGACAACACTTCCTTTTCCATTACAGAAGCGATGTTGGCGTCGCGGTGAGTGAGTTTCAAAATGTCCTGAAAATTGTTGACCTGGTCCCAATCAACGGGAGGATCGCATGCAAGCACACGGAGACGTCTTCCGGCTGGGAGCCCTTGATTGATGGCGCGCACGAGAGGGAAAAATTGATCGTAAAACCCTGACATACCGCACACCGGCTGCGTTGTGTTCCGCCACACCTTTCTGACTTCGGTGAATGGCACAGCATCGCCCGCTATATAACGATCCAGGATCGGCTGATATAACGAATTGCCGCACTCGACAGCGATGTCATTCACGTTCTCTGAGAACGCAGGGTTGCGAATCAGCGAAAAAATGAAATCATCCAGATCTTTGATCCCATGCTCTGCTGGCATAGCAACCACTTCGTACTTGTCAAAGGCTGCAAGGATGGCTGGTACAGCTGGTTCCGGAATCGGTCGTGAGCTAACCAGTTTCGGCTGCTGTTGAGTCTGACCGAGACTTCTTGTCGGAATAGCCCCAACGAGCAACAGTAATAGAGTTCCGAACGATGAGCAGTTCCGCAGCATCACGCGCCAGCTCCAGCGATCTGCAGGTCTAGATTCCTGCTGCAGGCTTGCCAAAGATTCAAGCGGTTCTTCTATTGGCTGGAATCCTCCAGCCTCCTTCTTCGTAATAACGACCCGAGCATTCTTGAGATTCTGTTCAAACACGGGACACTCTTCCTTCCTGGATTTACCAGTTGTCGGCACCAGAGAACACGAGTCGGCACGCTAAGGAGCGGCTGACCCAACGGATGTCTGAAGGAGAGTTATGCTGGGGGACCGCGGGTAACGGAATCGGCAAAGTGTGGCTTTGGTTGGAGGAAGAACGCTTCGACTGGGAGCCGACAGCCTATGAACACAACCAGGAACAAAAGCACAAAGAAGATGGGAAGCGCGAGGACAAGCTGCCCATGACCTGGGTTCAATGTAATGGCGATCGACAACATGACCACAAGGGCGATAGCAAATAGCACCACCGTCGCCCAGATGAGTCGACCCATTCGCCACTGTTGTTTCGCCGTGCTCATTGCCGACAATCCTACTACACCGTTCTCAAGTATCGTCAATAGCCGATTGCCCTCTCCGAGCAAGGATTGAGCCAACTTCGGACCATCAGCTTTGCGAAACCTACTTGTGCTTGCATCTGATGTAATTGAGTCCCCAAAATTCACCTTTCGGGTAACTTCGGGCTGTTGCTGCCGAGAGCGACGTTTTGAACAAAATTCCAGTCGAAATGTGGGCTCTACTTCTCCGACAGACGACAAGTCGGCTTCTCGTTAGTTGTCTGTCCGCAGACGACATGCCTTTTTCACGTTGGTGTTGTACAAAGCTTTGATTCATCTGCTTGAAACCAAGATATCTCAAGAGATGACGTAGCAAGGCGAGAACTCAACGGGTTCATTGCTGCTCGCTGTGCGGTCAAGTGAGCTGTCGGTCAGCGCGAACCTCATGAAAGACGAACCGACTTCTCCCTGTCATAGTCTTCCAGAGTCATCGAGAAGTCAGTTAAGGTGAAGAGACTATCGATCTTCACGTCGCCTAGTGAGGTTGCGATCATCGGGGATGCTTCTGCATTTTGCTTTCGCACCAAGACGTAGCCTCGTCCGTTTAGCCTCAGGCTGCTGAGTGAAATGGCATGGATCACGTGCCAAAAGGCATTGTGTTGAGGCGACGTAAGGTCATCGACAAATAATACAGGTCGATCCGACGGGCTGCCCTCAATCAGGTTTCGCAATCCGTAGGTCTTTCGATTCTTCCGAACAGTAAAGGCGCCTACGTCAAGATTTCTCCTCGCTCCATCCATAATCAGTGCCGTAATCAAAGGCACAGCTGCAGACTCGACTCCAGCCAGTTGGAAGGGTTCGAGCTCAAATAGCTGCTCGAACCTATTCCAGAAGTCTTCGCAAATCAACTGGAGGCATCGCGGATCGAGAAGCACTCTGCGCAAATAGAATTGCCAAGTGTAATATCCTTGTCCGTCGAGCGCGGGAAGCTCCTTAGATCCGTTTGGCACCCGCACAATGCACTTATCGTTTATTGTGTCGCGCAGCCTCTTCGCAGACATCACGCTATCATCTGTCATAGCTCGATTTTGACTCTCTCTGGTTGTCATTTCCTGATCGTTGCCCCCGTCACTCTCCACCTCCGTCGCCGCCACCGCCGCCTTCCCCGCCGCCGCCACCTTGGACACCCCCACCGCCCTCACCACCGCCGCCAGCTTGGACACCACCACCGCCCTCACCACCACCGCCGCTATCCCCGCCGCCGCCACCTTGGACACCGCCACCGCCCTCACCACCGCCGCCACCTTGGACACCGCCGCCACCTTCACCACCGTTGCCATTATCCGTCTGATCCGAGGAACTACCGGCAAACTCGGGGTTCGGATTCACGGTGATGTTGATCGTGCCGATCGGAATTCCACCGTCTTGAGGATTGGTAATCGTGGTAGTAGGGGAGGCATCGGGGGTCGGATTCAATGCAGAGGGCGGTGTTGACCCGGAATCTCCATTACCCGGGGTGCTGTTGTCATAAGGCAGCCCAGTGGGACTCCCACTCTGCCCCGCCCCTCCCGAACCTGCACCACCGGAGGACGTAGGTCTGGGCGATGGACTCGGCGTCGGTCCTGGTGACGGGGTTGGCGCCGGACTTGGCGTACCACCGCTATTGCTGTTTCCGTTCGGGGGAAAATAGCCGTTGTACAGATTTGAAACATCGTGACTCGCTCCAGGACCACTCGCTACGCCTCCAAAGAGAGCACCGACCTTTCCAACAATATTAGGATCAGCAAGACCAGTGCCCAGGTCCACGAGGGGTCCAACGCCTTTGGCGAAAAGCGTCGGATCGTTTCCAGGAGACAAAAATGAACTGACCGGCACTAAGCCGAGCACGCCCGGCGAGCTATAGGGTGACAATTGGTCTATCAGGTTATAAATCTGCTCCCGCGTGCTCTCGCTGCCGGCCAGCACAGCAATCGCACCAATAGCCACAGGAAGAGCCCAAGCGATCCCGAAAGCTAAACCGATACCGCCAGCAATTTCGGCGAAAGCGCTCGCTTCTGCCGAGAGGCCGAGCATGCTTGCGATGGCTGGCGCGCCAAAATAAGATCCGATCCCAATGGCGCCGGGAAGTTCAGCTGTGACGAGTTTTCCCAGAGGTCTGTCCCTTGGTCGCTGGCATTCTCGCCTCCCTAAATAGCCGTCCCACGGAGACGCAGGTAGAAGACGATTCCGGTAATCCAGTTGTTGGAGATGATCCCGTTTGACTGGTAGTACTCGATAGCATTGGGATCCATCTGAATCGTCCATTGTCCCGCAAAGGGAAGGATATTGTGACAGGCGGGACTAAAGGATAGTCGCGGTTCCGCATCTCCCCCTGCCCCTCCTTGTATTCGAACGCTAGGTAAGAGGATAGGCGGCCTCTGATATTTTGTTGGCGCGCCAGGATACTGTTGCGGCGGAGATGTCACTGTCGCATTGAGCCGTGCCATCCGCGCTGCCTCGAATACTTGTGCGGCACTGATTTGGCTCGGCGTCGGCTCTTGGCTGGGAGCCGGGGTCTGGCCGACGCCAACGACTGGATTAGACGGTGTGTGCGGAAATCCGGTCGAGTATTGCAGCGGGGAAGCGTCGTCGGGGCCACGTTCCACCGAAAGACCCACACCGACCACACGCAGAGCGTTCGGAAGGCTCGAGAACGGCAGTACGCTGGTATCCAAGGAGAAACTGACCGTTCCAGATTGAACCGAAGCAACTGTAACCAAGGGTGCCTTTCTGCTGCCGGCTGGCTGACTTAATGGAATCGCGACAGTGAATTCGGTCTCGTATTGGCTACGTCGATCGAGTTCACGCATGATCGCTCGCGACCAAAGCACTAACCCGTCTAGGACGTCTGGCTGGCGTTGGGCGTCCGAGGGTGCAACTGTCGGTATCCATTTAGCAATATCGGAAGCGTTCGTAAACTTCGGTATCGAAATTGGGACGGCCGTTCCATCTCCGCTCGTCACCGATCCTGAAAGTTGAAGCACCTGCTGAATGCCTACTGACGCGCTGTACAGCTTGCAAAATGCGTCAGTCAAGTCTTCGGTCAAATATGTGAGAAGCCGGAGGTAACCTCTGGTTTATGAACCCAGAGAGCGACCTTTGCGCGCGATTCATCATTAACTTCCAAATTGCGACAACTCTGCCCGAGCGTCGGCGCGGTGGACGAGGACCCTATGCGGAGGTATATCGAAAACCCGCAGTGGACGATCCGGGAAAGACTTCAAAATCACCGCACCCCTGGGCCTTGAAGCCGCTCTCAGCCGCGAACCGGGGACTTTCAATCCAAGCCGAACCTACCGGGTTTCAGCCGGAGTCGTTTACCAGCAACCAGGCTTGAAGATGAATCCATTTTGATGTGGCAACCTCTTGCAGATATACCTCTGACAGAGGTATACTGTGTCGTGGCGCGAACACAAAGTACGCAGTATCCCATTCTCGGCCTCCTTTGCATCAAGCCGCTGTCCGGCTATGACCTGCGAGCCGAGATCGAAGGAACGCTGAACTCCTTTTGGAGGGAGAGCGAAGGGCAGATTTATCCGACGCTGCGCATGTTGGAGGAGACCGGTCAGATAGTCCGGATAGAAGGCCAACGGAAGCAAGCTCGCGAACGTCAGGTCTATGCCATCACTGATTTAGGGCGGCAACGACTGCGTGCATGGATCGCCGAGGAGCCGCGGATGCAGTCTCCTCGCAATGAGTTCCTGCTGAAGGTATGGATGATGCGTCACGGTCCCGAAGGGGCGGTGCTAGCTCATATTCGTCAGCATCGTCAACAGGTCGCGATCCGGATGGCGGCGGCAGCGGAGTTGCAAACACTCGTGGAGCGCAACAGATCATTTCCGGATTTCCCCGTATGGCAGACGCTGTTTCGTTACGGAGCCTTGATGCGGGAAGCAGAGCTTGCCTGGTGCGATGAGACGCTTGCCGCGCTGGAGCCTTTGGAGAGAAGAGAAGCGAAGGCTGCAACTCGCACACGCAAGGGGAAAAAGCTCATAGAACAGAGGTGAATGATGAACCGTCGTCGGTTTCTTCGCGGACTTGGAATCACCACGATTCTCGTTGTGGGCGGGGCTGTTTGGTATGCGGATGAGGAGGGAGCCTTCAGCCAGGAAAAGGGTCCCGCGTTTGCGCCCTGGAAGGACTGGAATCAGCCGCAGACTGGGATGTTGGCTTTGGTTCGTGCCGGAATCCTAGCGGCGTCTCCACACAACACGCAGCCATGGCTCTTCCGCGTGAGCGGCAACCAGATCGAGGTGCTTGCGGCCACGAGTCGCAATACGGGAGGACTGGACCCTTTCCTGCGCGAACTCCATATCGGCATGGGGTGCGCGTTAGAGAACATGAATGTCGCCTCATGCTCAGCGGGTTATGCTGCGGATCTTGAGCTCGCTGACGGCGCATTGACTTTGCACGCCGATACTTCGACTCCGCAGCGCGTTGCGACCGTACGTTGCACGCCCGCTTCATTGCCTGCCAATCCGTTGTACGCGATGCTGCCAGAGCGGCATACCAACCGCACGCCCTATGAACTTCGTGCGCTGCCTGCATCGTTCCAGCAGGAGCTGCTGGCCGTGCCTCAATCGTTGCCGAACACGAATCTTTTCTTGTTCACGGCTGAGGAGCAGCGGCAAACAATCGTCGATCTGGTCAGCCGGTGCAACGACATAGTCTACGCAGACAAGGCCGTAAGAGAGGGCACGACGCCGTGGGAGCGCGTCTTCAAGTGGAGCGCCGTGGAACAGCACAGGGATGGAATCACCCTGGAGGACTACGGTGTGCCCACGTCCACTGCGGCTCTTCTCTATTGCATGCCAACTCCAATTGAGAGGGCCGTCATTGCGCAAAAGGCGAAGGCGGCGATGGGTGCCTACCCGAAGCAACTCACCGCCTCTCCAATGTTTGGGATCATTGCGGTGCGTGACCGCTACTCCTTAAGCCAGTGTCTTCAAGCGGGCCGTTTATGGGAACGAGCACATCTCCTGGCAACTTCGCGAGGCATCGCTGCCCGCCCGATCAACGAAGCGATCGAGCTCATCGATATCGAGAACGCAGAGGGGCGTCCCCGCGTGACAGAGCCAACGCTGGCAGCGCTTATCGGAAACACCAGCTGGCAACCCATGTTCATGTTTCGCATGGGATACGCGACAAGAAGTGGGTCCGCGAGTCCGCGCCGGGATTTAGCACAAGTGCTGCAGCAGTAATCGAGACAGGCGAACGCGCGCAACGAATGCACTCGTTGAGAACCCGCGCCAAGCCCAACCTCATAAAGGCTCGGTGAAGGGGGACTTCTGGTGATAGCGCCTTGTTCTATATCCTGTCTCTTGTGACAGGAAGAATCCAATCTCGCGCTCTTTTCAGGCAATTGGCGGGATTCTGCCTTTGCCTCGCGGCGACTCCGCATATTCCGGCGCAGGCATCGAAGACCTCCGTTCCCATGAGCAAAGTTGAAAGTTCGCAAGTGGATGAAGCTGTTCAAACGATCATGCGGCGCAACGACGTACCGGCGATTTCTCTTGCGATCGTACGTCACGGCCAAATCGCTTACCTGAAGGCATACGGCTTCACTGAACTGCCAACAGGGGCAGGTCCTAGAGAGAGAAGGCCATCCTCTCGAACGGCGACTGTATCCACCCGCTTTGCTATTGGATCCGTAAGCAAAGAGTTTACAGCCGCCGCGATCCTCCTGTTGGCTGATCGTGGCAAGCTCTCCCTCGATGACACCGTTTCGAAATACCTGCCTGACCTGACCGATGCCAAGCAGGTTACGATTCGTGAGCTTTTGAGCCACACGTCGGGTTACCGCGACTACTTCCTGCAGGAGTACATCCCAGCCCGGATGCAGCGACCAACCAGCGTCGATACCATCCTGCAAACGTGGGCTGAACGACCGCTTGATTTTCCTCCTGGGCAGGAATGGCAATATTCAGGAACGAACTATGTGATCGCGGGACGGATTGTCGAAAAAGTCACAGGTGAGCCTTACGAGATGTTTCTGGCGGATGATGTTCTGCGGCCTATAGAGATTACCGACGAGACATTTGCAGACCATCCGAGCCAGCCAGAACGCAATGCCGTCGGGTATTATCGCTTTGCTCTGGGATCGCCTCGTCCCGCTCCTATGGCCGGTCGCAATTGGCTCTTCGCGATGGCCGATCTCGAATTGACCGCCAAAGATATAGCGCTTTGGGACATGAGCGTGATGAACCAGAGTCTGTTGAGCCCCGCCTCCTATCGGGCCATAAGTTCTGACATCAAGACGACCAACGGACGTTCGACGGGCTACGGACTTGGATTCTTCGTGACGGACGTTGCGGGGATTGATGGTAAGCAGCACCTGATGCTGCATCACCCCGGAGAGATCTCCGGGTTCCGGTCGCATAACTTTGTGCTGCCTGACTTGAAAGCTGCTGTCGTCATCCTGACGAACGCGGAGTATTCGGACGCAACCAATGAGCTTGCTGAACAGTTGCAGAGCCTGGTTGGGATCAAGTCGACCGAAAAGTTTGGAATAGATATAGCAGTCTCTTCCGCATCGCCCGCCAGTATGCCGAAGGAGAACCCGATTGAAGCGAGAGCACATAGGCTCATGTTGGACCTTGCCCGGGGACGCGTAGATCACGATGATTTCGCACCCGACGCTTTAGAGACATTCACCAGCGAAGCAGTCAATGACATCCGCAAGAGTCTTGAGCCTCTCGGTGATTTGGAGCGGGTGAGACTCGACTCCACGCAATTGCGTGGTGGCACCAAACACTATGCGCTGACGCTCATCTATCAGCATCGGCAACTGCAGGTTGCGGAATATGACCTGGACAACGGAAAGATCGAGCAGTTTTTTATCGACGATAAGCCTTAGGGTGTGGCGGAACGAATTTAGTCCGATATCCAATGGGCGAACCGAGGAGTATTGTTGCCGAGTGACGGGCAAACCGGAAGTCGGGTGGTCAACTGACGAGAACAGGCCAATGCACGTTTCCAAACCGGGCTTTGCTCGAAACGGTCGCGGTAGGGACGATCATCGCTGATCGCCCCCCCGCACAGATCCGTACGGGCGCTCGTTAGCGCATACGGCTCTTATCTCGGATGATTGGCGGCGAAGCGATCAAGAACTCGCTTTCCGCACACCCGCCAGCCCTTGTGACACGCGTGCTCCGCTCTGTGTCGGGCGCGTGGATGTTCTCCTTGATCAGCGGCCTTCCCTCCTCACTCTCCGCCATCGACTGCTCGATTTTGTTCGAATGATTCATCGGTACTATGCCACTGTCCGACTCCTCGGATGCGTGCACGCGGGTCGTACGGCCTAAGACTTCACCCGCCGTCCTGCTGTTGTTACCAGCACGAGCCACCGAGGTCTCCCGGTTCTCGTGCATGAAGCTTCCAGGCATGTCCGGGGTCTGCGACTACGCAGGACCGAGCAGGAACTCGCGATATCGCTCCCGCCCGTGTTGCCTTCCGCCAATGCGAAAGCGTCTGCGTCCTGATTGCATCTTTTCGGAGCTCAATACCCAGCCCACCTGTACCCCTGTTTACACTTCGTCGAACACCCCGCGGTGGGCAACGCAAAACTCGGGGCCGAGCGGTTCGCTACTCCTTTCTCGTAGGACTCTTTCATTCCCTGCTTCATGCCGGTTTATCCCGGCGCACTGCATTGGCCTGTTAGCAACAACCGAAACAGCGTGGGAAGTCGATCCGCAGACACCGGCCGACCTCGCAGGACACGGCCGTGCGGGGGACCTACGGTGCGGAAACAGAGAGCGAATTGCGCAGGCTGCGGCAGTAAACTCTCGCAGCCACAGGGCTTTAAGTTGTATGTTGCAACCAACGGGCTGCAGCGGCCATTCAGTTCGCAATGTCAACTCAAAGGGAAAACCGAGTCATATGATAGGCGCGGAAGCACAAGGGGATCAAATGCTCGATGGCGTCATGCTTCTGTGGTTTGTTCTTACCGCATTATCGCTGTTGTATGTAGCGGTAGACATCCGTACCACCCCGGCATCACCGGTGCTCAAGTGGGGGTTCATCCTACTCACAGCGTACACAGGACCGCTAGGTGCATTTTTGTATGTATTAGGCTGCCGCGAGCCGCTACCCGGGCTGCACGAACGCTATGTCGCGACACGCTGGAGACAGGTTCTGGGTTCGACGATGCATTGTGTAGCCGGGGATGGCGTGGGAATCCTGGCGGGCGCGGTCATAGCCAGCTTATTCCATTTGCCTAAAAGTGTAGATATTGCGCTGGAGTACGCTTTGGGCTTCAGTTTCGGATGGAGTATTTTCCAGTCTCTGTTTATGCGCGGCATGGCGGGGGTTTCCTACACGCGTGCGCTTTCCAGCACTTTCTTTCCGGAGCTCCTGTCCATGAACTGCCTTATGGCCGGCATGGTGCCCGCGATGACTTTGGCAATGAAGAGTGTTCCGGCGAGCCACAAGCCATCTGAGCCGGCATTCTGGTTCATTATGTCCATGGCCCTTCTTGTTGGTTTCATCACCGCGTATCCAATGAATTGGTGGCTGGTGTCCCGACATATGAAGCACGGCATGATGACGGTGCGACCATCGCACGAGCCTGTAAGCAGTGGGTCGGACGAAGGCATGCATGACGATCTCGAGCTTAGCGAGCAAACTGGCGGAGTGCAACGAGCGAGCAAGCCACCAATGGATGGGGACGCGAAAGCGGTATCAAACAGCGTCCTGACCTGGATGACAATGTTCTCGTTTGCGATATTCGGGTTTGGGCTTTCGGTCGCTGTCATCTTTGGTGGCCTGTGAACGGGTTGTACCCTTCCCGGCCTCATGTCAGTTGGTGATAAATCGCCAATGCGCTCATCGAGAGTCATTAGTAAACAGAAGCCGACATCTCGGTACTAATCCGAACCTCGGTGAGCGCATCGGCCACTTGGTGCCAACTGAGATGCACAAGGGCACGCAATTGGTCTGGATGCGGAGAGCCGGCCCCTTTGGCCCAAAACATCGCCCCACACCACGCCGCTAAAGATATACCTCTTTAGCTTGCACGACAGCGCCACAGCTGTTTTTCTCTTGGGTGTTAGTCGGCTGCGCTCTCTTGGTGTGCGCCGGATACATGTGGCAGAACGGTGTGAGTGCCGAACCTGATTCCGGCAACGCGTCCGCACTTCTTCATCCACCTATTGGCATGCGACCTTCTCCATCGAATGAACGATGCGTGACAACTAGCGATCCTTATATAAACCTATGATCAGGCAAAAGTGGAATGCGGAGCGGAGTATGCTTGCCGCCTTTCGCCATCGCCTCTGAAAACGAATGCGAAGACTGCGAGCGCAGAAATCTGTTTACGGGTGATGGTTCTAGCGAGATGGCCATATTTGATTGGAAAAGCACACTTAACCGACTCTACCGAGCTCGGCCTATTGAGGGACTTAAGGTCCATAGTTTGAGAGCAGTTGTGGTCTTCTTTTTTCTCTTCGTGGCTGCGATAGGTTTGGAGAGTGCAGCCCAATCCAGCGGTTCAGCGACGGCGGGCGTCTTCGCTCCAGTCAAGGACTCGGACATGCGTCCGATTACGGCTGGTGGATTCGTAAAACACGGACCAGTGATTTTCAAAGATATCGCCAAACAGGCAGGGCTAACGAGTTGGCGCCATGTCATGGGCACCCCGGAAAAGAAGTTCATTCTGGAGACGACCGGCTCGGGTGTCGCTTTGCTGGACTACGACAACGACGGTTGGCTCGACATCTATATAGTCAACGGTTCGACGTACGATGCAATGAAGGGTACTGTCGAACCTCCCCATGCGGCGCTGTTCCACAATAATCACGATGGCACCTTTACCGACGTTGCAGCCAAGGCAGGGGTAACTAACGATCGATGGGGTTTCGGCGTCGCAGTCGGAGATTACGATAACGATGGCTGGCCGGATATCTATGTCTCCAACTATGGCAAAAACAGGCTGTACCACAATAACCATGACGGCACCTTCACTGACGTTGCAGAGAAGGCAGGCGTTACGCTGGGTAATTGGTCCACGGGGGCAACTTTTGGCGACTATGACGGTGATGGCAGATTAGATCTTTTTGTTCCTGGCTACATTCACTTCGATCTCGACCATCCTCCGGCACCCGGCACGAAGGAAGGCGGCGGCGGCTACTGTAAATTCCGCAGCGTGAATACGATGTGTGGTCCGAGGGGATTGCAGGGCGAGCAAGACCATCTATTCCATAACAACGGTGACGGTACGTTTACCGATGTGAGCGAAAAGGCAGGTGTCAGTGATAAGCCCCGCTACTATGGCTTCACCGCAACCTTCGTCGATATCAATAATGATGGCAAGGTAGATCTGGTGGTTACGAACGATTCGTCGCCAAACTATCTCTATATTAATAAAGGTGATGGCACCTTTGAAGATGTCAGTTTCTACTATGGGTTTGCGGAGAATCAAGATTCCCGGGACCAGGCGGGTATGGGGCTGGCTATTGGTGACTATCAAAATAATGGACTGATCGATTTATATACTGGGACATTTTCCGACGACTATAAACCTCTCTTTCGAAATCTAGGTGGCAATGTAGGCTTCGAAGAGATCAGTCCTGAGCTGGGGATCGCGGCGGTCACCTATCCGTTTCTCACCTGGGCTACAGAATTTATCGACTATGATAACGATGGCTGGAAGGACATCTTCCTGGTCAACGGCCATGTTTATCCGCAGGTCGATAAGCACGAGTGGGGTACGTCCTTCGCGCAGCGTCCGCTGCTGTTTCATAACGTGGGTGGTGGTAAGAGATTTGAGCTCATGCCGGCTGTGATCGGCACTGGCCTGGCGGATGTCATTCCTGGACGAGGCGCGGCGTTCGGTGACTTGTTTAATGATGGAAAGATCGATGTTGTCATCAATTGTATCGATCATGTACCGGTACTGATGCTCAATGTCAACCCGGATCATCATCACTGGGTTGGGTTGAAACTGATCGGTGGCGCAAATAGTCCGCGAGACGCTGTGGGAACTGCAGTGTATCTAACTGCGGGAGGGATGCGTCAGCGGGAGGACGTGTTGAGTGGCGGAAGCTATGAGTCTTCGAACGATCAGCGGGTGCACTTCGGTATCGGTGATGCTGCCGCAATCGATGCGGTTGAGATCCACTGGCCGAGCGGGCTAACAGAAAAGATGAGCTTGCCATCCGTCGATCGATTCTTTGTCATTCAAGAAGGGAAAGGGATTGTGTCTAGCGTATATGACACGATGAAACCAACTCCAGTTATGCCGACGTCCTTGCACCAAGGGGCGAACTGATGACGCGGATGTGGGAACAGGATAGCGATCTAGCCTGAGACAGGTTGAGGGTGGACATAGTGACACCATTTGACGGAATATCGAACTGTACCTCATCTACGGCGAGCAAGGCACTCCGGAGCAGGGGAGGGCGTTTTGCTTGTTGCGCTGTTGTTGCGGCCGCTTGCCTAGGAAGCGTGTTTGTTTTTCTTCCGGCGATCCAAGCGCACTCTGATCAAAACCAGACCGACCAAAAAGTCAGCGACCAGGACGCGGCACGCAAGGCCTATGCCGACAAGGTGGCGGGACACTACAACTTTGCCTTCGGCAACGGTAAGATCTCGGTACCAGGCAATGGAGCGGTGGAAGGAAATACCTTCATCCAGCCAGATGCTTTTCTGCCGGCAAGCTATTGCGGACATTGCCATCAGGAAGCATATCACCAGTGGAGACAAGCGCTCCATTCCAACTCCTTCCGAACGCCGTTCTATCGCACCAGCGTTAATATTCTTATCAATACCGCGGGAATCCAGTTCTCAAGACATTGCGATAGTTGTCACAATCCGGTCGCAGTGTTGTCTGGTGGGCTCACGCAGGATTCGATGGTGGACCGTAGGTTCGACCAGGATGGGTTGACGTGCACAACCTGCCACTCGGTGCAGAAACTGCAACCGATTGTGGGTAACGGCGGCTACGTGATGGGAGTGCCTTCCGTTCTGGTGGACGAAAAGGGTAATCGTATTCCGGGAATGCAGCCAGACTCGGAGATTTTGGCCCATCTGGATCGCCACTCCAAGGCCGTCATGAAGGATTTCTATCGAACCCCAGAGTTCTGCTCAGCCTGCCATAAGGCCAACCTTCCCAAAACTTTGAACGGCTATAAAGAGATTCGCGCCTTTACCGCATATGACGAATGGCAGAATTCAAAGTTCTCACAGCGCAACCCTCTTACTTTCTACCAGGGAGACTTCACCACCTGCCAAGGCTGCCATATGAAGCGCGCTCCTAATACCTTACCGGAGCCAGGAGCCAAGAATGGAACCTTCGCTACGCATAGCTGGCCAGCGGGAAATACGGCGGTACCTTTCTATTATGGTTTCGATGAGCAGCTCGAAAAAACCATCGCATTCCTAAAATCAGGGAACTATCTGAATGTCGACTTGTTCGCGATCCGCAAGGCGAACGACGATAAGATGATCGCGCCACTTGGATCGGTACCCTTCTCGCTCGCACCGGGTGATGTCGTCCAAGCCATGGTTGTGATCCAGAACAAAAATATCGGCCATTCCCTCATCCCGGAAGTGCGTGATCTATACGAGGCATGGGTTGAGTTCGTTGCTGTCGACTCAACTGGGAAAGAGGTCTATCACAGCGGCTTCATGAAGCCGGATGGGGCGCTTGACGAGCGTGCGCACAGCTTCACCAATCGCCCAGTCAATATCAGTGGAACCTTTGTCGATAACCACAAGGTATTTACGATTCACTCTGTTGCGTATGACAACACGATTCAAGCAGGTCGTTCGGCGCTGGTGCGTTATGAGTTTCAGGTTCCTGTAAGCGCGAAAGGTGCGCTTACAATCACCGCACGTGTCAACTATCGTCATTTGCGACAGAGCTATCTTAACAATGTTCTCGGGAAGGATCATCCAGCCTACCCCATTGTAGAACTGGCTTCACGTTCCCGTGTGCTCAACATCGGCGAGAACACAGTAGCTGCAGCCGACTCACATGACAATCCTGACTGGATGCGTTGGAATAACCTGGGTATCGCTTATCTGGATCAATTGCAGTACTCCGAAGCAATCAACGCCTTTTCCCAAGTAATCAAATTGCGGCCGGATTATGCAGATGGCTATACCAATATCGGGCTGACCGATATTGCTTGGGAGAAGTATGACTCGGCCCGCGGCGGTCTTGAAAAAGCTCTCCAACTAAGCCCGGGTAACGCACGCGCGACCTACTATCTTGCCTTGGTGGAACGACGTGCTGGTAACTATGATGCTGAGGTTGCAGATCTCAAGAAGGTGGTCGAGCAGTATCCGCAATCGCGTGATGCTCGCCGTGAGCTCGGAGTCTCTTACTACCAACAGCATAAACAACAGGAGGCAATGGAACAGTTCGAGGCGCTACAGAAAATCGATCCGGACGACCTAAGCGCTCACTACAATCTGGCGATTCTTTACCGCCGCATGGGCATGAAGGACAAAGCTAAGGAGCAGTTAGCTATGTTTATCGACAAGAAGACCGATCCCGGAGCGCCGACGTACTCGCTGGACTTCCTGCGCAAACATCCAGAGATTTCTATCGAGAGCGTTCCTTGGCATGTTCATACAGATATGCCGGATGCTGCTGCAGGCAGCGCGGGTGAACAGTAAAGGAACGTTGTGCGAAGACTGTTGTGGATTGCAATGTTATCGATGGCTATGGCGGGATGGCTTAGTAGTCCCGCTGCTTGTTGCGCAAGCACGCGGTGCCCGTGGCTGAATGCAGCGACGGCCGGCGGGGTATTAGGTGGGGAAGTGCAAGTGGACCTGACTCCTCCGACAGTTCAAGGTGATCTGACCTGTGAGTTCAGCCGTGGGCAGGGTTCCAGTGCTTATAAGCTTCATATTGCGGTACATACAATGCAGGACCCGTCAAAAGAGTTCAAACGCTATCTATCGCGATGTGACGGGCAACGAGTTCCTCTCAAGGCAATAGGCAACGAAGCGGTTCAATGCGTACTGAAAAATAGCTCCACTGTAAGCGAAGAACAGGTCATTGGGCGAGTGCGCGAACGGGTATTCATTCTGACGCTCGTGAGATATACATCTGCCTCTCCCAACGCCGGATTGAGCGAAGATACTAGGAATCTGGCCGAGCAAGTAGCAGGAAATCTTTTTTGAACGTCCGATTCCTCCTAAGGAGCAAGGGCATAGATCATGCGATATTAATCGCCGTTGAGCCCCGCCCTTCATGATGTACAGTACCGCCTTGATAACCGCTCACGAGTGATAATGCTTGGGGCCTCTCGGCACAACAACAAGTACCCAATACGAGGTTCCACTCGTCACCCGGTGCGTCAGTAGACCACCCAGCCAGAAAGGTTGGCTCCGACCTACCAGTGATACAAGGGACCTATTAGACATCTGATGACATCAAGAAGGAGCAAGTTGACCTGAATATTCCAAGTAGTGGTCCGCTCTTGCAAAGAGTGTACGAGGCCAGCCAGAAGAGGCGAGACTAGTCGGTTCCATCCACAAGTGCCTGTTGAACCTCCCGACCAGACGCTCGGGCTTGCGGATCCTAACGGCTTGAGGATTACTACTGATAAACGCCCTTCTGTTGACCAATGGCGGCTCGTTCCCGCAAAGTCGGGTTTTCGGCAACTACCGTTCAGTTGTTGCCAACAGGCCAATGCACTCATCGAGCTAGGCCCCTGGATTACTAGTCCCGCGAAACGCGCTGCCTTTGACTAACAGAAGGCTCTGAAAGCCCACTCGGACGCCAGATCCAAACCTTGCTCTTACGAAGTTCACCACACTCGATTCGTCGTACCGAAAGACACAACCGTGAACTGCGGTTAGCGACTGAGGGTTGTCGATTATTGTGGACCCGTCCCGGCGATCTCCTCAAACAAACCTGCCGCGGCATCTAGGTTCGCCTCCAACAGCGCCGCCTCATCCGTTCCCAGATTCCGTACCACTTTCCGGTTCAATTCTGCACGAACTTCGACGCAGGCGATTTTCACCGCCTCACCGCGTTCAGTCATCCTCACCACCTTCGCCCGCGTATCCGTCGAGTCTGGAACCTGCTCCAAATACCCCTGCCGCTCCATTAGCCGCACCAACTGGCTCATTGCCTGCTTGGTCACACCAGCCCGCTGCGCGAGCACCGTCGACCGCGTTCCACCTTCATCCATGAGCCACAGCAAACTTGCTGATGCGAATGGAAAATCATCGTATCCGCGCAGCGCCAGCCGGGCTGTTACTGCGGCCGTATGCGCTCGTGAGGCCAGCATGAGGCTTCGAGCGACGTTGGGCAAAACCTTCTTCATTTTAGTAAACCTTATTGACTATTTGAATCTCTTGCGAATGGCCTGAATCAGATAGTCAATTAGGTTGACTATCTCATCAGTCCGACGCCAGCTGTCCTCGAAAGGAATCATATGCCTTCACTGCTCAACATCCAATCCAGTCCTCGTGGTGGTAACTCCATCTCGCGCACACTTAGCCAGGACTTTGTCACAGCATGGCAGACAAAGCACCCTGACGGAAAGGTCGTTCTCCGCGACCTTGCAGAAAATAACCTGCCGTATGTAGGCATCCCGTGGATTACCGGAATCTTCCTCACCGCTGACAAGCACACGCCTGAAATGCAACGAGCCTTGGCAGTCTCCGACGAATTGATTGCCGAACTCTTCGCCGCAGACGAGATTCTCATCGGTACACCGATGTATAACTTCACCGTTCCTGCCAATTTGAAGGCATGGATCGACCTCATCGTTCGCCCTCGCGTTACCCATTCCGGTCCGCCCGAGCGCAAAGGCCTAGTCATTGGCAAAACTTGCAAAATCATCATCGCTTCAGGGGGCACTTACGACGAAGGCCTACCTGCTGCCGCCTCCGACCATGAATCTGGCTATCTCAAACGCATTCTTGCCTTTATCGGCATCACCGAGGTCGAAGTTATTCTCGCCGGCGGCACGGCCGCAGTCGCATTCGGTACAACTACCGTCGAAGAGCTCGCAACGCAGTTTCGTCCTGCCGTCCTTGCAGCCATCCGCTGACCCAAGAAGACCCAAAAGGCCGGGCTCTCAGCACCTGAGAGCTTGGCCGCAAACCCGCTCACTGACGACAAGCCGACTTGTCGGTACTTCTGCGTCGTCGATATACCGACCTTGGGGAAAGACTTCTGTGTCAGGGACGGCTACTTACAGGCGACACAAGCCTAAAATAGTTGGCAGGTCTACAAAAAGCCATGGAATCTGCCCAAGTCCGAATTCGGCCCTTCCGATTCGCCTTCCTCGTCGAACCGAAGGATAAGAAGAACTTGCAGCGCGTGTTTGAAGTCACATCCGCACTATGGGGAGGCGTCTTCAACTACATCATCCCGCTATTCAAGAAAGTCCCTGTCCGATATAAGCAGGAGTATCAGAAGCCCATTTCGGCAAAGGCTATGCTGAACGGGTTCGTGGAAGCCTTCCAGCCCGACTATGTGGTCGAGATGAGTGCTGGGCAGTGTAAGGAGTACGGCCTAGATTTTCCCGAGAAACGGACAATCTCGTTTGGGGAGCTGCTATCTCGCGATGACCAAGGCCGCTGCCAAATCGGCGTGGACCTTCGAAGCATCTGCGAGGACATGTATACAGAGCAGTTTCGGTTCGTGCAGCGTCATCCTCCCGAAGTGGTGATCCCAACATGCAAGGACAAGCGATTCGCGCTGCTGTTCTCCGCGATGTTCGGGTTCCTGTCGGAAAAGGGTGAGTTGGCAGAGACGGCGAAGATCTACTTGGACGCGCTTGACGGGAAGAGGAAAGAATACGAGCCGACTGATTTTCCGGACATCTTCGACATGCGTCAACTCTTTCCGATACGCGTGACGCGGCACAAACTGGATGTGCATCGCAACAGCCATAATTGGCAGTCTCACCTGTTCTACATGGACGAAAACTCAGGCTGGGATCTGATCGAATACTGGAATTACCGCGCTATGGGCTGGCCGATAATTCCTCTGCCCGCACGACTCGCGCCCCAGCTCAAGTCGTTTTGCGAGAGATATATTACGGCGAACCATCGGCCCTTTCCTCCTCCGTCGAATGCGTGGCACATGACTTCGATGCTGTGCGCGAAGTCTCAATCACTAGATGCTCTACAGGCGTTCATCGGTACGCTGAAGATTCCAACACAGAATCATCCAGTGAGCATGAATCCGCACGTCCCGCGACTTTGGGAAGAGTGGGGACGGGGTGCGGATCATGCGCAGCCTCAGACCATTTCACACGCGGAAAAAGAGACCAGGGCGTACACAATCGGCACTGGTATGCATTTAACATTTCAGGCCCATGAGTTCGCGGAAACAGATTCGTACTGCTCACCGTATCTTACCTCGGCAAACGTGATCGAATCGATCGGCTACGAGACGCCCGTCATCCCATGGAATCAAAACGTCGCAGCCAAACTCACCTACAGTTTTGGCCAAGAAAAAGCTTGGATTTCACGCGAGGGCATTGTCATTTTCGGTGGCTCTTATTCGGGCGGCGAGCATATTCGGATGCCGAGTCCGATCAACATCTTCGGTGCTCTGGCCGAATCGTTGGGGTATAAACTGTCTCTATCGCCAGCCGGGCGGGTCTGCGAACAGATCATTGCAGCTGTCGGCAATATAAAGTCGATTCGCACTGTCGTTCGGTCGCCAGACCTGCTGAAGATGCTCGACCGGATGGCGCATGAAGATCTGGAAGTCGAGATTGAGGAACTGGGCGGAAAGCGGAAGAACGTAAAGAAGGCGTACGCGCCACTCGCCGAAATATTACGAGTCCTAGGAATCGCCAACGCAGCGGAAGGCGAGAGAATGGAGTGGCATCTGGCGGCTCTGACGCGGTGCAATGTTCTGCGCGTTGGGATGGCTTTGAGGTGCGACTCTTGCCAGAGTTCCAGTTGGTTCAGCCTCGAAGAGCTACAGGCAAAGCTTCACTGCCCTCGGTGCTTGACGGACTTTTCCTTTCCAGCCGGCATCCCCCCGGAGAAGGCGTGGGCGTATCGTGTGCTAGGTCCGTTCGCCACGTCGAATTTCGCGAGTGGGGCCTATTGCGTCGCGGCCGCGATGCACTTTGTCGAGGACAAGCTGGCCTACAAGACGAGCATGATTCCCAGTTTCGAGATGAAGAAGGCTGGTGACGAGTTCGAGAGCGATTTCGGAGCATTTATTAACCTTGGAGCTTCGAACCTGATCGCCACGCCTTACCTTGTGCTGGGTGAATGCAAGTCGTTCAACAGGTTCAAAGAAGAAGATTTCGAGCGCGCTCGTAAGTCCGCCAAACTGTTCCCCGGCGCGGTGCTTTGTTTCTGCACGTTCAACGAGAAGCTCAATCCTGCGGAGATAAGAGATCTGAAGAAGATCGTGAAGGCGGGCCGGAAGAGGATGGACGTGGGTATCGATCTTAATCCAGTTCTGATTTTGACTGGACGGGAACTCTTCGGACAGTTTCGGCTAGGCGAGTTTTCGGAGCTCTACGGCAGCGAGGCGCATCTTGCTCGAGGCCTATTCATGCGTGGAGAGATCAGTGAGCTATGCGAATTCACGCAAAGGCTTTACCTTGGGATGCCGTCGAGCCATGAAGTGAGGCAGCAAAAGATGCAGAAGCTTGCTCTCAAGAAGCAAGCGAGCCGGATTGTTGTTCCTGCTCCAATGCCAGATATAAACACTGCTCCACACAAACAGCTTTACTCCTCATAAACGCGCTTCTAGTCACCTATAACCGATCTCCCGAAAAGTCGCATTTTCAGCAACTTCGGGAATCTCGGCTGTCAGAATCGGGTCAAGTTGCCGAAAACACCGGCGGTCTCAACGGGTCGACGCAACACTGGCATGGAGTTTACTCGCTGGAGTTTCAAAGTCCAAAGTTTTCCGAGGGCGTTCGTTGAGTTGCCGTGCGACCTTGTCGAGGTCGGCTTGG
>Ga0302309_10001037_pt1 | contig 27060 bp, 15 predicted proteins | sample III_Palsa_N1_1_FD_200453 | JGI IMG/M metagenome (GOLD analysis project Ga0302309, IMG submission 200453) | Peat permafrost microbial communities from Stordalen Mire near Abisko, Sweden - III_Palsa_N1_1 | ecosystem: Environmental > Terrestrial > Soil > Palsa > Peat permafrost | place: Sweden... | reverse complement strand
AATCTACCAACTAACTAATCTACCAACTAACTAATCTACCAACTAACTAATCTACCAACTAACTAATCTACCAACTAACTAATCTACCAACTAACTAATCTACCAACTAACTAATCTACCAACTAACAACAATTATTGTCAAACAACAACAATTATTGTCAAACAATATTAAATTAAAACTGATTTTGTCTTGTAGTACAGAAAAGGCCTTAATATGAGCATCGAGATCGATCAACATGGTGAACTGTTATTGAAACTCCTTGGTCGGTATGGTGCCAGCACACGATTCATTGAAGGTTTCAATCATTGGATCGAGGTGCTGCTCAGGCGCGATGTTGAACAAATGGACACCCTGTACATAGACAATAACTCCTACCTCAAGATCCGGAATCCCATTTCTTACTACCCCAAGATATTTGTGGACGCACCACAGGGTCGTGATTTGTTGCCGGCTGAATGTCGAATCAAGAAGCTGAGCTTCACCTCGGTACTAACCATAGACCTGGTACTGTACACTAAGAAGCTGGGTAGAGGGGGTACAGAGTACGAGGAGACAGCCGTCCATCGCTACCCAGCTGGAGCCTTCCCAGCCATGGTCTTATCACATCTGGACCCTAATGAGCGTAAGACACCAACAGAAAGATTCCAAGCTGGTGAGCCTGAGATTGACACGGGTGGTTACTTCATTATTGACGGAAGAGAGCTGATCTTGCAGAACGTGGTGCACTTGATTCCACATGAGCCTATTGTTATCTTTGACGAGAAGCTGCACAAGGCTCATGTGCGTTACACTAGTAAGACCCCGTCTGACACCACTGTCAACATTGTGATGGAGGACAGCACGGCTAAGTACAACATCATCTTCTCACAGATCAACAAGCAGCTGTCAATGAAGGATGGTAACAGTATCAACATCTTCTTGGCCTTCTTCTGTTTGGGTTTCGCTGAGCGAAACAGTTCCACCCAAACAGAACAGCTGATCAAGAGTTTCATTGATGACCCACGCTTGCAGACAGACATTAGCTTCATGTTGGAATCGACCAAACAAGAGTTCATTCGCAACTCCACTCCCACAACTAAGGACATTGACAACGCCATAGCTGAGCTGGGTATCAATGACCCACGCCACCCTGACGTCTACAAGACAGCTAGATACTACCGTATCAGTAACTATCTCAAGAAGAGCTTTGAAGGGGTTAAGCCCAGCGAGGTTTCCTTGTCAGGTACCACCTCGGGTCGTCGTCAACTGAAGGAACAGCTCATCATTATGATTAACGAGGTCAAGATCAACCTGCTGAAGAACATCGAGTACAAGCCATCTATGCTTGACGAAGAGAAGAGTGCCGCACTCAGCCGCAAGCGTCGCACTTTGGCCAGTATCCTGCTGCAGCTGATGTACAACAAGTTGGGTATCGTGCCGGTCACCGATCGTGATGACTGGCAGTTCAAGATGATCGAGACGGCCGCCATGCACATGCGTAACAAGATGAACGAGATTCTGCGTTACCAGTTGGAGGAGATGCAGCGCAAGATTAACTCTACCAAGACCCAAGATATCAAGGTTATCGCTGGCGCTGTCAACAAGGACTACATGCTCAACACCTTCACTGACGCCTTCCGCACTAACTCTTGGAAGCGAGGTAAGTCAGAAACATCGATTGTGCTCCCCTTGTCAGATCCCAACAGTAATAACTCGTTGTCGCGTCAAGTCAACGTGTCTCGTGTTATCGTGCCAGCCAGCAAGCAGGTGGTTCAGAAGAAGCGTCTCATTCCACCCTCATCCGATGGTATCATGTGCCCAGTCTTCACCCCTGAGGGTGCTCCTTGTGGTCTGGTTGGTGAACCTAGTATAGGTCTCCACATTTCAGTGGAAAGGGACCCCAACAACATCTACTGGCTGATGCAGTCTGTGGTCTCGCCCGAGATCATCACCATTGGTTACAGTGATGGTGGTCAGAGCGTGCGTAACAAAGCCTTCTACATCAACGGTGAGCACCACGGCTTCTGTGACCCCTATGAGACTAAGGAGTACTTTGATGCCCTGAGGCGGGCAACTGGAATTCCACAGGAGGAGCGCATTCCAGTGGATGTGGGTATTGTGCTAGACCAGTTTGAGGAAATTCACATTAGGACCACCGCTGGTCGACCCATGATTCCCTACCTGATCGTTGACCGGGCCTCACAGAAGCTAATCATTGACATCAAGGGCTTATGGCAGGCTGATATCTCTACTCTGTTCCTGGAGGGCTGTATTGAGTACATTGATGTGGGTGAGTCAGTGTCACCCATTACTCTGATCGCCGATGACCCGATCAAGCTGACTGAGAAGCGGGAGTATATGGCTAAGACTGATGCTAACCTGAAGCTGGACCCCAACAACGAGTCCTTCAAGCGTGCTTATGAGGCGGCTAATGAGCAGGATATGTATACCCACTGCTTCATTGACCCCACAGCCCGCTTTGGTCTGTCGGTACTGACTATCGCGGGTTTCAACATGTCACCACCAGCTCGTGCCACCTACGGTTCTGGCATGGCCAAGCAGGCTTTGATCACTAACTTCATGCGGGCCGACTATCGCTTTGAGGCCGCCAAGACCATCCACTATGCTGGCGCCCCTCTAGTCACCACTCAGACTAACGTCAACCTGGGTTTCGATCGCTACCCTTCAGGTCGCAATGTCATTGTGGCGGTTATGCCCTACGGTGGTGCCAACCAAGAGGACGGTACTATCTGGAACCAGTCGGCCTTGGAGCGAGGTCTGTTTACCTACACCCTCTATCACGTCTCTGAGGTCAAGATCATCAAGTCCACCATGATCGAGGAGTTCCGCAAGCCTGAGATCAAGGAGACTGATCGCAAAAAGCAAGAGATCTACTCTAAGATCGATCCCAATACTGGCCTAGTCAGGGCGGGTAGCTATGTGCGTGTGGGTGACTGCCTGGTCAGCAAGTTCTCTCGCAACCCTACTAGTAACCAGGAGCCTAAGCATACACCCTTGCTGATGGGTGTGGGTAAGGAGGGTATCGTAGATGAGGTCTATTCGCGTGAGCTGCCTGGTGGTGGTCGCATTATTCAGATTAGGGTGCGCCAGACTATGATCCCCAGAGTGGGTGACAAGATGACAAGTAGGATTTCCCAGAAGGGTGTCATCACCCAGACGCTGAAGCAGTATGAGATGCCCTACATTGTGTCACCCGATCCTAGGCTGAACGGTGTGGTGCCCCATGTCATCTTCAACACTCACGGTTACCCCAGTCGTATGACTATGACTCAGCCGGCTGAGATGGTTGTGGGTTTGAAGGCCCTATACCAGGCTAGGAGACAGAACTTGACACCGTTCAAGCACTATGACCCTTTTGCTTTGCTGGATGAGCTGAGAGGTTATGGCTTCAATGAGAAAGTCAAGGTGCAGATGTACGATGGTATTTCGGGTCGTAAGATGGATGGTTTGGTGTCAGTGGGTCCAGTCTACTACCAGGCTCTACCCCACTTGGCCGTCCTGAAGCGTGAAGGTATCAGCACCGGTGCTGTTGATCCAGTGACCCGCCAGCCACTGCGTGGTGTGCGCACTGGTAATGCGCTTAGGATCGGTAGCATGGAGGAGCAGGCTTTCCTGGCCCATGGTGGTGCCCACCTAGTGCAGGAGCGTCTGAGCCGCGCCTCTGACAGCTTCGAGTTTGTGCTGTGCAACAAGTGTGGTATCATTGTGTCACCGGAGGGGCCAGAGAGCAAGTACATGTGTCGCCTGTGTGGCACCACTGATAAGGGCAAGTTCGTCAAGGTACGTGTGTCCTACATCGTCAAGGTTGCCATCTACCTGGTGGCCGCCGTTAACTACTTCATTCGCCTGTTCGCTCTGCCACCGGCTAGTGCCCGAGTGTCGTAAGTGTGGGTGTTGTTGTTGTTGGTGTTGTCATGTTGTAGGACAACACTACTTACAAGCAGTAACTACTTAGTAGTTATTATAGTTTATTGTCAACATTGCGGTTGTAACTTTTTGTAGTCTCAGAGACCTCTAACTCTAACCTACACCTCTTATAACTCTACTCTATTCTATTCTACTCTACTCTAAGCTATAACTATTATAGGTCTTACATCTTTTATAAGTTATAACTTAGAGTTATAAGTCTACTCTGAATTGTAACCACTACAAAAACCTTGTAAACTACTACAAAAATGTTACTACTTAGAGTTATATCTACCTGTAAACTACTACAAAAATGTTACTACTTAGAGTTATATCTACCTGTAAACTACTACAAAAATGTTACTACTTAGAGTTGTAACTACTATAAGTCTATTCTAACCTGTAACTTTTATAACTCTACTCTAAGTTGTAACTTTTATAACTCTACTCTAAGTTGTAACTTTTATAACTCCACTCTAAGTTAGAACTCTAAGTTGTAGCTTCTATATCTCTACTCCAAGTCGTATCTTACATAGGTGTTATAAGACTTCTAAGTTAGAGTTCGTCTTATATTAGAAGATTCATTACACTAACTTACTTAGTAGTCTACGCTAATAATACCCCTCTCGTGTAACAAAACCTTCCCTGTACTATAACAAAGTTATAGTAAGTTACCTAGTACAAGTTACAAACTTTGCTTATACCTGGTAGTCTGGTATAAATTATAAACTCTACTAGCTTACAAACTCTTGTTATGCTACAAACTTTATTATACTAATTTACTTACTATAACTCATAGGTAGACTAGTCCAACTATTCCCTTATACCCAAACTTGGTTGTTATAACTCATTGAGATTTAGGTATACAATAGTAGTAGTAGTAGTAGCTCTATTACAAGCTTAACTTGTAATTATAGCCAGAAGTTAGTCCAGCTTTTTAATATCAGACGAAGTAGTCACGCTGACCGTAGTCAGACCTGGCTGGACTTGTAGGGTCGAGTTGACCCAGTAGAGATGTCAGCTCAGCATCCTGTTGCGACTCAAACCGTAAGATGTTCCGGCGGCTGACAAGTGTAACAACTATTGACAGTGGTAGAATACAGATGGTACCAACCAATATCCAGATCATCTGGAGTGACTCACGGCAGCTAGCGAAGTTGGTGGCTAGGCAAACTATCCCATAACCTGTCACAGCAGAGCTGATGAGTAGTGTTAGGACAACAATAAACTTTACAACACTGGTAAGTGTGATACTTGGACGTGTCCTGTGGACTAAGTAGCAACCCAGCCAGGTGATGGTCAAAATACCGTAGCCGTAAATCCACAAGTAAAGTAAGGAATCAGTCCTAATGCCATTAGTCTCCGGTTGACAGTAGGGCGTTTCAACTAGCAGCACAGCCGTTGGCACTGTTGCGGTTGCCAGCAGCACTAACATTGGTATCATATACCAAGCCAGTAGACGACAGCGATAATTAACCATTGTTATTAGTGCCAGTGGCTTTCTACTCTCCACACTAAGCTATCAATCAAATTTATCTTGGCCTCAACTAGTCAACTATAGAGACATAGTTTATCTAGAGTATAGTCTACAAGAAATTAAGAGATTAAGTGAGCTATGAGAGATTAAGTGAGCTATGAGAGATTAAGTGAGCTATGAGAGATTAAGTGAGCTATAGCTTAGAATTCCAACCTGGGAGAGTTACAAGTTAAACTTGTAATTATACTGTTTGAGTACGGTTAATGTTATAACTATTAGTGGTACTAGTAAACTTGTAGAGATAAACTGTAGCTACCATATACAGAGAGGACTTGATGAGTTACACTCTCTGTGTCTACAACATAACACAATACAACCCTGATGAGGTTACAGGTTTAGCCTGTAAATCACAGTGAAAAATAGGTTTCTGACAACATTGCTATCTACCCACTCGACAGCAATTGTCTTAGTTCGGCTTTTGTCTCAGAGCCCAATTCAGCTCCGCAAAGAAATTTTTGACACGTTGTTGTTGACCCGCCAGATGCGTAACGTTGAGTCGCGCAAGGGAGGTCTGGTTGGTTTTCTCCAACATCAAATTAAGGCGATCGTCGAATGCGAAGTCTTTGATGATACCACGATGACGAGCCTTATTAAGGCGGGTTCTGTAATGTGGAACTCGTTCCCTTAAGTTGTTGATACCAATAGTGATGCTCTGGATTCGCTGTCTCCTCCTGAAGTCGTTCAAGAGATGTTTCTGGATAGGATCTCTGAAGTCAATACGGCGAGCGCGGGGGCGGGGCTGCTCTTCATCAGCTGTAGGGGCGAGGGTGCGAGGCTGCAACCGGAGGAGAAGCTGCTGATGCAGGGGCGGAGACTCTCAACTCTTCACTGGTAACTGAGGTCTCACTACCATGGCTAAGGTTGACCATGAACTCAGTCTGAGTTTTCTACTGGCCTGTCAGCTAGGCGCCAGACTTGGGCTGACAGTACCGGCTGCTCTGACTGTACCTGATGGATGCCAGGTGCTTTGGCATCGGTATCAGTGTTAGACCCAAAGACTACATGTTGCAACATAGTAGAGCAGTAGATGCAGTTCGCCATCTCCTCGACGTTACCAGTCTGATCGTGTTGATGACACTCACACATGTCAACGTTGTTGAAAGCAGATCTGTCTGTCATTGTGGTTAAGTAGTCTACTTGTTGACAACACAGTACGTTTGCTAACTGCAACGGTTATTGTTTATACCGTTATCAGTTTCAACAAATCCCAAATCCCAACTACCACCATACCATATAGTGGTAGTTGGGATTTGGATAAGTAGGTTACCCATGTAACAAAGCTAGATTTACAACAGTTGAAGTGCCGCTAGTCGGCGGAAGGAAGACTCGGCAGACTGTGAGGTGATGTTGGTTTTTGGTAGACCGTTAACATACCAACACAGGGTCATCTGTAACTCTATGGGTAGTTGTTGACTGATGGCAAAGAATCTTCTGCTAGCCGCATCTCTAGTGCGGTCACTAGTATGCTCATGATCACTACTGTTGATAGTCTGGCTATCATCAATGGTTTTAATGTCACTAGCAACAACAACGCTGTTGTCGGGTCTAATCTGTAGCAAGCCATCTGACGTAAAGATAACTAGAGCAAACAGGTCAGTTGTAAACCTCTCAGCTAACCCCAACTCCAGTCTTAACTCACATCTGGTTTGTTGGGGTCGAGCCCGAAAGTTGGCCACTAGATCTATTATCTTTTTCCAGATAGGTTGAACATCAAGTGTAGTAGTAAATCCGTTATTGAGTGTGTGTCTGTGGCTGAATGTTTTAGCGGCGTTCTCAACATCAGACCAACATCTGTCTAGTTGACAAGGTTCTACTTGACGTCTCACTGTCACTCCTGGTGTAGTAACACAGTCCAGCCAGCTGAACGTGTCAGCTGTCATCGCCAAGTATAGCTTGATGACTTGAAGGTGACCTCTTGCAGCGGGTACATATAATGGAGTGATACCTAGACTGTCAACCTCAGTCACATTGACCCTGGGATCACTGAGTAGCAAGTAGACTGTTGCGATGCTGTTATACAGACAGGCGATGTAAAGAGGAGTTTCACCATCCCTGTTCTTTAGGTTGACATTGACCTGCGGTAGGGCTAGTATTACAGCTACAATATCTACACAGTCAAGACTACAAGCGTAGTGTAAAGGAAACCAGATATTGTAATGATCATCCTTCCAGCTGGCGTTTAGTAGTTCAGGATGGTCAAACAGTAGTTGACTACACCTGTCAACATCATTGTCGATTATCTCTTGACATATATCTTTCTGCATTGTAGTTACTTTTTTATTTTGGTGAGAGAGGGCTATTATTAATAAACTATCAGTGTTACTGTTGTTTATTTTAGTTTGCTACTACTACTACTTCTGTTAGTACCATTACTATTATTTTGGACCCAGCCTGTTATCATCAACCCTCTTACTAAGAGGGAGACTGCTATCAAACAGTACCTAACGGCCTTCAGTTCCGCTACAAATTTTACTAATATAACTCTTCGAATTACAATCCTAGTTTGTATCTCTACGTTATACCTCCTATAAGTTGTAACACTCTTCTAATTTTACAATTCTTATATCTCCCTAACTCATGGCCTTAAGGTAGAACTTTGTAACTTGTAACTCCGCTAGGTTGTAATTCTAAGTTTCAGTCTAGTTATAAGAGTTATGACTTAGAAGAGTTATAGCCTAGAAGAGTTATAGCTTAGAAGGAGAGACACAGATTAAGGTTATAACTTAAAGATATGTCTCTAAGATGTAAAGTAGAGTGAGAAGACAGGTCTATCGAAATAGTTATAGACCAGCTGTGTACCTTCAAACCCTACTGTAGTTGTTGTAGTAGCAGCAATAGTAATACATTGTAACAATGTATTTTTAAGGCTAGGAACTAGCCTAATCTAACCACGTCTTAACAGGTTAAGGATGTTGATCTTAACCCAACACCTGTCAAGCTCTAGCAAATACTAGTTAGTAGTCAGTGACTGTAACACTGCCTTGAACAATAGGCAACCCGAGAATATATCGCTTGTAGTCGGTGAGATCATGAAGGTTCCAGGTGGCCAAGGCAGCCTTAAGATTACCTTGGTTAGAGATGTGTAGGAACTGTTCAGCATCAAACAGAGCATACTCCTCATCAAACGGCACAATACTATGCCATCTGGCAATTCGGCTACTGTCGGTGTCGTACAGGAAGTACCGTTCCTTAATGGTTGACATCAAAGCGTCTACTTCCTGGTTATCATTGATCTCAGCATAGTGGCCGTTGCTGAGATTATCTTTCGTGTACCTAATTCTGATTAGAAACCACCGCTCGAGTAGAGTTCTGGGCAACGTGACCGGCATCACACCAAAGAGCGGGTTGACTTGGCCACCATTAATGTATGGAACTAAGAAAGGGTACTGTTTCTTATCATCACCGCTGCAACCAACATACTCAGCCAAGTAAAACATAAGTTCGTCTGATATAGGGTCAAATTTGGTCTCGCTCTCTAACTTACCAGCACGCCCGCCATCGGCATACGATGCGTATCTGTACTCTAGGACAGCATTATGATCATACTCGGTTAGAGTGGTTATCCTGTAGTTGAGTAGGGGTCACACTCAAAACTATACTCGGTCTGGTGCGAGCAGTGACCTGGGTACTTGGAAGCACACACACACACACATAGCTACAGAGTTAGTTGTTACAAATTTCTTTTAGAAATCTACTAATTGTCCTAAACTCCATAATGATTATGTGATTTGACTGTGCAAACAATAAGTCGAGATCACGACTATAAAAGCTGAATGTTGAGGCATCAGTATCATAAACAGAAACGTTGGTAAGTATGACTGACTGGCATGAGCATGAACTTGAAGACTTGACTGTGCTGCTTGAGTGTGAGCAGAAGCTGGAACAGCTGACCAAGTTTTGGCCGAGACGCCGTTATCAGCTTGACTTCCCCGACATGACCATCGGGGATATGTGTAAGACTGGTCGGTTATTAGGCTACGACAGCCCATTTAGACTTCGGCAGCGTAGTGAAGCTATCATCTGGTTCGAAGGTGTGCTGAGACTACGTCGCTACAAATCTGTGATTGGTGGCTTTGAGTACGCTGGCCGTCGCCAGCATCATGTTCATGATGCCAACCTGAAGATTGTACCCTTCAGCTTCTACTCTGAAACTGTCAAGAAGCATTACCTGGGTTTGGCCACTAACATCACCGCTGACGGTGGTGATGTTAGTGATAGTGATGATGCTGATGCTGGTGATGTGGACATCGTCGATAATGAAAACACTACTACCGACAACAACACCAAGGATGGTGCTAGTGACAGTGACAGGAAGCCCCAGCAAGTCGTGACTATCGAAGACAGTGATGACGAAGATGACGAGAGCAGTGATAAGTACAGGTTCCAACAGCGAAACTTCATTGCCGCCGTCTGTAGGGCAGGACTGATTGCCAGTAAAGGACAGCGGCTATACCATCCTGATAGTGTGCCCGAGGACGATGGTGAGTGAATAAAACACAAGTGTAGGATATTAGACCGAAAGCACAACTTGCGTTATCGTTGATCAGGTCAACGATTATGGACATAAAGCTATCTATACTAGACAGTCTAGTATATATATTCTAACTTCAAAGATAGTAGACTTAACACAAACAAGTTTTGTTTATCTGTCTAACTAGCTTATGTGGTTAATGTACTTCAAGTATACCTACCACATCTTATACCGGAAACACTAGTTAGTTAATGAAGGAGAGTCTATCAGTTAAGTGTAAACTAGTTTACATACCTTGAGTAAGCAAACTAGCTTACAACTAGAGATGATTCGCTACTTCCATGGCGAATAAATAATTATAATAGTAATAAAGTCTTCAGTGTTAGTGGATTATCCACTAACGCCATTAACAGCAGTGATACTTGACTGTTATCCAGTATAACAGTAACTCTCTCCTGTATTACACCGTGAGGATATGACAAAGATAAGTAGTAGAATGTTATATAGTCAACCTTTTATAAGTTATTGATTTACAGTAAGAACTGTAATCTTATCTCTGCCTATTATGCTTGTAAGCTATTAGGTGTGACAGAGATTAAACTATAAAGTATGACACTATAAAGTCTGTGAGTTATTAGTGTTCATAACTAGCAGGATACATCTTTCGTAGAAGAATTCGGAATGACAACACGGTGTCGTCATTATGAGTTTATTATTTAGAGTCGTGCACTGTATCAGGTACAGCTTGGATTCACAGGTCATGACCACAGTTGGTCATACTCGAAGTAACTACTCTCACTCAAGGTGTTCTCGTCGTCGTCAAGCCAGCGAGAAACTTGGTCAGCTTGAATACCATCACGATAGTGGGCTAGCTTAGCCTTATTACCAGACTTGTAATATATCAGTACATCATAGTTGTCATGCTTGTCCATGTAATCTTGACCGGCCCGGTATTCGTAATCTGCAAACACATCATAGGTGACCTGATTACCATCTTTGTCAAGGTAGGTTGTCTCACTTTCTAGCTCACCAGTTTCATAGTAGCAAGTCCAGACCCCCACTGGAGCGTTCTGGTAGTACTCTGCCTGCTGACAGATCTTACCGTTGCTATACCAGATGGTGCGAGAGCCATGAGGAACAATGCCATCACCGTAGCCGCTCTCGTCAGCACATATGACCTCAGCAATTTGTCCATTGTTGTGCCAAGACCACCTACGGTAACAACCACAAATCTTCTCTTCCAGGGTTAAAGCCGGTGTGTAAGAGTAATGATTGGCATTAGTACTGTGTGGTTTAAGCTGCTGGAGACTGTCCTGACAACGTTGGACAGTGTAATGATAACTCTCCTCATCTCGAAGATCGCAGTAGTGGCCAAGCATGACTGCCCTGTTGTTACCCTTCATGTTGACAGCCATCCAACGCTTAGCGAAGTCACCATTGTGAGCCAGCTCAGTAGGTGCCACGTGAAAGGGAAAGTTTAAGTAGATCTCCTGCCGCAGGCTCTCATGCAGAGTAGCAAATAAAGTCTCGTACTCATACATTTCCCATCTACTTATTAGGGCTAGTAGACAGCTGAAAAATTTACTATCACCAAGGTAGTGTGCCAACTGTAGTGACAGTGTTAACTTGTTGTCATCTGCTCTGAATTTCCGCCTCAACTCAGTGGCCTTCGTCTCGGCAAGCTGTACCTGCGGTGGTGATGATGGTGGTAGTGGTGATGAGTTTGCAACCGGTGATCTCCCCTCCTGTTGTCTGAACAATGCCCTCATATCAGCAGATGGAAAACTGGTTAAAATCTGTAGGTACAGCACATACATATCAATTACTGCAGAGTACTGTGATGGGAAAGGTAGTGTAATAGTATTATTGCTGTTGCTGTCGCTAACACTACCAGCTGAGAGCATGCAGCCAGCGTAGAGATCAGCCTGAGTTAGGCATGACAGTGGCACTTCCACTGTCATGCCAATGGCAGATTTAATCGTTGCGACACTGTTCTTGACATCCAGCATTAGTTCTACGTCAGTCATTTTCTTGCAAACACAATAACTGTAGACAATCAGTTGTGGTGTAATATACTAGACTTGAGGTAAAACTCTGTTTACCTCAGCTATCTGTTGTAGCTTGTAATGGTGTTAGTCAAGATAGAATTTTGACATTAACTTAAACACCACGTCTCTAAACTGCACCTGCAGTCAGAGCTGTCAGTCGCTAACAAAGAAAAATGCCCAAGTTAGTGCACAGGAAGGACAACAAGAGTACTATCAGGTACTGTGATCAGTTCTTCTGTGATTGCTGTCAGAACTACTTCTATGTAGATGCGTCTCCAGACTTTCACTGCCTGATCTCCGATGATTACATAGCTAAGCTTTTAGCCATCTACTGTGATCACTGCACCCCCAGTCGAATGATGAGTCAACCTTGCAGCTATTGTCAGTGGTTGAATGAAGCTCAGAATGAGGGTGGAGAGACCGAAGATAAGCCTGTTGATACTAACGCTAACACTGATAATGTCAGTAACTAATACCTTTACAATCATAGATTGTAAACTTATGGTTTGCTAGCTAAGTTGGTCATTGACGACAACTGACTATAGTATAACATATTTTTACAGACATCAGCTGTAAAGATCAAGAAAAAATACTCTACTACCGTCTGTACATCAGTGATAAGGCCACAACCTTAGTAGTGACGACTAAGGATGATCAAGGAGACATCGATACACTGTTTGATCCTGAAAGTCGCGCTTGGGACAGTAGCACCTAACGCCCGCGGTGGCGGGCTTGACGGTGCGCGCGTCTTCAACGCTGCTTGTATTTCATCATAACCAGTACTATCTTGTTGTCTCCGTCGATAGCGGCCGATGGTCGTGTTAGCTTCCGAGCTATAGCTTTGGACGAGGTTAGCGAGGATGACTCCATTCTGCGCTGGAACCTCTTTGATAGCTTGTCATGGTAATGGTCTGGTTCTGTAACATCTCTTTGAGAGATGTTACTAACAACAAAGTTCATAACTTATAGTGTTTATAACATATATCACAACATCTCTTTGAGAGATATTATTGGCAAATTATAACTTATAGTGTTTATAGCACACCTCAGAGAGATGTCATGACATACTATTGGCAAACTATAACTTGTAGTATAATCTTTATATCATAAGTTACGTTACAGTCTATTACTCCATAATAGTAGAGACAATATATCTGCTTAGTAGATATAACAATGCAATGCAATGCAACTAGTACCTCTACGACTACTGCTGGAGTTTGCTGACCGCATCGAGATCACCAACTCTAGCTGTCGCGTAGAAGGTAAACTTGTTGACTGGAGTCAGCCCTGCAATAGTATCAATGCTGGCATTACTGCTGAGGTGGTAATCGACCACTATGGTTGGTAGATACTGGTCCTGCTTAAAGATCTTAACACTGTAACAGTGCAGACCAGTGGTCGGAAGCTTGGATGGTGAATAAGGCAGTAACACATTACTATTATAATCAGACAGATTCAATGCACTAATGCCAGTGATATTGACCGCCAAATAGTACAGTTTTGCTGGCTTCAGACTATCATCACACATAACAACAGTGTACAGCTGTTCACTACCGCTATCCTTGAACTCAAGGATAATATTCGAGCTTCGAGCAGTCTGACAGTCAAGCTTGGCACCGTCAGGCACACGTGTCAGATTGTTACCTCTCTCAAACAGCAGACCTTTCATTGCAGACTTTGTTAGGTCTAGATTTTTACGACTGGATAAACTAAGTCAGAATAAACTAAATCACAATAAACTAAGTCAGAATAAACTAAGTCAGAATAAACTAAGTCAGAATGAAGATGGATAATAATCTAACCTGCTATAGCTTGAAGATCATAACCTAAAACTATAATATGTTGCTTAGCAATAGTAGTGTTTAGTAGAAGCTGTAACTCGGTCATAGTGACAATATAATAGTCAACTACAGATGAGAGTTAACTCAAACAGTAAGCTAGTAGCCACACTAACACCAGCCATAAGGTGAGAAGAAAAATGAAAAAGAAAGCAAAAAATAAACTGCTAAGAATGTCTGCTGGTGGTATCTATGACCAAGCTTTCCATGCCCTGAGTGCTTACGATCAGGAGCTGAATGGCAAGATTATTACAGCACCTCTCATTGATTACAAGCACTACACCAAGTCAGTGGCAGATCTGCAGACTTACAGCCGTCTTTTCAAGAGGGATCTCAGAGATGGCACTGATAAGGCCTTCGACTGGCTGGCCTCTCAGCCGTCTGAAGATCGTCACAACCTCTACAATCTCTACACTCTGGTCAATAGTTACATTAACGCTCAAGTTATGGGTGCACTGGACCCAGAGTTCAATGATATGACAGATGATGACGTGCTTGATGCGGTCACGGTGCTGGCCTTAGAATGGCCAGCCAGCTTCAAGACCATTAATAACCCTGACTTCATCCCTGAGTTCGCAGAAGAGATGCATCCTGATATTGCATCCGGCGACGATACTGAAGCCCACATTCTGTCACAGGCTGGTGATTTGTTATCTCAACTAGAAGCTGCCAAACTGCTTACCTCAACCATCGAACAGTATCACCGTGTTGACCCCGAGGTTGCTAAACTGTTGAGGTTGCAAACTAACATGCTTGCAACCATCATTGACAAGCTTAAACTCTAATGGTTGAGAGTTTATAATGTGTTGTTGCTTGAGGCAACAACAGTAGTAACTGTGGTATAGTGGGTGTTGTTACCAGTGGTACAACTTAGAGACCTTAGTGTAAGTATAACCCAGGAACCGTGACTTAGGAAGTATAACACAACCTAAAGGTTGTTTAATACCAATACAACTTAGAGTTGTACTGAACTTATTATAGATCATAGGAGACTAACACTCTATAGTTTATATAGTACGAAGTTTATAACTTAGGACTATAACTTATAGAGTACGAGGTTTATAACTTATGACTATGACTTATAGAGTACGAGGTTTATAACTTAGGACTATAACTTATGGAGTACGAGGTTTATAACTTAGGACTATAACTTATGGAGTACGAGATTTATAGTTTAGGACTATAACTTATAGAGTACGAGGTTTATAGTTTAGGAGTATAACTTATGGAGTACGAGGTTTATAGTTTAGGACTATCTCTTATATAGTACGAGGTTTATAGTTTAGGACTATAACTTATAGAGTATGAGGTCTATAACTTAGGACTATAACTTATAGAGTACGAGATTTATAGTTTAGGACTATAACTTATAATACAAGAAAGAAGGGGGTGATACTAACTCCAACGTAAAAATGTTATAAGTTAAACTTATAACGGTGTGGCTTCAGGAATAAGGGTATAAATTTCGGACTACAGTCAGAGACCAAGTAGACAATAGTCTATTTAAAGTTAGCTCTCAAAGGATGAATGTATGATGAAGTAGATATTTTTGGGGTCAGCTCAAAGATTATGTAGTAAAGTTGGAAACTCCAACCTCCATTAGTCGCGTACCAAAAACTCCTCACCGGCCTAGTGTCCCATGCTTCAGCTGTGATTGACCACTTAAACCGTTTATGTGTTCGAAAGTCGATATCCTTGAGATCTTCAATCGTTTTAGGACAGTATCCTTTATTACCATCAGGAGCTATAAAATCCTCCCGAACTATCTGAAATACACTGTTGATGCACGCATCCCATGTTTGGTATAGTCCAGCCTTCGTGTCATACTTGTCAACCAAGAATCGATACTCATCTTCGATGTCCGCTCCAAGACCAAAAGCAGTATATGGCATTTCTTCTGTGTCTCATTGAAGAAACCAAGTTACAATTTTCTTACTGCCGCCTGAATTAGAAGGTTATACTGAAGACTATAGTTTAGAACTGTAGTTATGACTCATCTTAATAGTTCAACTACCAGTTGAAGCTAACTCCATATGTGGTCAACAGATCCTGAAGTGGCATCTCGTGATGTAACAAGAAATGCTTATAGAAGGCCAGCAGCTCCGGTCGATGTAGGTCAGCTGACTTAGTGACGTCAATGTCAGGAAACTTGCTTTTGACGACATGACGGATAACCTCTAGACCAACCTTGTAAGCACAGGCCTGACCAGGGTAAACTCGATAACGATAGGCCTCAGACTCTAACACTGCATCATTGTAAGTAATATAGGACTTGGCGAGTTTAGCAACCTCAGCCGGTGTATTACCCTCCACGTGCAACATGATCTCAGCCAGTATCCTAAAGGTGCGAAACAGGTTGGCATCCAAGTAACCCACTCTATCCCACAACTTCTGCTTTCCAGTAGTTGACGTCGAGTTTACATCTTTAGTGCTGTCAGCATGACTCTTTCTGGACAGAGTCTTTTTGGAGGGAGTCTTTCTAGACTCATTGTGGACAGACTCATTGTGGACAGACATACCTTCACAGAATAGACCCCAACCTTCAATGAAACCATTGAAAGGTTCCTGAATGAGGAAGTTGAGGGCGGATGTATGTTGTGAGTTGGTTGAATAGTCCAGCTGCAAATGGTGACCAGGCACCACCTCATGTAATGTCAGGGTCTCTACGTCACAACGCTTGTCTTGCTGCCAGCTAGACACATTGAGATAGAAGGTGTTAGCGTAATAGTAACCACCGGTTAGAGAAGGGTTGTCGAAGATACAAATGCTAGGCTGATTGAACTTGGTGAACTCGTAACCCTCAGTCTCATAGTATAACCTACAGTACTTATCTGCACAAGCCTGATATGCACTAGCCATCTCGTCCTTACTTGACCATAACTGCGACTCATCTGTCTTGAGTATAGCCAGTTTCTCCTCTAACGACAACTTACCGGTGATGCTAACATTATCGTTGTTATCACTAACATCATCGTTATCAACAGATAGTAGTTGATCTGCGACGTCCACTAGTTGTTGCTGTAGTTCGGTGAGCTGTTTCAAACACCACTTTTTGATGACCTTGAAGTCCTCACCACTAGTCAAGCTCAGCCCAGTCTGGTACTCGAAAGCAAACTGGTAGATCTCAATGGGAAACTGTGACATACCAGTCTTGGGATGCTCAGACCACTTAGTGTCTGATAGTAGGCCACGAAGATAGATCTTGAGCTTGTCTGCCTCAGCCAACATCAGTTGACAAACTTCACGATACTGATCGAGAAGGTTAACACTGTCACCTTCACCACTCTTATTATAACACCTAATATTACTCTCACCACTTTTATCGTGATAGTCATGATTATGATTATCATCGTGACAACCAATGTCAGCGGCAGACAGGTAATCGAAGTCAAGGTTGTTGAGGAACTTGGTCAACAAGAGATCATTGTAGAAGGTTTGTAATTCCAGCTGATATTGCTTACCATTCAAAGTGATAAGAAATGGTTGCTGAAGTCGAACATAAAGGTTAATAATATGATCAGCAATCTCAGTGATTAGCTGACGCTGACGGTAAACCTCCTGGAACAATGGACCCTTGATCAGCTCAGGATTAGTCAGGATGAAGTTTAGATAGTGGAGGTGGTTAGTGAAGTGGTTTTGAGTGAGTAGGTACAGGATTCTCCTACGAGGATCCAGTTCTAGTTGACAGATATGAGCATCATAGCCGGTTAGCTGAGGCTGAATCTCGGTTAAGGCTGTGATATAGCCGTCGTAGTCACGGTACATCTTGAAGATATCAAGTGCGGACATCAGCGTCTTATCCGGCTGTAGGCCGAACTTCTTGATGAGATAATCAGCTAGCTGCATTTATTTCTGGAGTCCTGTAACAAAGCTCATTTAGTATTTCTATGTCAGACAAGTTATAACTGTGGCACCTAACACCCGCACTGCGGGCCTGACGGTGCTTACATCTCCAGTGCCTCAATACTATACCTCTTCTAACTATTATAACATAATTGTAGCCCCATGCTTCAGAGCTACCATGTCCGACCTTGCCTGGTTCAGTAACAGCATAGTTGTAAAATTGAAATTTCACAGAAGTAACAAATCACTATCACAGTACCAGGATTGAGACTACAAAACATCAGATGGCCACCACTGTACATCAAAACACAGCTATCTTCATGTCTGATGATGAGAACACCCACCAGCGGCAACAGCTGTTGGCAGCCCAGCAGTACCTACAAGATGGATATCTGCTGGTGGCCTATGACACGCTGCTGAAGATGACCAAGACTGGTAGCCACGACATCGGCACCATTGTCAGTGGCCGTATCAACTATTTTGAGGACATCTTTGACAGCCTCAGACAGGTGGCTATTAACCGTGGCCACAACTATCAGACGACAGTTGGTGGCAGTTGTGTGCCGTCACAGCTACCATCACAGTTCCAGCAGCTGGGTGCGCTATTGTCAAAGCTGTTCGCCATCGGTATGGCTGACCTTAGCTACAATATCGTCAAAATAACACCCGCCTATCTCAGTGACAACTTTATTGACTATCTCAACCGTCTCAGACAGGTCTGTCGGCGACTGCTAGCTGTCGGTGAAGAGGTGGACATGTCCTCTTCGTCATTCCCAGCCTCAACATCACTATCATCTTTGTCAAGTGATGCCGAGGAGCAAATGGTTAGTTGGCTGCAACCTATCATCGTTGATGGCATTAAATATGTGCCATTAACGATTCTATCACCGCAATCACCATCATCAATGTCACCTGATGAGGCCGAAAATGAAGCTGAAATCGACAATGATAGCGATGATGTTGATGAGTCTGAAGATGATGACGATGACAATGAGTCTGAAGATGACAATGAGGCTGAAGATGATGACGACAACGGTGAGGCTGAAGATGGAGCTATCACTAACTTGGCTGTTGTACACTATGGCGTGTACAGTGTGGGTGAGCAAATCGCTGATGCCATAGAGGAGCTGTTGCCAGCTGTTGAACACCATTATCTCAACCATATGTTAGCTACATTCAAAACAGCTGGCAGTATAGAGAGGTTGATCTCTGACTCAGCTACCTTCTTTGAACAGATTAACCAGAGGATCCTATCCAACTAATGACCAGTCAAAATAATTACCATCTAAGATGGTAACACAACATGTCTCTAGACAGTCCTGTCTCTCACATTAGTGTGTGCTATTACAAACTTCAACTACAATCAAGCTTGTAATCTAGACATCACAGGTTTTATTTTGGTCAGGGATATAAGTTGTAGGTCCGACCAGATTTTTGTAGTCTACAGCTACAACTTTTAGGTTATAACTCTACTACTATTACTATAAGACTTATTATTAACAAAACTTGTAGTTTACAGTACAACCTAGACCTGTAAATCTCTACTACCACTACTATACCAGTAAGACTTGTTACCAATAAGATTTTCGAAGTTATACTTACAACCTAAGTTTGTAACCTTTCTCTCACAGCTCCAAGTTGAAACTCTACTACAGCTCATACCTTGTATCTGTTGACAAGTATATGTACATATGTACACACACACACTCACAGTCTTTTTACATTCTGGGAATGTAACACCGTCCATTGTGATTATAGTACTAACTCTAGTACTGCCTTTCTCTCTACACCTGACTAGTAGTAGTAGTAGCAGGTTTCAGCTCAGAGCTGTGAGAGCTACTCTTAACCTTCGGTGGCAGTCCAGTCGCAGCCGACGTCAGACTCGAATCCTCGCCCGCGCTCACGGCCGAGCCTATCTGCCGCAGCTCGAGACTAGCAGAGGCATCGTCAGCAGAGTCGGTTGAACGCATAATTCTGCTGTTGCCGTTGCTCGATTGCTGCTGCTGCTCCAGACAGCTGTCGCTGCCGCCGAAGGCAGCGGTGAGAGCAGCTTTGCAATCAGGGGTCTTACGCCAGCGAACGAAGGTGTCTCTGGCCATTAGATCCTTAATATGCACTTGAGCCACATCAAACATGTCAACTGAAAACCTTTGCTCTGTGATATCTCTCTTGATGTCTCTTTTGATCTCGGATGGCAAGTTAACTTCGAGCAACGAATCGCCCCTGATATAGGTCTCATAAATCTGGCCGGCCTGCTCTAGTGAGCAGATTGCTTCACCAGTTAGGGTCGTAATACCTAACTTCTTGAAATTGTCGACATCCTGATAGAACAGCACGTTCTCAACTGACCAGTCAGAAGAGGCATACTGCTTGAATGCCTGTAGCAGTGTTGGGTTGCCGAAGATGACTGGAATAACATCTTTGTTGGCAATGAATTTGGTAATTTTGTCATCGATCTTCATCAGCTGCTGGCTGTTAAGAGTGTTGCCGTACACTCGCCTACCCAGAGCCAAACGAAAGCGCTCATTAAGCAGGCAGCAAGGGAAGACTCCGTTAACCACGGTAGTACAGAAGCCCATCAGCACAAAGGTCCAACGGTAGTCAAACCAGTCAGGGAAGATCTCAGGCTTAAAGCTGTACAGCATGTTGATGATCATCTGAGCCGGTGTGGTCAGCAGCACGATGGTGATAATCTCCAAGCGCAGGAAGAATGGCTCCTTGATGTGGTTGAGCTTATGGCTGAAGTAGGCTAGTACTATAGCAAAACCCAGCGTGTATGTGATGCCAGTCATGATAGACTTCCTAAGACAGTCGCCAGGCATAACAGTCAAGAAGTGGATTAGCAGAAAGTAGAGCACATACAAGCCGCCAATGACAGCGCTGATCAGCAGTCGCAACGGAGTCTTGACAAAAAGCCTAGCGAACTTAAAGTAGCGAGGGTGCTTTGTTTCTTTCAACTTATTGTCATTAAGTTGGCTGTGGAAGACCACCGTAGGTGACAATAGCATGAAGTGTGAGATGAAGAGGAAGACTAAGGCCATCATGACAATGATGGGGACACAGTAGTCAGGCTTGCCATAGGCCATACTGAAGGTTTGCAAGATAGCCATAGCATGGAAGAAGACCAGGAAGGGGATGAGCGTTTCTACGTTGCGGTACCTCATGATGTCATGCTGTCTGTACCAGATGATAGTAATAATGCTCGGCCACAATAGTACTGCACTAGTCAGTGTTAGGCCACCAGCCAAGCTAAGTAGTTCGGTGCTGAGCGGTTCAGCGAATGTAAAGTTAGTCGCCATTGTTGCCTATACTTATTATCTGTACTTATTACGTTCAACTGTGGGGTTTGTTGCAACTTATAAAATAATCATATTCTGGCTGGCTGGTTGATAGCAGTTACAGTGTCAACTATTTTGGTGGCAGTCCCATAGTTGACAGTAAAACCGCCACTAGTAGCAGTTACTGCTATCAGTCTAAGGGTGTATGCCTTATTGTGAGAATTAACTAAGAGTATTAACTAAAGACAATAGCTGAAGATACTACTACTACTACTACTACTACTACTACTAACAAGTATTACTAGAAGTAATAGTAGTTTAGACCTGATCTCTATTATATAATAACGGTAGAGAGACCCTGAGATATGTTTATCATTGATTTAAAAAAGTCTTATTGAGGATAATAATATGTTGAACACAAACTACAACATAAGATTGTTGTTGTAGTACTAGAGGTGATAGAAAGACAGAAAATCTACCATTCTTGTTATCAAAATAAAATTTGTTGAGTAATAGAAAAAGTCCTCAACAAAGAATGGGTTAAAAAGTGGTTCTTGTATCCTTTGTAGGACACGACTGGTGTACATAGACTGTCTATGGTCTGTAGTATTACGTAGTGACTTTTCAACCGCAACTAGGACAGCTGTTATTGTCATCGATTATAGGTTGGTGACAGTGGTTGAAGTCTGTTCTTCTATGGTGACAGGTTTCAACTATCCCACATCATATCAGCTGTATATCATTTGTGATAAAACAAAGTCGAAAACTGTATTGGACCTCTGCAGTGGGGATAGTGTGAGTCTTTAAAATTAGTAAGCGAAGGGACAGTACTGCAGCCGTCACTTGAGAACAGCAAATAAGAATAACAGAGACAAGCTGTCACCTGTGAAAAATTGGGAAACCGGTATTACAAAAATTTTTGCCGGTCCATGCAAATTCCTATTTTGCCGGTCTGGTACCCGCCACCAAAATTTTGGTCGACCTCAACCAGAAAAAAATTTTAGGGTCAACTTCTCTTAAGGAGATAGGAAAGTGAGGTAGGTAAGTTGTATAGGCAGTGGATTTCGAGTAAAAAAGTTTTGGGAAGATAGAATAATCTATGACTACACAATGTAGTCAGATACAAAATTAACTGCTGCTGACAGTAGCGCTACTGTGTGAAGTCTTTAACAATAGCATTTTGCTTGAGTTATAACTCTTCTCAATATCTACTATAAAATTATACTGTATAACTTTTTATATTCTATCTAGCTTAGTGTTGTATTTTTACATTCTAACTGTTGTTATAATATAGACTATGAGAGTTATGACCTAGATAGATATTACAAGAGATATAACATAGAATTATAAATTAGAGAGGTTGTAAGTTAGGAAGATACTACAGAGGCTATAACTTAGAGTTGTAGTTTAGAGTTATAACTACTACAAAACTTTATTATAACCCCAGATTGTAACTACTGTAAACCTCTATTATAACTTAGAGATATAACTACTATAAACTTCTACTATAACTTGGAGTTATAGTTTAAAGTTATAACTACCACAAACTCTTATTATAGGTTAGAGTTATAGGTTAGAGTTATAGGTTAGAGTTATAGGTTAGAGTTATAGGTTAGAGTTATAGGTTAGAGTTATAGGTTAGAGTTATAGGTTAGAGTTATAGGTTAGAGTTATAGGTTAGAGTCTAGAGAGCTTCTAGGATTGTAGGAGTAGTAGTAGATTTCAAGATAGACTTGTTACTAGACTAAAGATATATCTTACTGGATATATTAGATAAGAGAGTAGGTTAGGCTTGTAATACTATGTTGAGTCTGTCAGCGTAGTACCCTAGTTATCTATTATGTTGAGTACTAACGTTACTAATACTAGAGTAGAAAAACTAATTACAATGTAACATTGTAATGATTATAGGATTACTTGACGTCGTAGTCATATGATGTTAACCCAACGTAGTTACGAACCTTTTTACCGCCTTCTACTGGTCGTGCTATATCGAAGTTGTCTCTGGTGGCCTTAAACCAGGCTACTAGATATTTACCAAGTACTGCATCAGTAATAGTTACATCTGTTACCTGCTGTTCTTGCATGAAGATGTCAAAGTTACGCTGGAACTCAGAGGCCGGTTGCTGATGCCCATCTCCAATGATCACTCGTCGATCAATGAATTGTGAGAACAACTGCTTTCCGAGCTTCTTATTGCTGGGTATCTTAACAGCAGCATCTGCCTTCTTGATGTTGGCCTTGGCTTGCCTGTTTGACACACCCAATGATAGCGGTATAGTGGGTAGTGTAACTTCCGACTGCTGGAGCTGATTATAGTAGTTGTTGGCAGCAGTAATCAAGCTAATAAAGAAGGGTTGGTAGAGATTGCTGAGATCCTCTATGTCGTCAACTAGTAGATTGTCAAGATGTAGGTAGTAAATGTTTTTATAATCATGTAGAATGTCGGTTGTTATTGGTGGAAACGCTTCATCAATAAACAGGAAACTGGTGTTGAAAAAGTAGTGTTTACCACCAACCATAATGTTGTTGTTACAGTCAAAGTAGGCCTTAAAAAGCTCTCTCGATACATTGCAAGACATTTGTGACGTGTCAAACACAACCATCCTGTTATCCTTCATAGGTTCAAAGTCGCTTGGATAGATTCGAGTTTTACTCAGAAACTTGAGGTCACCCTTTTTATATAACTCACCAAGGGCTCCAGACAGTAATGTTAGCAGATTAACCTTAACGTAATCAGGACAAGTGATCACATATAAACACCTATTAGGCTGTGGTGCACACAACAAGGCTGAACCAAGTAATGACATTAACTTCTGATAGATATCGTCATTCTCAAACAGACTTGTTGTAACACTGGATGTGTAAGTGGTGTTCCCTTCTTTTGTATCTTTATCTAAACTAGGTGTCTGAGTATGCTTGTTACCATCAGTGTTAACGTTATCATCGTCGTCATGACAAAAACGTTCACAAGTAGCGGTTATACTATCAGTGATAAGTCTGGGATAGGTTTGCCACGAAGATAGATCTAAAACTTGCTGATCAGCAATACCCATAAGATAGTACTGATTAACTCTATCTTCGATGACAATCTCACCATTGTTTACCATGTCAGAGTAGAATCGGCAGATAGCTGTTACTATTCTTGGATACTCATCTGTTTCTTTGAAGATTATTCTGTCTCTTAACGCTCGCAAATCACGAGTCTGGCAATCGATGCGTGACTTAAGTGAGGTAACTACTTGAGTATTAATGTTCACTGTCTTAGGCAGTTTATTAGGAAAGAACAAATAGGTGTAGCGATACATGTATCTTCTAACTAGCATATCTTTATCATTGAAGAGAGTGATATCATCCTCATCACAGATGAAGCGCCTTCGTACGGTAGGGTCGTTGACATCCTCGATAACAAAACACAGTTCGTCAAGAACTCTTGTTTCCCACAACAGTGCTCTATCCCAATAGCCCCAATCCTTCATTGCCTGCCTGTCATACTGTGCTGCTAACTTATCATCATCAGTGTTTGGGATGTCGGAGAAGATATCAGTAAGGAGAAGTTCCGAAATTCTCCATTCTCTCCGAGAAAGAACAGCCTTGTAAGCCTTCAAATCTTCAATGTGCTGAGAAATAAAGTTGTAGAGGCTGACAGAAAAGATTTGGTAGAGCTGACTGCGGCCGTAAACTTTCCAAAGTTTGTTATCCCTATCAAAGAAAGAAAATTTACTGTTCTTGTCATCAAAATAAACCTTGTTGAGTAGTAGAAAGAGCCTACTCATGTCTTCAACAAAAGATGAGCCAAAAAGTAGCTCTTGTATCTTCTGCAGGACATGATTAGTATACGTAAGCTTCCTATAGCCTGTAGTTGTAGTACTACTACTACTACTACTACTACTACTACTACTACTACTACTACTACTACTACTACTACTACTACTACTACTACGTAGTGTCTTTTTAACTGAGTCTAGCATAGCCGTGTTACCGCTGCTGTCGACTACAGTTTGGTGATCAGTGGTTAAGGTCTGCTTTTCCATGGTGACAGTTTTTCGTCTATCTTGCAGTTTAATAACTGTATATCCACTGCTGTATCAGTTATGATAAAACAAGGTAGAAATTGTATTAGGTCGCTATAGTGAGGTATTCTAGAACTTTAAAATTAGTAAACGGAGGTGGCTGTACTATGGCTGCTGCTTGGTAACGACGAAACGAGACTGACGGAGACAAGCTGTCAGCTATTAAAATAAGGAAATAGCAAATTTCCACATAATTTGCCGGTCCATGCAAATTCCTATTTTGCCGGTTTGGTACCCCGCCACCAAAATTTTAGCCGAGTCTAGTCAGAAAAAATTTTTAGGTCAACTTCTCTTAAGGAAATAGGAGAGTGAGGTAGGTAAGTCGTATAGGCAGTTGGTTTCGAGTAGAGAAGTTTTGCAGAGGTAGAGTAATCTATGACTACATCATGTAGTCAGAGACAAGTTTGACTGTTGCTGACAGTAGCACTACTGTGTAGGATCTTTAACAATAGTATTTTTGTTTAGTTATAATTGTTATTGATACCTACTATAAAGTTATACAATATAACTTTTTATATTCTACCTAGCTTAGTATTGTATTTTTACATTCTAACTGTTGTTATAATATAGACTATGAGAGATACAGTCTAAAATAGATATTATAACAGTTATAACTTAGATAGATATTATAGAGGATATAATTTGGAGTTATAAGTTAGAGAGATTATAGGTTAGAAAGATATTATAAGAGTTATAAGTTAGAGTTATAAGATGGAGTTATAATCTCCACAAAGTCTTGTTATAAGGTAGATCTTAACCACTATAAAATTTTATTATAACTTAGTGATGTAATTACTACAAAAATCTTGTTATAACTTAGAGTTATAACTACTACAAACTTCTACTATAACTTAGATTTATATGTTAGGTATTAGAAATCTTCTAAGGTTGTAGGAATTCCAATCTAGGAAGGCTATAAAGACTTAATTTAAATTCTAACTTAGAATAGTTACAAGAGTTATAAGAGTTGTACTTTAGGAGTGAAGGTAAGATTATGAGAGTTACAGCTTAGAAGTGTAGTTTAAAGATGTAAGATTAGGAATAATCTAATAAGAGTATAAAATAGACTAACAGACTTAAAGAGTCTAACTTTTACAACTTTAAGTTGTAATAGATACTAGGCTGTCTTACTACCCTACTCTACCACTACCCTACCCTACTACTACGTTCAACTGTAGAATTTGTTGTGAACTACAGAAATTCGTATTCTTACCGATGTCGAAATATCTGTTGCCTTGATGATTTCATGCTTGAAGTTGTAACTACTACTACTAGTAGTAGATTTCAAGATAGACGTGTTACTAGAGTAGAGTTAAATTTTGTTGGTTGTAGTAGGTAAACAGATAGAAGAGTAGAGTAGGATAGATCGAGTGTTAAGATTACTAATACTAGAGTAGAAAGGATTAATAACAATGTAACATTGTAATAGTTGCATAATTATTCGATATCATAGTCGTAGGGTGCCAATCTGTTGTAAATACGGGATCTCACACCACTTTTCATCGGGCTTACCACAGAGAAGTTACATCCACTCTCCTTGAATAGAACTACTAAGTACTTACCAAAAACATTGTTACTGACAATTACTTTTGCTGTTTTCTACCCCACCCCTTTTTACCCCTTCTGTTCATTCTTTTCTCTATTTCCGAAGAAAAACATTGAAGTTACGTCGAAACTCAGGAGCTAGTCGCTGAAAACCATCTCCAATGATTACACGCTGATTAACAAACTGCAAGAACAAATGTCGGTAAGTAGAAGTTCCGAAATCCTTGATTATCCTCGAGATAAGACAAAATTGTAAACCTCTAAATCGTTAATATGCTGAGAAGTAAAGTCACAAAGACTCTTAGAGAAAGCACGATAGACTTGATTACAAGTGTAAATTTTCCAAAGTTTTCTTTCTTTGAGAGAAAGAAAATTTACTACTAGTGTTATTAAAATAAACCCTGTTGAGTAATAAGAACATCCTGCTCATATCTCCAACAAAGGAAGAGCCAAACAGGAAATCTTGTATCTTCTGTAAGAGGTGGTTGGTATATATTGGCTTACCATAACGTGTGGTATT
>Ga0302309_10001036_pt1 | contig 27060 bp, 30 predicted proteins | sample III_Palsa_N1_1_FD_200453 | JGI IMG/M metagenome (GOLD analysis project Ga0302309, IMG submission 200453) | Peat permafrost microbial communities from Stordalen Mire near Abisko, Sweden - III_Palsa_N1_1 | ecosystem: Environmental > Terrestrial > Soil > Palsa > Peat permafrost | place: Sweden... | reverse complement strand
CAATTCAAACAACAATATGATATAAGTTTGCTTTCATCATTTTAATCAATATTTCAAAGAACACTTTATAGTCTCAAGCCTATATTTTAATACAATAGTTGCGCAACGATCACAATTTAGGGAAAGGAGGAGGATAGGGTAAAACAGGCCGACAGGTTTTAAAAGCGATTTCCCTGCTTTTCAAACTACACATCTTTTAGGGCAGGCTTCACTCCTGCCCTTTTTCTTGCACTTACTTCTTCCAAAATTTCTCTTATAAAAATTATTTGAAAATAAATTTTGTGCAACCAAAAGGTTTCCTATATATTTGTGCAACCAAAAGGTTCCATAATAAATGAGAAGAGATGTGTTCCAGGCGATTGCCGACCCGACGCGGAGAGAGATACTCGGTATGATAGCGCACAAGTCGCTGAATATAAATTCGGTAACCGAGCAGTTTGATGTGAGTCGCGCGGCGATATACAAACACATGAAGATACTGACGGAATGCGGCCTGCTCGAGATTAAAAAGCAGGGGCGCGAACACTTTTGCAAAGGCAAATTTGAACAGTTGAACGAAGTATCGGATTGGGTGGCACAATACCGCGAGTTCTGGGAGACAAGGCTCGATTCATTGGAAATTTACCTGGAAGAATTACAAAAAGAAAAGAAAAATGGAAAACGCAAAAAGTAGTACCGCTGACCGCGAGTTATCAATCGGAAGAACGCTCAATGCACCCGTTGAACTGGTTTGGGAAGTATTTACCAAACCCGAACACATTGCCAAATGGTGGGGGCCAAATGGATTTACCAATACTATCCATACGATGGATGTGCGGCCCGGCGGCGAATGGAATTTTGTGATGCACGGGCCCGATGGCACGGACTTTAAGAACCGGAGTATTTACCGGGAGATAGTGCCTTTGAAAAAGATCGTTTTTGATCACTTCGCACCAAATTTTACAGCAACGATAGAATTTGAAGCAAAGAGCGATAAAACGGCATTGAAGTGGCACATGCTTTTCGAAACCGCCGAACTATTTGAAGCGGTAGTAAAGGCCCACAACGCCGCCGAAGGGTTGAAGCAAAATATCGAAAAACTGAATATTTACCTGGGCAGATTAAAACTGAAATAATGATCATAAACAAAAAACCATGAAACAACTGAATAATGCCGATGCGGAGGTACAAGACAAGGAGCTTGTTATTACACGCACCTTTAACGCGCCGCGCGAACTGGTATTTAAAATGTGGGCCCAAGCTGAACACCTTGTGCGTTGGTGGGGACCGAAAGGATTTGAACCTCTAATAAAAAAACTGGAATTTAAACCCGGCGGCGAATTTCATTATGGAATGAAAGATGCAAATGGCCAGGAATTATGGGGTAAATTCATCTACCGCGATATAGTTGAACCTGGAAAAATTGTGTATGTAAATTGCTTTTGTGATGAGGACGGCAATACAATACGCTCGCCATTTTTGCCTAACTGGCCGTTAGAAATATTGAACACAGTAACATTTGAGTTTGAGGATGGTAAAACCAAACTAACCCTAACGGCCCGCCCGATAAATGCCCCCGAAGAAGAATTGGAAGTATTCAGAACGAATACGACCGGTATGCAACAAGGCTTTGGCAGTATTTTAGAAAAACTGGAAGAATATTTGGTTACTTTATAAACGCTAACAAAATGAGAAAATTATCGGTATTTGATTTCGCATCGCTGGACGGCTATTATAAAGGCCCGGATGAAGATATAAGCTGGAACAAGCATAGCGCGGAAGAAGCCGAATTTTCGGTGGAAAATGTCAGATCAGGCAATACATTGCTTTTTGGCAGGGTGACCTACGAAATGATGGAAAGTTTTTGGACAACGCCTGATGCCATGAAAGCATTGCCCGAGATTGCCGCAGGAATGAAAAGCGCGGATAAAATTGTTTTTTCAAAAACGCTTGAAAAGGCAGATTGGAATAATACCACGCTGGTTAACAACGATATGGTGAACGAGGTGAAAAAATTGAAGCAGTTGCCCGGGAAAGATATGACCATATTGGGCAGCGGCAATATCGTAACGCAACTTGCAGATGCGGGTTTGATAGACGAGTATCAAATTATGATATACCCGGTTGTTATTGGCGAGGGAACACCTATTTTTAAAGGCATCAAAAATAAATTATCTTTAAGGCTTGTAAACACACGTGTATTTAATAGCGGTACCGTTTTGCTGACTTATCAACCCGAATAAAATTTATATTAGCAACAATATTTGTCCCGCAGGGTCTCTCGCAGAGGACCCTGCGGACCGGAAATTTAACCTTAATCAATTAAAAAATGAAAATTGCAATGATCGTTGTTCGCACCCTGTTGGCTGCTATGTTCCTGTTTGCTTCACTGGCGTATTTCTTAAAAATGCCACAGCCCGCGCCAACCGGTAATATTAAAGTATTTATGGAAGGCCTTACTGCTGTGGTTTACCTGATGCCTTTGCTTAAGTCTATTGAATTAATTTGCGGGATTTGCTTGCTTGTTGGCCGGTTTGTTCCGCTGGTTACGATAGTTTTATTCCCTATTCTGATAAATATTATTTGCTTTCACGCTTTCCTTGAACCGGCGCAATTGCCACTGGTAATTTTGCTATTAGCGTTCGACCTGTTCCTGGCGTATTATTACCGCGACCGTTACAAACCAATATTATCAGCAAAATAATTTGTTATGATCGAAGTATTTAAAACCAATGTACGTAACCGCAGCCATGCAAAAATGCTGGTTAGCCAGATTCATACCGCCTTTGGCGGCTATGAGGCTAACTTTGATCTGGATGATTGTGATAACATACTTTGCATAAAATCTGCTACCGGGACGGTGCAAGCGTCGCGGTTAATTGCCTTTTTGAGGGATTTCGGCTTTAAAGCCGAAGTTTTGGAAGATAAATGCTTTAGTCTGAACTAAGATTTATTGGATTAGAGGATTTAAGGATTTCTTTGCACTTTTATAAAAATATAAAATCATGGCTATCCTCAAATCCTAATAATCTTAGTTCAGACATACTATGGAATTAAACAACAAGATACGCGCCATCATCACCGGCAGTACCGGCATGGTTGGCGAAGGCGTAATGCACGAATGTTTGCTGCACCCTGATGTAGAAACTGTGCTGGTGATCAACCGCAAACCCGGCGGTGTGGTTCATCCTAAATTAACGGAGATCATCCACGATAATTTTTTCGACCTCTCTCCTATTGAAGATCAGCTTACGGGCTATAATGCCTGCTATTTTTGTTTGGGCGTTACCTCCGTAGGCAAAAAAGAACCTGAATATTACAAGCTGACCTATACCCTGACGATGCACGTTGCCGAAACATTGGCAAAGCATAACACCGACATGACCTTCACCTACGTATCCGGCGGCGGAACGGATAGTACCGAAAAAGGAAGCTCAATGTGGGCGCGTGTTAAGGGGAAAACAGAAAACGACCTGATGAAATTACCGTTTAAGCAAGTATTTGCTTTTCGTCCCGGTTATATCCATCCTACCAAGGGGTTAAAGCGTACACAGCCGTTGTATAAATATATTACCTGGTTATATCCTGTATTCAAATTACTGCTACCCGGCGGGGTTTGCACCTTGCGGCAATTAGGGCTGGCGATGATCAACGTTACACTGCATGGCTTTGGGAAGAAAGTGGTGGAATCGAGGGATATTGTGGCGTTGGGTTCGGAGAATAGTGCTTTAAAGTAGTTAATCTGGGCTTAAATCCATTATGAAAAAAGTAAGTACCCTTTTTTTGCTCTTAATTTTCTTTTCATGCCATCATGAAAAGAAAGACGATGCCATGAAAACTGATTCGTTAAAAAAGATTAATCAAGTAAGCCCGGTCTTAACTCATGCTGTTAAAAAAGACAGCACACCAGTTAAAAAAAGCGATACAGCGGTACTTGAGGCAGGCGCTCCCGAAATAACACCTTTGCCTTTTGGTCTCAAACCCGATTTGCAAAATTTCCGTTATGCGGAATCATACTTTATAGCAATGCTTAGTCAAAATAAATCAAGCAAACTATATCAACATACCGAGTCTCCCCAGGCTCCCCTAAAAGATACTTATAAACTCCCGCCCATAAAATCTATTGAATATATTCCCTTACCGATGTTTCGTTTGATTGATACAGGTGTTTGTAATGATGGAAAGTCATTTGGCGACTATATTAACTTAGAAGGATATCAGTACCGGTTGCCTGATATTTATAATTATCAATGTTATTATGTGGGCGGGTTTCGTGATCTGAACCATGATAACGAGTATTCTCTTAATGTTTTCCAAAACTGTGTGGTTTTTATAAATGACTATGAGTATGGTTATTTTATTTTATATGATCCCAAAACCTTGACGGCAAAAGTCTTAACAATTTATTTCGATTCAGAATATGATGAACTTGTTACATACAGATTCTTCTACATTGATCAGGCTTACAATATCCGAATATACGAAACCGCCACTGGAAGTCCGAAACCAGTTGACAAGCCAACGCTATTTAGGCTTACTACATTATCGATTTTTCCAAATGGTAAAATAAAAATAGAAAGACATTAAGATTTTCAAGATTAACAATAAAACTTACGAAGTTTTGAAAACTTCGTAAGTTTGACCAGGGACGCACATACTTTATTTCAACACATTAACCTTCAACCAAACCTCAGCATATTTTGGCCATGCTTCGGCGGCAGGGTTGCCGGGGCGCATGCCGTAGCCGTGGCCGCCTTTGGGTACCAGGTGAAACTCAACCGGCACTTTTGCCTTTTGTAAAGCAACTGCATAGGTTACTGAACTTCCGCCGCTTGCATCATCGGCAGCCTGGAAAACAAAAGTTGGCGGTGTATTGGCATCCAGCTTAGCCAATTCGGGTGTCAAAGTTTTGTTTGGGCCATCATTCAGGTATCCCGGGTAAATGATCATGGAAAAAGCGGCTTTGCAGGATAATTTATCTTTATCATCAACGGGGGTATAAGTAGCCACATCAAACTCCGAGTTGAGTTTGGCCGCCATATCCGCCCCGGCAGAAAAACCGATGACACCTACTTTATTCGCGTCTATTTTATACCTTGCTGCTTCACTTTTTATAACGCGCATGGCTCTTTGTAAGTCCTGTAAAGCGCCTAATCTTTTATTAGGCGTGCGATATTCTAATATAAAAGCAGTATAACCCATTTTATTAAACCACTCCGCAACTTCCGATCCTTCTTTGTTCATCGCCAGTGTTTCATAACCGCCGCCGGGACAAATAACTACCGAGTAACCATTTTTTGCTGATTGCGGCTCATAAACCAATAGCGCAGGGTTGTTAACATTAGTTAACCGCGTCACATTGCCGGTTTGGTTATCGGCTAAAACAGGTTCGTGCTTAGCCTCTGTTTCGCCGGGGACAGCACCGGGCCAGAGATATATTTTGGTTTGGGCGCTCATGCTTAAAGCGAATAAGGAAAAGATAGAGAGGAGAATGGTATGCTTCATAATTATAATTAAATAATCTTTGTGAACCCTGTGCAACCTCGGTGACCTTTGTGGTTTAAAAATTAACCACAAAGGTCACCGAGGTTGCACAAAGAGACACAGAGTCTTTTTGGAGTTTTTATCAAAAATCAACAACTGCCCAGTACGCTTTTTTGCGTTGACGGTTTGTATCAAACAATAAAGGGTAAGCTTTACGCACGGTTTGCGGGCCGGTTTGCCCGGCAGCAGCGCCACCTGCTAAACCGCCTCCCCTGCTATCCAGCCAACTGTATTGATCGGATACATTCCAGAAAGTAACACCGGTTATGAATTTCTTGTACTCCCTGAAAATATCAAAGGCCATTTTGTACTGGGCAATTTGTTTGGCTTCAACTTCCGGCGTATAACCTGCATCAGGAACAGGTGCAGGGCGTACGGCAGGGGCAGCGCCGGCAACAGGCGGCGCACCAAATGCAGGTGCACCTGCGGGCCGTACAGGCGGAAGGCGGATAGTGATATCAGTTTCAGTAAACTGTATTTGCAAGCCCAAAGAAGCTACTTCACTGATTGCTTTGCGAAGATCTTCAGGTGAAGGATCGTTCAGCTTCCAGTGCGCCTGGAATCCAACGCCGTCAATAGGTGCGTTATTGGCTTTCAGCCATTTCAGCATTTTAAATATCTTTTCGCGTTTTACCGGGTGTTCGCTGTTATAATCATTGTAGAAGAGTTTTACATTAGGGTCAGCCTCATGTGCAAAGCGAAAAGCGTCCAAAATAAACTCAGGGCCGCCATAGATATTATAAAATGGGCTGTTAGTTTTCCGGTATATCTGCGTGGTATCGTTACTATCGTCTATTGCTTCATTAACTACGTCCCAGGCATATATTTTGCCTTTAAAATGCTTTACAACAGTATAAATATGTTCTTTAAGCCGCTGGCGTAAAACCTCTTTTGTAACTGTATTTGGCTTTCCATCTGCGCCAACAAACATCCATGGCGCAGTTTGGTTATGCCAACAAAGATTATGGCCACGCACGCCTATATTATGCCGTTGCGCAAAAGCCACTATCTCATCGGCATTTTTCCAGTTATAAACGTTTTCACTTGGGTGTATCGGCCCCATCTTCATATCGTTCTCAGGCGTAACGCTGTTAAACTCCCTGATAATAATGTTGGTATCCGCACTGTGTAATGACCCCATCCCAACAGCACAGCCGATTTTGAAATAATTTTTATAATAGTCTTTCAGCCCCTTATTGGGATCAGCGGTTTTGGCGAACTCGTCCGGAGTTTTTGTTACATGCTTGGGCGAACAGGCGGCAATGACTAATGTACTTGCTGCGCCCAGCATTATCCATTTACATTTTTGAAGCATAGATGAAGAATTCATGGTTATAATTTATTGGTTTTAAAATTAATAATATTTAGAAGTTATGTTCCATAATTTATTGTCACTTTTTTGTTTGACAGGCTCTCCCATCTTGGCATTTTTAGCTATTTGGATGTCTTTTTCAGTTCCGGGAATAAGGGCATTCCAGTCCAGTGTTCCGCCGGTACGGCTAAATAATTGCGGGCGATATTTTTTGGCAGATATAGCAGCATAGTTTTTCCATTCCGTAACCGCGTCTGTAAGCGCGGTTGTCGCTTTTTGGCGGTCATCCTCATTGCCTGTAGTGCGCAACATAGCCGTATAGGTAGCGCCCCTGAATTTTGCGGCATAATATCTGCCTAAATAAGCCCATGCTTTAAAATCGCTTACGGTTTCGGCCAAATCAGCATTGTTATTGGCGGGGATATTTGAACCTTTTAGTAAAACATCAGCAGCCTCATCCAGCTTATCCGCCACGTCAAAAGGCGATAGCTGCCCGGTTTTGCCTTGCTGTTTTGCATAATCGGCTATGGATATTACGTTTTGCCCCGGTATTGGCGCGGAGCTTATTAAGGCATTGATATCAAAGAAGCCCTGTTTATTAAAACAACCCTCCAGGTCAAATTCATAATCATTAGGCTTAAAACAAAGCTTATCTATCCACGAAACGATGGATGAAGTAGCGCGCCAGGTTGTATACAGCTTATTTACATCTGTATTAGCGAAATGTAGCCTCAGCTGGTCTTTATAAAAACTCGCAGGCAAGTCGGGATTGTAAGCTGCCCTGCCCCATATCATAAAGTTGTACCAGTTTTTATCTATTTCGTATTCGCCATAAACAGCCGGGTTTTTACTGGCGAAATCTTTACCGTATACATAACCGTCATCGCCCATTACAAAACCGGCTGTAACATCAAGCGGTATGTTTTTGATGAATTGGGCGGCAAACACCGGGTCGCCCCAGCGGTAGATGAAAAAGTCGTCGTTGCGGATATTCTGCCAGCATTTAACATTATATTTAATTACATCGGCTTTATATATACTGTCAAACCAGGGCGGGTTTACCGTGGCATACATTCGCGCCCTTCCATATTTAAATTCAGTTTCAAACGGGCCCTGGTAAGCTTTAAAAGCCGCTTTTATAATATCCAGCTTAGTATAATGCTGTCTGAATATCATAGTTACATCCAAATTGGGGTTGACGGCTTTGGCATCCATTATTCCCTGCCCGTAAGTCATAGCCAGCCAGTTCTCAATGCTGTATTTACCGGTTTGTTTGGTGTCCAAATGCTCTCCGGCAGTAACGCCCATCGCCTTAACATTGGGATAAGTGAGCAGGAACTGTTTGACGCTTTTGCGGGTATAATCTATCGCCACGGGGTCGTCCTGCGCCCATTTAATGCCGTCTTTGCCTTCGGCAGCGCTAACAAACACGCTCCAGTTATACCATTGTATGTCTATGCCCCTGTCATTAGCGTATTTAAAAACCTTTTTCCAATAGGCTATCTTTTCATCAATGCTTATTTTTTTAACTATATGTAATTTCGCGCCGCTGTGTACATCATCCCGCACATAAACATCATTCAAAGCTACATCAGGATATTCGGGCACTTTTACCATAGACGGAAACTGGTGCAAGTTCCATAGCGACAGCACATTATACCGGTAACGCGCCATGTTATCTAAAAAGTTTTTCCAGAAACTAAATTCCCACATGGTGGCAATATTATGCTGTGCCGCAAAACCGCTATCGGCATAGCTGGGTGTGCGTGCATCTAACGGGATATTAAATTTTAAGCCGCGTCTTTCTATATAGGGTTTGCCCGAAAATGGTTTAACCTGTGCTAAGGATTTATCTAAATTGATATCTTCGGCTAATTCAGTCAACCCATACATTACCCCGGTTGCATCGCCTCCACTAAGCAGGTATTCGTTACCTTTCTTTTTAAATTCATAGCCTTGTTTTGGTAAACTTCCATCTACAGACGTTTTTAAAATCAACCCGGCTGGCTTTTCTACGACGGCGACATGTTGTGTTTTGAAAGCTATTTTTACTTGTTCGATGCCGAAGGTTTCTGCCGGGATAGCTTTATTATATTGAATATAAACCGCATTTTGCTGGCAATTGCCACATAAATACGCTAATATTAACAAGCCTGTAAAAAGGAATTGCCTTTGCATTAATTTATAATTGGTTTATAAAGTTTAAAGCTACTGATATTGAATGTGATTATTGCAATCGATTGCAATATTTTTATTTATTTAATTTTAACAAATATTTTTTTAATAATTTTAGACCGTAAACTTAATTTTCCGTTTTTATGAAAGCATTTTTCACTGGCATAGCCCTTTGTATAGCATCGTATACAATGGCTGCAACCGATTCATTACACGCCGGGGTTTATACCCCGGGCAAACCGCAAAAAATAGGTATCCTTGAAAAAAGGCAGATCATATCGGGCACCTCGCTTGATGTTAAAAACTTCCAGGTGTACACTTTAACCCTACCCGCAGGTAAAAAATATACTTCAACTGCCGCCGACAGTAAATTTGAGCAGCTAATTATTGTAAAAAGCGGCACTATTAAATTAACTGTAAATGATACTACCAAAACAGTAGGCCCGGGCAGCCTTGCCCTGGTATTAGTTGGCGATAAGATAAGTTTTGAAAATGCCACAACAGAGCCGGTTAGCTGGTATGTTTTAGACTACCAAACCAAAATGGAAGACAGCAAACGCGGCCATGATGCAGGCCCCTCATTTATAAAAGACTGGAAAGATTTAAAGGTGAGCATAGCCCCCAAAGGCGAAACACGCATGGTTTACGACCGCCCAACCAGCATGTTTGAGCGGTTTGATGTACATGCCACCGTATTAAACAACGGCTTTAACAGCCACGACCCGCATACCCACCGCGCCGAAGAATTAATTTTGATGATAGGCGGTAATTCCCAGTTCCAAATTGGGCAGGAAAAGGTGCAGGCCAGGGATGGCGATGCCGTGCTGATGGCATCAAAAATATTACATGCTGCTCAAAATGGGGGCACCGCACCTTGCAGCTATTATGCGATACAATGGCATTTGTTGAAGAGGGATTAGTCTGAATGACATTTTTAGGATTTGAGGATGATAGGATTCCTATCTGCTTATCGACAAGCATCCTGGCTATCCTCAAATCCTAAAAATCATAGTTCAGACAAAGTGGGTTCCTCCGCTATCTTCCTCTCAATCCTCCTATCTGGTATAAACCAAATACATGCTACTACCACATAAAGGCCGAAGCTGATATAGGAACTTACAAATGTTAGCGCTATAGCTATGCAATAAATTACTATAGACAATTTTCCTTTCCAGTCTTTACCTAAAGCAGTGGCAAGGGTTGAGCTTTTTCCCTCATGGCGTACCAGCGCAGTAACTAACAGGCTATAGGCTATAGCATTCATTAGCAGCACCATACCATAAAGAGCGGTTGGCCAGGTGTCAGAAAAATGACTTTCGCCCATCCATGCCGTAACAAAAGGGATCATGGAAAGCCAGAACAGCAAATGCAGGTTTGCCCATAACACAGCACCGTTTATCGACTTTACTACTTGCATCATGTGGTGATGGTTATTCCAGTAGATGCCTACATAAACAAAACTCATAATGTAATTGACAAATACAGGGCGTATTGCTATTAGATCAGTAAGATCGTGACCTTTGGGCACTTTCAATTCCAAAACCATAATGGTGATAATAACGGCGATAACGCCGTCACTAAACGCCTCCATGCGTCCTTTGCCCATATTTACTGAACGCATGCTGTTTTAAAAATCAGAATATGCGGTTGGATGTAGAAATGTCTGCTCGTTTTTTAAAACATTTTTCTGATATTCCGGCATTGTATTAAGTTCTTTCCAATGCGCATTAGCCGAAAAAACTTTCCAATGATCGTCGCGGTCTTGTCTGCTGTTATAAGTGGTTAAATACATCAAATTGGGCATACGGCTTCCGGCCAAAACCTGTGCATAAAAAACGCCGTTTGAATTGATTGTTTTAAATATCCCTATTTCGTCACCTGCGGTAAACATTTTTACCTTACTGGCATGGTATTTCTCCGTAGCGCTTTCATAGCTGCGCAATTCGTAAAAACGGTCGGGTTTATTAGCGGTTAAATTTGGCATAACCGGTACAGGTGCTTTGTCAAAGGCCCTCAATAAAATGGTTTCAATTCGGATATAGGGAGCATCGTTGTATTGTGCGTCTAAATAATCCTTTCCGTCTTCCAGGTACTTTTCATCCTTTAACAGCTTTTGCGGCGTGCTTTCCAACTCATCCATATTTTTAAATGGAATAAACACATAAATTTTGCGCTCTCCTGTATCTGCAACGTCAATTGGCTTAAATACGCCTATATCTTTAATGCCTAATTTATGCAAAGCGGGCAGGTACGCATCTTGTAAAAAACGATCAACACGCCCCTCCTGCGCAGCAGTTTTCAAATGGTATACTTTTATCTCATAATAATACCTTTCGGCGGCTTTCGCATATATGCCTGAGAACGATAATACGGCAACTGATATGCCCGCAATGATACTTTTAAATGTGTTCATAATTTGGTGATTTTTAAACGTGGTAAACTAACGATCAATAATACAAAAACTGCGGTTACTAATTTTAATAAATTTGCATCAACCCCAATATTTAATGTTACGGCCAATACTAACTGGAATATTATAGCGCCGCCCAACACCAGCACCAGGCTTAACCATACCGATGTTATGTTTAACCGGTTAATTAATGTTTCGGCAATAATTACCGACCCCAGCCCTACTATCACAATGCCAATACCCATGCTGATATCTGCAAAACCCTGGAACTGCGTTATCAAATATCCGCTCACAGCGGTTAACGCGTTTGCCAATGCCAGGCCAATAATCTTCATTTTATCGGTATTTACACCTAAAGCGCGTATCATGCTTTCGCTGTTGCCGGTGGCGCGCATGGCCAGGCCGAAATCGGTTTTTAATAAATAGCCTATCAGTAAGGTAATAACTACTACAAATATCACTACTATAAATAATGTGTTTTGATTGGGATTTGCGGAGATATTGATCAATGTAAATAGCGATGATGTATTAACCAGCGGTAAATCCGACCGCCCCATCATGGTTAAGTTAACCGAATAAAGCGCCGTCATTACCAATATGCCAGCCAATAATGGGTTTACTTTTAATTTGGTATGTATCAGGCCTGTTATGGCACCTGCAATACCTCCCGCCAGTATAACTACAGGCAATATCAGGTAGCCGGGTAAATGGTGTATCAGCATTATCGCCGTAACCGCCCCGCCTAAGGTATAACTGCCATCGGTTGTGATATCTGGGATGTTAAATATCTTCATGGAGATATAAATGCCCAACGCGATACCCGAAAAGCACAGTCCCTGCAATAAGGCGGTGAGGTAAAAATCCATTATTTTACAGCTTCAAAGTTTGATGGAATGGCTATGTTGTATTTTTTCACCGCAGCAGCATTATATACCCGCTTCCTTATCTTTACCATTTCAGGTTTCAGGCCCGCTGTGCTATTCGTTTTTAAATATTGTGCGGCCTGCTCCCCTGCCTGGTACCCCCATTGGTAAAAATCTGCCCCAAAAGCGGCAACCGCCCCGCGTTTTACCAAACCCGCCTCACTGGTAAATATGGGCACATTATGCTGGTTGCAGTTTTTCAATATGGTTTCAAACGATGCGAATACCGTATTGTCCGGGATGGCAAAAAAAGCATCAATGTTCTTACCTAATAAAGATTGCGTTACCAGTTGCGCATCGGCGGATGAATTAAGCGGCAGGACTATTAACGTAATATTTAATTTATCCGCTAATACTTTTATCCGCTCCATCGCATCGGCAGATTGCGGTTCAGACTGGTTATAGATCATCCCGATAACCAATTTAGTCTCTTTTGGCTTTAACAATTTAGGGATAATGGAAAAAGAAGTGTCAATATATTGCAGGTCCTCAACCGCACCGAACAAATTCGCAGGAGCTTTACCATCTGCATCCAGCACTTTCATCCGTTCGGGTGTTGGCGAAACCATCTCGAAAATAGGGATGGTCTTTGTTTTTTGTACCGCAGTAACCGATGATAGCGTGGTACAGGTAGCCAGCATAGCCACCGGCTCAGACACAAAGTAGTTTACAATTTGCGTTAAGGTAGGTATGCTGCCCTGCGCGTTGCGGTATTCTATTTTGATGTTTTTTTGCTCTTCGCTAAAACCGTTTTTCTTTAAGGCATCTGTAAAGCCGACACGCGCCTGCGTTAGGGTGGCATCTTCAACAGCATCAACAAAACCGATAACGGGGATGGTGGTTTTTGTAGTGGTGTGGCAAGATATGAGGGTGAAGAGAAGGATAAATGCTGATATTTGTTTTGATAGCTTCATTAGGCTAAGTTAAAAAATTTGTCTGAACCACGATTAAACGGATTTTTCACTTATTATTTGTTTTTATAAAGGTGTTCAAGGGGGCTGCGCCGTTCCGGGATTTTCATGATGCCCTTAAAATCTTCAATACTCCGCTACAGCCACGCCCACGCCTGTGGCAACAAGGCAGGTAATGAACAAACACGGCCCGATGCACATGGCCTCCACAATCGGGCTTGCGATAATTGCTGCTTTGCCAGTTGTTTTAACATTTGCCTAAACAATTTAAGCCCTTTAATTTACATAAAGCTGTTAAGGGTAATATTAAATACCAAAACCGCATTGGCCGGAATGCCAGCCCCCGGCGAGTTATTGCCATACCCTAAAGCCGAAGGGATGAGCAAAAGTATTGTACCTTTTGTATTAATATGAGGTACGCCAATTTGCCAACCCTGGATGAAGTAGTTTAACGGATCTGCTACGACAGCTGTAGGCGCAAAAACTGAACCATTTAACAATGAGCCGGTATAGGTTACGTTAACTGTTGATGATACCGTTGGGAACGCGCCCGTGCCAGCGTTTACTACCTGGTAATAAAGACCTGATGGATCTTTAGTAGCTGTAATTTTATTAGCAGCTATATACAATTGTATCAACGAATCATCAACTGCGGCTTGCCTTGCAACACTAAGTTGGGTTGTATTAGTAGCCGCAGGAGCGGAACTTTTCACACAGGATACAAGCCCGGCAATTACTAAACCGAACAGTAAAAAAAAGTATTTTTTCATCATGGTATTTTTAAATAGGTTGTACCTTATAACTCACTTTATGCTTAAAAGTATATGTTGCAAATAGTTTATTATAACACTTATGCTTAAAAATATTTTTATAAGCGCATACATTACCCTGCAACAAAACTACGTATTAATTTATACTGAATATGCCGGTACGAAATAAAGTTCATGAGCAAAGACGTTATTTGTGGCGCCCGGCAGCATCGCGGCCAACCATAATTTGCTACCGGGCATACCTGTATAAATGCTCTGCTGCTGCAAGCGTGCCGTTTGTGGCAACCTGACAAGTATAAACAAACAAGGCCCCACGCATTAACGTATAGCCAGGATTCCTAACTTACTTATTAAACAGTGCAAACCTGATGGAATCCTATCATCCTCTAATCCTAAAAATTGCGCAGCATTCTTGAACACCATTGAAAACAAAACCATATGTGAAAAATCATAGTTCAGGCATCTAATCCTTCAAAAACGGATTAAAATTCCGCACCCCAATAGCCATACCCGCCGCGCGGCAAACAGTTTTATCGCCGAATTTAAAGTTGATCTTATCCATGGCCTGGTAAAGCTTAATGCGCTCTTCGTTGTCTTCAAAAAGGTTTATCTGGTAGCTGCCGGTGCACAGGTTGCTTAGCTTTACCCCTATCAGGCGAATGGGACGGTGCTGGTTCCATGCTTTTTTGAGCAGGTTTTTTACGCCGGGTATCAGTATATGTTCTGCTGCGGTGAGGGCTATTTTTTCTTGCTGCGTATGGGTTTCAAAATTGGCGTAACGTATTTTTATGGCCACGCATGAGGCTACTTTATTTTCTTTTCGGAGTTTGGCCGATAATTCCTCGGTCATAGATACTAAGGTGGTTTCAATCACTTTAGGATCGGACACATCCGATTGAAAGGTGTTTTCGGTAGAAATAGATTTACGGTCGCTATGCGGAACTATCTCGCTTTCATCAATGCCGTTGGCTTTGTCGTAAATGTAACGGCCTGCTTTACCAAAAACAGTTTCTAAAAAACGCAGGTCGCACTTTTGCAGGTCGCCAATTTTTTCAATACCAAACTGGTATAGTTTCTGGCAGGTTTTTTCGCCCAGCATTGGTATTTTACGGATAGATAAAGGGGCCATAAATTCCTTTTCCTTACCGTGTTCTATTCTTAACTGCCCGTTGGGTTTGGCCTGGTTGGTAGCCATTTTTGCCACCGTTTTGCCCGATGCCATGCCAAATGAAATAGGCAGGCCGGTTTCTCTGATCACCCGCTGCCGCAGATCGGAAGCAATTTGGTAAGGATCATGAAATTTGTCCATCCCGGTCAAATCAATATAAAACTCATCGATGGATGTTTTTTGATAAAGCGGCACACTATCGTGAATGATGGCGGTAACCTGGCGCGAGGCCTCGCTGTACTTCCCGTGACTGCCCCGTATTACAATGGCATGAGGGCATAGTTTCATAGCCTGCTTCATGGGCATGGCCGAGTGTATGCCAAATTTACGCGCCTCATAACTGCATGAGGCCACCACGCCCCTGTCGGCAGAGCCACCGATAAGCACAGGTTTGCCTATCAGGTCGGGGTTAGACAACCGCTCGACAGATACGAAGAAAGAATCGAGGTCGATATGGACGATATGGCGCTTAATTTCCATAGTACAAATATAAAATTTATTTTGATTAATGCTAATTATTTTAGTATAATTGTTTCCCGTAAATGTGAAAGCGATGAAACAGTATGCAGATTATCTATTATTACTATCTCCCGACGAACATGTTAAAGCATTAATAAAGGAGCATAAGTTATACGCTGCTACGCAAATTGGCAAGTACGAAAGCATGCACTCGATAGCGCATATCTCTATTAAACAAATGCCCCGGCAAAAAGCGTTTATGACCGAACCTGCCCTGTTAGCATTTGGCGAAGCCCTGCGGACACTCCCGCCCATAACTTTAACCATTGACGGTTTTGATTATTTTAACCACGGCGAAGATTATAAAACCATTTATGCCAAATTACGCACTAACCATATCACCACGCTTTGGTTAAAAACGTTGAAAAAACACCTCGGTATTAAAGAATTTATGGTACCGCATATTACCATCACCCGCAATATCCCGGTTTGGGCGTTTAACCAGTTATGGCCGAATTTTAAAGCCATCAACTGGGTGGAAAATTTTACAGTGAACGAGTTAACTGTTTTGCAGCGCGAAACGTTTGCCACATTTGCGGAATGGGAACTGTTTACCAAACTGCCGTTTGAGGCTAAGCACCTGGCTGAACCTGTTACAACTAAGCGTGAGCCATTAAAAACGGTTAATATGCATAACGGGCAACTCAATTTGTTTTGAATGTCTGAACCAGGATTAAACAGATTAAAAGATTATCAAGATAATTTGCAGCGGTTTTTTTTATAGCGATGGGTTTGAAACCCATCGCTATTTGCTACCTTAGTCATTCCAAACCAATTGTAACCTACCCTACTTATGAGCAAAAGAAATGTGATACGCTTTGGAATTATTTTCCTGGTTCCGTTATCGTTTATTATTTCGCAGTGTTTTCACGAAACCAAACCTTCGGCTACATCATTTAACGATCCGCGGGGCCCTCAATTCGCGGGATCGGCTACCTGCGTTAGCTGTCATAAAAATGTGTCGGACGATTATCTGCATTCGGCCCATTTTCAAACCAGCCGACTGGCATCGCCTGCTTCTGTACCCGGCAGCTTTGCGCCCGGGTCAAACATTGTTAAGTATAACGACAGCATAAGTGTAATAATGGAAAAACGTGATGGCGGATTGTACCAGGCTTGTTATGTAAATGGGAAATTAACGCAATTGCAGCCATTCAACATTGTTTTTGGTTTTAAACGCGCCGAAACTTTTTTATACTGGAAAGACAGCTATGTTTACCAATTGCCTGTAACCTATTATACACAACTGCATGAATGGGCCAACAGCCCCGGCTACAGCGATAAAAAACCATACTATACACGCATGATAGGCGAAATGTGTTTTGAGTGCCATAGCTCGAACATGAAACAAATACCGCCTACACAAGAACAGATAGACCACAAAACTATTGGCTTGGATAAAAACACCATGATGCTGAGTATTGATTGCGAACGTTGCCACGGCCCTGCGGCACAACACGTTACTTTCCAGATGCAGGACCCCAAGAACAAACAAGCAATGTACATAACAAAGTTAGGGGGGCTAACAAGATCGCAGCGTATGGATCTATGCGGCGTATGCCATTCGGGTATTAACCAGGTGGCCTGGTCTACATTTGATTTTAAGCCCGGCGATACGCTGACAAAATATTTCGACAGCCGGTTCCTTAACCAGGCACCGGACGTGACCCGGATAGATGTACATGGCAACCAGGTTGGTTTGTTAAAAGGCAGCAAATGTTATATGCAAGGCAAAATTGAATGCGGTACCTGTCATGGTATGCACGATAATGGCGTTAAAACGGTTAAAATGTACTCCCAAATTTGCCAAAGCTGCCATACCGGTGCCAACCATAACGTTTGCAAAATGACGGCTCAAATAGGCCAGCCTATAACCAGTAATTGTTTGGATTGCCACATGCCCGTCAGGTCATCAAATTCCATCGTAATATACGGCGCTGCCACACAATCCGCCTTTTACCAGGCGCGTATGCACCGCATTGCTATTTATCCGGAGGAGACGCAGAAAGTAATGGCGATGATGAAGAAGATGGATTGAGTTGTTGGTGAATGGTTGATTGGGTTGATTAAGTGAGTGGTTGACAAGGGTTGTAAAATCATTATCACAATTGGGCGATAAACTATTTCTTTATTAAATTAGCATTTACAATTAGTAACATGCTTAAAAAGTCTCTCACGATTTTTTTCATATTAATGGTATCGTTGGTAGGCGCTTTATATGCCCAATCCAAATATGTTGACACAATTATAGATAACTATTGCCGTAAATGTGAAGACAAAACTTTGTTGCAATTGCATCTCCCCAATTTCATTGAACTTAAAGGGTATAAATATTGGCGATTTTGGTATGATGGGGATATGACATCGTATATAATTGATATTTATTATAAAAACGATCAGTCATTATATAATGGGTCTATCACATTTTATACTTACGAAAATATAGAAGATAGCGATGAAAAACCTACGAATAGAATCTATTCACAAAAAATCGAAATAGAAAAAAGTAAAGTCCTCAAAATTTTCAATTTAATACAAAATCGTAAAATTAGTTCAATTCCAACTGACAAAAAGATTGCCGGATGGAATCATGGATTTGATGGCGTGACTTATTTTGTTGAGTATTCTGATGATAATAATTATTCGTTAAAAAATTATTGGACACCGGAAGATGTTAAGATTAAAGAGGCAGCAATACTTAATAGTTTCTTTAAAAGTATCAATAAGACATTAGATATCGAAAAACTCAACGATAGTTTTGAAAAATCAATCCCTTTTGAAAATTACAATACAGGCGGCCCACATGTTAATTACCGTCCTCTAAGCCTACAACAAAAGCAGGCTTATAAAAAAGAGCGAGACGAATATAGAAACACTCACGAAATAAATTAATTACTGCATATCAACCATTTGCACAGCTGCATATCCCGTCATCTGCACATTTGCACATTCACCTATCTGCACATCCAAAAAAATCCTATATTTGCGGCGGGGTAAGTCTTTTACGGCCAGCTCCTCTTGAACTCCCCCAGGGTGGGAACGCAGCAAGGGTAGAGAGTTGTAGCGGTGCGATAAAAGTAGCTTACCCTTTTTTATTTTTCTTTTTTTGGCGATCAGCTAAACTCATTTTATTGCCATAATCCCCAACTAATCTTTAATCTTCAATAGCAAATCTTTAAAAACAGCTATCTTCGTGGCTATGCTCGATCTACTTATCATTGGCGGTGGCCCCATTGGAATAGCCTGCGGCTTAAAGGCGCAAAAAGCAGGTTTAAGCTTTGTAATTATTGAAAAAGGCTGCCTGGTAAATTCGCTTTATAATTACCCGTCAACCATGACCTTTTTTTCCACTTCGGAAAAACTGGAAATTGGCGGCGTACCTTTTGTAACTACCCACAATAAACCCACCCGTGCCGATGCGCTGGAGTATTACCGCCGGGTGGCTTTATCAAATCATTTACCTATTAACTTATTTGAAGAAGTTACAGCTATTACGCCGGAAAATAGCGCTTATACAATTACCACAACAAAAGAAACTTATAAAACCAAACGGATCATTATCAGCACCGGGTTTTATGATATCGCCGTTAATTTGGATATTCCCGGCGAAAACCTGCCCAAAGTAATGCACTATTACAAAGACCCGCATTTTTATGCCCTGCAAAAAGTGGTTGTGGTAGGTTCAAGCAATTCGGCTATTGATGTTGCTTTGGAAACGTTCCGCAAAGGTGCCGAGGTGACACTGGTTATCCGTGGCAATGAAGTAAGCAGCCGCGTTAAATATTGGGTCAGGCCTGATATTATCAACCGCATTAAAGAGGGCAGCATCCAGGCATATTTTAACTCAAATTTAAAAGTGATACGCGAACACGAGGTGGATATTGAAACGCCTGATAGGACCATCACCATCCCCAACGATTATGTAATGGCGATGACGGGCTATAAACCCAACTTCGATTTGCTAAAAAAATGGGGACTTAACTTAAGCAAAGATAAATTCATCCCCAAATACAACCCCGAAACGATGGAAACCAACCTGCCGGGTGTCTACCTCGCCGGCGTAGTTTGCGGCGGTATGGATACGCATTTATGGTTTATTGAAAATTCAAGGATACATGCGGATATGATTATTGAGGATATTGTGGGGAAGTCGTAAGTCTTGAGTTCTGAGTCTTGAGTAAAAAGTCGTTTATTTTATAAAAAATGACTTAAGACTATAGACTAAACACCCTCATGTCATTAATGAAAATATTCCTTTGATAAGTTAAAAAAAATGCAAACTTTTGCAAGAAATTTAAAAACTTATAAATAATGAACCTACAAAGCTTAAATAAGCCTGCTATAAGAGCAAATGCTCCTGTTGCCGCTGCTTTGGTTTCGACTGTTTTTTTGTTTTCCCCATCACGACGAAGGCTGTTTATACCCCGGGTTTAATTTATACCGGCCTCAACCCAAACAGGAGTTTTATGATTTAAACTTCTTCAAAACAAACATTATTAATTACTTACGGCTGATAAAGTCATTAATTTAACAGTAATTTTTCTACTTAAATGACCATACAAGATTTTGATATACAGGTTGCCTCTGCCCAGCATGCCGATTACGCGCCTTTCATTTGCGATGAAATGGCCGAGTCGGCAAAGGCCCGTGGTACAGGCATCGCACAACGTTCGCCTGAATATGTCGCCGATAAAATGCTGGAAGGCAAAGCGGTTATTGCTTTACATAAAGACGGCACCTGGGCCGGTTTCTGCTATATTGAAACCTGGAGCCACGGCGATTTCGTGGCTAATTCGGGCTTGATTGTAAACCCCATCTATCGTAAAGTTGGTTTGGCCAAAGCTATTAAGCAAAAAGTGTTCGAGTTATCCCGCAAAAAATACCCCGATGCCAAAATATTCGGGTTAACAACGGGGCTGGCGGTAATGAAGATCAATTCGGAACTGGGTTATGAACCGGTTACCTATTCGGAACTTACCCAGGATGAAAACTTTTGGCAGGGATGTAAAAGCTGCGTTAACTACGATATTTTAACCAGCAAGGAACGTAAAAACTGCATGTGTACCGCCATGTTGTTTGATCCGGCGGATAAGGCGAAAGAAATAGAACATAAATCTGCAAACATGTCGAGAAAAGCAACATTGTTTGAACGTATAGAGAACGCGATTAAAAGTTTCGGACAGGATATTAAATTATTTTAAACAATGTAGAGACGCAATATTTTGCGTCTCTGAATAAATATTTACATGGAGACGCAAAATATTGCGTCTCTACACTGACAATAAAGATGGAAAAGAAAAAAGTAGTATTAGCCTACAGCGGCGGATTGGACACCTCGTTTTGCTGCATATATTTGACACAGGATTTGGGCTATGAGGTTCACTCCGTCATTGTAAATACCGGCGGCTTTAGCGATGAGGAACTAAAAGGTGTGGAAGAACGTGCCTATAAAATGGGCGTTACCTCGCATCATGTTGTTGATGAGACTGAGAATTTTTATAAAACATGCGTCCGCTTTTTGATATACGGTAATGTTTTGAAAAACAACACCTATCCCCTATCGGTAAGCGCCGAGCGGGTTAGCCAGGCAACAGCTATTGCAAACTATGCCAAAGAAATAGGCGCTGAATTTGTAGCGCATGGCAGTACCGGTGCCGGCAACGACCAGGTGCGGTTTGATATGATATTTAATATCCTCGTACCTGACGTGCAGATCATCACCCCTATTCGCGATTTAAAATTAAGCCGCGAGGCCGAAATTCAATACCTTAAGGATCATGGCGTGGAAATGAATTTTGAAAAGGCTAAATATTCTATCAACAAAGGCATTTGGGGGACATCTGTTGGCGGGAAAGAAACATTGACAAGTAATTTAGGTTTACCTGAAGAGGCATGGCCTACTCAAGTTAGTGAGTCTGGAGTCAGAAGTCTGGAGTTGGTTTTTGAAAAAGGAGAGTTGGTGGGCATTGACAATGAAAAATTTGATCACCCAACCAAAGCCATACAGGCGCTACAAGCTATCGCACAACCTTATGGTATTGGCCGCGATATACATGTGGGCGACACGATAATTGGTATTAAAGGTCGTGTTGGTTTTGAAGCCGCAGCGCCGATGATCATTATTAAAGCGCATCACACATTAGAAAAACATGTGTTGACTAAATGGCAGTTAACCTGGAAAGACCAGCTTTCTATATTTTACGGTAATTGGCTACATGAAGGACAATTTCATGATCCTATTATGCGCAATATGGAAGCCTTTTTAACAGATACACAGAAGAATGTAAGCGGTAAAGTATTTGTGCAATTGCATCCATATCGTTTTCAAATCATAGGTATTGAGTCTGACCATGACCTGATGTCGAACAAATTTGGCAGCTATGGCGAAATGAATAACGCCTGGAGCGGCGAGGATGTAAAGGGTTTCTCCAAAATATTTGGTAACCAGGTAATGATCTACCATAAAGTTAACGCAGAAGAATAATGGTAAACACGGTATTTTCAAAAAGCGAATGTTTGAAGCATTATACTTGGGGCGATGATTGTCACGGGTGGACTTTTGTTGATACCGAAGCCCTCTCCGTTAAACAGGAATTAATGCCACCCGATACTGCAGAGAAATTGCATTATCACGATAAGGCTACCCAGTTCTTTTTCATTTTAAAAGGTCGGGCAAAGTTTAGTATCGATGGTGAAATTATTGAACTAAGAGAACAGCAAGCCATTCAAATTGAACCAAAACAACAGCATTTTATAGCTAATAACCAAAACACCGACCTGGAGTTTATTTTATATTCTTATCCATCAACCAACAATGACAGAATCGAGATCAAATAAAATAAAGGCCGGAATTATTGGCGGCGCAGGTTATACCGGCGGCGAAATGCTGCGGATATTGCTTAACCATCCCAATGTTGACATTGCCTTTGTGAACAGCACCAGCAACGCGGGTAATTTCGTTTACGATGTACATACCGACCTGTTTGGTGATACCGAATTGAAATTTACAAGCGATTTATCAACAGACATCGATATACTATTCCTTTGCGTAGGTCACGGTGAGGCTAAGAAATTTTTGGATGCCAACGAAATACCCGATGCGGTTAAAATAATTGACTTAAGCCAGGACTTTCGATTAGCGGGAAGCGCAAAGCTGAAAGCAAAAAGCTTTGTTTACGGTTTACCTGAGTTAAACCGTACGGCAATTAGATCGGCACAAAATATAGCTAATCCGGGTTGCTTTGCTACATGCTTGCAGTTGGGATTATTGCCATTAGCCGCCAAAGGTTTATTGAATAACGAGGTGCATATTTCGGCAACAACCGGCTCGACAGGTGCCGGGCAAAGTCTGACTTCTACTTCGCATTTTACCTGGCGGAATGATAACCTCTCGGTGTATAAGGTTTTTAACCATCAGCATTTGAATGAGATTGGTGAATCGTTAAACCAGCTACAGCCTGGTTTTGGACAAACTTTAAACTTTATCCCCAACCGTGGCGATTTTACCCGTGGCATACTGGCTACCATTTACATGGACAGCGACCTAACGGAAGATGAGGCATTAAAGCTTTATGAAGATTACTATGCCGGTCACCAGTTTACCTATGTTACTAACAGAAATATTGATTTAAAACAGGTTGTAAACACCAATAAATGTTTTTTGCAGGTTAAGGTAATTGATAATAAATTATTTATTGTCAGCATTTTAGATAACTTACTTAAAGGCGCTTCCGGGCAAGCGGTTCAAAACATGAACTTGATGTTTGGGTTGGATGAAACCACAGGATTACGACTTAAGGCGACGGGCTTTTAGTAAGAAGCATAAAGCTGGAAGCTGGGCGCAAGAAGCAAAAAACAAAAAAAACCAATAAAAAATGAGAGACTATAAAAAATTACAGGTGTGGGAAAAGGGGCATAACCTTGTCTTATTTGTGTACAAACATGTAATCCCTTCTTATCCAAAACACGAACAATTCGACCTGATGAGTCAAAGCAAACGGGCCGCTTATTCAATTACGCTAAACATAGTTGAAGGCTGTGGAAGAAATAGTGAAAAAGACTTTACTCATTTTTCAGATATGGCGTTAGGTTCCGCTAAGGAATTAGAGTATTCTTGCTTGTTAGCCCGCGATCTGGATTACTTAAATATTGAAGTTTATAATGAGGTAAACAATAAAGCGAATGAAGTTATAGCTATGCTTATTTCGTTAATTAATACTATCAGAAAAAATTAGTTAAACTTTATAATAACAGCCTCTGCAAAAAAGCTTCCCGCTTCATGCTTCCGGCTTCAAGCTTAAAAGGAATGAAACTATTCGACGTATATCCTATCAACCCCATCAACATTATAAAAGGTGTTGGCAGCCTTGTTTATGATGACAAAGGACAAGAATATCTCGACCTATACGGCGGCCATGCCGTAATATCTATCGGTCATACCAACCCGCATTATGTAAAACGACTGGAAGACCAGTTGCATCAAATTGGGTTTTATTCTAATTCAATTGAAATTCCCCTGCAAAAGCAATTGGCTGAGAAATTGGGCCATGTTTCAGGTAAGGAAGATTACCAATTATTTTTATGCAATTCTGGGGCCGAAGCGAACGAGAACGCTTTAAAGCTGGCTTCTTTTTATAATGGCAAGAGGAAAGTTATTGCATTTACCGGCTCTTTTCATGGGCGTACTTCGTTAGCAGTAGCTGTTACAGATAATCCGAAGATCGTAGCCCCTATCAACGAAACGGACAATGTAATTTTTGTGCCCTGGTGTGATGAAAAGGCTTTGGAAAGGACTTTCGCGCATAATGAAATATCATCCGTAATAATAGAAGGCATACAAGGTGTTGGCGGGATACAGGTTGCGCCCGCAAGTTTTTTGCAAAAGATAAGGTCACTTTGCGATACAAATAATGCTGTGTTTATAGCTGATTCGGTACAATGCGGGTACGGGCGTACCGGTAAATTCTTTTCACATGACTTTGCAGGGGTAAATGCTGATATTTACAGTATGGCAAAAGGTATGGGCAACGGTTTTCCTGTTGGCGGTATTATTATATCGCCCAAAATAGCGCCTGCTTACGGAATGTTAGGTACTACTTTTGGCGGTAATCATTTAGCCTGCGCTGCTGGTTTAGCTGTATTAGAAATAATGGAACAGGAAAACCTGATGCAAAACGCGGCAACAGTTGGCGCTTATTTAATTGATGAACTGAAAAAATTTAAGCAAGTTAAAGAGGTTCGTGGCCGCGGGTTAATGATTGGCATTGATTTGCCGGGTGAATTTGCCCACGCAAAAAAGGATTTGTTATTTAAGCATCATATTTTTACGGGGGAAGCAAAACCAAATGTGATAAGGTTATTACCTGCTTTAAATTTAACTAAGCCACATGCGGATAGGTTTTTAGAGGCGTTTACAACAGTTTTAAGCTCATCTTCAAGCCCCCTCTAAACGGCATAGCCTTCATGAGCACCATTAAAAACAAAACAACTTGCGAATAATCTCCCCCGGTTGGGGAGACTTTTTGATTGTGTATATTTACTTGTTGGTTCTTTTATAATTATATAATGAAGTTACTCTCTTCCGTTAACGATGTTACTGATATAAATGCTTTGGTTGCGGAAGCTTTACAACTAAAGCAAAATCCCTACGCGCACCAGCATTTGGGTAAAAACAAAACTTTAGGCCTTGTTTTTTTAAACCCCAGCCTGCGTACACGCATGAGCACACAGAAAGCTGCCTTAAACCTGGGCATGAATGTAATGGTGCTGAATGTGGATAAAGAAGGATGGGCATTAGAGCTACGTAACGGCGTTATCATGAACGGTGCCACAGTAGAACACATCAAAGATGCCGCTGCCGTTATGGGCCAGTATGTGGATATTATCGGAGTGCGTTCGTTTCCTGGTCTAAAAGATCGTGAGGAGGATTATAGCGAGATGATATTTAACAAGTTTGTTGAATATTGCGGTGTACCGTTAGTAAGTCTTGAATCAGCCACTCGTCACCCATTACAAAGTTTGGCCGATTTGATAACTATTGAAGAATTAAAAACAAATCCTCGTCCAAAAGTAGTTTTAACCTGGGCACCTCATATTAAACCGTTGCCGCAAGCTGTACCTAACTCCTTTGCCGAATGGATGTGTAAAGCTGATGTTGACTTTACCATTGCCCACCCTGCGGGTTATGAATTATGTACTGATTTTACAAAAGGCGCTATCATAGCTACCAACCAGGATGAAGCATTAGCAGGTGCAGATTTTATCTATGTGAAAAACTGGTCGGCTTATGAACCTTACGGGCACATATTTCCCGGCAATGAAGATTGGATGCTGACCAATGAGAAACTGAAAAGCACCAATAATGCTAAAGTGATGCATTGCCTGCCCGTCCGCCGTAATCTGGAGCTATCTGATGAAATACTGGACGGGCCAAATTCAATTGTAGTGCATGAAGCTGCTAATCGTGTTTGGGCAGCTCAGGCGGTGTTGAAGCAAATGCTGGAAAATTTGCAGTAACTTTATCATCATGTATATCCCTAAGAATTTTCTGATCACCAACCAACAGGAAGCTATTAGTTTTATGCAGCGTTATAGTTTTGCAACTATTGTAACTGTAAATAATGATGTGCCTACGGCTACCCATTTGCCATTTATTGTAACTCAACAAGGCGATAAAATTATCTTATCATCACATTTTGCAAAGGCAAATCCGCAATGGCAAGACATGATGAATTGTTCGCCGCTGGTAATCTTTACTGAACCTCACGCTTATATCTCGCCAAAACATTATGATCAGGTAAACAGCGTACCCACCTGGAATTATATAGCTATCCATGCCTATGGTAAAGCTACTTTAATTGAAAGTGCTGAACAAAAAGTTAAACTGTTAGAGCAAACCATTCAATTTTATGAGGCTGATTATTTGAAGCAATGGGCCGCGCTACCTGCTGATTATAAATTAAATATGATGAAAGGTATTGTCGGTTTTGAAATTATTGTTGACGATTTACAGGCCAAGAAAAAGTTAAGTCAAAATAAAACAGCCAAAGAGCGGGAAAGCATTATTGCAGAACTGAGCAATAAACCCGATTCAAACGAGAAAGAGATAGCGGCTTATATGGCGGGGCTGAAATAAACAGTCGGTAAGGTATTGCACCTACGGCGCAATATTTATTTTGTTCGTTAGCTATAGACATTTGGCACCTAACGGCGCCAGTAATACAACCAATTGAGTTGCCCCAGTGGTGCCAGTAATACAACCAATTGAACTGCCCCAGTGGTGCCAGTAATACAACCAATTGAACTGCCCCAGCGGGGCAAAATGTCAGCCAAAGAGCGGGAAAGCATTAT
>Ga0302309_10001034_pt1 | contig 27112 bp, 20 predicted proteins | sample III_Palsa_N1_1_FD_200453 | JGI IMG/M metagenome (GOLD analysis project Ga0302309, IMG submission 200453) | Peat permafrost microbial communities from Stordalen Mire near Abisko, Sweden - III_Palsa_N1_1 | ecosystem: Environmental > Terrestrial > Soil > Palsa > Peat permafrost | place: Sweden... | reverse complement strand
ACTAACAACTTCATTACCACTAACAACTTCATTACCACTAACAACTTCATTACCACTAACAACTTCATTACCACTAACAACTTCATTACCACTAACAACTTCATCCTCACCGCTAATAGCAGTTGTACTGCCAAACGATCTACCTCCAAAGATTAGGGACTCAAAGATAGACTTAGACTTGCAACGTGAAATCTCACTGAACTTACCCTTCAGTCTGGTCCCAGACAGCTTGAAGTTAATGCCTAATTTTGTTAAGCAGTGGTTGGCAATTAAAGAGAACAAACATATTACTAAGGATGGCAACGTCACAATCACCTGTGAAGTAGTTCAGCATAATGCAGATGTCAATGATAAGCACGCGGGTGTCAATGATAAGCATGCGGGTGTCAATGATAAGCACGCGGACGTCAGTGACAAGCATATAACTACAACAGAACCCCACTACCAAGTTCAAGTGAGATCAAAGTCGACTACTAATCAGCTTGAAAACTATGAAGTTAATTACGTCTTTTATCCTAACTATAGGCTGAAGAGCGAACTGTGCTCCTTTTCAGCTGGCAACTTTAATGGTGTTGGTAGACAACGACACTGGTTCACTAGTGGACAGTTAATGTCGATGGCGACATTAAATCCACACCAGACCGGTGTGCGTCAAGGTGAGTACGTCGCATATCTTGCTGATGGTACCCTGCTGCAGCAGGGTTGTTATCACAATGATAAACGGGAAGGAGAGTGGTATGAGTTCAACGCTGCCACTGGGCTAGGCTATACTAAAACCAACTACTTGAATGGCAAAAAGGACGGTAATGAACAACAGTTTACTATTGATGGTACTCTAATAGCTGATGGTTCCTATGACGACGGTGTGAAATCAGGCAGCTGGTGGTTCTATGATCCTAGTTCACAACTTGTTGAAAGTGGTCAGATGTGTGATGACTACAAACAGCTCGACTGGACGACTTATGACAGGCTGAGTAATAAACCAGTCCTTGTCACCTACTATGACTATGGCGAAGTTGAGGGTGAGGAATATGTCTTAGTTACAGCAAAAGATGCGTCTACAGACTAAGACGTATAGTCTTAGGTGACAATATCTCCAGTCACTATGCTTACAGCTACACCGCTACCCTTATGAGATAGTGATAGAGAGAAAGATAAGGTTAATAGTACTTGTAACTGTTCAGCAGCTACAAACCAGAGAACTACTACCATAACTGGCCATCATAAACACCTATGTTTACCATTTAGTATTTCCAGGCTGAGGATAGCAAAGGATATATCAAGACAAACCTCTACGGAGACTACTCTAGCTGACTGGAATGTTAACAACCTCTCATCACTGTAGTAGCTATTACAACTCTAAGTTGTAATGACTCATATTAACTAATTACCGACTTTATCTCTTACCTTTTATATCATCGATTACTTGACTCAATGTCTGAGGTTGGAAATCACTCTCAGTTAGTAACTCATAGCTAGTAACTCACAGCTATACCAGATATACCAACGGTACTACTATAGCGCCTATTCTGTGATACAGACCTGATCTGTATTACTATTGACAACTACATTACTATGCAACCTGTCTTGGAATAGTTTGGTGATACCAACTCTTTACTAGTGTTGTCAAGCTGGTTCTGCTCACGGCTTTCTGACTGCCAAATACGGCTACCACTGTTATATCTGCTTAAGTAGCAAGTACTACCATCTCTACTCCAAACTTTGACGTCACCATCTAAGAGGCCAGAGTTGTAGTAGCAGACAAGTCGTTGATAGTTACTAATTACGACTTCATTGTCGTTCCTATCACCATGGTTTCTGATTGGGGCAGTACTACTGTTGTCACTGTCATCATCGTTGCTCTTGCTATTGTTGACAACAATAGCAATGTTGTCTTCGGGTTTGCTATAGGACTCAACGCCGTAGTTCCACCAAACAGTCTGTTGTGAGTGCAACTGGTGCCCACGTAGACTGCCAGACCAAGCTGGCTGACCGAGGCAGTTGGAAGTTTGAACTGTTATAACATCATCGGGTCCGTACTGCCAAAGTAACTTGCGAACACCACTACTCAAGTAGTAAGACCAGCTGCCTTTTCTTCTATCACTACCACCGTCATTAATAGTGTCACTAAACTCAAACTCATACTGAAGCTGCTGTTGCTGTCTACCGACACTACCGACACTACCGACACTATCAACGCTATCGACACTATCGGCGCTAACAGTGTTGTTAGCAGTAGCGGTACTAGTAGAGTCATAGAAGCTTTGCCATTTACCCGACATCTTACCATGTTGGAAATAGCCACTAAAATGCAACCTGCCGCTCAGGTGGTAACATATCCAATGGCCATTGGCTTGTAACTCATCACCCAGCAACTTGGCAGCTTTAGTATTAAGCTCCACGTGCCGCCAAATCTTTTCGGCCTGCAACTTGTACTGCATGATTACTGTCCCAATACTGCTGCTATTGCTAAGACTGTCTTGACTTCCATCATCGTCATCATCGAAGTCGTAATCTTGTATGCCAGACATGTCATCATCATCGTTAGAATCATCAGGGTCGTGAGCACTGTGCTCGTTAAGCAAGAAGCCACGAAGGAGTTTAGTACTAAGCTCTGTACTTGAAAGGATCGTAGCTGTCTCGACTCTGATATTAGAGCCGCTACAATCTAACTGTAGAATACTGTTATCATCAGCCTTGACATCGAAGCTGACTTGAGAGAATAGTTGCGCGTCAGTTTTTTCATAATAGATGTTGACGATAATAGGGTTGAGAACAGCCATCTTGTCACGATCTAGCTGTTTAGTAGTGTTACAATGAGCAGCCTCATTGTCGCTCAAAATCTGGCCATAGTTAAACTGGACCTTTTGGACCTTATGGTCCCCAGTTGGATGCACTGAGTAGGTTGTAGCGTTGATGAAGAACCAGATGTGTCGATTAACCCGCACAATATGGTCTTTGGTTAGTTGTCGCCACTCTTTCATGAAACTGGTGTCAGCAATGCAGCTATCAGGCAGCAGCTGATAGGGACAGAGCAGGCTGAGCCGGTGTCGTAAGTTAACATTGAGAAGACCGTTGTCATCGTGTAGCAGTCGTGATGACCACTCTGACCAGCAATCGAATAGACGCTGTACTAGTGTGTTAAAGTAGTCCTTGTCATCAAGGAAGTCAGCTAACTCAAACGACTTGGCTAACTGCTCAACTGTGGTTATACTACTGACCCCTTGACTACTGTCAATATTAGTATCAGCATCAGGTTGTCCAATGAATACAAATCTATCCAGCTCATGTTGCACGCCAATAAAAGTATCGTTAGTAGATCGATGATAGTTCAGATGACCAATATATGTTAACAATCTTAAACCCGCAACTGGGTGAAAGCTTGACAGCTCAAAAATGCGTTCACGCTCCTTGTTACCACGAACATAGTTAATATAGCTGTCAATAACTCCACACCACTTCAGCGGGAGAGGGATAGCCAACGGTTGTTGTGTATTATTGACACCAGTCACAGTTGCAGCAAATGCAGTAACAGTACTGAGACACTGCGTTACAGTGTTAGCATGGCAATCATCCGTGCTGAAGGGTTGTGACTCAGCCACTGTGTTACTACTATCATCAATGAAGGTAAAGATAGCCTGCATTTCTTGACTTTTGGCAGCTATTATGTCATTTTAACTATATACAGCAGCTCAACCAGGCTGCTAGTAAGTAAAAACACCTGATGTCTAATAGTTAGAGAATAGGTTTGCAATAATTTAGGTATATCAACTGTTAAGCATATCTTCCGACATCTCAACTGATTGGGATGTTAGAAGACATAACATCTAGTTCATATGTTTGACTACAACCTTTGCAGAGAAGTGTGATATAGCTACTTCTTATATCGTTCTGTTAATACTTATCTAATAAGTATTGTTTTACTGAGATACAACCAGTGTCAAATATAACTCTAACAGTGGAAGTTAGGTGCCATTTACATAGCTATAATCAATCAAGCCTTTATAGACGTGAGCATCATATCTTCCTGGTATATAAGACTGACCCCTTCGCTGGAGTCTTGTACATCTTCTCTTGTAGTCTAAGTTATTATTGTTGTGATAGCGTTTACAATAATAATGGTGGTAATCAGCAGTTGACAATCAACAACTAATTAATAGTTAAGATTATAATCACCATGAGCTATCTTATATCGAGTACAAGTTCCATTGAGTGACTCAGATAAGTGTAGTGTTCCTTTACTACACTTTAATATGTGTAGTCAGGATAGCTATTAGGAACAGTTGAATGGTTACAAAATGTTATTACAGACTCCTATGAGGATAGAGATCATGAGTTACAGGTACTCTCTTCCTCCTCTAGCATTGTTGTGTTTGTACAATTACAAGTTAGACCTGTAACTACCTTTATTCTAGCCATGTTTGCTAGTCGTTTCTATTGTTATCATCTTCGTCATCGTCATTATCACCAACATCGTCGTTCTCTTTCTATTGTTTTACTTACTGGTAACCGTTCCATTGTGGCAGGCAGTAGAGAGTAACGGCCCTCTATGTAATAATGACAATTTTAATCCCTTTTTAACAGTAAATGTCTAGCATGGCCAGTAGGACTATTCATCGCGGAGTTGCACCTCTAACAGCTAGAGGAACTTCTGACGAGCAGCAGCAGCAAGCAGTTAGCGGCAAGAAGATGTTGAAGACAGAAATCTTAGTAGAGTATGGTGTGGTGTTTCCAGTAACACTCAACGAGGACTCTGGTATAATCTACACCGCACAGTTAGATCTTCAGGCTCTGGGTCAGACAGCCACCCCTTTCGATTTGCAAGCTCTTCTGAGAGGAGATATCAATAAAGTAGCTATTACTACTTATGTCCAACTCCTTAGAGAGATGGAGGTGGATATCATCGACCGAGAGACTATGATCGGTTGCTTGCGTGTCTACTCATTGACCGAAGACAAGAACTTCTTCGAGCACATTCTGTTACAGCTCTTCAGCTACTGGACTATCCTATCTTCGGTACTGTATGACCCAAATGTGTCTAACGAGATCAAGTACGACGTATGGCAAAACTGTCCTAAACAGGTGTTGCCACGCTGGCATCTTGATGATAGTGTCTTTATGAGGACGTGGCTAGCCAATCCCGACAATAAGTATGTAACTCTCAACGGTGATGAGAGGTTATATTATATTGTACCAGACACAGAGGGTGGTGAAGGTGAAGGTGAAGATGAAGGCAATGTTAGAATCAAGAGAACATCTTATACACGCTCAGCTGGTCAAGTAAAGATTGAACGTAACGATACACATATCATTGAATATGAAGAGGGTGAACTGATTGAGGATAGTGAGGAAGACAATCAGTACTTCTCCAAGAGAGGTTTGGATCGTGGTCTTCATGGCTCGCAACTTTACATCTATAAAGTGGATGATTCAAGGACCATGAATGTCTACTTTAATGGACAAGAATACGGACCACAAGTTATGTTCAAAGATGGAAGACTGTCCAACAGTCAGTACTATGATGGGAGTCGTACTGTTGTAGCCTATAAGCAGTACTACGACAGTGGTCGAATGGCAATAGCCAACTCTGATATCACCAGAGATGGTGAAGAGATTGCGCGTGAGGAAGAGTTCTATGATAATGAGGACAACTCTCTCAAATTTGTTCAGGAATGGATACAAGATCAGGAATCACAATCAACCACATACAAACCATACGGTAGCTATTATGTAAATCTTGGCAACCATGCTTTCTCTTTCTACACAAAGGATGGTAGACTGACCCAGCAACTTATCGCATCAGACATTGATGATGAAACCCAACACATCGTCTATGATGATAATGGAATTGTTATCTCTGATACTGTCATCGACAACTTGTATGCATCTGATCTACTGGAAGAGTTAACTCAAGTTAGGTTGAGTTAAGTTAGGTTGAGTTAAGTTAGGTTGAGTTAAGTCAGGTTGAGTTAAGTTAGGTTGAGTTAAGTTAGGTTGAGTTAAGCGCACTAAATAATAGCATATAGTCTCGTGAATATTCGCGACATGAGTAGCCACATTTGTTACCTCAGGTAACAAATACCAAGACTGTTTGAGACAATTATGAAATTTACCCGCCAATTGTCGGGTTTCTTAAAGTCGTTTAAGAAACCCGCACAAGACCCAATGTAATTAGTTGACAACTAGACAAGTAAACATATAACTTTCAAGTAAAAAAAGCTATAAGAGTTAGAATATGTAGTACTACAAAAAGTTTGACCGAGTGTAGACTTCTTAAATATCTCTAAGAAATCAATGTCAGCCTCGAAAATCTTCAGTAACTAGTCAACTAATCAACTAACAGTTAAACTGCTAGTAGATATATCAGACAAAAAAAGTTTACAGTAACAAAAGCTCTGTAAAAATGTGGTTGATGCGAGTTTCTTAAACGGCTTTAAGAAACTCGCATCGTTTTCACAGTTGGCTAGTATCTGATCACCAACTAAACTTCTGATTGAAACTTTAAACTTGTCTAGATGCGACAGAGTCGTTACTTGAAAGTTAAGACCGCTACGTGTATACATATATATATATATACACACTGACAAAAAAAAACAACTGACTCCACTGACACCTATGACTGTGAGTGTAACATCTGTCTAGCAATTACAAGAGGTGGCAATGTTGTAATAACAGCGGTAAGAACTACAGCTGTTATTACAACAGTATTATAAGCCAGATTGACGTTTTTATCGTGTTATTGTTATTATTATTGGTATCACACAGATCCTGTATCTGCCAAATGCTGAGGTATCTACGATAAACTACCAAATAGTCTAGTAAACGTCACCTGAAACCAACATCAACATCAACACCAATAGGGCAGGTCTTGTCTCAAAGATATAAGGTAACAGACTCGTGAAGATGTTGTGTAGATCACTTGCTCATTAACAAAAAGTGTATATCTGTAGGTTGTAAAACCTGTTGTTCTCTTACTTTTCTTCATCCTTATACACATATATACATATATACATATATACACATATAGACATCAGGGTGGCTATCGAGCATAGGGAAAAATAATGGTATGAGATGGCGTGTCTTTACGTGTCTTTACGCGTCACCACTGGCACTTTTCAGGGACTAACAAGAAGTCTAGTGTTGGGGTGATAGTTCTCGTCTTAAGGATATAGAGTAAAGTTGTCGTCCCGCTGTTGTTTAGGACCTCTTCTAATTAACAAAAAAGTATCTCTCTGTAAGTCGTATAGTGTGCCGTTTTTGTGTTTACGATTTTTCTGATGTAAACGTGACAGGTCTCCCACAAAAATTTTTCACCGAGAGTCGAGACCCCTCAAGTATATGAGGAAAATATAATTATGTGGAAGACACCCTTCCCACACGTCACTAACAATACTTCGAATCAGACTAACAAGAAGTCCACCTCTGGAGTCTCAAATATTTCTCAGTGAAGAAGTTTATTGTCGCAGCATCACTGTTGTGTGTGTCTCTTAGTTACTAAGAGAAGCTTACCTAGTTCTCCATCATACCTGTGTGGAGATCTTTACTGTTATAATTCTCTTATCTTATATATCTCTATACTTTATAGTAAAATTAGTCATTCTAACCTATCCTAGAAAATTTTTGTAGTAGACTAGGTTAAAAAGCCAAAAATTCTAGATAGTTCTACATGAGAATCATAGAGAGTACTAAAAACACCCTATTTTACGCCTAGTAGCAGCTATCTGTAACACAACTAAAGTAGACACTAACAGTGTTACCTAGCTCCCTAACTAGAGATAGTCTCTAGACTTACAACCCTACTATTCTATGGTTTCTCTTAGTAACTGAGAGAAAAACAACTTAACTCCATTACAGATGTGGAGGAATTTTTACTACTATAACTCTCTTATATGTTATATATCTCTATGCTTTATAGTAAAATTAGTCATTCTAACCTATCCTAGAAAATTTTTGTAGTACAGTAGGTTAAAAACCTAAAAAAAGACTAAAATTACTACATGTATAGTATATAAGAAGGTTATAACAGTAGAAATTCCTTCACAGCTGTGATGGAGTTAAGTTATTCTTCTCTTAGTAACTAAGAGAAACTACTAATAGCGGGGTTGCAGGTCTAAAGACTATCTTTGGTTAGGGTGCTACATTGTAAGGTTAGTGTCTACTTTAGTTGTGTCACAAAATAGCTATCACTGAGTGTAGATAGGGTGTTTTTAGTACTCTCTATGATTCTTGTAGTGAACTATCTAGAATTTTTGGTTTTTTAACCTAGTCTACTACAAAAATTTTCTAGGATAGGTTAGAATGACTAATTTTACTATAAAGTATAGAGATATATAAGATAAGAGAATTATAACAGTAAAGATCTCCACATAGGTATGATGGAGAACTAGGTAAGCTTCTCTTAGTAACTAAGAGACATACACAACAGTGATGCTGCGACAATAAACTTCTTCACTGAGAAATATTTGAGACTCCAGAGGTGGACTTCTTGTTAGTCTAATTCGAAGTATCACTAGTAGCACACAAAATAGGCTTCCCACAGATATTGTTATTTTTCCTTATGTAATTGAGGGGTCTCGACTCTCGGTGAAAATTTTTGTGGGAGACCTGTCACGTTTACATCAGAAAAATCGTAAACACAAAAACGGCACACTATACGACTTACAAAGAGATACTTTTTTGTTGGAGATCAAAAATCAGACACAACAGTGGAACGGCAACTTTACTCTATATCCTTGAAGAGAGATTTATCATTCCAGCAGTAGAATTGTTGTTAATCACTGAAAAGTGTCAATGGTAGCGTGTCTGTATGTATTACCTCATACTACTATTTTTTATACTTGAGACAATCGTCTTTGGTCTTTGATCCTTGGTCTTTAAACATAAAGAGGAAGAAGCAGAGTACGAAAACGATAGGTTTTAAGACCTATGAGGAGACACCCTTTGTTAATGAGTAAGCAAGCTGCACAACATTGCTGTGACTTTGTTACTTTCTACTTTGACATATTGGTGTCAGAGCCAAACAGTCCTAATAAAACTGCGCATTGATCTATCGTAAATAGCTTATCAGATGACCAACATAAAATTTTGTATAAGTACTAACAGCGAAAAATCCCAATTTTTCAACTTTCTAACCCAGACAAAAATTGGACAACCAATAGTTAGTAGTAACAAGAGTTTTGTGATGAGAGAAGTGGGTAAACTTGTTTACTTCGACCAGTCTAGTAACTTTAAATAACCTAAAAATCTCACACAGACAGTCTTCGTCATTAACTTTTGTTTGGACGACTACTTGGGGTCTTTATACAAGACGTCGACAAAGTTGTTAGTTGTCAAGTTCCACAGGCTCTTATTAGTGTAGATTAACATAACAGTTATAGTAGTTGAGGTAATAAGGTATATTTTGGACTGGTGGAACTGGCAAAATTGGTAGATAACAGAAACAAACTTACCCACAACACCAAAATCAGACATCTTACTTACCATCTCCACTGTAGCTGATAGTACTGATAATGTTGACAGTGACACTAAGACTAACAACCTCTGTTTGACAGTGGTTCCAATAATGTGTTCTCAATGTAGTTGGATACTGCCAGATGTGTGATCTTTATCACTACAGCACATCGTCTCTCTTTCAGTACCCTTGTGTTTGTGTTTATTACGGTTACAAGTTGAACTTGTAATTATCTCTATTCCAGCTATGGTTGTTACTCCTCCCCACCACTGTAACCGCCACTATCATCATCATCATCATCATCATCATCATCATCACCGTTATCATCATCATCGTCACCAGTTTTGGTTCCTTTGGCAGGCGCTGCCAGCCTCTTGAGTTCGGAACCACTAGTCAGAGGTTGACAGACATTCTCAGGGAAGCGTTGACATAAGGTGTTGAGGATGGCGATGTGACGCTCGTAACGGGCAATCTGGGTCAACCAACACTGATGATAGTTGGCGATAAAGTCAGCATCACAAGCATCAGACATGTCATTACCTAAGCTGTCATCAATATCGTAATAATGACAGTGGGCCAACAGCAACTGGTACTTGTCTTCGGTGATGAACTTGGCTGCCTTCAACACTTGACACAACTTCTCGTCTACATCGGCAAACTTCAAGGCTTGTTGTGCAGCCTGGTCTATCTTGGATGTATCCAAGAAGGCTGCATCCAGAGCATCTTTTGGAACTATAGTTAGGGATGGGATAGAGTCTTCCCAGATCGACTCAGTATCAGCCACTAGACGTTTGAAGTCCACCTCATACCAGCCTCCTTCCCATAGTTCATCTGACCACACAAAAGCACGAAATTTGTCTGGTTCGGGATACTGCTTAGCCAAATTTTCAAAAGCATGATCATGCTTGAGCAGGCTATAGAGTTGCTCCATGATTGCCTCTTTTTGTCATAGCCTTATATCCTCTAAAATCAGTAATTACAAAACAAGTGCTGAGAAACAGTACAACTTAAGACTAAAAGTACAGATTGACCCATATAGGTCTTGAGAGCTAAGGTTCAACAATTGTGCAGTCTCCTCTATCATACTCGAGGTTAATATTCCTCTACGTTAACAGATTTGATGCTGATGATAACAGATGTGTTATCATCAACAACACTTAGGGTGGCTTTAAACCGCCTTTCAACGTAACTCGTACTCTCAGTGTGTTTTTTAGTGAATGTAAAGTTCTCGGTGTTAGTACTGTGGTCGTGGTAACAAAAGTCGTGAGAGACACCCAGTGTAAATATTGAAAAAAAAGTACTATTGTAGTAAACACTACTACCTTGTCAAGTCATGGAATCCTCTAGTAACCGTCTTCACTATGGTCAGTGGACCTACCCGGTGGGTTTTGAGTTTCAGCCACGAGGAAGTCCAGAGGACCAACAGTATCTTGATGATACCTTCTATCGTCTTGAAGACATCCAGGACCTAGTCCAGTCTAACACCTCTTTGACTAGGGGGCAGGAGAGAGAAGAGCTCAACAGACTAAGGGGAGAGATAGAGAGGGAGTTCAGACAGAAGATCCCCTACATCTATACTATTGGTGTCAAGAACATACATAAGGGGTATCTCGACTACAACCTCTTCAGCACGGTTTCCATGCAGGCAGCAGAGAAGTTCATGAGGGCATACCCTCTCAGGGACAACCGTAACTGGTACTACATTTATGAAGTCATACCGACTCGTTCTCTGGCCATCATGACTGTGAAAGACATGCTGTCCCAAGCCCCTTATCTCCCTTTCGAGTTATTTTAACACAAGTACGTTGTTAAAATGACACATGATAGATTATGAGGGCTACGTTATAATAACGTAGCTAGTAGAGAATAGTAGTCTCGTCCTTAAACTAAGGACTCTAAGTAGAAGTGTGATGTTTGGACTACCGTTAGGTACAACAGTACTGTGTAAATTAGAGGTTATTGTAACCCCTAAGCTCAGACTTATAATAACTTCTGATGGTAGAAGTTGTTATAAACAACACTAGATGTCTACATAGGTTAGTTATTCAGCCAGTGACACAGAGGCGAGCAGGTATAAACGTGGACGATGGTCCTTTGGCTCAATTTCCAAATGGTTACAAGTTGCTGTTTACACAGCTTCCTCAACCTGGCAAATGTCGGATTTCTTAAAGTCTTTTAAGAAATCCGGACTAAGACAAAATTTTGATAGTTTTAGGTATGTAGCCCTTGCAATTTTGCTTGAGATGTGGTAAAGGTTGTCTGACAGCAAAGTTACATGCGGTTGTCGGATTTCTTAAACTCTTTTAAGAAATCCGACAATTGGTTAAATCCAATCTAGGTGACACAGCTCACACTCTTCTAGCAAAGTTGTGACTAACTCGCCATTGGTAACATTCCAAGTCATTGTGGATTTCTTAAACTCTTTTAAGAAATCCGACAATTCTAAGCTGAGTAGATTTCTTGAGAGACGATCTCCCTCTGTCTCTCACTCATACATCTCAAGCAAAAGTTGCAAGAACTACAGATCTAAAATCTGTCAAGATCTGGACTAAATCCAGATTTCTTAAAGTCGTCTAAGAAGTTCGACTACTACAAATTTCTCAACAGAGTTGGTATAAAACCTAGACTAGATTGTCTACATCTGTATACATAGACAATATACACACATTATCTGAAATAATGAGCACAAGCCAAACTTATAGTGAGTATATATATACATAGCAAGTTTAGTTTACCTATAGGTGTCGCAAATAGGGAAATAGTCTTTTCTTCTTATAAGCTCTTGTAGTAGTCTTCTGTGTCACCACTATTATAAAGTACTAAAGAATTCCAGCAGGATCACTCTGCTGGCTGTAACTTAAACTGAAGTAAAAAGACAAGACGAAAACCAGATGACAATGTCATGGCACGTGGATCATCCTGAGCTGTTGGAGGTGTGCGATACTAGGGGTGAAGGTGACAGTGTCAACTACTCAATCAACCCCGACAAGCTGGGTACTGATCTGCTAGTCTATGACCCGACAGAGCTCGAAACCAACCAACGCAACGGCGTTTTCAGGTCTGTTGAGTGGTTTCGTATTGCGGCTGCCGACTATAACAAGATTATGCATGCTCACCTGAGGTTGTGTACTGTGCCTTTGGCACCACCGATCCTAGCGTAGAGTACCCTGATGTGCTAGAGGTCTCTTCTATGCACCGTTTCTGCTCGACTAAGACTTCTATGCCACCACTCAAGGGTGTCAAGACTCTTCATATTGGGAGAGTTAAATGTTCATTGGATTTTACTGCAACTGGAGTTGAGCATCTAATCACTGTCAGATGACTGGCGTAGTCTCAGTGACTACGACATCATCTTCCCACAAGCACACTTTCTCTTGGGTTATTATAACCCGGCTTGTACCATCAGCTACAACACCACCATCGAAGGTCACTACTCTAGCTCAGGTTTGACTGCTGATGATGACGGTAAGAAGTTGGGGTCGGCTGGATTGACCTACAACTGCAAGTTGTTAATTCTCGACCAGGGTGTAGGTGGCTTCACCTCCAACTGTGAAGGTTTGATGTTGCGACCTACCTTCAAGTTCCAAGGTGATACCGGTTTCAACTTCGTTACACCCAGGCTACGCTACACTTGGGTTAAATCTAAGAGCGATAGTAATAGCTAGTCATGTTAATAGACTTGAGGTGGGGCTAAGTTTATCACAAGTCCAATTTTCTGTCCAAGCTTTTGTCTCCTCAGGAGACAAATATAGACTATGACAACAAGCAGTAGTTATCTAATAACGCATATGTATATACATGTACATTATATGTACATTATATGTACATATATAAGAGACAGTTGTTATGTAGCTTTCACAACAACTCCAACTTACTAAGTAGTCTAGTATTATTATTATTGTTATTATTAACAGTGGTAATAGACGAAAACCATAACAGTTATAAACTGTTCTCTACTACAGGATTGTTATTTATTACAAACTTTGTGATGATGACTTTTGTTGTTGGGAGAGATTATTATAATTGAGTTTACCGTTAAGAAGGTAAACTCACGGCAGCCAAGAGGTATGGAGCTCAAAAAGAGTACTCCATCCAGGCTACTATTTAGGTTGCAGCAGTTACCGGATGAACTGCTCTACAAAATCTTTACTCACCTGCCTAAACGGCTAGTACCACTGGGGCTGTTTGACAGTGCCTACTTTACAGGCGTTGGTTAGTACAGCACGAGGTTGAAACAGTAAGGGTTCACGGCAACGACAAAACTATGGTGCTAGTAGATGGAGTCTTAACTCAGACCATCTGAAGAATGAAAGACACGATCTTCATTAACTATCATGACGACAACGGCGAAGCAGTAAGGTGTGAAGCACACTTTCAGACTGAAGCAGGCCCCTTGACCCGCAAGGCCGGTCTGCGCAAGGGTGAACTTCACGGTGATGTTATGTGCTGGTCTCCTGATGCAGAGCTTACCGGTCATTTCATCTTCGAGGATGGTGAGCTTGTACAAGTAATTCAGGACACTGAGTTTGAGACAATTCCACTAACGCCATGGCAACGGTTGGTTAGATTTAAGCGCGGCATGGGTCTACTCCTAACTACACTTGCCGAGGTTATATCCGAAAGTGTCTAGTAGACAGTATTCCATCTGTGATTGTTCAACAATCACAACTTAGAGTTTAGTATGGCGATATCTTAGTTACTATTGTAGTAGTAACAACAGTGTCTGTTGTTAACAACAAAGTGTCTTATACCCACATACAACTATAAGATGTAGTTGACATATTATATGTATATATATATATAATTACAGCTCAAAGTTGTAATCTATCTCCTAGTTGTAGGAATCTACAACTTGTGGAATTACTAATGTATGATATAGACCTAGTCTATATAGAGAAGGATGTAGGCTGCCGCTCTAAGTTAATACTGTTAGTTGTACTACCGATTACACATACTTCAGTAGGGCTGGATAGCAAGAAAGAAGTTGTTGACCGTCCAAGTAATGATCGGTTCTAGTGGAATAGTCATGCTGAAAGCTACCACTAACTATAGACTCAAGACATTCGCCAAAGTCATCATAGATGCGAAAACAGTTACCCGGGCTGGAACCATCACTGGTCTCAATCGCCTTGAAATAGACATTGAGGCAGACCTCATAAGCCGCAACAAGCTTCACCAGATCGTCTATGAGGTTGGTATCAGACCTAAGTTTGACCTCATCAACTGTTAGTTCCATCGGCTGACCTAGGGTGCCTATATCATAGAAGTTTAGTTGCAAGCTACACCTGAGCCAGTTCTGGCTGGAATTGTCTCCGGCATTATTACTACTACTACTATTACTACTACTACTACTACTACTACTACTACTACCGCCACCACCACCACCACCGTCATTACTGTGATCAGTCTTATCGTAGTCGTTGTCATCTTCCTCTATCAGCCAGTACCTCCAAAAGTTAGATTTGTCACCATCGTCTGTAGCTGGAGTACTATCATACATCCATGCGGAAGAGATTGCATCTTCTTCCTCAGCGTCACTGATAATACAGGTGACAACAATCAACAGCCCTTCAAGACTGGCTACTTTGTTGACTTTGTGTTGGTGTATGGTGGTTACTCTGGTAATTTTCTGGTGAGATATACTGTAACTACCATTAATCCACGGTAGTAAAGTACAGTTGCTGTCGTCAGCTAGCCTATGCAGCTTAACAATCTTTGATCTGTCAAGACCAGTTCCACGCTGATGAACTTCAAGTCCGATCTTACCTTGATCTGACATGACTGGTACAAATTCGTAACCCATGAAGCTGCAAGCTTTAGTTATTGCAATGTTATGTCAGTTGTATCAGTATCCTGTCTGTTAGCAGCTTAGTTTAGGGTTACTACTAATACGACTCAAGTAGTCATCAGACTTGATTGGAAACCTCATTATCTCATCTGTCAACCACTGAAATTCTCTCTTCGTATTTTGTAGTGTTTGACTGTTTGTCAGTAGCCATATACCTATGTTTACACTCATGCTCATGCCTATATAAATATGACTTAGTTACCTGTAACCCTCTTGTTTGGTAAACATTAACTACCAACATGAGTGATGATAGTGAGATTGAAGTTAGTGACAGTTCCGATGAAGATGAGGACGACATTAGTGTTAGTGAAATAAGAGAGGTGTTCGTTGCGGTGGCTTTCAAGGGCAACTGCGAACGTCTCAAGCAAGTCCGGGTTAAACATAGTAATGTTTGTATCCACTGCGGTCACGGAGGTACATTCTATGAACTTGTTAAAGCTCTCAACAAGTACGCCGTGTTCAAGTACTTCCGCTGCTTAACGTACGATATGGAAGATATAAGTGCTGTTAAGTGGGTGGGGGTTTCACTCGCTAAGCTACCGACCAAGTATAGGTTCCTTCAACCTTATGCTGAAGATTAAAGTGGGTAGCTGTCTCTGTGTTATACAGTAACAAGATGTTCTGAGAACATCTTATGCTCTTTCTATACTACAGTTACGAGAATTTTATATAATAGATATGTTGGATAGCCTAACCGCAACGGCCGTTTGACTTTAGCTAATAACACCAGTCTGAGCACTTGTGGCAGCTACCAGTATCTCAGTGAACAAGAGCTATTTAATATTAGTTATATTAATACTAGTAGTGGTAGACTGACAGATGTTGTTGACAGTAACTTCGATATAGGTTATAACTATGATAGTCATTTCTGCTACACTGCTCAACGGTGTGACCAGTGTTATCCCTGTACTGTTTGTGGTCTAGCAGACACACCTGCTCTTTTACTGCTTGTAGCCTAGAAGAATTACAAGTTAGACTTGTAACTTAGGAGAATTACAAAAGTTACAAGTTAGAGTTGTAACCTAGAAGTGTTATAGCTTAGGAGAATTATAAGAGTTGCAAGTTAGAGTTGTAACCTAGAAGTGTTATAGCTTAGGAGAATTATAAGAGTTGCAAGTTAGAATTATAACTACTGCAAGTGTTACTGTTTAGAGTTGTAACTACTACAAAAACCTTGTAAACTACTACAAAGTGTTACTACTCAGAGTTGTAACCACTACAAAAACCTTGTAAACTACTACAAAATTGTTACTACTTAGAGTTGTAACCACTACAAAAACCTTACAAACCACTACAAAAACCTTACAAACTACTACAAAAACCTTACAAACTACTACGAAAACCTTACGAACTACTACAAAATGTTACTACTCAGAGTTGTAACTACTACAAAAAAAGTTGTAAGAGATGAGGGTCGTAAGAGTTACAAGTTAGAGTCCTAACTTGGGAAATTGTAAAAGCTCTAACTTAGAAGAGTTATAACTTGAGAGAGATATAACCTAGAACTCTAACTCATAAGAGATAAGACTTATGAGAGTTACAGGTTAGAAGAGTTACAACTTAGAGTTCTAACTTAGAAGAGGTATAAGAGTTCTAACCTATGGCAGAATTACAACTTAGCGATACAACCCAGAAATATAGGTCTGGGTTACAACGGTTATAACTCAGAGATCTAAGCTAGAGATATAAGACTTAGGAAGCTTGCAACTTAAAGAGAGAGATAGGGTATAAGAGTTACGCTATAAAGTCCTAACCTAAAGACTATTCTGTGTCTATTGTAACATAATGTTACAATTATAACAACCACAGCTAACAGTGCCCTACCATCATAATGGTACTGTTTCTCTGACTCTGTTAAAGGCTTAAACAGCGATGCTAACCTCGAAATTGGCAGGTTGGAACCAGCCAAATCGCCGTTCGGCCATCCAGGACTGGAAGCGAGTACAGATCAGTTGTTGAGAGGCTGTTAAATGCTGATACCAAGCTGACTGGGATAACAACGGACCCCGACCCGATAGAGCCACTACTAGGGTGCTCATATTCATAACATTGATGTAGGACAGTGAGTCACAGTCATCTGTCCTAACTAGCGGTGGTAGAGTAAGGTTGACGGCGATGTTAGCGACAGTAGAGTCACCGAACTGGTTGTGGCCGGCAGTTGACATAACCATAAAGTCTATCAGCAGCTGCTGATCGATACCAAGAGTACCGGCTGCGCTAAGCGGCACGAGGTCAGCACACAGCTCAGTTATCAGTTTAGACACCTGTTGACGATACTCCATCATCTTACTGTACCAACTGGTACCTGCTGAACCATACAACTCTGCATTATCTAGCGGTCCCTTAGCTATGTTGTCAGTGACGTACTGCACCATAGCATCATTGGTTAAGGCATACATGTTGGAGATCAGAGGTAGCAAGACAATAGTGTTACGATTAGCATTCAGGATGCCAAAAGTCAGCACCTGCAGTAGAGGCACCAGTGGGTCACTAGCTGCAATACTATTACGCCACTCAAAGATTCGTCTTTGACCTGTATTGAGGTGAATACGGCACAAATGGATCTCCACACCCATGATCAGGTCTAATCGTCATCTCCAACCAACGTGGAATACCGGCAATAATGGTGCTACTAGCAGGGCTAGTAGGGCTAGCATCATCATCAACAATAGTCTCAGTGCTAACACTACTATTGCTAGCGGCATCAGCAACATCAGCAGTGCTGAGCATAGCATCAATATCATTGTTGCTAGTAACACTAGTGTTAAGATAGGTCTGACCGAGGTAGGTGATAGACAACAGATTACCAGCAGCATCAAAGATCAGCTTGCCACCGTAGCGTTGGAAGCCAGCCTTAATAGCATACTTCTCCATATAGCTGAAATCAGCACACCAACAACCACTATTGTTGGTGGTGGTAGTATTATTACTGCTACCAGTAGCAGCGTAAGGCTTAAGGAAGAAAGAACCGGTCTTGTTCCAGAAGTAATCTTGAAGGTTATCGTCCTGCTCAGCCTCCACAGCTAAATAATCAGCCCATGCCATCTGCTGACTAACAGCCCACTCACGGATAGGCTTGACTTGATTAACGTCCGTGTTGGGATATAGTTTTCCAAGTAAATAGGAAACAACACGACGTACCACAGGTATGTAGTCAAACTGTCAGTACCACGTTTTGACTGTGGCTGTCAGTGGTGTCCACGGGGTCACGGAGAAGGGGATAATACCAGTTAAGTGGCCGTTGGTAAAGGGTAGGCGGCTCTAACTGTCCCCAACGGGATATTAGTGTACAAGCTACCTTTAATCTTATCAGCAAGTGTCATCGTAAATACGGTCGTGTTTATTAAGCGTAAAATTTTACTGTTATTAACAGTTGGAAAAGAAAATCTAGTAGTAGTAGTAGTAGTAGTAGTAGTAGTAGTAGTAGTAGTTAAGTCTAATAGTTAGACTTATAATACTAAGAGTTTGTCACTGGATAATGACAGTAGTTATTAACCTAAGTTGTTATAGTCGATAGTTGTTATAATCTGTAACTATGTAACTACGTAACTACGTAACTACGTTACCAGTTTTAGAATATTAACGTTTATCTACAACTTAAAAAGGAACGAGACAGTTACTTTAACATGAACAGCAGCGATTTGACTGAGGAGATGAATCTACAACCGTGGTTGGAAGCCGCTTTAGAACAGTTCATAAACAACAGCTCTTTGACTGAGGAAACGCTGTCTATTGAGGCGATTGAGGAGACACCACTTTCTATCACTATCAGTACACATCCACAACTGTACGATTTTAACCGCACTGGCAGTAACATCTTGCGTCGCGACATAAGATCCACTAACCCAGCGGTGGGTTTAACGTCTGATTCAACCTTTCGCTATGTTACTTGGAGTTTTTTAAGTCGACTAACCTTCCAAGTACCCGAAGCTGGTACTTGGCACTGTAAATTCACGGCTGCAGTCAAGTGTACTGGGCTGTCAGGTTCATCCTATAATATCAACATAGGACTTAACGTAGATGATGTCAACTATATCAGTCAGGCTTATTCTTTCACCAGAGTTGGTGAGATAGTTAATCTATCTGTGACAAGGACAGCTGTACTCAAATCTGGCTCTCTGGTCTTACCAACCTACACCAACAAGGGTGCCCCTGATGGCCACTGTGTTCTTGAGGTCACCGAAGGTCAACTGTCTTTTACTAGACAGTTGTAACTTGTTATAATGTAGGATTAACGATAATTCTAATAAGCATCTTTTACTATTACTTGGTAATAGTAGACTTGAGGTAAAACGACGTTTGACCCCAGTAATCTTATTAATTGTGATAGCAACTGCTAATAGTCGTAGATCGTGATTCTGTTTACACAGACATCTCTAACAGGTGAATATCTTATAAAGTTGAAACTTACAGTATTATTGGAGGATAGAAACCCAAGATGGTGAAGGATCCAGTTGAGATGTTCATGAAGCAGCTGGTGGCGGTACGGTGTGGTGGATAATCCCAACAAGTCACTGTTCTTTACTGCCGGTCAGAGTGCAGACATCTCAATCGCTACAATTAATGCTGACTATGGCACTATTGAAAACCAAAATCAAAACCAAAGTTTCAACGACTACATCAGGGGTAAGATTAACATTCCACCACACACAGGGAGTGTTTACAAGCCGGAATCTCGTATCTGTCGACTCCGGTTTCCGATTAACATCAAGGATTATCAAGTTAAAGTGGAGCTGGTAGATCGCGCTACTGGTATGATCAGTCAGTTGCCAGTTGAGCCTGAGTTCCGAGATAGTCTGATTGCGGTGGATGCTGACCTCAGGAAGGAGGATGAACTGACCGTCATTCCCTTCCGTTACAGATTTAGTGTTGATGGTGCTGACGGTGTGAGGTTCCACGTCACTGGCGCCATTCATGTTGATGAGGATGCGGATCATCCGTCACTGTCAGGCGATCATGCCTATGGCACTTTCACCATCGAACGTACGCAGTAATAACAAAACTTTCTGTATGCTGACTAGGTCAGCATGTTGTTGAATTGCAACTTTTTATTACTACTATACTAAGTGGTGTAGTCTACATTTTCAACGTTGGTGTAGTCTCCAAACTCTACAGTCATTAGGCATGCCGCAGCAGTAGTAGTAGTAGCAGTAGTAGTAGTAGTAGTAGTAGTCTGGGACTATATTCACTGCAAAGATATAGACTACTTGTCAATAGTAGAACTTTCTATTACTGCTGTTGTATACATGAGGTTGACCTAGTCAGTGCATAATAAGCAACATAAATTTTCTTTGTGGGTGAATAGCATCGTTACTTATTAGATAAGTAGTGTTTAGTTGGCTCTATCTCCAACAACTTCTAACTCTTATAGGTTATGATTTTCGAAGTTACAGTTTCTATACTCTCTCTCTAAATTATAACTCTTACAGACTGTAAGAGTTTAAGTTAGAAATCCTGTATTTTCCCCTCCAGATTATAACCATTCTAAGTTAGAACTCTTATAACTGTCTTAAGTTCTAACTCTTCCAACTTATAACTCTAAGTTGTAGTCCTTACAACTATCACAGTCCTCATAATTCTAGTTTGGGAGTCTAACAATTTCTAACTACAGTTACTACTACTACTACTAATGTTAGATTGGGTGCTAACTTCTTGGTTGGTTCTAACAACAACTTCCAAGAAGTTGTTATGTGTATAATTGTGACGACATCATTCATCACCTATTAGCAGTGAGCTTGTGGAACCACATATCTCCACCATTCTGATACTGTTGGAGGATAGTTGTCTGGTCTGATCTAGTCGTTAACAGACACTCTCTAATGGTTGGTGGCTGCCTACTAACAGTACTATTGTTAGTAGCAGAAAATTGGTCAAACAGTATCTTCTTGAACCATACACCTGCGATCTGTGCAGCCAACTCCTTCTTGTTACTATAGCTCTGAAGCCTACCTAACAGCTCTGCTAGCCACAACTCCTGCTGTTGCAGCCAAGTCTTGAATTCAGCCACATGAGTCTGTTGTACTGGTGCCAACTCAAAGTCGTCGATCACACCGCTCAATACCTTAAACTGCAGATCCTTAAAGTCCTGCACTGACCCAATAGCAGGTTCGTCCTTCCTGCCTGACTTCAACACTGCCAAGTACTCTTGTCTCTTGATCTTGACAATGGGAATCGTAACAACATAACTCTTGTTACTGTTGTCATCACCTTCAGGTACGCTGATAATTTTGCTGGCATAAACCACCAGACCCTCTGGGGTGAGACCAAACCGTTGAGCATCCATCTCCATGGCTAACATAGCAGCTGCCATGTCGGCATCAACGCCACCACCACCACCAGCGTTATCACTGTAAGTTGTGTAAGGCCAACGCTGGGGATGGAAGTCGATGATACCCAGCAGTTCAGCTGGCGTGGTGGAGGTAGGTAGACCACTAGCAGAATCAACTAGAGCCAAGTAGTGTAGACTGCTGACACCAGAGTAGTTAGTTATGATCTTATTGTGAGGGTTACAAACTTCGGCTAGTAGTGTCAGGTAGGGATGAGTCTTCAGGTAGTCAATAACAGCTGTGGGCAACAATCCCAATACAACATTCTGGAAGCTGTAGTTGGCCTCCATGACCAAGTCGTCCTCGAGACTACCGAGAGTATGGATATGAAGTGTACCTTTCTTATCAGCCACCAGCTGAATACAGCTACCATCCCACTTTGGGGTCAGGAAGAAGTTAAAACCCTGACTCTTCAATGACGACAACAGTTCACTGTAACCGATACCAAGCTTCTCACGTAGCTCGTGGCGGTTGAAAAACTTGTTGAAACACCATGACCAGTGACTACAATTGCCCTTATCCCCTACGAAGATTGTTGAGCCACGACTAGCCACTTGATACGGTTGACTGAAATCACAGAAGTCGTCGTACTTGAACTTATACACATGTGGTTTCTTACCAGAGGTAATACAGTTAACATGTTTTAGTACCCCGGGTGATGCACTAGCAGTGATCAGCTCTATCTGACAGGCTCGATACTTAACCACGAAATCTTGTTCACACATTCATGTTTAGTGGGTAAGCTCGGCTATGAGAAGAATCAGTTATATATTACAGCTTACAGCTGAGTGTAAGCTGTAACATAAAATAGTTGTGGACTACTGTTATAAATAGCATTTGCAATCTAATAGTTAGTACTAAAGTTGTTGTATCAGTAGCGAAATCGCTGCGGCAGACTATCCGTATATCTCTTCTCAGAAGAGATAACATTTTAAGTGTTAGTAGTATACTACTAATACTAATACTAATACTAATACTCTTATAGAGTGTGAGTTGTTATAAGAGTTTTTAATATAAGGATTTCTATAGTGCGAATAGTCTAAAAGAATAAACTCTTGCTACACTAACAATGTTACTACTTACTAAGTAAGTGGTAGTAATTAAATATGTGTTGCACATCAACATCATAACAAGTGTCTTGCGGGAATATATTTTACACTATTACCTATCTAATAAGTAGTTATCTGGTAGCCCTGAGTGTTAAACATTATTGATGATACTACTTCACAGGTATTATTGGTAATATTATAACCATAATTAGTGTAGCAAAGAAATATAATAAGTTAGAACTCCTGTAACTCTACTCTAAGTTATAACTCTACTCTAAGTTATAACTCTACTCTAAGTTATAACTCTACTCTAAGTTATAACTCTACTCTAAGTTGTAACTCTACTCTAAGTTGTAACTCTACTCTAAGTTGTAACTCTACTCTAAGTTATAACTCTACTCTACTCTAAGTTATAACTCTACTCTACTCTAAGTTATAACTCTACTCTACTCTAAGTTATAACTCTACTCTACTCTAAGTTATAACTCTACTCTACTCTAAGTTATAACTCTACTCTACTCTAAGTTGTAACTCTACTCTACTCTAAGTTGTAACTCTACTCTAAGTTGTAATTCTACTGCTATAGATCTTGCTAGCGAGATGATAATTACAGTTACTATGATAGTAATATAACACTAGTCTTGTAAATGTCGTTTGAGACAACATTAGAATACTATAACTCTCCCCTTCCTTAGGGCCGGCTGTTACTGCAGCGTGACTGTGATGGTAAGGTTGCTGATAAGGTCGGAGAACAGTCGCTTGAAATCAATGACAAGATTGTGGTAGTCCTGTGTGTCATAGTCATAATCAGGCTCAACAATACTACATTTGTCATCGTAGGTCCAACCCGACCTACAACCTTGTTGACTGAAGTACTTAGAATCAATCCCGAGCTCACGTAGCTTCCGGAGCTCACTCGCATGAATGTTGACCACAGCACCAGCCCACTTGGCTGTTGCCGCTTCATAGTCATCGTCCCAATCGGTGGCTGGTGCACAAGCAGTTGTGAAATGTAGGCTGAGTAGCTCCTTGGCAGCACGCAGTGTCTCGTGTACATCAGCCTTAAGTTCATAGTAAGCCTTAACTGTAGTCACAACATGTTGACTGTTATCATCAACATCTTGTTGATGATAATCAGCATCTTGTTGATGATAATCAACATCATCACTACTGTTCACGTAATACTTGAACAGTCTCTCGGTGGCGACGCAATCAGACTCATCGTGTTGCGACAGCAATACGGTCACAGTTTCTGAGTGGCTGAAGCTGAGCTGTGTATCACGAGGCCGTTGGAAGTAGGTGTGAATGGCTGATGTCAACAGATAATCATGCAAGCTGCTGTGCGAGTACCAGTTAGCTGACAACAGGCCAGTGAACTTAGGCTTGCGACCATCTCGACGTGCTGAGTAATGACAACTGTCGCTCAGTAGCTGTAGAGTCTCTGTGTTCTCATCATGCATGGCTGTTGTCAGCAGTTGTTGTTTGGCCTGGTCCATATCATTGTTGACGTGAACCAACAGTACAGCAGTAGTCTCGTCTGTACCATGATATCTGTCGGTTCTCATCTTCTCTTGAAGTTGCCGTAACTGTGACTGTCGCTGTTCAGTCTGATATGACTGTAGCAACAGCTCTAAGAGATTAGGCACATGTGTGCCTTGCATGCCTTGCATGCCTTGCAGGCGAGATAAACAAGGAATAGTACTTTGAGTTGCCGTGAAACGACAGATATCAGTCCAGTCGTACTTATCCAGAATTAACCAAGAGAAACACTGACTGCTACCATTCATCTCCAATCGCAGACCAGAATAGTTTGGCAACAGACTGATGTAGTCCAGCGGCAGACCAATGTCGTTGAAGCCAACATCATCACTACCACCCAATTCATGTCGACGCTTGAAGCCGAACAGGTTATCGCCTGCCCTCAGGTCAAAGTTCAGACAGCGCTCAGCTGTCAGCAACTTGTCCAGTGGGATATGATAACAGATACTGATAGGATGCCAGACCCAGCCAGTCACAACCAGATAGGTTTGAGACATGACCTTATTGCCGTCACTACTGGTGTTGGTGTTGCTGTTAGTGTCACCACCATCGTGCTCTTGCAAAGTTGCTAGATGCAGACCCTTCAAATAGCAGTTAGGTCGCCACAAGTTAACCAGATAACGGTTGACATCATAGAGTCTGCTGATGTCATCAACGGTCCTGTGATCATTGTCGAGAGCAGCAATAGCCTCAGAAAAAGTAATAGTGGTAGTGATATCACTACCACTACCATCATTAACACCAGATGCATGATCAGGGCGACGAGGCTGACTGAGGTTGAAGAGGCCGAGGGTACCGTAAATAACTCTTGCCAGCAAGTATGTGTCAGTGTTGTGGTGCAAGAAGCGCATCAGGTGTGGTGTATCATGAGTAGCGATACTGCCGACGAAGCTGAACAGTAGACCAGTGCGATCGAAAACGTAGACACGATCGTACCGCGAGGAGTTACTACCCTTGACAGTGTTTTTGTTGTTACAGTAGACCACACAGAAGCTGGCCTGACTCTTAACCATCTTGTCCTTGCTACGTTTACTCGAAGCGGAGACAGTGACAAACTCGTTGTCAGCCACAGTGTTGTCTCCCATCAACCAGTGCTTGTCAACATCAGTTAGCAGCTTGAGAGTGGGAAACTGTGGCAACAGTACACATCTATTGGCAGTAGCAACATCATCACCGGTCAGTGCCTTCTTACCCCAGAACAATTGGGTAGTACTATCACCGTTAGTAAGTGTAAGTGTTTTCAACTTAAAAGTCATTGTGTAGTAGTTGCTACTTTTCAACAGTATTGTAAGTATCAATATTAAAAGTAGCACTAGTTGAGTGTAGCCTAGTTGCTATTCACACTAGGTTGTTACCAGGCAGAAGTAGTTTCTACTTGTAAACTCTACCTCATCATGAGGTAGACAGTAAGTAGTCATGAACAAAGCTGTAACTATCTCAGTAGTCTACCAGTATCACAACTGTAGTGATCGTTGTTAGTAGTTAGAGATAGAAAGATGTTCTGAACATTGTATTTGAGGAAATCCTTCTGTGAAGGATTTAGACGCCAGATTCACAAGACAATCTTAATCTCTACTAGTTGGTAATAACACCAGATACCTAACTTAGTTAATATTAAACATTTTAGCTTTCGGCATGTTATACTTTGTTGTTAAAAGTACTAGTAGTAGTAGTAGTAATTACCATAAATAGGTTTCTTATTATTAGCAACAATGTAGTACTGGTAGTTGTTGATTAGAGACTTGCATTACCACCTAAGGTGGTAATAGACTAGACTAGACTAGACTAACAGTGAAACTGGTTCAGATGATCTTTGACACCGTCAATATAAGCTGCTGGTTGCTAATATTACAGGTGACGTAGAGAGTGTTATCTGCCGTAATGACCTTGTCATAGTTTTCGAAGTAGTCAGTTAGTGAAGGGGTACCACCCTAATTGTGTGTTTGAAGTAACCAGACTCCCCGAATCTCTCAACATAAGACGGTACCGACTTAATGTGCAGATTCAAGAAGTTGAGACGGTAAAGACTGTAACTGGTAGGTCTATCACGCCTGTTACCACTGTCACACTGATTAGTGTGATTGGGTTGAGCAGGAGAGTCGTAGTAGGTATAACCGTCAGGGTTGATATCATCGTCTGTCTGCTGATTGTAAGGACGATCTACCATCAACAGTGTTGGCTTGCGATACTGACAGAGACGAGAAAACATGACCCTGAAGTCATCGTCACTGTCAGCCGCAACCTCAACACTAACATCCTCCATAATCTCACCCGGTGTAAGTGACGCTGGTGAGAACAACCTATTCATCAAGTAGTCAACCTCAGCGACAGAATTGGCGTCACTAGTTTTCTGCTGATGATGACACAGGACTCATACCACAACAACTTTCTGTTACCGAACTTAACCACCTCATCCCAACTGTAATGGCAGTAGTGATGCTTGTTATATCTACCATAGTTACCATGACTATTATACTCATTATGCCTATCATCCTTATTATACCTATCGGATGTGATAACAGGGACTAGACCAGTACCATCTTCACTGACAGTCAGGGACGCTGCATCATACCCCGACTTCAGGGCAAGGCAGTGACGGTCACGTATGGGGTTGCTGTTGACTAACTTCTCACACTAGGCCAGATGCATGTGTCGGGACCACCATTATCTGCTTCGCGATGACAGTAGAAATTCTTTTGCTTGTGATTATGCTTGTAGCTGTAGCTGTGATTGGACTGACACCGAGACGGGCAGTGGTCCCAAACTTCCAACAGACAGTATCTTTTTCATTGTAATCAGTGAGCTTGAACACTTTTAGTCCATTAACAGTAGATGCAAGCAGGTAAACTACACCACTCACTGCTGCTGCTGTTGTGGTTAGGGATGACGGCAGCAGTGT
>Ga0302309_10001031_pt1 | contig 27137 bp, 22 predicted proteins | sample III_Palsa_N1_1_FD_200453 | JGI IMG/M metagenome (GOLD analysis project Ga0302309, IMG submission 200453) | Peat permafrost microbial communities from Stordalen Mire near Abisko, Sweden - III_Palsa_N1_1 | ecosystem: Environmental > Terrestrial > Soil > Palsa > Peat permafrost | place: Sweden... | reverse complement strand
TAAGTTGCTGAGGTTGCGCGCCAGCAAATGCAACGATTCCGACGGGTACGCTACCGTCCATTCGGAGCTCAACCCATTTTATCCGATCGGTCGGAACGACCTGACGTGCGGCCGCTCTAGTAGTCTCGAGCATTTTTTGCGCGTCGGCGTCAGCGGGAAGGGGCAACGCGGTATAATCGGCCGTAGTAATGAGCGCGAACCCGGGCGGCCCCATGATTCCTTCCCGAATCGATTGCATGTTTGGGTCCGAGGCAGGAGCTCCGGAATAAATTGCTTTCATATCAATTAGCTGAATGATGATCCCGGTAGTGGCCACATATAAAAAGAAGAGCGCTGCTACCGTCATTATCCATCGATGAAAAGTTCGCATAACGCCTCGTTGAATGCGACTGTGTAAGCGTCGCTGTTTATAAAAGTTTGCTCATATAACATTCTTAGAGATCGAGCTGACCCGATCGATTCAAAATCCCAAGCTGACGTCAACAAATAAGGCTGAAGTCAAGCTTCAGTGACAAACCGGTTGTCTCGGACGGAACCACTATCGACAAACAGACTCGACACAGCAAGCTGACTTCGGAGCTACGGCGCAACGCTTTCGCGAGAGCAATGCACAATTTTCGACTTACGGTTTCTTCTGCGCGTCGGGCGCCGAATCGGGTTGCGAATCCTTAGGTTTGGTGAATCGCGTTGCGAGCACGCGTCCGTCTGCAAGCGTGACTTTCTCGAGTTCCCCTCCGGTGTTCCCGCTTTTCAGCGGCGCATACTCGACGGTCACTTTGTCGCCTGCGTTCACGACATGGCGGTTCCAGCCATAGTCACGTTCCAGCTGGCCTGGCGAAACGGTTTCGAATCCAAAGGTTTGTGAGCCTCCATTTGCGTCCGCGACCACCACCCAAAGCCATACGTGCGGGCTCGCCCACTCCAGCGTTTTGACCGTACCTTTCACGGTCTCAACTCGACTGACGTCAAACATCGCGTATGAATGATGTGCCTGTACGGCCGTGGCAACGCACAACATGATCGAACCGGTCAACCAACCTCGCATGGCATTACTCCCTCACTCGCTTTGCATGGCAACTTGGACAATCATTTCGATAACTCATACATTTGCACAAATACTATCCGCATTCCTACCGCTACGCAATGCACCTTCGGCAGCGGCTTCTATTCGCTCCAATGGGGTGCAAACATGGGACGAATATGTCCCATACACATTAGTACCGGTTATTTAGCACGGGTATGCAATTCGGGCGGTGGCGCCTAATTATCGGCATCGTAAGAATTGGTCTGCAAAACTACCAATTTGAGGTCTGCCGGTACGCGAAACCGACTCAGTTGGTGGTTGCCATCTTGGATGATGGTTAGGGTAAAAGTACGTCCTTCATGGGTCATCACGATTAAACGGTAGGAATGAACATGACCCAGAACATTCGCCCAAGTGTCTTCATAACGACTCCAATCCCTATAATTTTGTCGCATCATCTCGAAAACAATGCGCTGAGCGAGGCCTTCCCAATCCCGCAATCAGCTCAATTGCTTTCCGGTGGCGTCAAGTTGGGTTCGCCAGCGCTATCTCGATCGTCGTCGCAATAGTAGCTTTCCACAAAATGAACGTCCGATCGTTTATACGTCCAGCTATATCGCCATGCTTTTGTTAATGCAATCGGGTCATCCACCTCCGTGTCAACACGCAAGTGGTTTCTATCGCTAAGATAAAATCGCTCAATAACGTGAGTAGACCCGCTTGTTTTCACTTTTCCACCAACAAACTGGGTTTTGGGTGATATAGCGACTGTGTCGACAACAAGTACATTGTCTTGCCACTGACCGACTGAGTCGCCAGCGTAGCTCGGGTCTGGGTCTGCGGCATGGCCTCGCCCGTCAGTGTAGATTCTCCGTATGAGCGGTCCCTCTTCAGCGAGAATTGTTACTCGTCCTGGATTGAATAGGAATTCATAACCGAGGGGAACGCCCATAATTCCGGGCATGCCTGTTGGCAAACACTGAGACGCATTGCCCTTGTGCGCGTCAGCGCCCTTTGCCGGCGCATAGGAGTCCTGGTAGGGCGCAATTGCAGCAGCACCGCCGGGAGCAAACAATCGGCCAAAGTCCTCGTCCGACATTACCCATGTTCCGGACCAATCAGGAAGTTTGGAGATCGACTCATAACTCGCGCCCTTGTAAGCCGGCGTAGCGGCGGAATCAGCGACCCCCAAAACAAACGGAGCTAAGAGAAAATACACTTTGAAAGATAAGTAGCAATTTCTCATTTGTATGGTCTACCGTCGTTCGCTTGCTCGCCAGGGCGCGTGTTCACAGTGACGCTCATTACTCAGACAAGTGAAGATAGTAGCCCCATTCTTCTCACCAAGCAATTCGATCCGATTCATTCCTGACACCTAAGAGTGCGCCGCATCTAAACGCGATAACATGATTTGATTCCGTGGAATGTGATCGTTTAAAAACCGGGTTCTTAGTTCCAATCTAGACCGCTTTGACCGTCTCGGGATCGTACACCGTCGCCGGGACGCAGGCCGGAAGGAGCTATAGTCGGTTTAGCGCAGCCCATGGGAGGCGGTGCCGTTGCGACCTCAGATACACCTGGCGGGCGAGTTCGCTGGGGCGGCCGTGTTAATTCGTCGAGGGAGCGCAGCAATCCGGTAAGGACGATCCACGCGAGGAGTACGAAGCAAACCGCGCTAATCCATCGATGCAACCTAAGCATTCACGTGATTGCCGCAGGGCGCGCCGCGCGGTTGAAGGTGGAGTCTATGCACGTCGGCGCGTATCTTAAAGCATCATTTGTCTCAATCCCTGCAACAATGAATGCGCACAAATCGACAGACGATACGCCTATTGCTACCTTTTCGGCTGCGACTTCAAGGGAACACTAGAAATGTTGCCAAAATCATACCTAACAGGAATACTGCTGAGGACCCTAACAGCTTGACCAAATGGTCCGTCACTACTTTTTGAAAGGGAAACGGTTCAAACTGATCACATTCACTGTATGAGCACATTACATTCATGACAGCGGATTATGTCTTTCCTAGGAATGCTCCGGTAAACGGCGGACCAACCCGTGCGACCGTTCGCGCGGCGCAAAACGCTTCGTTTGCATGGTTCTATCGCCAGAGACATTGGCGTAAAGATCGTGTCCGGGAAATATGCAGCAGGACACATTCTGAACGGAGAAATCGAGGCCAGCGGACAACTGAAGGTCTCCCGCACTGCCTATCGCGAGGCGGTGCGAATTCTCGCTGCGAAGGGTCTCGTGCATTCACGTCCCAAGGTGGGCACTCAAGTCAGCTCTATGGAACAGTGGCACCTGCTCGATCTGGATGTTTTGTCATGGATTTTCGAGTTCGAGCCTGAAGAGTCGCTTTTGAACAGTCTGTTTGAATTAAGAAAGATCATTGAACCCGCCTCTGCAGCATTCGCCGCGCAGAAGCGCACCGAGGCGGATCTATTGCGAATGAGGACGGCGCTTCGTGATATGGCAACGCACTCGCTCGCATCTGCTGCGGGTCAGGAAGCCGACCGCGAGTTTCATTCGACTTTATTGGAGGCAAGCGAGAACCCATTCCTCGTTTGTCTGGTCAATGGTATCGGCGCCGCGGTGACTTGGACAACCATATTCAAGCAGCGCCGCTATCCCCTGCCTCGTGACCCACTGCCAGACCATGAGCGCGTCTACAAGGCCGTGGCAGCGGGGGACCCGAATGCCGCGCGTAAGGCAATGCTTGACCTCGTTGATTTCGCAAGTCAGGACATCGACAATTCTCGAAAGCAAAAGAAAAAGACCAGATCTCCTGCGCCGCAGCGGGCAAATGGCTCGTCCTCCCCGTCCTAGGCAGGCTAATCCCGGGATTGTTCACGCCACGTGAGCGACAATGCCGCGCCCCCGGCAACGAGCACGAACGGAATAATTCCTAAAAGTACGGTAGCGCTGCTACCACCCCCCGCCATCAGCATGCCCGCAAACAAGGGGCCGACAACCGACCCCAGCCGGCCCAGCGACACCGCCGCACCGACTCCCGTACCGCGGATTGATGTGCCGTAGTAAAGGGGTGCCAGGGCAAATAGCACGAGCTGCGCTCCAATGATGAATATTCCTGCCAATGCGCATGCAATTGCCGCGATTGCGAATGACTTGCCGATCGATGCGACGCCAAATAACGTGATCGCCATACCCCCGTAAGTCAGTAGTACCCAGGTGCGCCGCTGCTTTCCCGCATGCAATTGGCCAAGAAAATAGGCGCCCAAACTGCCGCCCATGTTAAAACACACGGATGTCCAACTGGCCTCGGGACGCGAAAAGCCTAAGCCGACTACAAATTGCGGCAACCAATTCAGCATCAACAACAGAACCATTTGGGTGAAAAAGAAGCCAACCCACAGCAATACCGTGGTGCGTAGCCGATCTTCCCCAAACAGGGCGATGAGTACGCCGCCATGCGCCCTTTTTGAAGCGACGGCAACCTGCAAATTAGGTGTGTCGCGCAAGTAACCCATCATGCACGTTGCGAGGATCAAAGGTGCCAACCCACCGATATAAAAAATCGACCGCCAATCCCAACCCAGCTGCGCCCCCAGAGCCACTACGGCAGAGATCGCGCCGCCGAAAGGCATCGCCGCCATGATCAATGTCACAATGCTTACTCTTTGTTTCCCTTGCGTGGCCTCCGACGCAAGCGAAACGAAGTTTGGCATCGCACCGCCCAAGCCAAGCCCAGTTAGAAATCGAGCAACTAACAGCCAAGTTGCTCCACCTGCAAACGATGTCATCAGCGAGAACAAACCAAACAACACGAGTGAGGCGATTAATGAGCGTTTTCGACCGAACAGGTCCGCGATCCGACCACCGATCGCTGCACCTAAGAACAATCCAAAGGGAGTCGCGCTGAATATAAATGACGCTTGCTGTGTGGATAGCGCGAATTCCGCTATTACGCGAGGGGCCGCAACGCCCATCGATTGATTGTCAAATCCCTCTAACAATGCGGATAAGGCACAAAATGCCAAAGTCCGTCGACTAGCAGCGGGAGCCGAATCAACTCCTACGGCGTCATATGGTTGAACGACCATAAATTAATGGAGCTCCCAACAGCGCCGTTGATTGAGAAAGCACAGCCCGATTTGAAGTCAATTTTATTGTCTGAGTATTTCGGGTGCGAGTCAAGTGCAACGTTCCACTCGCATTTGGTAGCACCGATTTCACTCAAAAATGAGCGGCGACGATCAAACCGTGTGTTCTGGGCGTCCCGGGAACCGCTGAGTTCGGTGCGGTGGACATTCCTACCTTATAGGCCTCGGTAGCCACATTGCGAACGTACGACGTCATCGACCCCCTGCCCGACCCTCCCCCGATAACAATTAATCTCGGCGACTTATCAGCCGCCATGGCATTAGAGGCCATATGAACAAGCTTTTTTATCCCCGCCCAGTGGCAAGTCGTCCGATATCACACCAGAACATAAGTGACGGTGAATGTGAGGTTCAGGGGATCCTCACGTTAGAGAATATACTGCGACCTCACGCTCTTGAGGAACGCATCTACCGCATGCGCTACGTCGAAGCGTGGTCCATGCTCGTTCCGTGGATAGGCTTTCCTCTGTCCGAGCTCGTCAAGCGCTACAAACCAACATCCAATGCCAAGTTCGTGCCGTTTCCTACGCTACTAGATCCAAGACAGATGCCTGGCGAACGCGCTCGGTCTTGAACTGGACCTACACCGAAGGCTTACGCATGGACGCGGCAATTTATCCTCTCACCTAATGACAGTTGGGCCATATGGGAAGGTTTTGCCCAATTAAAATGGAGCGCTGTTGCGATTAATAGTGCCCTGGAAATATGGTTGGCCGTAGCATCAGCCATAGCCATGCAGCGGCCTATGGGTCATTGTTGGACCAGATTGCGCCGGTTGATTTATACAATTGCAGTGCTCGGCGTGTGGTATTCCTGGTGCGGCGTGAAGAAAGTTGTTCCCGAGCCACTCTTTTTCAAACTCCATCGGGCGAATGCAAGAACTTCATTTGCTTAACAGCAAAAATGTAAGCTAGGTGATTTCCAAGGAAGACGATCGTGCTAAGCAAAGAAAACAATGAGCTGCTCACGCAAATCGGTCCACACACACCGATGGGCAACCTCTTACGTCGCTATTGGCACCCGATTGCCGGAGTGAGCGAGTTCGAGACGGAGCGCGTCAAGGCAATTCGGCTCTTTGGCGAAGACCTCGTGCTTTATCGCGATATATCCGGGAAATTTGGCCTCATTGACCGTCACTGTCCGCACCGACGCGCGGACTTGTCATATGGGTTCGTTGAGCACAACGGACTGCGCTGCGGCTATCACGGGTGGACGGTTAATGAACTGGGCCGCATCGTCGCAATTCCCTATGACGACATTGTTAAACCTCATGCTAAGACCAAGAAACTCTGCAGAGCCATCGCGTATCCCGTTCGCGAGTTCGCCGGCATGCTCTGGACGTACATGGGCACCGAACCGGCTCCCGAGCTCCCCGTCTGGGAACCGTTTACTCGAGCGAACGGATTTGTGGAGGTCGTATTTTCCCATGTGCCGTGCAACTGGCTGCAATGTCAGGAAAATTCAATTGATCCGGTGCATTTTGAATGGCTGCACGAAAACCTGCCCTCCAAGTTAGCCGGTACTAATAAGCCCTATGCTGCCAGGCATCTGCGAGTCGCATTCGAGGAATTTGAATACGGCATCACTTATCGACGGCTGCGGGAGGGAATGATGGAATCGGATCAACTGTGGACAATCGGCCGAGTGTGTCTGTGGCCAAATGCCTTTTGCCTAGGAGACCATATCGAATGGCGTGTTCCAATCGACGATGAGAATATGCTGTCCGTCTCTTGGTTCTACACGCGCGTGCCAGTCGAGCGCGAACCTTATGTTCAGGTGCGGATTCCTTCTTGGCATAGCCCAATTCGAGATTCAAATGGGCAATGGATTACCAGCCATGTCATCAATCAAGACATACTTGGGTGGGTTGGGCAGGGCCGCATTGCCGATCGCACAAAAGAAATGTTAGGCGCCAGCGACAAAGGCATTGGGATGCTGCGCAGACGGTTTTTCAGAGATCTGAAGGCTGTAGCCGAGGGGCGAGATCCCTCGGGCCTGATTCGCGACCCGCATCAGGCTAGGTTGGTTGCCCTGCCGAGTGCTAATGCGCAGTATTATGGACCGATGACCATGGAAGAATGGCTGAAACATCCATTCGTTGGTCGCCGCGCGCATGGCAATCCTTGGGTCGCCGGACAACCGGAGGAGGTTCGGCAAGAATTTCTTAAGGCGATGGGACTGCCGGATCGTGTCTAGGCATGACTGATTTCTTCCTCAAAGCCTCCCAGGCTGAGAAAGCTCGGAAACAAACGTAAGTACGCAGCAACGACCACAATCGTGGCCGGGCCACCTCCCTTCACGCCGATCATCGGGCCAAACAAACGTACAGCAACTCCCGGCTCAAAAGCGCCCAGTTCATTTGATGCTCCGATGAACATAGAGGCAACGGCGCTGACTCGACCTCGAATGTGCTCCGACGTTTGCACTTGCACGAGAGTTTGTCGAACGAATACGCTAAGCCGATCACCACTTCCTATCGCCAAAAGAGCCATAACCGATAGGAGCAAAGAGGTTGATAACCCAAATAGAATGGTCGCCAATCCATTTGCCCCAATTCCACCAAACATCCAGATGCCCGGCCACCTATGAATTGGCCAGATCGCGAGGACAGTTGAGGTAATCGCTGCACCGACCGCAGGCGCCGTCCTCATTGCACCCAATCCCATTGGCCCTAGATGTAAAATATCCTTTGCGTAGACGGGCAAAACGGCTGTCACGCCGCCGAACAGCACCGCAAAAAGATCTAATGAAATGGCGCCAAGTAGGATGCGTCTGCCGACGACGAAGTCCAGGCCCTCCAGAACTCCTCGAGATCCTGCGGTGTTGGCGACTTCCGGGGTAAGGAGCGGCCTGAGGTAACCCAGCAGAAGTATGGTAATGATCAATAAGACGACAACCAATGAGAATAGCGGCGCGGGCCCGGCAAGATAGACCAAGCAACCAAGCACCGGGCCGCCTATAACCGCCATCTGATTCACTGTTCCGTTCAAAGCGATGGCGTTCGCAAAGATGAACCGAGGCACGATGCTTCGAATGATAGCTTTACTGGTAGGCAAGAAAAACGCGCGAGCGACTCCAAATATCGCCATTGCAAGCAGCAAAAAATAAATATTTTCTAAACCAATAAGCGCAAACCATAATACCAATGAGGCGCAAACTGCGCAGCCTGCATACGAGAGCCGAAGCAGCCAGATTCGATCGACCCTGTCAGCGACGTATCCTGCGGGAATTACCAGCAACACAAAAGGAACGAATTGCACCAGCCCTACCAATCCAAGATAAAGCGGATCCTTGGTTAACTCATAGACGTGCCATGCGAGGCCCAAATCCATCATCTGCCATGCAACGGTGGCCGAAAAGCGCGCGATGAGGTAAATCTTAAAATTTCGATTGCGGAAGGCATGTTAACGAGGGGGTTTCGGCGTTTCCATCGATTTCGCTGTCATGTTATCGGTGAGATTCCGACCAGATCACACCCAGAAAAAGCTGTACCGTTCACCCGACCGACGTTTTAGCCATAGCTGGAAATACATGACGAGGCCTGAGATAGAGAGATACATCAGCGACAGACCGGCGAAAAGACCCATCCAGCGCGCCGCGAGGCCGAATAACATACCAGAATGGAAGTGTTTCACATTTTCATGCACTTGGACACCGAATGGAAACCCGCTCTTGGGATATTCCGGCTCCGTGAGCGAAGCTGGTTTTCCATTGACTGCGTTGAACACCAGCTGGCGCGTCTCGCCCTCACCACCGGTAATCGTAATACCCTGTTTCATGGCACCGTACACTCGCACCCGCAACACCTTGATCGGCGTCAGAGGCTCCACTCGGCGCATGGCATTTATTGTTCCGGACACCATTTGACGCACGTCGCCGTCGCTCAACGGCGCGGATACGTCAACCGGTGGCCCGAAATGGAAGCTGCCATAGACGCTTTCGTAGCCGATCCAGGTTCCGCTAAACGCTATGGCGAGCAAGAAGACGGCAGCAATAATAGAAATGCTTCGATGGAGCGCTCGCCACAGGCCGCCCGCGCTCCAAAACGGGTTGAAGCGGCTCAGTCGACGCCGCGCGGATAACAGTCGAAAATACATAACCACGCCGGTAGTGGTCATTATCAAGAGCACGAGCCCCGACAGTACTTCAATCCATACACCGGGGAAGAAATTACGTATCCAGAATCGATGCAGCTGCTTTGTCCGCTGGCGAACCGACATGGGAAGCTCGAGCGGCGACAACGAGGCGATGTTGCTGCTGGCCACGGCGACACCCGTAGTTGCATCGAATGCCAGAGTCTGAGCTCCGATCCCGACTCGTGCAATCGGAATGCCGTTGAGGATCCGCCACTCTACGAATCGCGGTTGAACGCCGCCCGATTGAGTATGTATGGCCTCAATGACCGTATCGACCGCTTGCGAATAGTTGAAAGTTGGCGGCAAGACAGCGGCCGTAAAATCGCGCTCAGTTATCACGGAGAAGTCGGCAGGCCCATACTTTCCTTCATTGAGCGACATCATGGTTGGATCGGACTCCGGCGCGTGAATCGTTAGTTTGTACAAGTCCAAGGATTGCATCAGCGCCCCGGTACCCCCAAGCCACAACAGCAGGCCCATGACGACAATGCCGATAATCCGGTGCAGCGCTCTCATCGGGAGGCTCGCTGCAGGGTAAGCGTCGGTGCACGTCGCGCGCCGCTGAATGCAGCGAGCACGAAATCCGAACCATCGGGAGGGGGGCCGATGACGGGCTGACGGCCAATAGGGGGTGCCGGAGCGACAAACGGGTCAAACGGGGTGGCATTCACCTCAAGCTCGATCGTATCTCCCCTTACTGCTCCCTTATAATGGGTGACGCCGGCAGTGAACGATACGGCAGTTCCATTGACCTCGCCCTCGCGGATTGAGCCTCCGGCACTTGCGCCGAACATTGGTGCGGGGGCTTCGACCGTTCCCGTGAGAGCGCTGCCGATTTGGCGCAGCGTAAAGGCCCAAGCGCCGCCTCCGCCGTCGAGCTGCAAGGCGGCCGGACCCTCCGCCGCTTGCGTTTGGTGCACCGGTCGCCACAGGCCCGTGACACCCTCTCCTAACGGCACAAGACGCTGCCAAACAGGAACCTGCGGTCGCAGCACCACCGGATTTGCGGCGATTATCACTGCAACGGACCGCAGACCCGGCGAAGTCGCCTGAACGTGAATTGCTCCAGGCACTTTCCCGGACTGTATGATAGCCATACACAAGCCGGAGAATGCGGAACGACTGACACCGACATCGGATTCGTGCGAGGTAGGATTACCGTTACCAACGCCCCGTAGTTTGCCGGACCCAGTTACCTTGAAGGTAACGAGATTGTTCGCATTAGGAACGACGGTTCCGTTTGCATCCTGGATCTCAATTTCGCAAAAAGTTAGGTCTTCGCCGCTCGCATCGATTGTACTGCGGTCGGTACGTAGGGCCAACTTCGCGGGCTCTCCCGCCGTGATCCGGCGAGCGATCATGACCTGGCGACCATTCCGAAACCCACGTGCTTCGAGGGTGCCCGGCTCGAATTCGACGATCCAAGAAAGATGCGAGTTTTTGATGACCGGCTTCGAGCCCAGACTGCGGCCATTCAGGACGAGTTCCACCGTATCCAGATTCGAATATACCCAAACGGCTATTTGCTGGCCCTCCAATCCCGTCCAGTTCCAATGAGGCAGCACATGTAGAACCGGTTGTACGCGCCAAGACGCTTGATAATAGTAGAACGTGTCCTTGGGGAATCCACAGGTATCGAGGACACCGTACTGGGCGCTGATATTAGGCCACGGGAACGGCGCGGGTTCTCCTCGGTAGTCAAATCCAGCCCACACGAATCCCCCAGCCAGCCAAGGTCTCTGCTCTACGAACTGCCACCAACCCTGCGCCGAGGCTCGCCCCGTCGTTGTATAGGAATCGTAGGAGCTGATATAGCCCTTAGTGACATTGGTTTCGTAGACGCCGCGCGTGCCCACGGCGCTGACATTCTCCGTTCCCATTATGGGAATAGAGGGATGTGCTTCATGGAAACTCTGCACTTGGGGGTCGGCATAGTTGTACCCCATGACGTCGCTCACCTGTAAGCCACCTTCGCCGAGCCCAATGCCCAACGGTTGCGGGGCAATAGTGACCGGTCGCGAACCATCCGCGTCCATGGCGGCATTCTTCATTGCGGAGAGGATACGCCTGCCTAGTTCGGTCGAGGCCATGCGTTCTTCGTTGCCCATCGACCACATAAAAATACTCGGATGATTTCGATCCCGCCGAATCATGTTGGCGAGTTGGGCCAACCCTTCCACATTCGACGACATGAACCGCGTTTCCGCCAGTACCAACATGCCAAGCTCATCGCAAGCATCCAGAAATTCCGGAGCGGTCGGGTTATGTGCCGTGCGATAGGCGTTGCATCCCATGTCGAGCAGTTTACCGATCCGAAACCGATGCGCTGCGTCGGGCAGCGCGGATCCCAGGCCGGCGTGGTCTTGGTGGTTCGCAGTGCCCTTAATCTTGACCGACTTTCCATTCAAAAAGAATCCCTTGTCTGCGAAGAACTGCATCGTGCGTATACCAAAGGGCGTCTCATATCGATCCGTGCGAGCGCCACCCGCTTGGACTTCCGTCACCAACGTGTACAGATGTCGATCTTCCAATGACCATAGCGCCGGCTTTTGCACGGTGACTTGCTGCTCGCACGTCAGCTCCCCGCCTGCTTGGATCGCCATCTTCTCGGTCGTAATCGTGGCCACCACAGTACCGGACGGTTCGATAATGGTGGAGATCACCCGGACGCTTTGCGGCGACCCCAATTGATTGTCGATTTCGGTTCGAACCGACAAAAGAGCCGAACCGGCCTGAATCTCAGCTCGAACGAAGGTTCCCCAGCGCCGGACGTGGACCGGCTGCATCGTTGTCAGCCACACATGGCGGTAAATGCCCGCGCCTGCATAGAACCAACCATCGCTTAGTGTTGCATCGACTCGCACCAAAATGACGTTCGATCCGCCGAAGGTGACAAAGTCTGTTACATCGATGCTGAAGGAGTCATATCCACCACTGTGACGGCCGACATAAAAACCGTTGAAAGCAATGATGCAATCCCTATACACACCGTCGAATTCGATGGTGATGCGCTTGCCCTCCTCAGCGGCCGATATGTCAATCACTCTGCGATACCATCCGATGCTGGTGTCGGGATATTGACGCCCGAGCGGATAAGCTCCATTGGTCAACAGAGAGTGATCATCAGTGAATGGCAAGCCGATGGCCCAGTCGTGGGGCAAGTCCACGTCAATCCAATTGCTGTCGTCGTAGACGAGCTGGCTAGGCAACATGAAATCGCCGGTCTTCTCGAAGTCGCCCGATTTGCCTTGTCCGAAGCCAAAATCCTTGGCGGGGTCATTCGCGTTTCCGAAGTGAAAGCGCCAGCCGAAGTCCAGCAGCGCCCTGTCGCGAAGGCCGTAATCCGGCGAAGGCGCGGCTTGCACACCCCCATTTGCGAATGCGGATCCGGGTGGTACAGCATCGCTTCCCACCAATGCGGTCGCCGCTGTGAGCTTGAGTAGGTCGCGACGCGACCACCGACTCGCTTTCACTACTAAAACTTCACGTTCAAAAGTAGGCCGTAAGTTCGTGGCGGCAAGATGGTCGAAAACCTCGTGGAATTCGCCGGTTGCAGCGGGCTGAACGAGTTCACACCGGGCACGTCGTAGACAATTTTGTTCGTGACGTTACGTACGTACGCTTCGACATGCCATTTTTTGCTCGGTGCAAAGAACGTGGCCTCGAGATCGGTCAACGCGTAACCATGAGAGATGTACGCCGGATCTTGGGAGACCTGACTGATGTACTTCGACCGATAATGGACATCCCCGCCAACCGCGATGCTGGCACCGGATTCGAGGGCAAAACTATGCATATATGAGGTAATTCCTGCGAACTCGGGGGCAAACGGGAGTTTTGAACCCCGGCAGTCTTCCGAGTAGGCAGAGTATCCGTTGACCGTCGTCGGCGTATAGACACAGCCGCTCGGTGTGGCGCTGGGTCCAAGTCCCGTTATAACCGTATATTCTGCGAAAATCGCGTGCTCATATTGCAATTCGGTGCTCACATGGTCGGCGGGATCGGGAGCCCACTCCAAACTCACATCTGCACCCTCTATATTGGTCTTGCCCGCGTTGACGGTCACGCTCTCCAACGCACCGTAGATATCCGGGACGACCACACTTAACTGCTGGTCCTTGAAATCCCAGTAGAACACCTCGCCGTTTAACTGGATTCGATCGTCGTCGAACCGATTCTTGATACCCAACGTGAAGGCGGTGAGGAACTCCGGCTTGTAGACCGCCTGCGGTGGCGGGGCGAGACCAAAGCCGCCCGACTCGAATCCGCGGGCGACCGTAAAATAGAGCATCGATTTCGGCATGAGGTCGTAATCGAACCCGACGCGACCACTGGTGTTCACGGTGTACAGACTGTCCGGGTTGGCGTACGCATACAGCGGCGTTGGCAGCCCGGTCATGGGATCCGTTGCCGTAACGCTGTGACCGGGGATGTTGAATCCCTCGCCGTACCATTGGCTGGTAAGATCCGCCGTCTTGGTTTCCGTGGTATAGCGTAGGCCGGCGAGCAAGCGTAATCGATCGACGACGTCGTATACGATATCGCCGAATGCGGCGGTGCTTTTCGTGGCGAGATTCGGGGCGCTCAGATATTGGTTAACGCTGTTGAAAACGTCTGCAAAAGGAAGACTGAAGTTGTCGAATCGCGCGTTCAAGTCGAAATTAACGCTTTCGTCGAAGTGATATGCGCCGACCGTCCAGTTGAATTTGTCATTTCGATTGGCGAGTCGGATTTCTTCGGAGGTTTGATGCGACCCACCGGTGCTTTCGAAGCTGCCATTCGGCGTGACGCCGCTGGCGTAGCCGAAACCTTGATTTTTGTACGCCGGCAAGACGGTCAACGTGGCAAATCCAAGGTCCCAGTTAAGTTCCGCAGACACACTGTGAGTGTTGAAGTCCTGATATCCGACATACCGCGGCACAGGCGATACACCATTGAGCGTGGGTATTAGAGCGTAGGTTGAATTCAGCATATTCGCGTAGCCGCTGGTTTCCACCCCAACTCGTCCATTTCCATAATTCTCAAATGCCTGCCCTGACCCGAGTCCACCAACGCGGGATTCGCTGACGATCAGACGCAATGAAATGTCATCGTTGGGCTTCCATAAGGCTTGAATGCGCTCTGCGCGCGTATTTTCGTCATCGTATCCGTCGGTCAGGTATCCATCTCGCTTGGAGTCGTAGACGGACAGCCGTAGAGCTAAGGTATCGCTGATGGGTAAATTCAGCGCGGCGGTGAAGCGCCTCAGGTTGTAATTCCCCAAGTCGCTTTCAAGAAAGCCACCGAACTCCTGCGTGGGCTCCTGACTGATGACGTTGATGGCGCCTCCCGCCGAGTTACGCCCGTATAGAGTCCCTTGGGGGCCTTTGAGCACCTCGACCCGCTCCAGATCGAAAAAATTGCCGGCTATTTCGGTAACGCGCCCAATGAAGACGCCGTCGATGGTCGTCGCAATGCCCGATGTGGCCAGCGAATTGACATTGTTGTTCGGAGAACCCACGCCGCGAATGGACGGCTGCGAGACGGGATCGTTGGTGATCATCAATCCAGGTACAAGCTTGTCCATATCTTCCGGTTGACTGATGCCTTCCCGTGCAATGTCATCACCCGACACGACGTTAAGTGACACTGGAACTTTTTGCGCTGATTCGGTACGCCGTTCCGCGGTAACTACAACTTCGCCCAACACATCGACATTGGATGAATCCGACGCTGCGATGGCGGCGGCCCCTGCGCGAACCACCAGGCTCCCATGAATCAGTAGAGCAATTGAAAGAAACAGCATCGCTCTTCGAGCGGTTCCGGCCTGCTTTGCCGGAGATACCGCGGCGCGGATTGATTTCATTAGATTAATTGTTCCCATCGCTACCCCCTAATTAATTCATGCGCCTGACTTTCTTTTTGTCAGACATATAGTATTATTTGTCCGAGTATTAAAATTTGGCAAGTTATTTTGAAGCCCACGATCTAAGTGACGCACGTTGGCTGCTGGGGAACTGAGATGGCGATCATTCGCATCCTTGTTGCATGGTTTGCCAGGCACTGAAGCCGCGGCTTGCTGCAGTTCAAGGCCTCTGCGGAGCGCTGCTCTTTGCAGCAGCATTGGCACAGGCCGCGGAATTTCAGGCATCCAAAGTGCACTTCCTCGGACTAAATCCTGTCACCCCGCTCACCGCGGCGACTTTCGCTCACCCACTCGCCATAGATCGACCCTGGGCTCGGATGAATCTGACGCCAATGGCCGAATCAACTGAGATACAGGCGGAGCTAGAGGAGATGAACCGCAGCGGCATCGCCGGGGTCGAAGTGGGCCAATGGACATTCCCCACGGATGCACAACTTAAGACCATTTTGGCAACGACCCAAAGACTCGGCATGCGTTTAAGCTTGAGTCACGGGCCCACGGTCGCGCCCGAACGATTCTCCAACGACGATGACAACGTAAGAAAAATGCTTGACGTAAGTGGCGCCCCATTAGACGCCGGCGCTGGATTCGACGGTCCAATAATTCCGCCCGTGCCAGATAAAGGGCCTTTTTGGCAGCCTACCTTGCCTAGTCCCCGCACCGCACTGGTTGCTGTAGTGGCATACCGATGCGTTCACTCTCCCTGTGCGTCGTCACGACCGGTTTTGCTAGATCGCTCGTCGGCAATCAACCTGTCCGCTGCGATCAGAGGCCAACATTTCGATGGATACGCCGGCGGTTCCACCACGGCAGCACTGACCTGGAAGGCACCCTCGTCTCCGGCTGGATCACAGTGGCTGGTCATGTCTTTCTGGGTTAGGGGTGTTTTCGCGCAGCCGGATCCGTTTAGCCGGGAAGGCACAGACGAGCTGATCGACGGCATCGAATCAGCTTTGGGCAGGGACTTTCTGTTCGAATGGAGCCGAACCGGCGGCGACATTTTTTACGACTCCCACAGCGTCGACAGAGGCAGCCCGGATGAATTGTGGACAAATAAGATGGCGGAGGAATTTCGCTCCCGACGAGGTTACTCGCTGGTACCCCTGTTGGCTGCTCTGTTTCCCACCGGCTACCGTTTCGATGATAATAGCGACCGGCGTATTCGAGATGATCTATACGCCGTCCGAGGAGAATTATGGATTGAGAAGCACATACTGCCCATGGAGGAATGGGCTCATTCCCACAACCTGAGGCTACGTCTTCAACCCGAAGGGGAAGGCGACCCTACCGTCCCTATCAACGACCAGATTCAAGCCGCAGCCGCACTGGATCGCCCCGAGCACGAGTCGCTGTTCACGGCCGATGAGGTAGATAACTATCTCCCGATCGCGTCCGCCAACCATATGGACGGCAATCCCTGGTATTCGACTGAATGTTGTGCCGCATTCAATCAAAACTACGCACAGGGATACCGGGATCTTACGGTGAGAATGCATCGAAGCTTTGCCGGCGGAATAACGCGGCTGATCTATCATGTATTTCCCTATCGTGACGAGCCGCAAGCCAAGTGGCCGGGTTACCACCGTTTCGGGTCGTACGGATTTAGTAATGCGTGGGGTCGGCGCAATCCCTTCTGGATCGATGCCCCGCTCTTCAATGACTACCTGGCACGCAATCAGCAGGTACTCACGCAGGGAGACGCGAAGACGGACGTCGCGATTTATTTGCAAAATTACTTGTATCCGCCGCCGCCTTCGGTACCCGGGGGATTTCGCATGTGGCGGGACACGAAGCTACAAGAAGCGGGATTCACGCGCGACTATGTAAATCCGACGCTCCTCTCGTTACCCAATGCAACGGTTCGCGACGGCCACCTGGCAGTGGATGGCCCCGCGTACAAAGCTCTTGTCATCGACGGAGATATCCAGCCCGCCTCCGATCCGCTGAAGACCGCCATGCCGCTAGAGGTCGCTAGGAAGATCCTTGGGTACGCACAGTCCGGCCTCCCGATCATCATCGTGGGCGCCGCGCCCGACAGCACTCCAGGTGATCGCCCAGCTGACGACCCGAAACTACAAGCCCTGATTCGACAGTTGCGTTCACTCAAGAACGTACATTCCGTGATGCACGAGAGCGATGTGCCATCCATTTTAGTGGCAATCGGCATTCGCCCGTCGCTTGAGCCCGATCAATGGTCATCATTCCTCAGCGTTCGCCGTTACGATGCGAGCACTAGGACCGACTATTACTATATCTACAATCAGGAAGCGGTCAGTCCACCAGGTGAGCCGTACAATCTCTTTAACGCCCACCAAATCGCACCCGCCGAGCGGCAGGTGACACTGGAAGGACACGGGCAACCCTATTTGATGGATGCATGGAGCGGGAAAGTAACGCCTGTCATGCTGTATTCCAGCGATGGCGATCACATACGAATGAAAGTCCGTATGGCGTCCGACGATGCGGCGATCATTGCAATCGCCGGCACCCCAACCCGATTCGGCTTTTCCCCGCCATCCTTGCATGTTGTGAGCACCGATGGCGACAGCGCGATCGCTCTCGACAGCAACATCATTGGATTACGGACTAGTCGAGGAGGGTCCATTCGATTTCAGATGAGCGACGGACGAACCGGAACAACCAACGCAGTGCCATTCCTGCCTGCAATTGACCTCACTTCAGAAAGGTGGCAACTAACGGTCGAGGACTGGCAACCGGAAAATCCATACGACACCACATTCGGCGTGTCGGCGACACGCACGACCCGGAAATCGGTAACTTTGGCTTTGCAGGGTGTCAAACCGTGGTCTGAAATTCCGGCGCTCGCCGCTGCATCAGGAATTGGGACCTACACGGTTCAATTCGAACTTCCGCGTTATTGGTCCGCCGAATACGGCGCGACACTCTCGCTGGGCAAGATCGTGGACACGTTCTCGGTTGTGGTAAATGGAATCGACATCAACGCCAATGAAATCAGTGGAGACTGCGACCTTGGCGCGACGTTGCATGCGGGCCTCAACTCGATGACCGTGCGTGTAGCCACAACACTCAACAACCGTCTACGACAGCTCGGTGGCGCCGAGGACAAGAAAAGAGTACTGCAAGACTATGGCCTATCAGGGCCGGTGAAAATTACTCCCTACAGGATCATACCGCTGCTGCCGCCGTAGTTCGAGAGCTGCAAACGCGATGAAATATTTTCTTGGGGGTTACTTCCCCGGCAAATTGTTTGGTCGGTTAATTCACAATCATAATGTTAACTGGCAACGCTCTAATCTCTCCCCTCAAAGACCCATGTCGCGCTCACGCTTGTTCGGATTATCGCTGAAGTGATCTCTCGCATTTAATTTTGACGTGATGATTCTCCTGCGAACGCCCCATCGGGGACAACTTCGCTAGCGATACATATCGACCATCTGCACAAGGCGATTAACAATCGCGTCTTCTGCGCAACCCGGTTCGAGTGGAGACTTCGACAAGCCATGACCCGGATGTACGTAACTGGAATCGGCGAATATATACCCAACCGAAGGCGCCATCATAGTGATAAACATGGAGTGCGGAACAGTCGAGGCCGCTTTGAAATGCTCCCCGATCTCTGTGGCAACATCTCCTCCAACCCCAGCAATTGCGATATCATTGATTCTAATCATCGCAAGAGGAATGGCCACGGGTGGCCTTGACTCAACGGTTGTTTTGCCGGTTTTGGGGTTGATGCTTAGCTGCTGCCCCGCACAAGTCACCGAGGAGACAGCAGAGCTAATTTTCGCCTCCGTCATGCCGCGTGGCATGTCGGCTATCACTTGCATGACAGACGCCGCGAGTCTTCGCGCCTGCACATCCAGCAGCGCCCAACCTGCAGCACCTTCATCGGATGCAGGCATCAACCCGGCCTCTTGCCGTGACTTGAACAGCGGCAGTTGATCGGCTTCCGCACCGCTGGTATAGAGGACAATGGGTGCCGTAGCCTGTGTTTCGAGGAGGCGCGAGACGGCGCCGGGAAGATCGCCGCTGACTTCGTAGCCGCCGTCGCGCGTAACACTGCGGAACATCACTTCCGCATGGGATGCATAATTTACGATCAGGGCGATGGGCTTGCCGTCCCGCGTCTCGAATCGCACCACATCGACAGTCTTGTCCGACGGCCCCGAGGGGTCATAACCTATTCTCGATCCCTTCTCCTCCCCGTTGTTGGTATTTACCCACGATTCGCCCCGGCCAAACGCCACCCGAGCTGCTTGCAAATGTGCGTTTGCTTCACGCACGGCTGCGACTGCGCCACTTTTCAGACGTTCGATTTCTTTCCTTTCCCGGGCTGTCACCTCTCCACCGGCGTAGCTAAACAGCGGCACACTGTGAGTATGAGTCGCGACAATCAGTACGTTCGACTCGCGCACCTTTAGCGCGCGCGAGATGGCTTCTGATATTTCGCCAGCGGCGGGGACCGCTGTCACTTCAAGGACCACAACGGCTTCCACCTGTAATCCATCATCAACCACTAACGCTCGAGCAAACACCTCGTCGTGCACCCCTACAAAACTAAGTTCGCCGGGCCTCGTATTGAGGCTCGGGCGGTCGGAAGGCATATAGGGCAACTCCGCGGCGTTCGTGGTGATCGAAATCTTGCCCGCCCCAACACGGAAATCTCCGGCCGATGCGGACGCAAGCACTGACGAAAATGCAATTACGACTGACGCCAGGCCGAGTAAAGTCAATAGCCTATGAATATCGTTCATCACATTGGGGTTGCTTAGGAATATCCGCATATTTTGCCAATAAGGGCTCGAAATGCTGCTGTCCGGGCCAAAAGCGCGAATCAGTCGGGAAAACGGCATTTCGGAGGCGCAGTGATGGCTGCGCAAGCCAACATACACCGCGTGCACAGGGCTAGCACCCAAGACCTGAGCTACCGTACTCGGTCCGAGCCACGTCCGCTAGGGCGGGCAAATACGCGCTCGGCGCTGGCTGTAATGGCATGGCGTGCCGGCATTACGGTAGACCATAACGTCATGCAAAAATACCAGGAGCACCCGTCCTCCTTGAGGCCCGCCCCTTCCCGAAACGCACTGCGACAGTTGCGTGAATTCATCGCCAGACAATATACTCATACAAATAAAACCTCAATAAGCAGGCCATTGTTTGCCGATCTCCGCCGCAAAAGATATGGAAGAACCCGTTTTGACGCCCAATGCAAACGCTCCGGCGTATGGACGGGCGCTCTGCTTTCTCGCTAAGTTGTTTTTCATGTGGGGTTTTACGACGGTAATCAACAACACGTTGCTGCCCCAACTGCGCAGCGTCTTCGATCTCAACTATACGAAAACTTCGCTTATCGAATCGACCTGGTTCATCGCCTATTTCGTTGCATCGATGCCATCGGCTTGGTTGATCGAGCGGATAGGCTATAAGAACGCGGTTGTCCCCGGCCTCATAATCATGGCGATCGGCGCGCTCGGCATGGTGCCGGCGGCGCGTCTTCCTTCCCATGGCATCACGTTGGGCTCGTTGTTCGCCATCGCGAGCGGAATCACTTTGCTGCCGGTCGTGGCCAATCCCTACGTGACGGTAATTGGACCAAGCGAAAGCGCATCTGCGCGCTTGAACATCGTTCAGGCAACTACCTCTCTGGGAACCACGCTTGCCCCACTTTTTGGCGGATATTTGATCCTAGGCAGCCGCCACACCCTCGAAGATCAGCGACAAATTCGGCGCCGGTTGCGAGCAGCAGAGAAGCGCGCTCCCAGCTGGCCGGTGCTTCTCTGGATTCATGGCCGAGGAAACAGCGGAGGTTCAGGACCCGCCGCCATTTACGATGGCGCCATTTGGCTCGATATGACTCGCGCTGGGGCCGCCCGCCGCAATAATCTTGCATCGGAGTTTTTCAATGTACATGGCTAGCAACTCTTACCGAAGGCAGCGACGCGCTGCGAACGTAGCGTCCATCGCCGGCGCGGTCATTCTGGCCGGAAGCGCCTTTTTCGGCGACGGTCTGGCCGCTGCCACGGCCGGGTCCCCTGCCGCCGCACAAGCAGCCGCGGACGTCGGCCAAATCACCGTCGACGCTGGAAAGGCGGCCCACCGGCTGCCACCCACTTTTTTTGGTCTGATGGTCGAAGACATCAATCATTCGATGCACGGCGGCATGTATGCCGAGCTTATTCAGAACGGAACCATGATGGCCAGCACAGCCGATCCGGCGGGGTGGTCGAGAGTGGGGGATGCCGAAATCCTCCTCGATGCGCAGAATTCACTCAATACGGCCTTAAGCCGTTCCCTACGCATCGAGATCAAAGCGGCGTCAAAGGAGCATCCTGCCGGGGTAGCCAACAGCGGCTACTGGGGAATCCCCGTAATACCGACACACACTTTCACCGCCAGCTTTTTTGCCAAATCCAGTCGCCCGATGACAGGTCCGGTCACCCTGACGGTCGAAAGCGCCGACGGCGACGCGATCTACGCTCAAGGTCAAGTCGAGGGCATCGGAAAAACATGGAAGCACCTCAGCGCCAAACTGCAGATAGACGGTCGGGCACCGGTGACGGCTGCGGCGCGCTTCGTGTTGTCGACTGCAGAGCCGGGCGAGACATTATGGCTTGACAGCGTATCCCTGTTCCCCGAGACCTATTTTAATACCTTATTTCGCCCAGACCTGGTGAAGATGTTCCAAGCTCTTCGGCTCGACCTCATTCGCTTCCCAGGCGGTGGTTATTTGACGGGCAGCACCCCGACGAATCGATTCAACTGGAAGAATACCATCGGCCCCGTCTGGGAGCGAACCGGGCACGGCGGCGACTTCGGCTACTTCTCTGAGAATGGAATGGGCCTTCTCGAATACTTTGAAATGGCCGAGGCGGCAGGAGCGCAAGGACTGCTCACCGTGTACGCCGGCAAGTCCGGGCGCAACTTCTTTGCATCTGCAGCTGAACTGCAGCCCTTCATCCAGGATGCACTCGACGAGATCGAATACGCCACCGGCCCCGTCAGTAGTCATTGGGGCGCCAAACGGGCCGCCGACGGGCATCCCAAGCCGTTCCCGCTCGAATACGTAATGATTGGCAACGAAGAGGGATTCGGTAACACCGACAAGACCTACAACGATTACCGATTCCCGCGATTCTACGATGCCATTCGCGCAGCGTACCCTTCTCTGAAGATCATCGCGACCGGTGAAAACCACGCCGATCTACCGCCCGATAAGCCCAAGCCTGTGACCAAGCGCACGCCGGACGCGATAGACGAACACTTCTACCTAGGTGCAGCCGATTTGGAAAAGCAATCTACCTTCTTTGACAACATTTCCCGCGACGGTCCAAAATACGTGATAGAGGAATGGGCGGCCGTGCTGGATACAGGTCCGGTAAAGCCAGCCGTCGGGCCGCCGTCGTCTGATCTCCGACGGGCTCTGGCGGGCGCGGCATTCCTTACGGGCCTCGTGCGCAACTCTGACCTCGTTATAAGTCAGGCTTATGCGCCAGCTCTCGTCAACGTGAACAACCCGCGCTGGAACACCAACCTGATCGGATTCAACAACCTCACAACCTACGGTTCGCCCGCTTATTACGTGCAGAAGATGCTCGCCGACAACCATGGCAATGATGTTCTCACTACGATTTACGCAGGAAAGGGGATGCTGAAGACGGTTGCCACACGAGACGACAAGACCGGGAAAATTTACCTTATGATCGTCAACTCGAGTTCTACGGCCGAGACCGCGAGCATCAATATCCAAGGGGTGAGCGATATCTCACCGAATGGTAAGGCATCTGTCTTAACCTCAGCCAATGAACTCGACACTAATACCATCGACGACCCGGCAAATGTCATTCCAGTGACACGGGCAATCTTTAATCTCAGCAAGACCTTTCCGTACACGGTGCCTGCTTATTCCGCCACGATTCTCACCGTGACCGGTCACTGAGCGATTTCCTGCAGGAAAAATTGAAAATGATTTTCTGACCTAGAGCGTGCGGAAGCCGATGCAAAAGGCCTACCCGACGGATATGTCATTGCCTGCCCCGGCGCCAGTCATGCTTTGGACCACCGAGACAGGCCGCAAGCGTTCGGACTCATTTATCGCCAGATTATGCGGGATGATCTACGGCTCGAATAAAACGGGTCGGGATTCATTTCAGGTAATCCGAAAGCCTGGATAAAGGTACGATTGGACTCAACTCAGTGAAACACCGAACTCATGAAACTAAACGACCGGAGCCTAGTGTGGGACCTTCCCTTGCGGTTGTTTCACTGGCTATTCGCCGTTAGCATCATCGCGTGCTGGGGCAGCGCGAAGCTGGGCTTTTCGTGGATGCAGTGGCACCTATGGCTCGGCTACTGGGTGATGGGCCTGCTGCTGTTCCGCCTGATTTGGGGATTCGCGGGAACGAGGCACGCCCGATTCACGAGCTTTTTGAAAGGCCCGTCGGCGGTCATCGCCTATGCGCGCGGTCTCTTCGGCACGGGTCCTGCAATCCACACTGTGGGGCATAATCCCTTAGGCGGTCTGATGGTTCTGCTCATGCTATTGCTGGTCGCCGTGCAAGTGATCACTGGCCTCTATTCCAGTGACGACATCACCTGGTCGGGACCATATAACGGCGTGGTGTCGAACGCGGCAGCCCAACGACTCACGGAGTTGCATCACCTGAACTTCGATCTCATCTGGGGTGCGATTGGGTTGCATGTCGCCGCGATTCTCTATTACACGTTCGTCAAGAAGGAGAGGCTGGTGCCGGCCATGGTGACGGGCTGGAAAGCCATTGAGATGGTTCCGGCTGACGAGGCCATCCGCGGTTCGGACCTGTGGCGAGCAGCGATTGCCGTCGCGGTTAGCGGGGCTCTGGTGTATTGGGTGTTGGCGGCCGCGCCCGTGGCGTCGAGTAGCGTCCTCTAAATTAGCGCCTTGAACGGGCGGCGTTCGGATTTCCCAAGCGGCATCGCGCGTTTCACCCACCTACCGCGCAGGTCTACTTGTCCCGGAAATCCTCGTGGCAACTCTTGCAGGCGCCGCCCACCGCCCCGGCCGCCTTGAGCGTCGCCGCACGGTCACTCTTGGCGGCCGCCGCAGCGAGATCCGCCGCCGCCGTCTGCAGATCCGTGATCTTCTTGTCGAAATCCGACTTGTTGCTCCAAATGGTCTCCTTCGCCTTGGTCGAGACTTGGAACTTTCGGGTGTCGAACTGAAACACCTCCGCAATCATGCCCGCGGTGACTTGGACTCGCGCCGCCTCCTTCTGCACGACCGCCGCATCGAAAGGAGCGTCTTTCAGCATGGCACCCACGGGGCCAAAGGCAAAACCTTGCACCTCAAACAGGCCTTGGCGGGTCTTGACCGCCTGCTCCGCCTGCTGCTCCGGCGTCTGGGGGCCGCGCTGTGCGATGGCGACGGAGATAACGGCGGCCGAGCCGAGCGCAGCAAGGGCCATCAGGGCTATGCGGTTCATTGTTGTTTCCTCAGTGACACGAATATTAACGACAGGCTTAGCCTGCGAAGCAGGCGCATGTGATAGGCGACAATACACCGCCTGGGGCGCATCAGTGCTATTCATAAATCGGGCAAAGCGATAACAAATCCGAACGCCTGCATCAGAAAAAGTGTGCGGTAAGCGTCGTGAGCCTCGAACTCGAGGCCGACGCACTGCTCGTTCAGGCGGATGAAAGGCAGCTTCGGCGGCGGCGGCTGAGCCCGGTCGACAATGCAGTAGTCGCCACCCATGGACGCGTAACGCTTTCGGGTGAAGCGGACCCCCGCGGCGGCGTCTTTTATCGCGCCGACACCCGGCCGGCATTTCGCCCACAGATCTGCCACACATCTTCGAACGCTTTTGGCAAGCCGACAAGGTAAGATCCCGTGAAGCCCGCGGTACCTTGCTTGGCCTGGCCATCGCAAAGCTGATTGCCGACCGGCACGGAGCCCGGATCACTGGCGATAGCAAGACTGGGTCAGGGTGCGGTATTCGCGATTCATGACCCGGACAATTTGGAACGGAGAGTGCCTTGAGCCGCCACACCCTATTCCCCTTCTCAGCGGCGTCGTGCTGCCAAGCGCAACACCCAAATACCGCTGCCGTGAGGCGCCGCGAGGTGCTCACGTCCCTGCTAATGTTGCCGGTCGGCTTCGTGGGTTATCAGGTGTTCGCGGCCTCGGTGCTCGTCCCGGACGTCGAGCTCAGCGTTGCGACCGACGGTGACCTGCTGGCTTTCAAGCCCACCACGCTTGTTTGCCCGAGCGGCGCGCATGTAAGTCTGACTTTTTTTCACACCGGCAAATACATCCGTCAAGAACATGATTGGGTGCTCACGGTCCCGGGTCAGGCTGCCGCGGTGGCGAAGACGGGCCTGAAGGCCGGCGAGCGCGCCGGCTATTTGCGCCCGGGCGACCGGCGCGTTCTCGCCGCCACCCGGCTCTGCGGCAAGGGTGAGCAGGTCAGCGTCCAGTTCACCGCTCCTTCGCCCGGCAGCTATCCGTTCATGTGCTCCTATCCGGGACACGGCGAGTTCATGCGTGGCGTTTTGAACGTCACTCCTTGATAGCGAAGTTGCGTACCTGCTGCCCGATCAGTGACTTACCCAAAAAGAAGGATCATTCATGGCTACCAAGACATTGGCGTTGTTGTTGACCGTCGTCGGTCTGGCGTTTGGCGGCATACGCGAGGGGTGTGCTGCAGATCCAAAATCGCCGGAACTCGTGCACACGGCGCTGCGTATTCTCGCCAGCGTCTATGCCGACATGGACGCCAAGCTCAAGAACCAACAGTTCGACCGGCTGCCGCATGAAAATCAGGAGTTCCAGGATGGCTCTGGGGCGATGTTGGATGCGATTGCCGGCGATCCCGCCGATTTCAAGGCCACGGTGCAAGCCTCGTTGGAGATGACGCGCTCCGCCGCTCAACACGTGGCAGACCTCAGCAAGAGCCGTGACGCGGCGCAGGTGAAATCGGCCATCGACGCGCTGGCAGCCTCGATGCGCACGTTAAACGGCCTGTTTCCGGAGGCGCTGCGCGCCGAACCAGGCTCCTTGCCCGCTCCCAAACACGGTGGGCCGGCAACGCCCTGAGATCCGCGCTCAAAAGCCCGGTTTTTGATCGCCTCGACGAGTCCGTCGACGATCGCAGGCGCCGCACCGAGGGCTTGAGCGGCGAACCCATTACACTGTGGCCGGATGTTCGTAGAGGTCATTCGTAGATAGATAGCCCCCCGTTCGCGACGCATTATGGAAGAACACCAGCGGCACGGGGGGTCAATGGCCGCCCCATGACGTCCGTCTCTAGCTCCCTATCGCGTGCGCCATCCTCTTGATGATGGCCGCTGGAGCGGGCACGTTGGTCACGTCCACCAACGCAACCGACTCCACACGTTCAACGCCGCAGCAGCGCGGCTGCAGAATCACATCACTGGCGGCCGTGTCACGACCATGACAGCAACCAGTTTTCGAGGGTCGGACCGTGATACAGGGAAATTGATTCTAGGCTATGCGTGATTCAATCAATGCATCTGAGGGTCGACGACCCGTCCCTGTCGGGAATAATGAGGCATGATTGAAATCAAATCACCGAATAGGCTTAAGTTGCTAGTTAGATGACAAGTAAGCATTTCTTGAGCGGGAGTGTATTCGTGCAACGGCGCCGGGCATTGGCGATGGCGTTGTGTCTAGGACTGACTGCCATCGATGTACAAGCCGCGGATTCTTCCCGAGAGCTTGTCTATATCGGTACATTCAAGTTTGGGCCGCCCGGCCCGGCAGGAGAGTCTGCGGCTTCTCAAAACGGCATTTACGGCGCCCGATTGGACGCCAAAACGGGGCATATGTCGCCGCTGGGGCTGGCCGCGGAACTCAAGCGCGCCAGCTGGCTCGTGATCCATCCCACCCTGCCGATCATCTATTCGGTGGCGCAGTCCGCCGAGGGTAGCCCTGACTCGGATTCGGCTGTCATCGGCTTTGCGGTCGATGC
>Ga0302309_10001029_pt1 | contig 27191 bp, 24 predicted proteins | sample III_Palsa_N1_1_FD_200453 | JGI IMG/M metagenome (GOLD analysis project Ga0302309, IMG submission 200453) | Peat permafrost microbial communities from Stordalen Mire near Abisko, Sweden - III_Palsa_N1_1 | ecosystem: Environmental > Terrestrial > Soil > Palsa > Peat permafrost | place: Sweden... | reverse complement strand
AAACCTGCACGCTCACGTGACAGACCACCGGGCCCCAGGGCTGACAGACGACGCTTGTGCGTGATCTCTGCCAGTGGGTTGGTTTGGTCCATGAACTGTGATAGCTGGTTTGTTCCGAAGAACGAATTGATCACTGATGACAGGGTACGTGCATTGATCAGGTCGGTTGGTGTGAACACCTCGTTGTCACGAATGTTCATACGCTCACGGATGGTACGAGCCATACGTGCTAAACCGACACCAAATTGTGCATATAACTGCTCACCTACGGTACGCACACGACGGTTTGATAAGTGGTCAATATCATCCACCTCAGCTTTTGAGTTGATTAATTTGATCAGATATTTTACTATCGCGATGATATCCTGTTTAGTTAAAACTTTAGTTTCTTCAGAAGTGCTAAGTTTTAATTTACGGTTGATGCGGTAGCGGCCCACATCGCCCAGGTCATATCTTTTATCAGAGAAGAATAAACGATCGATGATACCACGAGCTGTTTCTTCATCAGGTGGTTCAGCGTTACGTAATTGACGGTAGATATGCTCAACCGCTTCTTTTTCTGAGTTTGAAGTATCTTTTTGTAAAGTATTGTATATAATAGTGTAATCACCACTGGTTGACGCATCTTCCTTGTTCAGGATGATAGTTTTTACACCTGCATCAATGATCATATCAATATGGTCATCTTCAAGCACGGTTTCACGCTCCAGTATGATTTCGTTACGGTCGATAGAAACTACTTCACCGGTATCCTCGTCTACAAAATCCTCAACCCATTTTTTAAGCACCCTTGCGGCAAGCTTACGGCCAATGAATTTTTTAAGACCTGATTTACTAACTTTTACTTCGTCGGCCAGTTCAAATAACTCTAAAATGTCTTTATCTGAGTCATATCCTATAGCACGTAATAAAGTAGTAACCGGGAATTTCTTTTTACGGTCAATATAAGCATACATCACGTTGTTAACGTCAGTAGCAAACTCGATCCATGATCCTTTGAAAGGGATTACACGGGCAGAGTATAATTTTGTACCGTTGGTATGGCGGCTTTGGCCAAAGAATACGCCTGGTGAACGGTGTAATTGTGAAACGATTACACGCTCGGCGCCATTGATAACAAAGGTACCTTTAGGTGTCATATAAGGAATAGTTCCTAAGTAAACATCTTGTACAATTGTTTCAAAATCTTCGTGCTCCTCATCATTACATGAAAGGCGCAGCTTGGCTTTTAAAGGCACGCTATAAGTTAATCCGCGTTCAATACACTCTTGTATATCATAACGTGGCGGATCAATAAAATAATCAAGAAACTCTAAAACGAAGATGTTTCTTGAATCTGAAATTGGAAAATTTTCGGCAAACACTTTAAACAAACCTTCTTTATAACGGTTGTCTGAAGTGGTTTCTAATTGAAAAAATTCCTGGAAAGACTGCAACTGAACATCCAGAAAATCGGGGTAATCAAGTACCTTTCTGCTGGTTGCAAAGTTTACTCTCTGATTATTTATGTTTGCCAAGGGATTATAATTTTAGTTTATTAATAAACTGTTGTAGATGCTTTTAGATGTGAGATTGAGATATGAGATCTGAACAAAAAGATAATAAATTTTAGCGGCGGTTTGATCCCGCTTTATAAAACCTCATACCACACTTTCATTTCTCACGTCTAATATCTAACCATTATAAACAGCAATAGACCCCGACCATAAACGGTCGGAGTCTGATGCTATTGTGTATCGGGTTAAATTATTTAACCTCAACTACTGCTCCGGCTTCTTCTAATTGTTTTTTCAAAGATTCAGCTTCTTCTTTAGTAACACCTGTTTTTACTTCTTTAGGTGCACCATCAACTAAGTCTTTAGCTTCTTTCAAACCAAGGCCGGTTAGGTCTTTTACTAATTTAACAACTGCTAATTTAGCGCCACCTGCTTCTTTCAGGATAACGTCAAATGCAGTTTGAACTGCTTCAGCAGCAGGAGCGTCATCGCCACCAGCTGGAGCAGCAGCAACAGCAACAGCTGCAGCAGCAGGCTCAATGCCATACTCGTCTTTTAAGATCTGAGCTAATTCGTTTACTTCTTTTACTGTTAAGTTTACCAACTGTTCAGCAAACGCTTTTAAATCCGCCATTTTATTTAATTTTTACTTTTAATACTTTGTGAATGTGTTAATTTCCGAAACTTTAAGGTGTCCGTTAACCTCTTTCCTGTAATGTTTTTACAACGCCTGCCAGTATATTTCCGCCTGATTGCAGTGCCGAAATAACGTTCTTAGCTGGTGATTGCAGTAATCCGATGATTTCGCCAACCAGTTGTTCCTTAGTTTTTAAGTTAACCAGGGTATCAAGCTGTTTGTCGCCAACAAATATGGCCGAGTCAATGTAAGCTGCTTTTAAAATAGGTTTGTCACTTCTTTTCCTTAACTGTTTGATCAGTTTTGCCGGGGCAGAACTTGATTTTGAGAAAAGGAGTGAAGATGAACCTTTTAAAGCATCATTCATTGGTGTATAATCAGCGCCGATAGCCTCCATAGCTTTTTTGATCAAGCTGTTTTTGGTTACCTGCATGATGATATCGTTCTCAAAACATTTGCGGCGGATATCATTTACTTTTGCAACCGACAGATTCGAAGTATCGGTAATGTAAAAATTACCGCTTTCTTTAATCTGCTCAGTAAGGGCAGCAACTAAGTCGATTTTTTCTTCTTTTGTCATGATTAGATCCCCGCTACTGATTTGGTTTCAATTTCAATCCCTGGCGACATGGTCGACGAGAGATGGATACTTTTAAAATATGTTCCTTTTGCTGCTGATGGTTTTAATTTTGAAATGGTTTGGATAATTTCCATAGCATTTTCATAAATTTTATCAGCAGGGAAAGACACTTTTCCGATAGAAGCGTGGATGATACCGGTTTTATCAACCTTGAAATCGATCTTACCTGCTTTTACCTCGGTTACAGCTTTGCCAACTTCGGCAGTTACTGTGCCCGATTTAGGGTTAGGCATAAGGTTACGCGGGCCTAAAATACGACCTAAACGACCAACCTTGGCCATAACGCTTGGCATAGTGATGATAATATCAACATCAGTCCATCCGCCTTCTATTTTGGCAATATAGTCATCCAAACCTACGTAATCGGCACCTGCGTCTTTTGCTTCTTGCTCCTTATCGGGAGTAACAAGCGCCAGCACACGTACAGTTTTACCGGTCCCATGAGGCAATGTTGCAATACCGCGTACCATTTGATTGGCTTTACGCGGATCGACACCCAGGCGTACATCAATATCAACAGATGAATCGAATTTGGTATTGGTTATATCCTTTACCAGCGACGAAGCGTCCTGTAATGTGTATGACTTGTTAGCCTCAATTTTGGAGAGTGCCACTTTTTGATTTTTTGTTAATCTTGCCACTGTCTTAAACTGATTTAATTTGTGATTTCGAATTTCGAATTTTCAATTTCGGATTTACTCTTCTATCGTTACCCTTGTTCGAAAATATTTAATCGGCTACCTCTTTTCAATTTTAAAATTCCAAATTGAAAATTCGACATCCGAAATTAATTGTTGTTCCAGGGAGCTGTACCGCTAACGGTTATCCCCATACTGCGGGCAGTACCTGCCACCATTTTCATGGCTGATTCTACTGTGAACGCGTTCAGGTCAGTCATTTTATCTTTAGCAATGTTTTCAACCTGGCTCCAGTTCACGTTACCAACTTTTTTACGGTTGGGTTCGGCTGAACCGCTTTTTAACCCTGTTGCCTCTAACAGCTGTATAGCTACCGGAGGAGTTTTGATGATAAAATCGAATGACTTGTCTGTGTAAACAGTAATAACTACAGGCAACACTTTACCAGGTTTATCCTGGGTACGTGCATTGAACTGCTTGCAAAACTCCATAATATTAACACCTTTTGCACCCAATGCAGGGCCAATTGGTGGCGAAGGATTTGCAGCGCCGCCCTTAACTTGTAGTTTCACCATCGCACCGACTTCTTTTGCCATTTTTTGTTTACTTTAATTGTTACTCAATGTTAGTAAGTGGAAGCTATGTAACATTTATCTTTTGATTTCGGATTTCGGATGTTCAATTTCGAATTTATTTATCCAGTATCTTCAATCTATATTTTTTAAATCCGAAATCGAAAATTCGAAATTCGAAATATAAACCTATTCTTTCTCTACCTGCATGTAATTCAATTCAAGCGGCGTACGGCGCCCGAATATCTTTACCATTACTTTCAGCTTTTTCTTTTCCTCGTTCACTTCTTCTATCACACCGCTAAAACCGTTGAACGGCCCATCCATCACTTTCACGTTCTCGCCTACATAGTATGGCACATTCATCGTTTCGCCCTGGGCGCTCATTTCATCAACCTTGCCTAATATGCGGTTAACTTCGGCCTGGCGCAGCGGTATGGCATTGCCGGCTTTATCGCCCAAAAAGCCTATAACGCTATTTATATTTTTTATAACGTGCTCTGTTTCACCTTGCAGCACAGCTTCAATCAAAACATAGCCGGGGAAATAATTACGCTCCTTAGCTATCTTTTTACCGTCGCGCATCTGGTAATATTTCTCAACAGGTATCAATATCTGCGGTATCTGCTCAGCTATGCCTAAACGGCTTACTTCAGCTTCGATATATTGCTTTACCTTTTTTTCTTTACCACTTATGGCGCGTACTACGTACCATTTTAACTGATCGCTCATATTTATCAATTAACCAAGTAAATTATAAAATCCCTTGAGCAACAGCCCGATCAACTGGTCCATACCAAGCACAATAAGTGCAATAATGATGGTTGCGCTCAGCACCAGCATTGTACTGCTCCACAATTCGCCCCAGGTTGGCCAGCTTACCTTCTGGGTTAGCTCTATGTACGATTCTTTTATATATTCACCTACGTTAGCCATATTCTGTTCTTCTCTTTTATGCACGGGAACAAGGATTCGAACCCTGATCAAAGGTTTTGGAGACCTCTATTCTACCATTGAACTATTCCCGTATACCCTAAATCCCTAAAGGGACTTTGTATTTTCCATATTAGACACAAAGTACTTAGCTATAAAAGCTAAGTACTTTGCCTAATTATTTTCAGCCTTTAGCCTCCCTTTTCAGGGCGCTACAGTGCTTATTTTACAATTTCAGTTACCTGACCGGCACCTACTGTACGGCCGCCTTCGCGGATAGCGAAACGTAAACCTTTTTCCATCGCAATAGCGTTGATCAACTTTACAGTGATGGTAACGTTATCACCAGGCATAACCATTTCTACACCTTCAGCCAGTGAAATTTCACCAGTTACGTCAGTTGTGCGGAAATAGAACTGCGGACGGTATTTGTTGAAGAAAGGCGTGTGACGGCCACCTTCAGCTTTCGACAGTACGTAAACTTCTGCTTTGAAATCGGTGTGAGGAGTTACTGAACCTGGTTTGCAAATAACCATACCACGACGGATATCAGTTTTTTCAATACCACGTAACAATAAACCTACGTTATCACCAGCTTCGCCACGGTCAAGGATCTTGCGGAACATTTCAACACCGGTTACGGTTGATTTTAAGTTCTCAGCACCCATGCCCAGGATATCAACAGGATCGCCAGAGTTGATAACACCACGCTCGATACGACCGGTAGCAACAGTACCACGACCAGTGATCGAGAATACGTCTTCAACCGGCATCAGGAACGGAAGTTCAGTCAAACGCGGAGGGATTGGAATATAGCTGTCAACAGCGTCCATCAACTCCATGATCTTGCCAACCCATGTTGGATCACCATTAAGGCCACCTAATGCTGAACCTTGAATAACAGGAATATCATCACCAGGGAAATCATAGAATGATAATAATTCGCGGATCTCCATTTCTACTAATTCTAATAATTCAGGATCATCCACCATGTCAACCTTGTTCATGAAAACAACCAGTGAAGGCACACCTACCTGGCGCGCTAATAGGATGTGTTCACGGGTTTGAGGCATAGGGCCATCAGTAGCAGCAACTACTATGATAGCTCCATCCATTTGAGCAGCACCAGTAACCATGTTCTTCACATAGTCGGCGTGACCCGGACAGTCAACGTGCGCATAGTGACGGTTAGCTGTTGAATACTCAACGTGAGCAGTATTGATGGTGATACCACGCTCTTTTTCTTCAGGAGCTGAATCGATTGAATCGAATGAACGGGCTTCTGAAAACCCTTTATCAGATAATACTTTAGTAATAGCTGCGGTAAGGGTTGTTTTACCGTGGTCAACGTGACCGATAGTACCGATGTTTAAGTGCGGCTTACTGCGGTCAAACTTTTCTTTTGCCATGATTTATAATGTTAGTTAAATTTTTATTTTATGTTTAATATACTTTAATTACAAAGTGAGCCAACAATGGGATTTGAACCCATGACCTCTTCCTTACCAAGGAAGTGCTCTACCCCTGAGCTACGTCGGCTTATATTTTAGCTCATTGGTTCACTCGTTCAGTAGCTCATTGGTATTTAGCGGCTGCCACTAATGAACAAATGAACTAACCTACTAATGAACCAACCGAGCGGAAGACGAGGTTCGAACTCGCGACCTATAGCTTGGAAGGCTATCGCTCTACCAACTGAGCTACTTCCGCTAAAATGCAGTTTGCAGTTACCTGTTTGTAGTTTGCTACTGCCCACTGCTAACTGATAACTGCCAACTCCAAAGTGGGGGGAGAAGGATTCGAACCTTCGTAGCCGAAGCAACGGATTTACAGTCCGTCCCATTTGACCGCTCTGGTATCCCCCCATTGTTCTATTTCGGATTTCGGATTTCAATTTCGAAATTTTTATCTGCTGCCAGACTAAATTCGAAATCTCAAATTCGATATTCAAAATCAAAACAGAGCCTCCTATCGGGATCGAACCAATGACCTACTGATTACAAGTCAGTCGCTCTACCAGCTGAGCTAAGGAGGCTTATATTTTTAGTTTGCTGTGCTCGTTTGCAGCATTTCCAGGCAAACTGCCAACTGCTAACCACCTCACTGCTAACCTTTCCCAGGAACCTGCGCCAAACTAAGCTGACGGTTGCATTTTACCGGTTAAATTATATAAGATATTTTCTGTTTAAAGAACTACCCTTTCATAAAAAAGGTGCGGTTAAGCACCTCTCCAAAAGGGATTGCAAATTTACACTTTTTTAATGGTGAACAAAATTATTTTTCAAAAAAAAATATAGTGGTTTAACAGGCCTCATTTTTAATTAATTATTCAGGTTACAAATAGGTCCCTGATGATGAAAAATACAGAGACTTTATCCTTGCTGGCTATCAAGAACTTGTTTAAACTGCGGCAACTTAATAGCTGTAACTGATGGAAAAGGAATGTGCTTTAATATATTGAAATGTTTATCATGAGAAACAATGTAGTCGGCGTTGGCGGCGACAGCGCAGTCAAAAAATTTATTATCGTCCGGGTCTCTTTCAATTACTCCCCATTCAAAATACCTGACTATTTGAATAACATTTTCGTGCAGCATAATCTGGTTTAAAGTATTTTCAGCATCAATATGCGAATAGAACTTTTCAATTATTTCTGCGTATTCTTCCAGGATATCTGTCGTTACGAATAACTCATATTTTCCGCTCATAAATAATTGCCAAACCCAATAAAAAGGAGATCGCCTGGAAATGCTTGCGAACAGCACATTGGTATCCAACACAACACGGATCATCTTTATCGCGCTTTACGCTGATAACCGTTTAATATTTTTTCAAAGTCTGATTCAGTATATTTTTTTTGGGCGATTGTAGCATCTAAATGCTGCTGCATTTTACGGCTGTTAAAATCCTGCAATAACTTGCGCAGTTCATCCAAATCTTGTTGATTATATTGTTCTTTAACCACCTGCAAAACCATTATTTGCGCAGGCTCAAAGGCTGGGGTTTTACTGTATTTTTCATTCCCATTTTATTTATAAAACAAATATACCAATAAAAAAAATCGGCGGGTATAAAACCCGCCGATCTCCTTCAAAAATCAGCAATTAATTTATGTTAAAAATCGTCCTCTGTGCCCGCCAAAACTGCTTTTTTAACAGCCTCGGCAGCAACGGATTTCTTGTTTTTATATTTGTCAACTTGTTTGCGCAAACTCTCTATAGCCATGTCAGTCGCCTCCTCAAAACTTTTGCACTGGCATTTGGCGAACAATTGTATGCCGGGCAGCGTCAGTTTTATTTCCGTAATCTTATTGGCTTCGTCTTCAACATTCTCCACGCGCAAATAAACCTCCCCGCTTACGATGCGGTCAAAAAAGGTATCCAGCTTGTCGGCCTTTTTCTGGATAAAATCTAACAATTTCTTGTCTGCGTTAAAACGAATTGATTGCACTGTAATGTTCATGAGTTCCTCCTTTTTATGCCTTTGGATGGGCGAGTTTATAAATAGACTTTAAGCGTTCCACTGAGTTGTGGGTATATATCTGGGTTGCGCTAAGGTTAGCATGGCCCAGAAGTTCTTTAATGGCGTTCAGGTCGGCGCCACGGTTTAATAGCGTTGTAGCAAAAGTGTGCCGCAGTACGTGCGGGCTTTTTTTGTTTTGGGTTGATATGTAGGATAGATATTTCTGCACAATTAAATAAATCAGCTTCGGATACGCATCTGCTCCTTTATCTGTAACGAGCAATGCTAGCGAATTGTTATCAAATTTTTGATTTTTCTTTAACTCGGTGTATTCCGCTATCAAATTCTTCAGCTCGTTGTTGATGGGGATGATGCGCTGTTTGTTGCGCTTGCCCAAAACCTTCAGGGTGCCTTCATAAACATTGATATCGGTTTCTTTAAGACCCATTAATTCAGAAAGGCGGATGCCGGTGCCGAACAGTGTCTCTATCACCAGTTTATCGCGCGTACCTTTAAAATCAGGGGTGAAAATCTCCTTGTCATCCAGCATTTGCGTAAGCCTGGCCTCTTCAACCACAACAGGCAGGTTCTTCGGCGCTTTTGGCGTATTTATTTTTGATGCCGGATTAATGGTGATGACACCTTCCTGCAATAAAAACTTAAAATATTTGCGCAGGGTGGCTATTTTACGATTGACGGAACGGGCGGTTAGCTCGTTGTTCATCATTTCCACCATCCAGTTGCGTATGAGGTGATGCGTTATTTGCGAAGGGTGTGTGATCACCGGTTCGGGCGCGGGGTCCTGGTTTTCGGGATTGTTGAGGAAATGGATGAACTGCTCCAGGTCCGAACGGTAAGCCAGTACAGTGTGCGGGGAGTACCGTTTTTCGAATTGAATATATTTGATGAACCGCTCTAAAAACATAAAAACTATTTATACACCCGAAGTATGAATGTACAAATAGTTTTTTTATATTTTATACAGGTACACTGAAAATAATTTTCGCCATTTTCCTTCTCCTTTGGAGAAGGTGGCTGAAAGCCGGATGAGGCTTAAAATTAAACAGTAGTTTCCTGGTTCATGCCCTGTTTATAGATGGCGTGTTTAACCACGTGCCTGCGGGTTACAGATTTTTTTTCGAAAGCCTGGCGGCTGCGAAGCTCGCGTAATACACCTGTTTTCTCAAATTTCTTTTTGAAGCGTTTAAGCGCTTTGTCTAACGATTCGCCGTCTTTTACGTTGATAATGATCATACTTTCTGAAATACCTCCTTTCGTGGGAGTGCAAAGGTAAGTATTTGGTTTTGAATATGAAAATTTTAGTTGGATTAAAGTTAATGAATCTATTTGCGTTTGTATTTATGTTTAGGATTACGGCTGGTATGAAAAACGTGAAGAATATTTATGATATTTTCAGATTCGAAATATTCATACACTATAATAAAGGAAAATAACGAATAGCCATTCCCCTATAACTTCTTTTTCTCACAGGAAACGCTTCCGGATTGGATGAAATTGTTATTAAAGCCTTGTTAACAACTTCTATGAACCGTCCGCCTAATCCGGCTACTTCACCTTCATACTAGTTTAGGGATTTTTCGATTTCTTCAGCAGCTAATGGTGAAAATATTATTTTTTCAACCATTTTTCTTAAGCCGGCTTAATAGTCGCGCCTGAACTTCTTCCCACGGTACTCCTTTATCTTTACCGCTTTTCAAATCGGTCGAACGCCTGTCAAGCTCCGTAATTAATTCCTCATCATTCCACCATTCATACGGCTCGTTGTCTTCAGCTTTAAGTTTTGTATAAATATCTTTTAGCGCTGCATCATCAGCATTATCAATATAATCATGCAGTTCCTGCCTGATACTTGCCAAGTCCGGATTTTTAAATGCGACACCCATTTTTTATTTACCTTGAACTCAAAAATAACAAATTCAGCATCAATAACTTTATAACATTTCAGCAAAACCTGCCCATCACAAATAAACATTTTGCGAATAACGCTGTTCGGTGATATATTAGCGCCTCACAATTCCATTCTACACTGGCTATATGACCAACCAAGCAAACGTTAATTCATCATACAGTCATTACCTTGCCGGCGGCGGCGAAATGGGCGAGCTTACCCGCTCTTTCGACTGGAGCCAAACAATTTTGGGTTCGCCGGAAGGATGGTCGCAAAGCCTGCTCACCACTGTCAGCATCATTCTCAATTCAAAATTTCCCATGTTTTTGTGGTGGGGACCGGAGTTAATCCAGTTTTATAATGATGCTTACCGGCCAAGTCTTGGAGAAGCGGGCGGTAAACACCCAAAAGCATTGGCCCAACGCGGTGAGGACTGCTGGCAGGAAATATGGCCGGTGATAAAACCGCTGATAGACCAGGTTTTGGCCGGCGGCGAATCGATATGGAGCGAAGACCAGCTGATACCTATTTACCGTAACGGCAAACTGGAAGATGTTTACTGGACATTCGGCTATAGCAAGGTGAGTGATGAAACCGGCAACCCGGCAGGCGTATTGGTGGTATGTAATGAAACTACTGATCAGGTACGATCATTCAATACCATTAAGGAAGCAAAAGATGAACTTGAATTTGCTGTTGAAGCCGCCGACCTGGGAACCTGGGACCTTGACCCTTTAACCAATAGGTTTATAGGCAACAACCGTTTAAAGGAGTGGTTTGGCCTGCCACCGGAAAATGAGATAGACCTGTCAAGGGCGATTGCTGTAATGGCCGAAGAGGATCGTGAGCGCGTTACAGCGGCTATTCAAAAAGCGATGGAAAGAGGGTCGGACGGAAATTATAATATTATTTACAACATTATAAACCAAAATGATGACTCCCGCCGGGTTGTTGAAGCTACCGGTAAAGCCCGGTTTGATGCCGATGGCAATGCTTATCGCTTCAGCGGTATTTTACAGGATGTAACCGAGGAATTTTTGTTGCAGCAACGTAAGGATGAGTTTATCAGCGTAGCCAGCCACGAACTTAAAACGCCGATAACCACATTAAATGCTTCCATGCAGATATTGCAACGCCTTGTGAAAACGAATGCCCCGGCAGAAAAAATCGCTTTGTTTGTGGATAAAGCCAGCAATAACCTGAACAAGCTGATGCGCCTGCTCGACGACCTGCTAAATGTAACCAAGATACAGCAAGGCCAGTTGGCGCTGAATAAAACCATGTTTAACCTGGCCGAACTGGTGCGCGACAGTTGCGAGTACGTACAAATGAACGGCGAGCACGAGTTTGAAGTGCGCGGAGCCGGGGAATTAATGGTATTTGGCGATTACCGGCGTTTGGACCAGGTAATAGTAAACCTATTAAACAACGCGGTGAAATACTCGCCGTTCTCAAAAAAAGTGGAGATTACGATTACGCATGATGATTATAATGCCACTGTTTCAGTGCGCGACTATGGCATCGGCATAAATCCTCAAAAATTACCGCACTTGTTTGATCGCTATTACCGGGTTGACGCATTGGGCCACCAGTTTTCGGGACTGGGACTTGGTCTTTACATCTGCTCGGAGATCATCAACAGGCACAACGGCACAATAGGTGTTGACAGTGAGTTGGGGCAAGGCAGTAATTTTTGGTTTACTATTCCTTTGGATGAGGAGTGAGTAGTTGATTAAGTGAGTAGTTATTCTGTCTAACCACAACCACTCACCCAATCAACTTAATCAACCACTCACTACCCCCGCAACACCTCCCTGCTAATCACAATTTTCTGAATTTCGGAAGTCCCTTCGCCTATGGTGCACAATTTGGCATCGCGGTAGAATTTCTCTACCGGGAAATCCTTGGTGTAGCCATATCCGCCGAATATCTGCACGGCTTCGGTAGCGGTACGCACTGCTACTTCTGAAGCATAATATTTAGCCATTGCGGCCTGTTTGGTTACGGGTTGGTTGCGGTTCTTGAGGTCGGCGGCCTGCATTACCAATAGTTCTGCGGCTTCTATTTCGGTGGCCATATCGGCCAGTTTAAATGCTATGCCCTGGAAGTTGGCTATCGGCTGACCGAATTGTTTACGCTCCTTTGCATAAGCAACCGCAGCGTCGAACGCGCCTTTGGCAATGCCTAATGACAATGCAGCGATAGAAATTCGCCCGCCATCAAGCACTTTCATGGCCTGTTTAAAGCCTTCACCTTCAACGCCTAATAAATTGGCTTTAGGTACCCGGCAGTTATCGAATATCAACTCGGTAGTTTCCGAAGCGCGCATGCCCAGCTTGTTTTCTTTTTTACCATGTGTGAAACCAGGCGTTCCCTTCTCAATAACAATGGCCGATACGCCGTGCGAATCGCCCTTCTCCCCTGTCCGCGCCATAACTACGGCTACGTTGCCTGATTTACCATGTGTGATCCAGTTTTTGGAACCGTTGACTATATAATGATCACCATCCGACACGGCAGTAGTAGCCATATTCAGTGCGTCGCTGCCGGTGTTAGCTTCGGTAAGTCCCCAGGCGCCTATCCATTCGGCTGTAGCCAGTTTGGGCAGCCATCTTTGTTTCTGTTCTTCATTGGCGAACGCCAAAATATGACCGGTACAAAGTGAGTTATGCGCAGCCACCGACAAACCTATCGACCCGCACACTCTCGAGATTTCCTTAATAACCGTTACATACTCCGTATAACCAAACCCCGAACCGCCGTATTGTTCCGGCACCAGTACGCCCATCATGCCCAACTCACCTAATTGCTTGAACAGTTCAACGGGGAAATATTGTGCTTCGTCCCACTCCATTACGTGGGGCCTGATGTTGCGTTCGGCAAAGTCGCGGACCATTTGTTCAACCATTTGCTGGTTTTCGGAATGAGAGAAGTCGAAGCCGGCGGGGTGGTCGGTTAATAAGGTATCCATAAGTAAATTTATAATTGGTTACAGGCAAAGTAACGTAATTGTTTTCAGCTTGTTTGCAAGGTTTTAGGCAGTGAAAGAAGAACGTTTTGGTTTGGAGTATGAAAGTTGGGTTTAGATGGTTTAAAGTTGATCGGGCATAAAATTATTTGAGAAAATATTTTTCGTTCTTTGAAGTAATTTCTGTTTGGTCAAAAACTTTTCGCCGCTCATTGCCGCGGGGGGCTACTACTTTTTTCTTGATAAAAAAGGTAGCAAAAAATCAAGCCGATGGAAAGGCTTTTTGTCGCACAGGTCAGCCCTTCAAAAGCTGGCTACACAAGGCCACGGGTCGCACGGGCTTGCCGCCACTTTTTAGCCCAAAGCTCTTCCATCGGCGGGGTAACCACAAAAACTTTTTGGCATTTAAATAATATTATGACTATCAAATAAGCATCAGGGCAATCCTTAAATCCGACGAATCAAGGTTCAGACAAATTGCGTTAGGGATTGCAAGGGTTTAGCCCCGCCGGTAGGCGGGCCGAAGCGCAGCGGAGCCCTGGAAAGCCCGGGCCGCAGGCAACGCCCAATTGTCCGAATCAGAATTTCAGAATTAAAGAATGGGCAGAATATTGCAAGCTATGAATTCTGTTAATTCATAAATTCAGTAAATTCTGATTCAGACAATTACTTACTTCCCACCACCCAAATCCAAAACAACCCCACCATTCTCCGGCACTATCTTAAAAACTGCACTATCAGTCTGTGTAAAAGCGCCTTTGATAGCACTAACCGCATAATCCATCCCCTGAAAATTACAATTAACCTTTTTGCTGCTAATGTTTGTAAAAGGCAGCTTCGCCTGGCCGGGAACAGTCAGCACCAACAGCCAATCGACAGCTTTCCCACCTTCGGTTTTTATGGTCATCTGCCGTTCGTCCATATCAATTACCAATTTGCCATGGCCGTCTTTCAGCGGCCAGGTGATGTGCAACTTGCCGGGTGCGTTGCTGGTTATTATGGGGTCGCCGCCGGTGAGGTCGGTTTCCTGGCTGTTGATGATGGCTTTGAACTTCAAGGCTGCCAGCTTACCGTTGCCTGCCCATACATAGCCGTCGACCACGGGCAGGGTAAAGAATGTGCATTCGTTGGAAGTAGCTACCCCGGTTTCATAAGCAGAAGGAAAATTTTCATTGAATAGATGTATATCCCTAAACTCAAGCGTGCCGTTTTCCCATAACAGGTTTGCACGGTAAAAGCGACTATTAAACCATACCGTTTTTTTGTCGCTGCCGGGGATATCGTTGTTGATGGTGACGGCTGTTGCCGGGGTTAGCTTGTAATGCGCTTTAAACCATTCGCCCGATGCGGACAGCGTTTCCACTTTAATTTTATGCTCATCGCGCAGTTGGGCTATCAGCGGCATTTGAATTTCGAAGCCTTTGGCCATGGAATCCCAGGTGAACGAATTTTCCTGGCCGGCCTGCGTGTAGGCAAAGGCCAGCGGTTCGCCATCCACAAACTGCTTAAAGAACCAGCGCACCCACGTGGAGTCGCCGCCGCCGAAGTTATACACGGGCTCCAGCGTAACCACGCCCTGGCGGTTGTTGCCGATACCGTTATCATACTGCCGCACCGGGTCGCTACCCAGCATACGGAATATGGGCACCGGGATTTGGTTAGCCGCATGCTGCGCGGGCATATAGGCATTCACTTTGCTGGGGTAATACGCCTGGTTCCAGTAGCCGCCCCAAAGCGTGTAGCCATCGGTGCCGTACTGGTCTTTACAATTGGCCGAAGCCACAATGCCGTACTTTTTGTACATATAGGCCAGCGTGTGCGCATCAATAAACCAACTGGCCACCGACCGGGGGTAGTAGCCGAATATCCGTTTAAAATCGCGCATGTACACATCCGCCAGCTTTTCGCGCTCGCGGGGTGTATAGCCGGTAGAAAAGCCGATGTTGGCGCGCCAGTCCCACGGGTAGCGGCCACGCCATTTTAGGCCGGCATTTTCCACCAGCGGCTGCGGGATTTCCCACCAGGCCCCTATCTCGAACTGCGAGCGCGGCAGGCTTTTAAGCAGCTTTTGATAACGTGGATCCATCAACGCATCGTACTGCAACAAAAACGTGCCGCCGAGGTTGTATTTTTTCATTATCTCCACCTGTTTCACCACCGTTTGGTACAGCACATCTTCGGTAATTTTCGGATCGCGTGGTTCTAATAGACGGATGAAGTTGACGATGTTTACAATGCGTGGATGAGTGGTATATTTTTCACGAGTTTTTTGCTGCGCGAATGGGGAAAGCGGGGATATGGTTATAGCTGCTAATAGCAGGTATTTTAAAAGTGGTGTTTTCATTTGCATAGTGAATGAGCATATTTGTTACCTATCGCTTCAATCGCTCAATTGCCGCTGAGGGCTGTTACTTTTGGCTTGATCCAAAAGTAACCAAAAGATCAAGCAGGAAAAAACCTTCTGCCCGCAAGGCCATACTCCCGGCCCGGTTTTCCTGCAGGCCTTTGCGCGCTTTTATACTTATTCAATTGAGAAATTATGTCTTTATAAATTATACCTTTTTTGTCATTTTCGTCAGCAGATAAGCTTCGGGAAAAATGAAGCAAAACAATGCAGGGCTGTGCGATTGCAGGGCCTTGCGTTACTGTTGCTGAAGCGCAGGATCGTGGGTGCGAACAGCGGGGCAGCAGTAACCCAACCCAGGTTTTGCTTCATTTGTGCGCAAAGGCGTCGTGCGGCAAAGAAGCCTATCTGCTTACTTGATTTTGGTTCTTTTATCAAGAAAAGAACAACAGCCACAGCGGCAAGCGGTTGAAGCGATAAGTAACGAACAATTATTTATACACCCTCCCTATCATCGGGTCATCAAATATTATTTTTTTCAGTTGTTCAAAATCAATTGCACCTTCGTGGGCGTAAACTATTTTGCCGTTGGGTTCAACCAAAAGCGTGTAAGGCAATGCGCCCTGCCATTTGGGGTCGATGGCATCCATCAGCATGTATTTATTGTCGCCGGTATAAATATAATTGAGGCCCGAAGCCTGTTTGCGCTGCAGGAATGCGAGCGCTTTGTCGCGGTTCGCCATATCGTCGGTGGTGATGGTTACAAACTGTACGCCCCGGTCGCGGTACATGTGGTTGAGGGTAACCAGGTCCGAAAATTCGGCCACGCAGGGGGCGCACCAGGTTGCCCACAGGTTGATCAGCCGCAACTTATACGAATGATTTTTTACCACATCGGCTATCCCTTTGGCGCCTATAGTATCCAGTTTCACCGGCTCACTGGCCCATTGTATAGCGGCCTTTTCCGTCCAGTTGCTTTTTTCCGCCCATTTGATGGAACAGCCGAAAACGCGCGTAACGGCAACGGGTACAGGTTTGCCGGCCAGCAAGGCATCTATGGCATTGCGCGCATCCTGCACGGTGGGGGCTTTGGCCGGGTTTTCCATATCATCTATCCTGCCCTGGTAACGCAGTTTGCGCTGCTGGTCGAAAATAAACGCATGTGGTGTAGCAATGGGCCCATATTTATTTGAGGTGATCTCCGTTGCGCCATCGTACAGGTAAGGGAAATTAAAGTGCTTGTCCCTCGCGCGCACCTTCATTTCGGCATACGAATCGCCTACATCACTATAACCCAATTCATCCAGCCGCAGCGATTTGGGGTTATTAGGATTAATGGCCACCACGCTAACACCCCTGGCAGCGTAATCAATGGTGAGTTGCTTCACCCGCTCCTCATAAGCCTGCGATGTGGGACAGTGGTTACACATAAAAACAATCACCAGTACTTTAGCATGCCTGAAAGAAGCCAGGCTGTACAGCTTCCCATCCACGCCCGGCAGGTGAAAATCCGGCGCAGCGGCACCAATAGCTAACGTAGGATGATCGGTGGCGAAAGCGGAAACTGCCATCATCCACAAAAACATGATGAAACCATACCGGCTGAAATACTTCTTCATTTTATTTAAAATTGGCAGTACCAATTTATGGAAAAAATTTGTCTGAATCAGAATTCGCAGAATTTTAGAATGGACAGAATGTTAGCTACTATATTAATTCTGTTAATTCATAAATTCAGTGAATTCTGATTCGGACATTTGGGCGTTCCCGCTGATAGAGCGGGCGGGCTGTACACTTATACGCTTTCAGGTCTTGGCCACAGCCCTCACACTGAGCTTTGTTGAAGTGCCGGCGCCAGCATTAGGCGTTTATCAATTTAAAAACCATACATACCACCCGAAACGGAAATTTGCTCTCCCGTAATCCACGCTGCATCATCGGAAGCAAGAAATACGGCAGCTTTCGCAATATCTTCGGGCTGACCCCGGCGACCAAGCGGTGTTTTTTCGATAAACATCTTTTCATACTCGCTGCCGACAGTGACACCCGCGCTGGCTGCACCTTCCGTTGCCGTAGCGCCCGGCAAAATAGAATTGATACGAACGTTTTTAACACCCAATTCCTTAGATAAAGCAATTGTGAATGCATCAAGTGCCGCTTTAGATGAAGAGTACAATGAGGCATTTTGAAGAGGATACTTACTTGCACCCGAACTGATATTGATGATGTTTCCGCCCTTATCGCCGAAAAGTTTCAGCGCTGCCTGGATAGTCAATATAGCGCCTAACACATTTACGTTGAAACTTTTATGGAAATCCGATACCGAAATTTGTTCAATAGGTGCATATCCTTGCGATACCGCGTTATTTACTAAAACGTCCAGCGTGCCAAAAGCATTCTCAGTTTCTTTAAACAACCTGGTCACATCGGCTTCGTTCGATACATCGGCCTGTACTGCAATGGCTACACCGCCATTATCGGTAATCGCTTTAACCACTTTGTCAGCCTCTTCTTTGCTTGATGCATAATTTACAACAACCTTTGCGCCTGCTGCAGCAAAGTGTTTGGCGATAGATGCACCTATTCCTTTGGCAGCGCCGGTAACTACCGCTACCTTGTTTTCTAATTTACTCATGATTTCTATTATTAATTATATTCAAGTCCTTCAGGTTTTTTCAGTTCTGAAGAACATTCAAAGATGCTGCATCATAACGAACTACACGTTGACATGAATCATCAAATACACACCACAAATGTCAACGAAAAGTGGCGACTTAAATCAGAAAAATATTGTAAACAATTGTAGAACAGGCATTTAATATACAGATGAAAAACAGGGGATAGTGATTGCCTGAAAGACCACAACGGCATATATTCCATTGTTGAGACTTCTTCTTATCCGGGGAATGTAAAGTTGATTGGGCCCAAATTGGAATGTCCGGCAGAAAGTAATTGACAGATTACCCTTGCAAATCCCGACATTGATCAGTCAGAATTTTATCAGGGGGAAAGAATATATCCGGGCGATTCATTTTAACAGGACCATTTGTAATGACAGCAAGCCTGAAATTGCTAAAGGATTTATTTTAAAGATTTTTTCCTTATCCTGCTCAAAGTTTCGGACGATAGACCAAGATACGATGCGATCATGTTTTGCGGGAACCGCTGTAAAAAATGGGGATAGTTTTGTATCAATTCCTCGTAGCGCTCTTCAGCTGAATAGCTAATAGCCTGCATTCTTTTCTGAGCTGCAATTGTGTTGTTTTGACTGATCACGTTCGACATCGCTGAAAAGGCAGGTATTTGCTTAAGAAACTCCTCAATTTCTGCATTGGTTGATTGTAGAATCTCCAGTTCCTCCAGTGCCTCAATATTAAAGCGGCTTGGCGTTAAAAGGTAAAAGCTTTCGAAATCTGTCAGCCACCAATTTTCCACAGATAATTTTAGTATGTGTTCATGTCCTTTTTCATCTACTGTGAAGGTCCTGGCGGATCCTTTTACAATAAACCCGATATATTTGCATACGTCTCCTTCCTGTAAAAAGTATTGCCGTTTCCGAAGTTTCCTGGGTTTGAAATGTACCATCAACAAATGCTTATCCTCATCTGAAAGCAGTTTACCTGATATTTCCTGGATGTAATCGAAAAACGCTTCAAAATTGGACATCGTTCAAGTATATAATTACACGCAATTTACTCAAGCTGCCTGATAAAGACTAAAAAAACAAACATCGTAATCACAAAAAATCCCTGCTTCCAGGAGAAGCAGGGATTTAAAGACACTTATAGCCAAACTCGAAATTTGCGATAAAGATTAATCAGTCGAATTTAACCAGGTCCTTAAAAATCAGTTGCCCCCAACTATTTCCGTGCGCCTGCACAAGCAGTCCGCCCTCCGAAAGCCCGCCAAGCTTGATTGGCGCGAAACCCAGTTTTTCCGCAAGCTTACTAATCTCCGCTGCTGCATCGTCATCGTCGCTCGCGAGGAATACGACTCTCCTGCCACCATGGACGGCCGGGTCCTGATCGAGAATGGCAGCGCCCAGATGGTTGAATCCTTTAACCAGTTTCCCACCAGTAAAGGCCTGCGCTACGAACCTGGCTGAAGACTGTCCTCCCAGCTTCTCAGGGGGCACGCCGTAGGCATTGGTCACATCAACGATAGTCTTCCCTTGCCAGGTGGGCAGCGCCTTCGCGACATCCGGGTGCGATTCAAATCGCACAGCCAAAAAGATGACGTCTGCCTTGACAGCTTCCGCCAGTGTGGTGGGAATGATCTCGGGTCCGATGGCGGCCGCATCGGATGCAAAGCTCTCAGGGTCGCGCGTGGTTGCAACTGATACTTCGATGCCCTTGCGGGCAAACGCTTTGGCCAGGGCCTGGCCTATATTGCCAAAGCCGATTATTGCGTAGCTAGCTACTTTGTTTTCTGATATACTCATTTTAATTTTTTTTAATTAGTTAATGGTACGAGTTACAAACCCACGCCGGCGTGGGATCAATTATTTTGCTAAATAAGTCATGCCACCATCAACAAGGAGTTCGGCACCAAGCATAAACGATGAATCATCAGAAGCCAGGAAAACCGCTGTTTTACCAATGTCAGAGGGCTGTCCAATCCTGCCTGTGGGCATTACACTTGCGAAGTGTGTTTTTAGCGCGTCAATTTGTTCTGCGGGAACAAACTTGTCAAATGCCGGCGTATCTGTTGTGCCGGGTGTAATCACATTTGCCCTGATCTTTCTATCTAAAAGGTCGCTTGAAAATCCTTTTGCTAAATAGATTACAGCCGCTTTTGCAGCGCCATAAAGCGTAAATGACGCATATGCCCGATGCGCTGCATTCGACCCGATCAAAATAATAGAACCACCATCATTCATATGTGGCAGTGCTTTCTGAACAGTGAAGTAAACACTTTTCAGGTTTAAATCCATCGTTTTGTCATAGTCGGCTTCGCCAATAGTTGCCACGGTTCCTACAGTTCCAGCACCCGCATTGGCTACAACCACGTCTATTTTACCAAACTTTTCAGCTGTTGCTGCAAACACTCGTTCCAGGTCGGCCAGGTTGGTTACATCGGCATTTATGGCTATAAAATTACCGCCAAGCCGGGCCACAGCACTATCTAAAGTTTCCTGGTTTCTGCCTACAATAACTCCTTTAGCACCTTCATTTTTGAATTCCTGGGCAATGCCAAACCCTATGCCGCTATTACCACCTGTAATAACTGCTACTTTATTTTTTAATCTATTCATTATTTCTTTTTTTAAAGATTGAGCGACAAAAGTCGACTATTAAAGTTATTTTTAGTAACTTTGTACCGAAAGATAACAGTAACACAGAGGTAACTGAGTAACATTGTGACGTGTCAGATTAAAGATTTGCAAGAGCAAAGGAAGAAAAAAGAGAGCCGTTCAAAATTCAATGGACGCGCTAATGGGAGGTAGTGTTTTTTCCGAAACATACAAAGGGCTTTAAAGTATCTGTGTAAAAAAATCCTGAAATCAGGATATTGAAAATGTATCTGAAACCAATATTAATACCTCAATATAAGGTGTTAAAAAAAGCCCTGGTGAATTAAACAACAGGGCTTTCCGGATTTTGTTTTTTATTTAAATAAAGGGGGATTTGCAGCTTTGTACTGAAAAATAACAGTAACATCTGTATAATAAAATAACATTATGGGGTGTAAAATAGAAGAGTTTCAACAGGAACAAAAGAAAAGAATGAGGGCCGTGCAGGATTCAATGGACGTGCTGAACGGCAAATGGAAAATTGCTATCATTTCGTCTATTTGCTGTTACGGTAAAAGGCGGTTTTCCGATATTTTGAACGATATAGAAGGAATTTCCAACAGGATGCTGAGCAAAGAATTAAAGGAATTAGAGATAAACCAGTTGGTAAAACGGACCGTTTTAGATACACAACCCATATCGGTCCAGTATGAGCTTACGGAACACGGCAATACGCTGCAAACCATCATCACCAACCTTACAGAATGGGGAATAACGCACCGAAAGGAAATTGTCGGGAAATAATGTTTGTTGGGTGTTGGGTGTCGTGCTGCCATTGGTCTTAGCAACCTCTTATCAGTATTTAGGTTGGCTAAGTTTGTTCGGTAGTGTTCGGATTGTTCGCACAACAAACGAACGAACACTTTAATCAAAACGTCATTGCGAGGAACGAAGCAATCTCTGCACATGCAAGTCAAACAAGTAAGCTGTTTTTTCAATGGATAATGCCAATGGCGCATACCTGTAAACGCAGTCCAAAGGACTCCCTCGGAGAGATTGCTTCGTCGTTCCGCTCACGCTGACCTGCTCACTCCTCGCAATGACGTGGTGGGTTAGTCGTTTGTTCGGTAAGTGTTCGGAGTGTTCGCTCAGCAAGCGAACGAACACTTTATCAAAGTGTCATTGCGATTAAACGCCACTCCACACCAAAATCCATCCGCCTCATCTTAAATTAACATTAAACTTCTATATTTAGTTCCCTAATTGACCCTAAAATGAAAAAGACCTGTTGCCTTTGCGCATTTGCTTTTTTACTTTGCGGCCTTACGCATGCCCAGCAAATGAACATCAAGACACTCCCCTATCCCCAAACTAAAAAAGTTGATACCTTAACCACTTATTTCGGCACGCAGGTGCCCGACCCATACCGCTGGCTGGAAGACGACCGCGCCGGTGATACCAAAGCCTGGGTGAAAGAGGAAAACGCGGTTACCGAAAACTACCTCGGCCAAATACCTTACCGCGATGCTATACGCAAGGAGCTGGAAACCCTGTGGAACTACGAGAAATACAGCGCACCGTTTAAAGAAGGCGCCTATATGTATTTTTACAAAAACGATGGCCTGCAAAGCCAGGCGGTTTTGTACCGCCAGTTGGGCGATGGCAAGCCGGAAGTTTTTTTAGACCCGAACAAGTTTTCGGCAGACGGCACCACCTCGTTACAGGGCATAGATTTCACCAAAGACGGCAGCATGGCAGCCTACCAGCTTTCGGAAGGCGGGTCGGACTGGCGTAAGGTGATCGTGATCCATTCGGCGGATAAAAGCATGATCGGCGACACGCTTACCGATATCAAGTTCAGCGGCATTGCCTGGAAAGGGAACGACGGCTTTTACTACAGCAGCTACGATAAACCCAAAGAAGGCAGCCAGCTTTCGGGCATGACACAGCACCATAAGTTATACTACCACAAACTCGGCACACCGCAAAGCAGCGATAAACTTGTATTCGGCGGCGAGGAAACGCCCCGGCGCTACATAGGCGCTTACCTTACCGAGGATGAGCGCTTTTTGGTGATCACCGCTGCCAATACAACCACCGGCAATGAACTTTATTTGCAGGACCTTAGTCAGCCTAACAGCGGCATTGTTAAGGTGGTTGATAATTTTGATAACGAGCATGGCGTGATTGATAATGTTGGAAGTAAGCTCTACATACTAACTAATCTCTATTCGCCCAATTTTAAAATTGTTACGGTTGATGCGGCCAATCCCGGCATTACGCATTGGAAGGACTTTATCCCCCAAACCAAAAACGTGCTCACTGCCTCAACCGGCGGCGGTAAAATATTTGCCGAATACCTGAAGGATGCCACTTCGTTGGTACAGCAATATGATATGGATGGCAAGCTGGAACGAACCATAGAATTACCTGCCGTAGGTTCTGCAGCAGGTTTCAGCGCTAAAAAGGAGGAAAATGAGCTTTATTATAGTTTTACTAATTACGTTTATCCTACCACCATTTTTAAATATGATGTGGCCAGCGGACAATCTACCGTTTGGAGAAAGTCGGGGGTAAAGTTCGATCCTGGACAATACCAGTCCGAACAGGTGTTTTATGCCTCGTCTGACGGAACGAAAATACCCATGCTCATCACCTACAAAAAAGGCACGGTAATGAATGGTAAAAATCCGCTGTTGTTATACGGCTATGGCGGTTTTGGAGTGAGTTTAACCCCTGCGTTCAGCACATCGAACATTATTTTGCTGGAGCATGGCGGCATATTTGCCGTACCCAACCTGCGCGGCGGCGGCGAGTATGGCGAAAAGTGGCATAAGCAAGGCATCAAGCTAAAAAAGCAAAACGTATTTGATGATTTTATTGCTGCCGCAGAATACCTCATCAAGCATAAATATACTTCGAAGGATTACCTCGCTGTTTCGGGTGGCTCCAATGGCGGTTTACTTGTAGGCGCAATGATCACCCAGCGACCTGATCTATTTAAGGTAGCCTTCCCGGCTGTAGGCGTGCTGGATATGCTGCGCTACAACCAATTTACCGCCGGCGCCGGCTGGAGTTATGACTACGGCACTGCCGAAGACTCGAAAAAGATGTTTGAGTATCTGTACAAATATTCGCCGTACCATGCATTAAAACCCGGCATTTACCCGGCCACATTAATCACCACCGGCGATCATGACGACCGCGTAGTGCCCGCACATTCATTCAAATTCGCAGCGCGCTTGCAGGAATATCAGCAAGGGCCGGCGCCGGTGCTTATCCGCATAGAAACAAAGGCAGGCCACGGCGCAGGCAAATCAACCCAGCAGGTAATCGATGAGCAGGCTGATAAATGGGCGTTTATGTTTGAGAATATGGGGGTGCAATGGTAAACGCGTTGAAAAGGGATAGAGACTTACGAAATTTGACAAACTTCGTAAGTCTGTTAAAATTACAAGTTTTTATTAATGGTCGTGCCCATGATCCGGATGACCGCCATGTCCACCGTGGTCTCCATGTCCACCGCGATTTCCATGATCCCAATGGCCGTTACCTTGTCCATTACCATGCCAATGGTTGCGGTACCTGTCGTCACGGCTATCGCGGATGATCTGCTGATCATGACGACCCCTGTAACCGGCGTATCTCGCGCGATAGTCGGCAGCATGTATCCATGGGCGAGGTTGATTGATAACTACTTTATAACCATGGTACATATCATAGTTATGATACCGCGGTGGCAACCCGCCTGAACGCACCCATGCGCCATTGTTATTGTAAATATATGAATGAGCGGAAACATCATAATATGCATCGATATCGGGCATATAATAATAATCGGCGTGGGAATAGCCAACAGGTCCCCATTCCGGCTGGCTGCCAATATTTAATCCGACGCCGAATGTAACCTGGGCGCTGGCTACTTTTACTGATAAACAGCTTATTAAAATAACTGCTGTAATAATTAACTTTTTCATAAATAGGTTGAATATTATTTACACACACCACAATTACTATTGATTAAAGTTTTATATTAAACCATAATAACAACATTATGCAACCATACGCTTACCTCCAGATCATCTTTTTCGCATCAGAACTGGCGCTGCTGATCTTTAAACGGGCAAAATCGGGTAAAATAAAAAATGAGCGCGACAGGCGGTCGTTACTGATACTTTGGGTGGTTATAGCGCTTTGTATGTGCGCCGGGCCGTGGTCGGCAGCTTACGGGGTTTGGCGACTGGGTGATTATCAAACCATTGAGGTTGTTGGAATAACCGTTTGGGCCATTGGCTTCATTATCCGCTGGATAGCCATATACCAGTTGGGCAAAATGTTTACAGTAAACGTGGTGATCTCCGATACGCACACTCTAAAAACCAGCGGACTTTATAAAATAGTGCGCCACCCCAGCTATTTAGGGTTGATACTGATTATAGCAGGTCTTGGCATTTGCCTTAATAGTTTGCTTAGTTTATTGATTGTGCTGATACCAAGCTTTTTGGCACTGAATTACCGCATTTCCATTGAAGAAAAGGCGCTGATTGAAGAATTCGGCAGCCAGTATGAAGATTACAAAAAGAGGGTTAGCAGGTTGATACCGGGTATTTATTAAATATTATTGTTGGTCGCTGGTATCGCCCGGTTTTTTTGTGGATACTGCCGAGGCCAGCACCGGTTTACCGATCACTTTGTAATTACCATTGCCTTTTAAAATAGAATCGAGCTGGGTTTTGTCCTGCATGGTTTTTACCGCCTGGGCAACTTCTTTATCGTATTTGAAATTAGCCTGGTAGCGCCCTTTCTCAAAGTAATAGCGCGATACGATCTCGTTTTCAAGCAATTGTTTTATCTCGTCCTTATGCAATTGAAGGTCATTCTTTTTGCTGTCCATCAACTTGGCTTGCAGGCTATTGTATTCGCTTTGCACCTGGTCGAACTGTTTTTCGCGGGTAGCTTCGGTTTTCAGATCAGTCAGCAGTTTTTCGGTCGGGCTAACATAGCTGTAGTTTTTATCGGCCAGGAATTTGATGAAATCATTATAGTCTCCGTCCGACAGGGTAAACTTCGCCGGGTCGCCGATTTTTGAATGTTTTTCGCGGTAAAGGTTAGCATAATCAAATATCAGCAGTTTACTTAAAAGACTTTGTGTAACGCTTGCAAAACGATCCTGCTTAACAAATACATCGGGATAAATGCCGCTGCCATCATAAACCGAACGGCCATCTTTGGTCTTAAACTCGTGTATCAGCGAGTCGGCTACTTTAACCACGCTGCCATCATCCTTGCGGTGTGTATAATCCAGCATTTGAATGCACCTGCCCGAGGGCACATAGTATTTTGCTATGGTAATCTTCACTAAACTATTATACGGAAGTGGGAATGTTTGCTGTACCAATCCTTTACCATAACTGCGCTGGCCGATAATCACCGCGCGGTCGAGGTCCTGCAATGAGCCGGCAACGATTTCCGATGCTGAAGCTGAACGGCTGTTTACCAGCACAACCAGCGGCAGATCGGGCTCAACAGGGTTGTTAGTTGTGTTATAGGTGAAATTCTTTTCTTTTATTTTCCCGCGCTGTGAAACGATCTCTGTGCCTTTCGGTACAAACAGGTTTACAATCTTCACGGCCTCCTGTAATATACCGCCGCCATTTGAGCGGAGGTCTAATATTATACCATTCGGGTTCTGCTTCTTCAGTTCGGTAAGCGCATCGGCAACCTCATCACCCGAGTTTTCCAAAAACCTATCGAGCTTGATGTAACCCATATTACCGTCAACCATACCATAGTAGGATACGTTGGGTTCTTTTATCTCATCGCGCGTAAGTGTCATTTCTGTGGGCGCATTATTATCGCGTTTTACCAGCAATTTAATTTCAGCGCCTTTGGAACCTTTCAGCAACTGGCTTACATCATCGCTGTTTGTGCTGTTGAGGACAACACCATTTATCTTCATGATCTGGTCGCCGGGACGGATGTCGGCCTTCTGTGCGGGGAAGCCTTCAAAAACTTCCTGGACATATACATTTCCATTCCTTGAAAATATACTCGTGCCAATACCACCATACTGGGTGCTTACGTAGTGCAGCTTGTAATCTTCTATTTCCGATTCGGGTACAAATTCGGTGTACGGGTCGAGGCCGTCGAGCATGGCATCGGCGCCGCTTTTAAGCATTTTGGCCGAGTTGATATCGTCAACATAGTTAATGTTCACCTCTTTATACAGGGCGGTAAAAACTTCCAGGTTCTTGGCTATCTGGAACATGTCGTCGCTAAACCCAAATAAAAAGCAGGCCACAAGTATCACTCCTGCCGGCAACCAAATTTTCCTGTACTTCTTTAAGTTAGACATGAGT
>Ga0302309_10001027_pt1 | contig 27266 bp, 27 predicted proteins | sample III_Palsa_N1_1_FD_200453 | JGI IMG/M metagenome (GOLD analysis project Ga0302309, IMG submission 200453) | Peat permafrost microbial communities from Stordalen Mire near Abisko, Sweden - III_Palsa_N1_1 | ecosystem: Environmental > Terrestrial > Soil > Palsa > Peat permafrost | place: Sweden... | reverse complement strand
AAGTGGGGCTAACTTGTTGATTTACAAGCTCCTGAGGCTGGGCTCGAACCAGCGACCCTCTGATTAACAGTCAGATGCTCTAACCGGCTGAGCTACTCAGGAATGTATATCTTTCCGGTTGGGAGTGCAAAAGTATAATTTTTGCTTTTATCACGCAACACTAATTTAAAAAAATATAAAATTATCGAAAAAGCCATCAATCGTGACTGTAAATCGAACTTAGTATTGAGCTATACAGGCAATATTCCTTATAACTTAATGCTTTAAATGATGCAACATCATGTAATAAATAAAAAATGCCGAGACAATAACAATCAATGCCGCCGCAATCAGTAAATATTTGAAATACTTGAGGCGGGTTGGCACCGAGGTAATCGGTTCTTCCTCACGGATATCTGCTGTTTCAAAATAACGTTTTAAAAAACCCCCGCTTTGCATAAATAATAATGCCTTTGGCTCCCGGTTGATCATGAGGGGCAGCTTCCTGCCGGTAACGTTTCCCGCCTCGCTCACCAGCCCATATTCCACAAGCACATCGATCAGCGACAATGCGAAGTCCTCATCGTCGCCGAATATGTCCAGCAGTTGCTGCCAGGTGAGGCCGTCCTGTTTGCCGAAGGCCTCCAGTACTGCATCAAGCATCTCACATTCATATTCGTTCAATCCGGCCATTAACTATAAAGATAATAAATTAAATGCGGTAGTGTCAATAATTCAGAATACAACGCTCAGTTGTATTTCATAACTGTCTTGCTGATGAAATCCGGGCCTGGCACTATCCCAACGCCATCTTGTTAACAACTTCACCCCTTGTTTAAAACTATCCCTAACACGCAAACAGCCTCCTGCCTATCTTTACATTATTAAGTTTTTTCTATCGCTATAAAAGGTTGCCGGTGATACTGCCGGCATTAAAAGGGAACCATGTTAAACTCATGGGCTGACGTGCAACTGTGTTGTTAGTCGAAAGTGAGCAGTGAATAGTGATTGGTGAGCGGTTTGCAGGAAATGTTAAATTTGTTGAAATTTATAATTCAATATAGTTTATCTGCTATAGACCATTCACCAATCACTATTCACCGCTCACTGCTCACCAACTAAGCCAGACACCTGCCTCAATAGCTTGTCAAAACTTTCACGCATAAGGTTTTGATAAAGGTTTCTGCTGTATTTCGTGCGCCATCTCCGGCGCGCATGGTGCATCGTCCCTTTATCAGTCCTTTATAAAATAATTGATAAAGCATGATGAAACAGGAAGACGAAGTATTACTCAAAGAGAACAAGGACAGGTTTGTTATCCTGCCGATCAATTATCCCCGCATCTGGGAAATGTACAAAAAACACGAGGCCAGTTTCTGGACTGCCGAGGAGATCGACCTGCACGACGACCTGAAGCACTGGGAAAACCTTAACAGCGGCGAAAAGCACTTCATATCGCACGTTCTGGCATTTTTTGCCGCAAGTGATGGCATCGTAAACGAAAACCTGGCTGTGAATTTTATGAGCGAGGTACAAGTGCCCGAAGCGCGTTGTTTTTATGGTTTCCAGATCATGATGGAAAACATCCATTCCGAAACCTATGCGTTGCTTATTGATACTTATGTAAAGGATCCGACCGAAAAAGATCACCTGTTTCATGCCATCGATACCGTTCCGGCAGTAAAAAAGAAAGCCGAGTGGGCCTTGCGCTGGATAGAGAATGGCTCATTTGCCGAACGCCTCGTAGCTTTTGCTGCGGTAGAAGGGATATTCTTTTCGGGTAGTTTCTGCTCCATTTTCTGGCTAAAAAAACGCGGACTGATGCCCGGCCTCACCTTCAGCAATGAACTGATCTCGCGCGACGAAGGCCTGCACTGCGAATTTGCATGCCTGCTTTATAACATGCTGCAAAACAAACTGAGTAAAGAAGCCGCAACTGCTATTATTACCGATGCCGTTGAAATTGAAAAAGAATTTATTACCGAGGCGCTGCCGGTAAACCTAATCGGCATGAATGCCAAACTGATGGCGCAATACATCGAGTTCGTAGCCGACCGCTGGCTGGGCGAACTGGGTTACGACAAGGTTTACAATGCAACAAACCCTTTTGACTTTATGGAGATGATCAGCCTGCAGGGTAAAACCAACTTTTTTGAAAAACGGGTTGGCGATTATCAGAAAAGCGGGGTGCTGAATGCAACGGCAGATAGCAAGAGCTTTTCATTAGACGATGACTTTTAGGGCGTTCCCTGTCCGTAGGACTCCTACGGAGCGGGCCGGGCTGTACGCTCATACGCCTGCAGGCATTAGGCGCGGCTTGTCACACTGAGGCTCTCGAAGTGCCGGTATCCGCTGCCATCCCTAACGCAATTGTCCGAATCAGAATTTACTGAATTAAAGAATTAACAGAATTAAACAACTATCTATAATTAACTATTAAAATTACTTTCCGCCGGCTGGCGGGAGGTTAGGAGGGGCACATGTACGTAATAAAAAGAGACGGAAGAAAAGAATCTGTAAAGTTTGACAAGATAACTGCACGGATAGAAAAACTATGCTATGGCTTTAACCTGGTCGATCCGATCGACGTGGCCAAAAAAGTGATTGAGGGCTTGTACGATGGTGTCACTACTTCCGAGCTGGACAACCTCGCTGCTGAAACTGCCGCTTCGTTAACCACCAAGCACCCGGATTATGCGCTGCTGGCATCGCGTATAGCGGTATCAAACCTGCATAAAAATACGGTGAAGTCTTTTTCAGAAACCATGCGCCGGCTGCATACTTATGTTGATGATAAAACAGGTAAAAACGCTTCGCTGATAGCCGATGATGTTTGGCAGGTGATAAAAGATAATGCCGAACTGCTGGACAGTACCATCATTTACGACCGTGATTTTGGTTTCGATTACTTCGGCTTTAAAACACTGGAAAAATCATACCTGTTAAAAATCGACGGCAAAATAGCCGAACGCCCGCAGCATTTATTTATGCGCGTTGCGGTAGGCATCCATAAAGAGGATGTTGAAAGCGCCATCAAAACTTATAACCTGATGAGCGAACGCTGGTTCACCCATGCCACCCCTACCCTGTTCAACGCCGGCACACCAAAGCCGCAAATGTCGTCATGCTTTTTGTTGACCATGAAGGATGACAGTATCGACGGTATTTATGATACACTGAAGCAAACCGCCAAAATATCGCAAAGCGCCGGTGGTATCGGGTTGAGTATTCACAATGTACGCGCTACGGGTTCTTATATCAGCGGCACAAACGGCACCAGCAATGGTATTATCCCTATGTTGCGGGTGTTTAACGATACCGCCCGTTATGTCGATCAGGGCGGCGGCAAGCGCAAGGGTGCATTCGCTATATACCTGGAGCCATGGCATGCAGATGTGTTTGAATTCCTCGACTTGCGCAAAAACCACGGCAAAGAAGAAATGCGCGCCCGCGACCTGTTCTACGCCCTTTGGGTAAGCGACCTGTTTATGCAGCGCGTAGAAGCTAATGAAGATTGGAGCCTGTTCTGCCCGCACGAAGCACCGGGATTGGCCGATTGCTGGGGTGCCGAATTTGAAGCATTATATACCCGTTACGAAGCAGAAGGCCGCGCCCGCAAAACTGTAAAGGCGCAGGAACTTTGGTTTGCTATCCTGGATGCGCAGGTAGAAACCGGAACCCCATATTTACTGTATAAAGATGCCGCCAACGGCAAATCGAACCAGCAAAACCTCGGCACTATAAAAAGTTCCAACTTATGTACCGAAATCATGGAATATACCGATGCCAACGAGGTTGCCGTTTGCAACCTGGCCTCATTAGCTCTACCGAGGTATATCCAAAATGGCATTTTCGACCATCAAAAACTATATGAGGTGACTTACCAGGTAACCATTAACCTGAATAAGATCATCGACCATAATTATTACCCGGTTGAAGAAGCGCGTTATTCTAACCTGCGCCACAGGCCTATAGGCTTAGGTGTGCAGGGCTTGGCCGATACCTTCATACAATTGCGCTTGCCATTTGAAAGCGACGAAGCGAAACAACTGAATAAGGAAATCTTCGAGACCATTTACTTCGCTGCTATGACTGCCTCGAAGGACCTGGCGATAAAAGACGGCGCTTATGAGACTTTCAAAGGCTCACCGCTTTCAAAAGGCAAGTTCCAATTCGATCTGTGGAATGTGCAGCCAGACAGTGGTCGCTGGGATTGGGAAAACCTGCGCCTGGATGTGATGAACAGCGGCGTACGCAACTCCCTGTTGGTAGCGCCGATGCCAACAGCATCTACCTCGCAGATACTGGGTAACAACGAATGCTTCGAACCTTATACCTCCAACATTTATACCCGCAGGGTATTAAGCGGCGAGTTCATCGTGGTAAACAAATACCTGCTGCGTGATTTGGTGAATTTAGGCTTGTGGACCACCGGCATGAAGGATAAAATCATCAGCGCCAATGGCTCGATACAGGAAATTGCCGAAATACCTGGCGAGATCAAAGCCCTTTATAAAACCGTTTGGGAAATAAAAATGCGCAGCATTATCGATATGGCTGCCGACCGTGGCGCATATGTTTGCCAATCGCAGTCGCTTAACCTGTTCATTAACTCGCCAAATGCTTCCAAGCTTACTTCCATGCACTTTTATGCCTGGAAAAAAGGCCTTAAAACGGGCATGTACTATCTCCGCACACAAGCCGCCTCACAGGCCGTTAAGTTTACGGTGGAGAACCAGGGCGGTAAAAACATGGAGCCGGTTATCCCCGAATTGGTTGAACAGGTTGCAGACGAAATCCCGGCCGGCCCAAGCTGCTCGATGGAAGAAGGCTGCGTGACCTGCTCGGCATAACTGCGGGTTCATAGCATATAGTTCATGGTTCATAGTAGCTAAAAAAAACACTATGAACCATGAACTATTATCCATCAACAAAAAAATCCTTACATTAGTGCTGCCCCTACCCAATATATATGCACTATAAATCTTACACCCATTTTTGCCGTAAAGGCTTTAAAAGTTTAGTATTAACGCTGGTGATCCTATCGGCATTTTCAGTAGCCCATGCACAGCACCGCCAATCCGATGCGCTCACTTATGGTGGCGGGGGCAGCGGTTATCCCGATCCAAATGGCTGGGGTATTACCGTTAGTGGTGGTTACGATGCTACAACTACCGACATGAGGAGCGTTTACGGTGGCGCACCTACCTTTAGCATAGGCGTTGTTAAAAGTTTAAACGATTTTACATTTAATGTCTCCATCGGCCACGTATCATATAAACCCAAAGTAGATACATCCTTTATTTATGCGGATAATACTACAGTAGGCTACGTTCATTACGGGAACTTCAGTTCGCTTGAATTTTATGTGGGCGCTGCCTATAATGTTGAGATTGCCGACCAGGCAAAACTGTATTTTGGATTAAACCTGGGCTCATACGCCAATAGTTTCACGTTTGATGAAAACACCGTAGACGGCAATTTTTCAGCCAGTTCAAGCAGCAAGGCAATATGCGTGGCGCCAAAAATCGGCATCAATTTCATTATTAGTAGCCACTGGTCTTTTGCTATTGAAGGCCGTTACAATATCGAGTCCGGCGGTTCATCATCATCATCAACCAGTAATGAAGATGTCAGTTATAGCATATCAAGTATAAAAACATTTACCACAAGCGGCGCATTTACTTATTATTTTTAACCCCATTACACCTCAGGCACGAAACTTTACATTGCAAACGCCGCAAAGCGCCTTTAAAAAAAATCTCTACCTTAGTGCATCAACCGAAACGTATATGTATTACAATTTTTTACCAGTAGTTCGCCGCAAACCCGCAATTGTCTTGTTATCATTAGCTTTAATATTTCTTTTTAATTCAGCAGCAAATGCCCAGCACCGCCAAACCGGTTATTTAACCTATGGCGGCGGCAGCAATGGTGGCGGCGATAGCGAATGGGGCATCCGGTTTTCAGGTGGTTATGATGTACCGCAGGGTGATCTGGGCAGCACCTTTAAAGCGGCGCCAACCTTTGAGTTTAGCGTAATACGTAATTTGGGTAATTTTACATTTAACACTACTATTGGCTATCAAAGTTATAAGCCAAAACAGGATACTGTTTGGCAAGATCCAACCGACCATACCCAGGGCTATGATCATTACAGCAGTTTGAGTACACTAAAAATATTTGCCGGGGCGGCATACAATTTTAGTTTTTCCGATGCTGCTAAATTTTACATCGGTTTAAACATAGGTAGTTATTATAATTTTTTCAATTTTGACTCGACAGATGGGGTTGGCGATGAAGTGGCTGGCAATTCATCCGGCGAGGCCTCATATCTGGCGCCGAAATTAGGGCTTAACTTTTCGCTGAACGATAACATTAGCATTGGTATTGAGGGAAGATATAACTTTACCTTCCAATCAAGTTCCGGCTCCGGGGATGCGTATGATGCTGGTTATGCCACCACTACCACGCGCAGTTTTTCGGGGCATGTGGCGTTAAATTATAACTTTTAATGAATAACACTTCGGCTAAACACGAGATTGTACTTTGCGAACGCTGTAAAACTGCATTTGAATGCAAAGCCAATTCGTTCACTAAGTGCCAGTGCAGCAAAGTGCCGCTTACGCTGAATGAAACCCAGTACATAAGCGAAAATTATGACGGCTGTTTGTGTGTTGATTGTTTAAGAGAAGTAAAAGAAGAATATCAGCGAATGTTAACTGTCTAACCAGCTATAAGAACAAAGAGGCTGTATTAAAAGTAAATTTTACCAAATGGCCACCAAATAATATTTGCCTCAGTGCTCTCTGTGCTTTTATCTCAGTGTACTTTGTGGTTAAATTTTACCACAGAGGTCACGAAGAAGGCACGGAGAGGCACAGAGTTTTTATAGCTCAAAATATAATTTCGCATCGTCCTTTTTCATTTTACTTTTGATACAGCCTCTTTCTGCCAGACGGCCCCAATTATTCCTATCATTGTTTAGGATTTTCTTCAATACCAGCCTTCCCAGGTTCAAAATGCACGCCCGGTGTTAACCAGTATAACAATATCACCCTTGAATACCTGAAGTTAACCGGCGAAACCGCAAATGCTGAGAACAGTAATATGGCGCTATATATCCATGGGTTACGGCTGCCTGTTAAAATATAAGTGCCAACTGCCAGCGTTACCAATAAGGCAACATTTAAAACGTAACTCACCAGCATAGCCACATAAAAGTAACCCGGTTCCACTTCAAAATGAAAGCCGCAATGCGGGCAGGCCTCGTTCATTTTTTGTCCGCCGAAATTATACATATCATTTGCAAACATATTGCCGGTACGGCATTTAGGGCATTTTGCATGCAGGGCGGCATTTAATTGTGATGGTATAAACTGGTGGTTGCTATCCATAGCACTGGTATCTAATGTTAAATTTTTCATGATGTTTTTATTTTGAGTTTTTTTCTGAATTCTTCGGGGGTAATGCCTTCCTGCTTTTTAAAAAACCTGCTGAAATAAGAGTTATCAGTAAAATTGAGCCGGTCGCTTATCTCGTTAATGTTCAGGTCGAAATTTACCAGCAGGCGTTTTGCCTCAAGCACTACCCGGTTCCGTATCAAATCCCCTGCCGGTATGCCCACTACATCGTTGCACAAAGCGTTGAGATGATTTGGCGTAACGTACAGCAAAGCGGCATAATCGCGCGGCAACCTCAATGTGTTAAAGTTTTTTTCAACTAGTTGCTGGAAGTTTTTAAACAACAAATAATTGTGAGGCGTAACAGCGGGCAAATGGGCAGCTGCAACCCGGTTAACGGTGATAAAAAACTGCAACAGTAACGCTTTTACCATATCAAGCGCGAGCGCTTTGTTTTGCTCACTTTCAGCTACTACCTGTTCCATTATTTCCTTTACAGTGCTGTGCAATTCGTCCGGCAAATCGATAACCGAGTTGTTTACTTCGCCACCGAAAAACGCAAATTGTTCCACATAATCGGGCCTGAGCAAAAAAGATTGAAAAAAAGCAGGGGAGAAGTTAATCACATAGCCATCAACCTTACCTTCAAAACTCCAGCCATGAACCTGGCCTGGCGACATAAAATATACCTGGTAAGGCTTAACAGCAAAGTTTACAAAATCGATAGCATGGCTGCCGCTGCCTTCGGTAAACAACAGTAAATGATAAAAATTATGCTTATGTGGCAGGTGCAGGTTTTTATGTATAGCCAGGTAAGGCGCAAACCGGCTGATGAGTATATCTTCCTGCTTAAAATCAGAAAGTGTACCTATGTCATATACCGGGAATATCTTTTTCATTGCACAACAAAGTTACCGTAACGAATGTGATAGTTTGTGGTGCAGATTATATGTTTTGTGGTACTATTTACTGATTTAATTTATTATATGAAAATAGTCATCTCAAAAACAACAAACGGGCTATTGGCAAAGGTCAGCCCACAGTATCAGCCTGAAAGGATGATGCTTATTGTTCTGCAAAAAATTTATTTAATACAGAATCTCCATTTTTGGATTGTTTAGTATGCCAGACCAGTATTTTTTTAAATTCTGAATTGTATCCCTGACGCCAGTTTCCTGTAAATTTGTAGCCATCGCTAAAAATAAATATCGAATTTCCATCAAAAAGATCGTTAGCGAAATGTCCATCATATACACTACCATCCGGCCAATAGTATTTCCCCATTCCTTCCATTTTGTCATCACCCCAATAACCAACATATTTTATGCCCGCATGGCGACCTACTGTACCCATGAATAGCGTTCCATATCCGTCATGTTTACCGTCTTTCCATTCACCTTTATAACTCCAGCCGGGGTTGGTAGAGTTCGGCCCAGATATGGTTTCCCCATATCCATTTGGCACTCCATTTTTCCAATAACCCTTATAAATAAAATCTAATCTTTTCCCATAATAGACGCCGTACCCATCATATCCATTATTGAAATTCCCTACATAAGTATCACCTGCATATTTCGATGCAGAACCAAAAGATTGCTTACCCCGACCATTTAATTTCGCATAACGCCAGTTACCTTGTTCGTATCCTCCATCGGGATATTTTTTTGTTCCATAACCATAAATGCAATTACCATCACATTGAGGGGAATTTGAATCATTTAAATCAATGCAACTACAAAGTGAAACTACTGTTATAATAAATAATGCTAAAAAGTATAAAGTGAAGGTTTTCATCATTCCGTATATAACAAATATATAGTTTCTTATGTCGTGCCAGAACTGCTGCGCTTTACTGGTTATCACCAACAAAACAATCTAATATATAAAAAGGCGATAGTCATCCCATCGCCTTTTGAATTTATCAAGTAAACTTACTTTTCTTCCATCGGCTTTTCATCAACCGGTTTCGCTACTGCATCTTTTTCATTTTCCTTCTGAAGCTTTTTAAACATTTCGCTGCCTATCAGCGCGTCTATCATGCCGTTGCCACCACCGTCTTTGCCGCTTACAAGTATATCAGGCACCAGCTTTATACCGGCAGCGGCGAGGGCTTCAGCCACACGTACAATGGCGTATTGTTCGGTACCCATTGCTTGGGTTTTTTGCTTGGTTACTTCGGCTTCTGATAAACCGATGGCTTTAATTTTCTGGGCTTCGGCAGCACCGTTTACCTCTGTGGCATTGGCGTCGGCTTTTGCATTTACGATCTTTGCCTCGGCATCAGCCTTAGCTATCGTGATCCTCACTTCTGCATCGGCCGTAGCGTTAATGGTTTTGGCTTCGGCCTCACCTTTTGAGGCAGCAACCTTCGAAGCGGCCATTTGCGTGTTTATCTCCACCTGTCGTGTCGATTTCACTACTTCCGGCTGCATATCGGCGCCGGCTTTGGCGCTTTCAAACTCCTTACGCTCTATCTGCGCGTTGCGCTGTATCTCGTAGGTTACTTTTTCCTGTTCGGCTATCTTACGGTCGGTAAGGGTTTTCATCAATGCAGCTGGCGGCACAATATCGCCTATCAATGTGTCTACGCCAACCACATTATAGGCATCAAGCACCTTGCTGATGTGCGATTTGGCATCATCCTGCCTCTGGATACGGTTAGCGAGGAACTCAATTACGTCGCTCTTTTGTGCCGAGTTACGGAAATAGTTGGCGATGGTTGGTTCCAATACCTGCGATACCAGGTTCTTCATATTACCAAAACGGGCAATAACCTTTGGCGCTTCGTTACGCGGTATGTGGATGATCTGCGACACATCGAGGTTAAAAGTAAAACCATCAGATGAACGAACAGTAATCGTACATAGGTTTTTATCCAGTTCATGCGCTTCTGTGCGGCTATCGGCCCAGTTCAATACAATGTTGGTTGTGGGCACTATCTCTATCGCATGCGTATAAATATTTATAGGGTGCTTACCCGGATCAAGTGGCTGGTCCCAAACGCCTTTTTCATTACGCTTTACAATATTGCCATGCTTAAAAGTATCGCCGCTGGTATCTTTGCCTTCTGGCCCAACGAACGAGTTCACCACGCCCACATAACCTATCGGGATGTAGATCATATCCACCTGCTCCACAATTACAAACCAGGGGTTTAGGTAATAGGTACCTGCCAGTATCACATCCTCCTGCAAACCTTTCATGCCGCCAGCGTTAATAAAGGCAATGGGATCCTGATAGTTTTTATGGCCGGGTACCGATACGCCCGCGATCTCACCTTTCTCCAGCGGCTCGCCATCCAATGTGGTGATAATGCCCACCTTGTTCTCATGTATCTGGGTTACCGGCACCATAACAATATCAAACAAAAAGGTATTGATACGGTAGCTACCCGGCGTAAGGAATGCCGCCTGTGGGCCTTTCTGGCCCCTGTTGTTCAGGAACGCGCCCGAGTCCTGGAATTTATCACAATCCACCGGCTTGCCCAAAACACGACCAGTGTCCATCGACGCGCCGTCTTTAGCCTTTACCAGGCCTAGCTTGCCCTGCTCAATAATGGTGAACGGTTCCATATTAATGGTGTACTGCCACGGCCACATGCGCCAATATAAACCCGGCGCAAGCGCTTTGGCCTGCATACCGGCCTCGCCGTTTATGGCGATGATACGGCCGTCAGGCAGGCGTTTTTCGCCCGTGAGGGCATACTTTTTAATGACCAGCCCTATACGGTCGTCGGGCACTATCACCATACCAAAAAACACGCGCAAAACAAATTTATACGCAACAAGAACAACTATAACGGGCAAGACCCACCATAGCGAGATCAATAAATTATTCATACTTTTTTTGATTTTTTACCGGAACCCTTAAGGTGCGGGCCCTCACAATAACTTACAGCATTTATTTGTAGTACCTTGGCTGTATAGTGTATATTAGATGACAAGACTTAGGGTTTGTTACGGGTTTGGTTGAAATATTTTTTCTAAATATGGGTGATGAGGTTGTTTTTTGCAAGAGTTGGGATTAGAAAGTATTCAACAATTGTGCGGATTGTTATTAACAGGTGTTCCTTAAACTTATCACTCCGTGATGATTTATCTGATTAATTTGTAGCTTAGATAAACATATACTTAAACATACTCACATGGGCCTTTTTATTTCATTGTCAGGTATCATCAATAAAACAGAAAAGGAAGTAACGGACGCTTTAAAAGATTATTTAAAAACAGTCGAAGGCCATCTTGAAGCTGCTGATATTGACAGCGAACATGAAAATTTTTGTGTAATTCAAGAAGCCGAAGGAAATACTACCGTTTTTTACCCGGCTCATTTTTTAAAAGGCAATGAATGCGCCAGCTTTTTATCAAAGGCTTTAAATGCAGCGGTTTTTATGCTGGATATTCATGATGGTGATTTTTGGTGGTATACGCTGTTTTTCGATGGTGAAATAAAAGATCAATTTATGCCTATTCCTGATTATTTTGATGAAAATTTAAGCAAGAAGGAGATTGAGAGTTGGCAAGGAGATGCGCAAGTCGTAACCGAATATGTGCCTGGCTTAAAAAAAGAAGAAATAGAGAAATATTTGACCCGGTGGGATTTGGAACAAGATGAAACAAAAGCGTATGAAGATGACGAGTTTACTAATTGCGAGTGGCAATTAACTGATTTTATGAAAAAGCTAAAATTGGCTTACCCAATTGACAATGCGGGAACTCCAATAGGCAATGTTTACAAATTTTGGTCGAAAGATATTCCCTTAACGGACGTTCCTGTAAACGAATTTGTTACTAGTGTAAAGACTTCCAAAACAATAGATAAACCCTGGTGGAAATTTTGGTAGTGATTATCTTTTGATAAAACGGAAACCATGCTATGTATAAATGTTTGTTATTATGCCAATCAATCTTCCCTTTTCCGCTTTTCCAACTAAAATCCTATCTTCATGCCCTCGAAACTGTTATTGAATAAATGAAATTATTAGAAGGAAAGATAGCGCTCATTACCGGCGCATCAAAAGGCATCGGTCGTAAGATAGCCGAAAAATTTGCCGAGCATGGCGCTGATGTGGCGTTCACTTACTTATCGTCGGTTGAAAAAGGCCAGGCGCTGGAACAGGAACTGCAAAGCTTTGGCACAAAGGTCAAAGGCTATCGTTCCGATGCCTCCAAATTTGAGGAGGCCGATAAGCTGATAAACGATATTGTGGCTGATTTCGGCACACTGCACATTGTGGTGAACAACGCCGGCATCACCAAAGACGGCCTACTCATGCGCATGACCGAGGAACAATGGGATGAAGTGCTGGATGTGAACCTGAAGTCTATCTTCAATGTAACCAAAGCAGCATCAAAAATTATGATGAAGAACCGTAATGGTGTGTTTATCAACATGAGCTCGGTGGTTGGTGTTAAAGGCAATGCCGGTCAATCCAATTATGCGGCTTCAAAGGCAGGTATTATCGGCTTTTCCAAGTCTATCGCAAAAGAATTAGGCTCGCGCAATATACGCACCAACGTGGTAGCGCCCGGCTTTATAAAAACCGAAATGACCGAAGTGCTCGACCCAAAGGTTGTTGAAGGCTGGAGCGCCGACATCCCGTTAAAACGCCCCGGCGAAACCGAAGATGTAGCCAATGCCTGCGTTTTCCTGGCATCGGATATGGCGGCCTATATTACCGGGCAGGTTATTCCGGTTGATGGGGGAATGTTATAAGTCCCACCCAACCCTCTCCGCCAATTGGCGGAAGGGCTTCAAAGAAGTAAAAAGCAAACGCCTGATATAAAACGATCAGGCGTTTGCTTTTTAAAAGTCTCTCCGCCAATTGGCGGGGGAGATTTAGAGGGGGCTTACACCTTTTTCATCGCCCTATCCAAAATATCCACGCCATCTTCCAACTCTTTTAAATTTAATGAGGCGAAACCAAGTCTGATGTAGCTGTGCTTAACGTTGCTGTCGTAAAAATAATCAGTGCCTTTGTTTATCGTCAGGCCCATTTCAGCGGCTTTTTCAGCAACCAGCCGGGCATCCAGGCCATTGAGGTATTCCATCCATATCGCGAAGCCGCCGGTGGGTACTTTAAAGGAAACACGGTTGCCCAGCCGGTCGTTGAGCAGGCTGCAAAGCGCATCGCGCCTTTCGTGGTAAATTTTATTGGCTTTTTTTAAATGTCGGCCAATGTCGCCGTTCTTCAGCATGTTGGCGATAGCTTCTTCCAGCAGTTGTTCGCCTTGCCGATCAATTATCTTACGCAATTTGGCAAGCTGCGTAATAAGGTTTTGCGGCGCGGCCACAAAGCCGATGCGAATACCCGGCGCAATGGTTTTACAAAACGAACCTACGTAAATCACGCTGCCATAGTAATCGGCACTGGCCAGTGGTAAAATAGGGCTGCTGGCATAGTGGAAATCATAATCGTAATCATCCTCTATAATCGCAAAGCGGTATTTCATGGCCAGCTCAAGCAGCCGCATGCGGCGGTCAGCGCAAAACGTTACTGTTGTTGGGCGATGGTGGTGCGGGATAATATAAAGCAGCTTTACTTTTTTCTTTTTGCAGATGTCTTCCACGGCATTTAGGTCCATACCAAACTCATCTACGGGCACCAGTTCCAGTTTAGCACCGGCATGTTCAAAAACTTCGTTAGCACCGGGATAGCCGGGATCTGCCACGATAGCCACATCATTTTTCGACAACAATACCTGCGCAATGAGGTAAATAGCCATCTGCGCCCCTTTGGTTATCAAAATATTTTCAGGATTAACATGCAGTCCGCGTGTTTCGGAAAGAAAGCGGGCCAATTCATTCCGCAAATTTTCCGAACCATACTCTGGCCCGTACATCAGGTATTTGGGTGTGAAACGATAATTGGCAAAACGGCGGTACTCGCGCATTAATAGCTCAACCGGTGCAAGGCGCGTATCGGGGAAACCATCGTTAAAAATTATATTATTCTCAACCGGCGCTACATATGGGCGGATCAAAGTGCCATGACGGTCATCTACATCAAAAAAAGTCTTCGCGGGTATGGCGTTAACGTGTTTGTCGTCAGTTATCGGTTTCGGCGATACATCGGGCAGTTTTTTGGCTACAAAAATACCCTTGCGCGGGTAAACATCCACCCAGCTTTGGGCATACAGCTCATCATAAGCCGCCACAACGGTTTTACGGTGAACATGCAACGATTCGGCCAATGCACGGCTGCCGGGCAAGGCACTTTCAGGCTTTAATGTTCCCCTGCGGATGTGGGTGATAATGCCGTTCGCTATCTGCTGGTATACAGGCACGATGGACTCCTTATTTATGCTTAAAATACTTTCTATCAAAGCCATATCTGGACTACTTTATTTGTTATTTCTGGACTATCAACATAGTCCAACAAAGCTATAATTTAGTAGTGAAATAAAAAATACATAACAATTGAAAAAATGAAAACTGTAACATCAAACAAGCCATCGCTCCTATTGATAATAGTGGCTTTCGCAGTGGTTTATATCGTTTGGGGATCGACCTACTTTTTTATCGAGCTGGGCGTACGCGGCTTTCCGCCAATGCTGATGGGTGCGCTACGCTTTTTTACAGCCGGTATGATTATGCTGATTTGGTGTGGCATTAAAGGCGACAAAATATGGTCGTTAAAAACCGTTGTCTCATCAGGCATCAGTGGTTTGCTTATGCTTTTTTTGGGCACCGGCGTTTTGATATGGGTTGAACGATCAATACCCAGTGCTATGGTAGCTATTATGATATCGGCTAACCCGGTTTGGTTCGTAGTGCTCGACAGGGCAAACTGGCGCGTGAATTTCAGCAGTAAAACCACAATCGGCGGCATTATATTAGGTTTTGCAGGAGTGTTGTTTTTGTTTGGGGAAGAAATTGCAAAATCACTCAACGGCGCGCTTACCACCGCGCAGCTTACCGGTTTTATTTTGCTGGTGCTTAGCCCTATTGCCTGGTGTGCAGGTTCGCTCTATTCCAAAAAGAAGGGCGGCCACGCTCCCGCACGTGTAAACACCGCCTGGCAAATGGTAATAGCCGGGCTGGCCTTTATCCCGGCAAGCTTTATTCATAACGAATATGGTTCGTTCCACATCAGCCAGGTTCCGGCATCCGCATGGATGGCATTGATCTACCTGATCATTTTTGGGTCGATAGCTGCCTTTAGCGCTTATGTTTGGCTGCTTTCGGTAAGGCCGGCCACGGAGGTAAGCACACATGCCTATGTAAACCCGGTTATAGCCGTTTTGCTGGGCGTGATGTTTGCGCATGAAAATATTTCCGGCTTACAAATTGCTGGTCTGGTTGTTATATTGTTCAGCGTATTACTGGTTAACCTGGCAAAATACTCGTTTAAGAAACCGCAAATAAAATGCCCTGACATTTTAAAAAAGGATAACCAGCTAAAAGCCGAGGCGACATTACATGCTTACGAACTTATCATCAATAAATAATAAACATCATCATATCATGAAATCGAGATTAAGCATTAAAACAGTTGAGCCCCGTATTTACCAGGCCATGGCGGCAGCTGATAAACAGGTTAAGGAATTTGACATTGAGCCAAAATTAAAAGAACTGATAAAAGTGCGCGTTTCACAAATAAACGGCTGCGGCTATTGCATAGATTACCATACCCAGGATTCGCTTAAATTAGGCGAAACCCCGCAACGGCTATTTGCCCTTTCGGCCTGGTGGGAAACGCCCTTTTTCACCGACCAGGAACAAGCTGCCTTAAAGCTTGCGGAAGAAGTTACGCTGATTAATCAGCAGGGCGTTACTGATGCAACCTATAAAAAAGCGCTCGAACATTTGGGCGAACAAAAGCTGGCCCAGGTGATCTTTATAGCCATAACCATTAACAGCTGGAACAGGATAGCTATTCCCGCGCACATGGTTGCCGGGATTGATTAACTTTACAATAACCTGTTTACTACGAAGCGGATAATTTTTTTATCCGCTTTTTTTTGTTTGGTGCTTTCTATTGCCGGATATTCTTATTTACAACCATCGGCTATAAACATTTTCTGTTTTATTACACCTTTAAAAATGCTTTTCCATATTTTAGTAGTGTGATACATCAAACCAAGTAATCAATAAATTATTCGTTGAAAATCAATGGGTTATTCCAATAAAAATTTAATTATTATTGTACTAAACAACCTGATTATGATCCGTAGGAAAATCCGATCCTATTTTAGCCAAAGCTATCTGCCATTATTAATTACATCAGCTGTCCTTTTAATTTCATACTTGGGTTTTTCGCAAATATCGCCCACACGTTTCAGGCATGTAAGCTATGAACAGGGGCTTTCAAATACTACCGTACTTTGCATACTACAGGATAGCCGGGGATTTATGTGGTTTGGCACCCGTGATGGGCTTAACCGCTATGATGGCACAAAAGTTACGGTTTACAAAAATAACCCACGCGTAACCTCAAGCATACGCGACAATTTTATCAGGTGTATTTACGAAGACACTAACTACAACCTGTGGATCGGTACATCATACGGGCTGGCCAGCTTCGATCCTAAAACCGATAAATTCACCCGTTACTGGCATAGCATCAACACAAGCAAGCATGCCGGTGATGATATTGTGTCAAGCATTAGCGATGATGAGCAGCACAATTTATGGATAAGCACACTGGATAGCGGCGTATACAAATTTGATATCAACACGCATATCTTTTCACATTTCAGCCATAGCAGCAGTAACTCCACTTCAATAAGCAGCGATAGCGTTAACTATATTTTTAAAGACAGCCACAAGCAATTATGGATAGCTACCGCAGATGGCCTGAATAGCCTGGATAGTAAAACAGGAAAATTTAAATTGTATAAGCAAAGCGACCCCGCAGCAAATGATATTACCTGCATAACCGCAGATAGGACAGGCAGGCTATGGATGGGCACTGTAAATTCGGGATTGGTTGTTTTTGACCCGCATTACGGAACATTTAACACCATAAAGCACGATGATAATAACGACGGGAGTATTTCAAGCGACAGGGTTATCAGTGTAATGGCTGATAAAAAAGGCAACATCTGGGCGGGTACTGATGGCGGCGGCCTTAATTTGTATAATGCTCATGATAATACTTTTTATAAATATGCCCCGGTACCTGATAACACGCACAGCCTTTCAAGCCTCACCATTTCGGCATTATATGACGATACGGAGGGGGATTTATGGATAGGAACGAACCGCGGCGGTGTAAATATATATTCGGCCGGGACGGATAAGTTTAAACTATTCCGGGCTGGTGTAGCTCCGAATACTTTGAGTTATGATGATGTAAAGGCTTTTTTCCAGGATGCGCAGGGTAATATATGGATAGGTACTGACGGTGGCGGCCTGAATTTATTCGACAAAAAGACGGGAAACTTTAAACGTTATCAGAATGATTTTCATAACCCTAAAACTTTATCGTCCAACGCTATTCAGGCTATTGCTGCCGATGCCCAGGGAAACCTGTGGGTTGGTACATGGGGCGGAGGTTTAGATATGATGGATAAACAAACCGGCGCGTTTGTCCATTTTAAAAATAATCCTGCCGATGAACACTCGCTGAGCTCTGATTTTTTACAGCGCTTGTACCTTGATAGCAAAGGAAATTTTTGGGTAGCTACCTATTATGGCGGCCTCAACTTGTGGGACCCGAAAACGCGCCAGTTTAACCGCATTACCAAAGACCCGGCTGATAAAACCAGTTTTTCGGGCAAAGATGTAGTTTCAATTGATGAAGACCACGACGGCAATGTTTGGTTCGGCACAGACGATGGTGGCCTGAACAAATACAGCTTAAACGGCAAAAGCTTTGCACATTATTTTGACCAGGGGGAAAAGAAGACCGATTCGCGCGTTTTATTTACCGATAGCAAAGGCCGGCTATGGCTTGGGCAGGCGGGTTTATATCTTTTTGATAACGCAAACAACACATTTAAATTATTTAGCAGCAAATGTGGTTTGGATACCAACTTTATAAAAGGCATAACCGAGGGTAACTGGCATAATTTATGGATATCAACATCTAACGGGCTCGTTAAACTCAACCCATCTAACGGTGATTGCAACCTGTTCAATACCGCTGATGGCTTGCAGGGAATGGAGTTCGAGGCCAATTCGTATATGAAAGCCAATGACGGCGAAATGTATTTTGGTGGCATTAATGGCTTCAATTCATTTTACCCCGATAATATAAAGATCAACAAATTTGTGCCGCCGGTTTATATAACGGGCTTGCAGATATTTAACAAGTCGGTAAAGCCGGGTGCGAAAGATTCTGTTTTAAAGGTTGATATCAGCTATACACAAGCATTTAGTCTTAATCACAGGCAGTCATCCATATCCTTCACTTTTGCCGCGCTGAATTATATCAACGCGCTGAATAATCAATATAAATATAAACTCGAAGGCTTTGATACTACCTGGACGCAAGCCGGTGCGGAACATAAGGCGGTTTACACTAATCTCGATCCGGGGACTTATGTTTTTAGGGTGATAGCTGCCAATAATGATGGTGTATGGAACGAAAAGGGTGCATCGGTAATGGTAACCATAGAAAAACCGATATGGAGCAGATGGTGGTTCAGGATACTCATACTGGCTATTATCATTTCGGCATTTTTTTCTTATTACAGGTATACAAACGCTTCGTTACGCGATTAAAAAAGACAAGGGCGTCAAAATGCCGCCCTTGTAACCTAACCCTAACTAATCAAATTAATAATTGGCTTAACCGCCAGCCCCCGCAGGCCGGCGGTACCAATTGTGCCCGGAACGCCGACCCTATGGCGCCCTTTGGCCAGTTACTATTTATTGAGTAAATTCGCTAAATGCCTGATTTATTGTTACTGCTAAGGTCTGAAATATGCCAGTATGGGTCAATCATATAATTGTATGATTTTTTCGGGTAAGTATATTAGCTTTGTATAGCAAAAACATTTAACCCGGTATAATATGGAATGGTACCATTATATAGCAGCATTTTTTTCAGGCGCATTTCTTGCCAATGCAGTGCCTCATTTCGTTTACGGCGTATGCGGCGATAAATTTCCCACACCATTTGCTAAACCGCCGGGCAAAGGCTTGTCGCCGGCCTATGTAAATGTGCTTTGGGGGGCTTTTAATATCCTGATTGGCTATATTTTATGGAGGGTAAGCCACCTGCAAACCAGCAATTGTGCAGGATTAACCGTGTTTTTTATTGGCGCGGTTCTAATGTCGGTTATGCTTAGCGCCAATTTTGCAAAAAAGGATAAAGAGTAAAAACCGTTTGTTAAGGGTTTAATTTTAGCTGATCAGGGTCGGTCACAACTATTTCCGGCTTGCCTTTAAAGTCGACTATCGTGCCGGTTACGCACACATTTTTCTGTTTATAATCATCTTCGGGTTTGCCTTTAAATTTGGCCCTGTCCCCGCCTTTAATAACAATGGTGAGCAACTGATTGGGGTTGTAGCCACCCAAATCCAGGAAGGTAATGTTTGCCTGGTCTAAAAATTTAGTACCCCACACTTTATCGCAAATAGTAACTTTTTCGCCGATGTGCTTCGCGGCATCTTTTGCCGGGATGGCAGTTTGACCTGAAGCCTTAATGGCAAATAAGCCTATAATTAAAAACAGGATGATGATCTTTTTCATATTTCAAATATAATAGTATTGTTTATTTTTTATAATTATTTAGCCCCCTCTAAATCTCCCCCGGTACCGCGTGCCGCATTAGCTTTAGCGGTGGCGCAGGGGAGACTTTAACCTTAAATTTTTAAGCCCTTCCACTACCCAGCGGGGAGGGTTGGGTAGGGCTAAATAGTCACTGTTTTTTGTGTATGAGCTTATCGATGGCAACAGTATTATAATCAGCAAAATAAAATAAAAGCGCCAGGTAAGCACCGTAAATTATCTGCGCGAAAACATTGTTCCACTGCTCAATCATGCTCGAGCCAAAAATAAGTGCCAGCATTATAAAAACACCCAAAACTGTCGCGAACCTTGTAAATAAGCCTAATAATAGCAGAATACCGGTGATCAGTTCCAGGAATGGCAAAACATAACCAAACGGCGTAACCAGCGCCATTGGCAGAATAGATTTTTCAAACGGTTGGGCCATATGGCTTACAAATGTATCCAGCTTGGGCAGCCGCTCGAGCCCGTGACCGAAAAAACTCATACCGATGGGCAAACGGGCAAGTAAGTAGGTGTATTGCGCTTTTTTCATTTATATAGATAATATGCCAGCCGTAAATTTGTTTTAAACGGTTTCAACAATAGGACGCTGTTTCGCGCTGACTTGGGCGATGATCTGTTGGGCAAGATTTTGTGCTTGTACCCTTAACTCCGGAACGGCGGTGCTTTCCCACAAAACGCCTTTTAAATTACTGCCGATCACATACAAATTTTCCTTGCACAAACCTTCAGTGGTTATGACACAGCTACTTTTATGGTCTGCATTTATACCCATCCCGCATGGGCCGGGTGTGGCTATGCCTTTTTGTACAAGGTTACTTAGCAGGATGTTTTCTTGTCGCCTGATATCTGGATCAGGGCCGGTACAGTTGATGATGCGTTTTACGGAAATTGTTTTTAATTCACTATCGTAATTCAATACAGCTTCAACGATATCGTTTGCCTCTTTTACTGAAACAATGTGTCCTTTATATGGTTGAAATTGGCCGTTAGTACGCAAACTGCTAATCTTCCGGTACATATCAACAGGCAACCGGTGCCTTACTTTTTCCCAGTAAGGTTTTAAATATTTTATAAAACGTTGCTTTTCGTGCAGGGTAAAACCCATCCACAGTTTTTGTATATGCGGCCGCAGCGAATCGATCACCGGGTAAATGGATTGGTTAAGCTCATTTGCTATCCTGCGGTGCTTGTTGAAGACTTTCAATAACAAGTGCAGGGATATTTTGTCAGCAGACAGATCGGCGAAACTGAAATCGGTATAAGGCGTTTTATCCTCAACCCAGGGTTTAAGCCTGTAACCATGCGGCGAAATAGAATAAATTGTTTGCTTAAAGCCGTTTTCTGCCAGGCCTATTATGGTATCTGCGCTTGTCAGCCCATTGCCAATTAACAGAATATCTCCTTCAGCTTTTTCTACGCAGCCTTTTTCCCAGGGATCGGCAAAATAATTTTTGTTGTTTGTAAAAGACTGATGGATGCCATTTGGCAGCCGCGGTTTGGCGTTGCCGGTAGCGAGTACAACCGCATCCGTCGTTATAGCAGCATGCCTGCGTAAATGAACACAAAGCAGGTCGCCGGTTTCGGTAATATCATCAGCAATATCATCATAAACGGTTACCGAATTGCAGAGCGGAATGTTGTTTACGGCTTCATCCCAAAGGTCATTCAAATATTCGCCGTATTGTTTGCGGGGTGAAAATGATGAGGGTGAATTATCCTGGTGGGGATATCTTTCCTGTAGCCATTTTACATAATCTTCGGGTTTATCCGCAAAAACGCTCATACGCCCGTTCGGTACATTTAGCAGCAGGCTGCCGGAGTGCGGGTCATATGCTATACCTTTACCAAAAGCTGCGCCCTTATTAATGATGTGCACATGGATGCCGGTTTTTTGATAGCGCAACAGGTGCATAGCGGTAACCATGCCGCAAAAACCACCGCCAATAATGGCAATGTTTACAGGTTGTTCAGTTTCAGCCAAGGTCAGTTGGTTTTGTTCGTTCAAATAGCAATAACTTGCTGCCCTCCGAATTATTATGTAAGGTATTAATTTATGCCGCGAAGGTGTATTTGGTTAATAAGATTGTTACAATACGTAACAAGCTAAAAGCGCAGCGTTACAAAATACCAACGAAAGGGTTCTACGGCTTTAAGGCTTTGTCTAAAGATAATTGGGAAACCGCTGAAAGCTACCAGGTTTATAGACGGCTTTATATTAACACTATATAAGTCCCTGGTCTTTAAGCCTCTGGACAAGTATATCAACATCAGTTGATTCATGTTCACTTTTAAGATATATTTCAACTAAAAGCACTGTTTCCCGATCAATAACAGTATAAGTAATTACCCTTGCACCGCCGGATTTACCTTTCTTGGTCCCGGTTATTGACAAGCGAATTTTATAAAAATTATGCCCCAAATCTGTGCCCAGATTCGGATCATTTGCTAAGCGGGCAATAAACTCAGCAATGTCGGCTTTTATTCCTGCATGTTTCTTGGCTATTCTTTTTGCCTCCCTGGCAAATTCTGAAGTTATAACAACTTTATAGCTCATTTAGAAACTCCATTGCATCTTGAAGTTCGATCTTTCCTTCTTTATACAATTTTATCTCTTCAGCAGATCGTTTTAAGCGGTTGAACATGGCATCTTCAGCAAATGTTAGTGATTTGCCTAATGAATTCGACGGATGTTCGATAGTGTAGTTCAAATCAAGGGCATCCAAAATAGCTTTAAGCGCCTTTTCGGTTTTTTTGTTGTTAATATTTACCGTTAATGTGGTCATCATTACAAAATTACAAATATCCCTCCTGATAAAAGAGGCTATCATGATGTATTTGGCTAATAACATTGTTACAATTGACAGCTTATTAAGCAATGGCGAATTTATTTTTATATTAGGAGATGATAACAGAAGAGCAATATCCGAAAATATATCTCTATCACAGGATCGTGCAGGCCAAACTGTTTATCGACAGCCATTATGCCGATCCGATAAATATTGATGATACTGCCGGCGAAGCTGCTTTTTCAAAGTTTCATTTTATTCGTTTGTTTAGGTCGGTTTATGGTAAAACACCTCATCAATACCTCATTGGCGTAAGAGTTGAAAAGGCCCGGCTAATGCTGCAGCAAAGTGCAGGGGTAACCGAAACCTGTTATGCAGTTGGATTTGATAGCATTGGCTCATTTTCATTGCTGTTTAAAAAGATCATAGGCCAGTCGCCACAAGTTTATCGTCAATCTGAACTAAAAAGGACTGAAGCCATCAAAGAAAAACCCCTGAACTTTATCCCCAACTGCTTTGCCGAAAAAAAGGGCTGGGTACAAAATAGCAATTCTCAATAAGCATGATTTATTGATCATGTTGATATTTGATCACTCAAATATTAAAACATGATAACAAAATTGAACCATGTAAGCGTGTTTGTTCTCGACCAGGACAGCGCTTATGATTTCTACGTAAATAAACTTGGTTTTAAGGTGCATACGGATGCCACCATGGGCCCCGGTATGCGCTGGCTAACTATAACTGCTCCGGAACAACCTGGTTTGGAAATTTCATTGATGCCGGTGGAAGAAGGGATGATGTTTAATAAGGAAGCTGCACAGCAAATGCGTGAGCTGGTGAGCAAAGGCACGTTTGGTTTCGGCGTTTTTGAATGCAACGACCTGCTGGCTACTTATGAAGAGTTAAAAGCGAAAGGCGTTGAATTTACAAAAGAACCTACTAAGGAGTTTTATGGCTTCGAGGCCTTGTTTAAAGATGACTCCGGAAACTGGTTCTCGTTAGGGCAAAAGGCTGATCGCTGATTTTTTTTGATTTTGGGATTGCGCTGATAGCTACAAGTTAGCTATTTATTGTCCTGGAAGTGTACCAGCCATGTCCACCAAACACCATATTTTAAAAAGATAATTTATAGCTCATTTAATTGATATACAGTAAATTATATTATCAATTTAAAGTTTTTGTACTGTACCAGGGTGTACCACTTTTATTTTGATATTTCGCTTTAAAATTCTGTCTATTAGGTTATTAACCACCAATTTAACTATTAGTTGTGTACCGGGGTGTACCACTTTTATTTTGGTACACCCATAGCGGCCGGCGCCAAACCATTGCCTTGCTTTCAGCAGTAATCTAATAATTATGTGAGTTGTTTACCCTTCTATGTTATACCTTTTACCTTTCCGCTTTTGGCTTTCGCCTCTTTTAATTACTTTTGCCGACCAAATTCTTTTTAGAAATGAGCAAAGCAATTATTAAAACCGCAAAAGGCGATATGACGGTTGAGTTTTATGACACCGATGCGCCAAACACGGTTGCAAATTTTAAAAAACTGGCCAAAGAAGGCTTTTATGACGGACTGACCTTTCACCGCGTATTGCCTGATTTTGTGATACAGGGCGGTTGCCCTTTCTCGCGCGATGCTGCAACGGCTCACCGTGCAGGGAGCGGCGGCCCGGGTTATCATATTGATTGTGAGTTAACCGGCGGCAACCAATATCACGAACGAGGCGTATTATCAATGGCGCATGCTGGCAGGAATACCGGCGGGTCGCAGTTTTTTATTTGCCACAGCCGTAACAACACCGCGCACCTCGACAGAAATCATACCTGCTTTGGCAAGGTGGTTGAAAACGTAGATGTGGTTGACCAGATACGCCAGAATGATAAAATATTAAGCATTGAAGTAATTGAGGATTAGTTGAAGATTAGTTAATAGTTGATTAGGTTGATTAAGTGAGTAGTTGGTTGAGATAACTACTCACTTAATCAACCTAATCAACCCAATCAACCAAAAATATGAACCTACAGGGAATAGTTGCAGTATCCGGCAAGCCGGGATTGTGGAAAGCGCTTACACAAAACAAAACAGGCTTTATTTTAGAAAGCCTCGATGCGCAAAAAATCAAACTGGTAGCCAACCTTTCAACAGCCAAGCTGGCCGCGCTGGATGAGATAACCATTTTCGGTTATGAAGATGATATAAAGCTTACCGAAGTATTTGAGCGCATTAAAAACGCCAAAACCATCCCCGATGCCAAAGCTGATGGAAAGCAGTTACGCGATTTCTTCAGGGAAATAGCACCCGATCATGACGAGGAAAAAGTTTATGCTTCGGATATGAAGAAGGTGATCCTGTGGTTTAATATTTTAAAGGATATGCCTTTCTTTAATGAGATTGAAAAAACTGCTGAACAGGCATCTGCAACAGAAGCTGTATCGACTGCCGAAGCTGAGAAGCCTGCTGCTTCGGTTAAGCCAAAGAAAGCTGCCGCCGTGCCGTCAGTTGCAAAGCCATCGGCAAAGTCTGATATGGGAAAAGCCAATGCCAAATCAAAGAGTACAGTACAAAATACCAAAAAGAAAGCCGGTTGATAACCGGCTTTCTCTTTGGGGTGATTAGTTTAATGCCATCGCCATGAGTATGTGGATCAGCAATCAGGCTGTTTACAATCTTCATCGGTAAACTCCGGCTCGAAGGTGCTGTGGCTGATGTCAAGGTGTTCCAATCGGTGACGTAAATCGTGTTTGATATTGTCAAACTGATCTATATGGGCCGGGTCGATAACCAAATGTGCGGTTAGCGCGTTTTCGGTGGTGCTTAGCGCCCAAACATGCATGTGGTGAATATCCTTTACGCCTTTTGCTTTCAGTAACGCTGCCCTAATTTTTTCCAGGTTCATTTCCTTTGGCACACCATCCATCTCCAGGCGGAGGCTTTCATTTAATAAACTCCAGGTGCCTCTCAATATCATAAAGCCGATGATAAGGCTCACAATGCTATCGAGTATGTACCAGTTTGTAAAATAAATAATCAAACCTGATATCACCACACCCAGCGATACAACGGCGTCCATAGCCATGTGCATGTAAGTGCTTTTTATGTTCAGGTCTTTATCCTTGCCCTTCACAAAAAGCCACGCTGTAAAACCATTTATAGCAATACCGGCCAGCGCAACCCAGGCCATTGTGCCACCCGCAATAACGGCAGGGTGCATGAGCCTGTGAATAGCCTCATAAACAATGATGCCAACCGAAGCAAACAATATCACCGCGTTAAAAAAGGAAACGATAATGGTTGAGCGCTTGTAGCCATAGGTATACTTATCGTTCGCGCTTACTTTAGTTAGTTTAAACGCAAGCAGCGCCAAAGCCAGTCCTGCAACATCGCTAAGGTTATGACCGGCATCAGTAAGTAATGAAAGCGAATGAATGGCCAACCCTACAACAACTTCGGCAATTACAAAACCTGAGTTTAATATAATACCGATAATAAACGCGGCATTTAAATTATCGATCTTGGGTGTATGATCGTGGTGATGCCCGAAGCCGTGTGAATGGCCATGGTCATGCGAGTGATCATGACTGTGGTCGTGCGAATGGTCATGATCGTGATCATGTGTGTGGTCGTGATCATGCGAATGTTCGTGATCGTGTGAATGCGAGTGTTCCGCCATATGCGGCAAAGGTACAATTTTTGGTTAGAGATTGGAGGTCAGAGATTAGTAAAACGCCCTGGCCTTTTTACTAATCTCTAATCTCCATTCGCTAATCTCTATCCTCTACCCCACTCTCAGAAGAAAATCAGCCACAAAATCAATAGCATCAGTGCGTATTTTACTGCATAGTACAGGTTGCGGTTATATGCCTTCAGCTTTTTGCCTACCAGCCTGATAGAATAGATGTACCTGAACACTTTATTGATATTGCCGGTTTTATCATCGCCCATATTTGGCGACGCAGCAGCAGCCATAATAAACCAGCCAAAGAACTTATTCCAGCCGCGCCCAAACCATGTTTTTACCGGGCGTTCCACATCACAGAACAATATCAGGCGGTCCATATCGGTCTTATTTTCAGCGAAATGGATATAGGTTTCATCAAACATTACATCTTCACCATCTTTCCAGGCATATTTTTGCCCGTCCACCACTATATTACAGGCTTCGGAATTAGGCGTTATCAAACCTAAATGGTAACGCAGCGAACCTGCGTAAGGGTCGCGGTGCATAAGCAGCTCGCTACCGGCAGGCAATACAGCAAACATGGCCGCTTTTATTGATGGCGCCTGCTGTAACAGCTCAACAGTACGCGGACAGTATTTTTTTGCCGAAGGATGAAAATCATCGTACCACTTTAAATAGAAACGCTTCCAGCCCCGGCGAAAGAACGAGTTAAAGCCAACATCGT
>Ga0302309_10001023_pt1 | contig 27408 bp, 36 predicted proteins | sample III_Palsa_N1_1_FD_200453 | JGI IMG/M metagenome (GOLD analysis project Ga0302309, IMG submission 200453) | Peat permafrost microbial communities from Stordalen Mire near Abisko, Sweden - III_Palsa_N1_1 | ecosystem: Environmental > Terrestrial > Soil > Palsa > Peat permafrost | place: Sweden... | reverse complement strand
TATTGATTGCTGACGCGCTCGCCGCAAACCCGTAAATAGAATCACCATATTGCAATTGAGGAACCGGAATATCGACATGAGAATTTGCCGCAACGCTCTCTCCAGCGAAGAATTCATTTACTGCCCCAGAAGCTCCTGCTTGGGGAACTGCATATAATGTAGCCACAACAGCCGATGCTGTCGTATTCGTCAATCGTATAGTCCCATTCCTCAATAGGTTTGAGGTCGGCGTTGCTGGAACCGCATAAATCAATCCAGACACAATAGGCAGGAATTGCGGTGGAAAAAGTTTTAAAAATGTCAGGGCCATGAATTTATCTATCAATCACCATTCAAACCAAGCTAATAGCGTGGCTGACCCAGTTAAATTTACTTCATAACCAGTATCAGGAGGGACAATTCCGAATAAGGAATATCTGGCACCGCCAAGCCCATTGCCATTTATTTCATCAATCACATCGCCATCTATTGAAAGAGTGCCGATATCACTTGTGTTGACGGTTCCTATAGAGACACTTACAACTCTTGAATAGATTCCTGTTGTGTAAATCGTCCCCGCCGCTCTACCGGGAGAGGAAATGACATTAGTATATTGCGTTGTATTGTTTCCTCCACCAAGAAGCCCACCAACAACCCATGCCGTAGAAGCTGCATTATCGTCACTTTCTCCGGGGGTTATGGTGTAAGTCAGACCAAAACTCCCTTGAGCAATGCATTGGACTAATTCTGCCTCTGTGACCACGCCACCATCTACCGCACCGTCTGTTAATGTTCCTCCTTGGGATAGAACATACAAACCAGAAGGTATATTTAGAGGTGGAGTCTGCCTTGTTGTGGCAACAAGCTCTTGAAAATCGTCTTGCGTAAGCACGTCTTGTCCGGCCCCCAGCAATGCGGCGATCTGAGTCAATGCCTTGTACCAAACTGGCGAAATTAAGCTGTTTGGAGTGCCCTGAAGAAAAGGCGTGCTAGCGGTTGGAGTTTGAATGGTTGGCATGCTCAGTTTTCCAAATAAGCGCCAACTGAAATAGTCATGGATGGTGTTGACGTACCAATCAATTGGACTCGCCAGATTTTAGGCAAAACGTCAGAAACGGAAACGTTGGACGCGGCCGTTATACCAGGATAAACCTTCAGCACCGTAATGCCAGATGCGGTAATTCCAGCGCTCACCAAGATATCGTAATAACCGCCGCTTACCGGGTCTTCGCCTTGAATATGGACCGTGTATGTACCGCCGTTGTAATTTGAAACATTGACGACGAAATGACCGCCTTTCCAGTTTGTATTCGTCTGATCAACGGAATTGTATGTCGCTGCCGTGAGTGCTATCGGGGCTACTGGTATGACCGTAGCATTGGGCAGCATTTGCGCAAATGCCGTCAGTGTGCAGAAGCAGAGCGCGAACGCTAAGATAAGATTTTTCATGATTTCCTTCTGCCATCCCGGCAGTAGTGTTACGTTATTACCAATCAGGTAGCTCGTGATATCCGAGCGCTTTCGCTTTTGGTATTTTCTTCTCCAAATCCTTACCGATATCCGTGCGCATCATGCGGTCTTGATATTTTATCTGTTCTGCCGCAGCGTAGCACTCTTCAATCGCGTCATGAACATCAGAACCTTGTGCCGTCACGGTGCAAACGTACGGGCCGGATGTTTTATAAGTCGGTCCATTCACGATCTTGCCGTCTTTCATGCAAGGCCCATCCTCGATCATCATAGCAGCAGGCGACACATATTGCCATACGCTCTCAATGCCGGTTATCACTGATCCTACAGCCTCGGTATGCGATTCAGCGGCAGCAGGGAAGGGGGGTTTTGCCATGACCACGCAAATGGCCGGTCTTTCATCCACGATCAAGGTGTCGTTACCGTCGATTAGATCGCTCATCCATTCGATAGGGTCGCCACGATGACAGTGCATAAACGCGAAAATTTCAGGATATCCAAACCGTGCGCTGACTTCAAACGGCACGTATTTACCTGTTTTCGTGACTGCGCCACCAATAGCAAAGTCTCCGATGTGCCCCATCTTTACCAAAGTGTCTTCAAACCGCATCAGATGGTCGGATAAGATGCTTTCAGACGTGTCGGTGTAATACTTGGTCAGGTCGCCCATTTCGCCAGTCGCAGGCCCGTAATCGCCATTCATGAGATTTTTATATTCGACGGAAACGTTGTGAGCCGCCGAAAAACCATTGGGTCCAGTCCAAGCAGATACGCCTAATTCCATCAGAAAATCGACCTTTTCCTGAAGCATCAATTGACCTTTGATCTTGACGCCTGATTTCTTCTTCGCTTCCAGAAAAGAAACGAGGTCGGCGGGGTCGTTCGCAACATAGGTAAGGGACTTGTCTTCCTCATCTCCCATTGGCTTTAAGACCATCGGGTCTTGCAGCTTCCATGCATGGGCTAGACAGGCATCAAGCGTCGGAAATGTTTGATACGGAGGCACTTCGAAGCCAAGTTTTTCAAACAGTTTCATGCCAGCAGCGCGGTCATGTTCCAAAGTCAGGCTTTTCATGCTCGGTCCGAATATTCTCCAACCACGCACACGCCATTGCTCAAGTACGGCGGTGACTTCCTTGTTGTTGAACATGTTGATTACTAGGCCATCTTTCCCAGACCACAGCATGCCGGTAGTGATGTCCTTTACCTTGACGATACCAATGAATCCCTTGCCATCAAGCGGCTGTTTGCCGTCCTTGTCAGGTTTTTGCCACCAGCGCAGTTCATGTCCTGCTTCGACGGCACGATAGGACATATCGAGGCCCATACAGTCTGGGTCCACAACGAATACGCGAGTCATCGAATCACCCCATAGCCAGTCAATCCAAGTTCGTGCGCCATCAAATGCTCGATCATCATGGCGAATCGATGTTCTTTTCTATATGGCGCTTCTGGGTGGTCTCCCGGTTCCTCGTCTTCAGGAACGGATGCGGCAACCTCTCCCATATCAAAATCATCGACCATTTTTTGCGTGATCCCGCGCTTTTCGCACAGCTTTACCTCGATCAATTCGTGCAATGCAACAAGGAATTGATGCTCCTGTGTCGGCAATTCAGGAATATCGTTCGATACTTTGATGACCAAATCGCCTTTCTCGTCATAAAACCAGTCCCCCCATGTTTCGTACCTTTGTTCAGCGTTCGGTATAAATTCGATGTGAATGTTCATTCATCCCCCGCATAGTCTCTAAGTTTGTTTGCGCTTTGCGAACCTGAAGCAGCCGCAGGAGTGGATTTTTTCGCCATTTCAGCAAGATTGTTCTTCACTTCCTTGCCGTTCTTTCTTTGCAGGTCATCGACCATCTTTTTGACAGTTTCAGACGATGCCTTGCGAGGATTCAATGCCTCGTTGGCTCTGGCGTTGACAGCTTCCTCCGCTGCCCTTCCTTTGCCAAGTTCGCTAAGACCTTTCAGGATTGGCCCGACAACAGGAACCGAGCCGATGAGGTGCTTTTTACCCTCATCCAACACCATGCCGCCGATTAAGTCGCGAGCGTTCTGGATCGTGTCACTGCCAGCAACACGCCCAGGTTTGTCTTTGGCGATCTTTGCGGCCTCAAGGTTTGCATATAGCTTGTCAGTCGCTTTTTGCCCAAGCAATTCATCCAGCTTAGGACGACCGATAGAATCAATTGCTTTTTCAAGATTTGGAGCAGAAACAACCTTCTTATCTCCCACCGTATTGGCTGCTTTATCGAAAATGTAATCAACCGTTTGCCGTTGCAAATTCCGCAATGCCTGCGCACCAGAAGTATCTTTCTTTAGGTCGATGTCCTTCAATGACCGGATAACGTCTTTCAATTCCTCGTCGGAACCGTTAATCATTGTTTTCTTGAAAACATCTTCTGTTTGCGTGCGGTAGTCTGTGCGGCTCCCGGCTTTCTTCTCGATCAGACGAGCAATACCAGAGCGGTCTTCAAACTCCATGCCGTAGGCAAGGCGAGCGTTACGTGCATCGCGGTATAGATCGCCACCAGCACCCGCTGTCATGTCATTGATGCGCTGTTTGACGCGTCCCATGTACACCGATGAAGGGTCGCCATAGGTTGTCTGGTCACTGGCCGTCCGGTAGAGGGTTTCGGCATCGTCAACTGTCAATTTACCGCCGTTTTTCTCTTTTAGCTTCTGCAACTTATTTTGAATTACCTTCAAAGACGGATGTTCTTCGGCCTCGTCATCGATATATTTTTCAAGATCGGATGAATTGACAGCTTGCTTTGTCTCTCCAGACTGCCGCGCCTTCTCATAAAGAGAATTGATATTCGATTTGGCAACTTGCGCCTTCTTTTCCAATGTGGAAGACAAATTTTTACCTGTTTGCTCCACAGTCTTAGTGATAGCGCCGCCTTTTATGCCTTTGTCGGCGTCATTGATAGCCTTCAACAGCGTGGCATTCGTTTGTTCTTGTCGATCTCTCAACGCATCTCCTGCTTTACCTGCTTGCGCTCCTTGTTGTTCCTCGAAACGCCATTGTTCAGGATCGCGTGTGATTTGCCCCAATGTTGGCTTGATGCCGTCACCTTTTCCCGGCGCACTTTCCCCGGTACTTATGAGTTTCTTATATCTTGCTTGCTGTTCTGGCGTCAGGTCACGCAACACAGAGAAATCCTTACCCGGAACTGCGTCATGCGGCAAATTGGCGATTTTCTGCGCACTTTTCAATGCCCCAGCACCCCCCGCAACTGTCGAAGCAACAGCAGGCAATGCGCCGCCTATTTCCTCGCCAGCGGCACGATTTCCAACTGCTGCACCAACGTCACCGCCGATTGACCGGGAAGCCTCAGAGGCTGCATTCAGTGGCACACTGAGCAATTCCGAGCCTAGTTTTCCTGTTCCTGTGCGAGGTTGGTATGTTCCGGCCTGTTGAACCGCTTTTGTGGTGTCGGATGCACCTTCTAACGCAGAATCGAACTCTTCCCGCGTCGGAATGTGCAAACCTTTATCCATTTGGTTCTGAATGCCTTGCTTCGCCATGCTGCCAAGCCCAGACAATCCGCCAACAATCGATGATCCGACGCCAGAAACGGCATTCAAACCAGTTTCAGCAGCGCCCACACCGGGCATCGCGGCAACGACTCCGTTTTTACCTTTTACATCATCAAAAGCCTGCTTCACGGCATCAACAATGCGCCCACCTTGAGCTAAACCAGCTTTTTTTGGGTCTCCTGATTCGTTCGCTTCTTTGGCTTTTTCGTACCACGATAAAGGAGTTTTACGCTTTGGTTGCTGAGTTTCTTTTGACGCAAGGTAAGCATCCGGGTCAAAATTACCGGGCGGCGCATCTTTACTCTGCGTCTTGCTCGCCAAATATGCATCAGGATCAAAATCAGCCACCGTGCATCTCCATTATTTTCTTGGCTCGTGGATCGTCTGCATGTGCTTTTGCCCAATCCATAGCTGCCTTATCCTCGTCGGTTTTCGGCTCTTGCTTGGCTTGCAGTTTTTGTTTTTCCTTCATGACATCTTTCAAAGTCACCTTGGGATTCTTCTCCTGAGCGTTTTGCAGAACGATCAAATCGCTTTGAGTGAATGGCACTGATTTTTTGATTGATGCCATCACATCTTCCATGTGCTTGCGCTGATCTTCAGGAATTCTAGGATTTGCGAGCGTGCTTTCAAGCCCAGCCTCGACAATTTGACGTGTCTGAGCGAGCTTTTCGAGCTTGGTGTAGTTCGTGTCGCCTTCTTTGAAGATGACCGAGTCCATTTGATGACTTAGCGTACCGGATGGGGCTAAACCAGCCGCCTCGATAGAGGCAAGCGAGCGCTGGAACCCGCTAGATAGCGTGTTATACGACTGCACTTCTTGCGACGTCAATTTGTTGGCAAGTGCTTCTTTCGTAGCGCCAAGAATGGAAGTGCTTTGCTGACGGCCTCCCATCCAACCTGTGCTTGAAGACATAGGCAACTGCACCACGTTTTCCAAGTCTTTCGCGGCTTCGTTGGCTGATGTCATGGTGCGTTGCAAGAATACCTGTTCGCGTGCGCCTAAAGTGCTTTGCTTCGTCTTTGGATCGGCAGGGCCACCCGGTATGAATTCTAGATTTCCATCTTTTGTCATGCGGTATCCGCTTGGCACGTCAGGTTGATCACGCTTTGACATCGCAGCAAGAAAACGATTGTTCATCATGTCGTCATGCTTCATCTTCTCGGCTTCATTGGCCTTGTCAGCACGCTCTTTTTCCGTTTCTTTCTGCTCGTCCAGTTTGGCTTTGCTTGCTGCCGCACGCTCGGCAAGTACCGTTTTGTATGCTGGGGCCGCAGCTATGAAAGCCTTATTGCGATCTGGGTCGAACGGGCCGGACTGTGTTGCTTGATCCTCTGTCAAGAAACCAGCTTTCGCAGCGTCATTGATAGCGGATTTCTTCTCGGTCGATACAATCTCGGTCGCTTCTTTTTTGCTCACTCCTGACTCGATCAATTCGTCATAGCGAACCTGCGCCTGCGTTGCGATTTTCTCCATCTTGTCGCTTTGCTTCTCGTTGACATCCATCGAGAGCATTTTTTGATGAATTTGATTCGTCTGCGCGACTTGCTGCTGTTGCTGAAACTCAGCAAGCTTGTTTTGCATCGCCATGCCTTTTTCAGGATCAATTTGCATGATCTTGGCAATAGCGTTTTGATTTGGCATGCCCTTCTCGTCCACGTTTGCAGGGTCTGCAAAGACCTGCTTCATCATGTTCATAGACTGTGCGTTTTGCTGTGCCTGCTGCACTTGCATTTGCGCGAGTTGGTTGCGGTATATATCCTGCTGAGTCGGCATCTGCGGCGACTGGTAACTCAGGGGAATCATTGCGTTGACTGTAGACATGATTTCCTCTTAGAAGGCGCTCGCAACATCGGAACTACTCAATCCTTGAGCCGCACCAACGCCGTAGTTGTAATTCATGTTTGCGTTTGCGTTTGCGTTGCCATTCCCGCTTAGAGAACTCATCCAAGATGGATTATTGAATAGCGACTGAATGCCATTTGAGTAGGCGTTAGCGGAGCCGATTTGCCCAGCCGCTTGTGCGTTACCTGCTCCTATGATGTTGCTGCCAATCTGGCCTCCAACGGTTGTACCGATACCAGCAACACCCAACGCAGCATTCGCACCAGTTCCAGACATTCCAGAAAGCATGCTGTATGTGTTATTCAGGTTCGTATTCCAGTTGTTGTATTCCTGCTGCTGGTTTTGCAAACCAGTTTCGTAATTTCCATACTCTTGCTGATACGAACTCGTGGCGGCACCTTGCGCGTAGTTGTTCAGGGCTTGCATGGTGTTCCCGCCTTGGACACCACCCAGAGCAGACTGTTGATTGGTGATCGCACCAAGACCTTGATTCAAATTGAACTGATATGCCGGATCGCTGGCAGGGTTGTACGAAAACGGCTGGAACGTGGAATATGGATTCGTTTGCGCACCGGGGGCATTCGGATTGGCTGCGCTGCCGTTGTAACTTAATCCCATGAACGAGTTTAAAGAACCAAGCGCAGATTGCCCACTTTGCAACCAAGGGGCTACATTCTGCTGGTTCGTGTTGAACATATTCGTTTCTGCTGCTGTTGCAGCATTTGCCGAATTTGCTTGTGTTTGAGCGGCATTTTGAGAGGCATTGGCCCCAATAGACGAGCCTATGATTGCTCCTCCTGCTGCTACTGCTGCCGCTGCTACTCCCCATGGCATGATTAATTCTCCTTGATCAAAACCTTGTCGATCTTATCGGTGTCGGTTTCGTCGGTTGCGTGGATGCAGAACCACGTAATGTCTTCAATAGCCGTTATTCTATGCGCTTTCCCTGCTTTAATCTCAATAACGCAAGGGGCTTGCACTTGCTCTCGCTTGCCGTCGATTTCAACCTCCGCAATACCTTTCCCAAGCATGCCGAAGTGATCGAAATTGTGTATGTGCGTGTCCACATGATAGCCAGCTTGTAGCTGCATCTGACGGATGTAGACAGGATTACCCGGCGTTGGCATGTAGTGGACTATTCCGAAGTCGATCATGACTCTACCCTCATGCAAACTATAAGCGTCACACGCTCGGTCGGGCCATTATTGATCACTTCATGTTCTACCGTGTTATTGAAGTACCATGCTTCTCCTGGATTCATAACGACATACTCATCCTCGACGCGGTTCACGCACTGAGGATTGCTCAAGAGCGGAACATACACCTTCATGTTGTACCGTTCGGGATGCCATCCTTTGTCAACATGAGGGAAAACTTGCCCACCGGGAGGAATGCGCGTAATCAGCACGCCACCGAGTTGAACGGCTTCGCACTTCGCCATCAATCCGAAGATGATCGGGCGCAGCATGGGCAATTCACGATAAGCCGGATACCACACCGATTCGTGCGGCTCCGAACTGAATTTCTTGTAATCTTCTCCGAGTTCGGCAACGTCACGGTAGCGTACCCAGATATCAGAAGTTCCAGCGTGTGAGGTTCCTTCGAACTCTTTGCGCTCGTTGTGATGGTTCCACAAGTCAGGGCGTAGGTTCAACGCCATAGACAAAGGCGTGACATTGATCCCACTGCAAATGTGCATAAAGTGCTTCATGCTGGTTCCACGTCAAGGTCTGCGGCGAATATTGCGACTGGAACGGGGTCTGTCCCAGACAGTTCGAATTGCCGATCATAGCCGCCGCCGCGCTTTGTCTGCCCAAGTCGTTGGAATATGACGCGGGTTCCAGTGTTGCCGGGTTCATTTCCACCAGCCCACATCTCGTTTGACCACGTATCGCCGCCGTCATCCGACCAGCGCAAGACGAATTGCGGATTTGTTCCGTCTGGAATGTTGATCCCGGTTTTGCATTGAATTTCAAGCGCGTTGAATCGTGCCGTGCTTTCCGGTTGCTCTTGAAAGGCTCGCCACGATCTAAGCCACTTGCGTGTATTCCCGTTGTCTGTATAAGTATCGAGATCGAACTTATACAGATTTCCCGTTTGGTAATCGCCGATCACATGAACGCCGTAAGCAAAGGCGTGGCAATTTCCTTGATGCCGGTTAAATGACCCATTCGAAAACGACGCACGTTCGTGCCACAGGCTAAACCCGGCCAATGTGCTAGCGGTAATGTCGTAGACAAGCGTTTGGTTTCCAGTTGGCCCGGTCAATACATAGAAAAAATGCCCTTCGTCCTGATACACATAGCCGATCGCATCGGAAATCTCTGCCCATTTTTTAATCAGGTACTCGATGGAATGCGTAGATATGCGCTGCGCTGTGTATCCATTGGACATATAAACAACGCCCTGACCTTGTTCATCACAACCAAGCCATACTAGGGAATCGCCCATGCGTGCAATCGAGAATGGGGCCGCGCATCCAACTGGAAGCTGTATCCCCTCAAGTCTTTGAAATGCGAAATTAGCAAGCCCCGCATTAACCCATACTTCCGTCACTCTTTCCTTGAATAACCATACTTCTCGGTGAATGTCGTACATCGTGACAATCTGATCCGGCGTGGAGTCAGCGCTTGAAAATGTCAGACCGCCGAACGTGGAAAAATCATTGAGATTCGATTGATAGAATATGTTCGTGCCAACCTCATTAACGAGCGCGAACCCATCTTGCGAAGTCATTACGTTGACGGCTGTATCGTCCGTGGCAGTCAATGGATTTGTCAGTGCGCCCGTAGTGAAGCTGTAGCACCACAGCGCGATGCCGGTACATACGAGAAGCTGAGTCGCGTTGGCAACCATCTGGCAAGGACCGGTCACTACGCCGATGGTTCCTATAGCTTCACCAACCCATGCAGTAGTGACAAAATACAGAGTGTTGCCGCTGACCACGTACAGCGCCCCGCTTGGCGTAGCGTATGCGCCCCATATCGGCCCGGTGCCGACCGTTGAAAGTAAGTCCAAGCCGGGACAGCCGTACAGAACACCTTTTGACTTTCCGTCTTTGGTTTCAAGGATTTCTGGATACAGATTCAAGCAGCGGTTATAACTCTCGTCTCGCGCTCGACTGATCGATATCCCGCCGATGATTGGACTTTTCACACATTACCCTTTTCCTACTACTGCTTGCAGTTCTTTCAGTTTCTTCTTGCCGTGAACCTTGGCCGCTTTGTGGCGTTTAGAATCAGACTTGATTTCCTCGGCACGCTTCAAATAGTGCAAGTCACTGCTTGGATCATGCATAGGCCGTACTTCCGCATGAACTATCTGCACAGGAACCGCCTTACCAAGCGACGGCGCACGCTGCTTTGCGTACTCCTCCATGCTCGGTTCTTTCTTCGGCGCAGCCTTCTTTGCAGTGCGCATCTGCATTGGCGTCTTGCGTTTCATGATTTCACCGTTTATGTGGGTTCGCAGCGGCGTACTCGGCCATCGAAGGTTCTTTATCTTTCTTTGGCGCGGACTTTTTCTTTGGCGCGACGTGTTTCTTTGCCGCTGGCGTAGGGGGCGCTTTGTGATCTGCCAATTGCTTGGTAGGCATCGGCGCGAAGTTGTTCGTTACTTTCTTCACTGGCAATTGCTTTGGCTTTTTCATGACTGCTCCTATCAATGACGGTTGTAATCGTCGGTATAAATATTGTACCCGCCACCGTTTCCAGTGGATACGCCTGGATCGAATCGCACGGTATTCATGCGATGATTCGTGCGCTTGATGATTGCCTTGGTTTCGCGTGCGATTTCCTTTACATCAGGCGATACCGGCGCATTCTTGACGAATGTACCGAGCAGCACGGCGAGATTGCTTTGCAGCGCCAACTCGTAACCGGGCGGCAAATCAAGCTGTGTCGCCACGTTCGATACATCGGCAAGCTGCGAATATGAGTCAAAGAACATCGTGTAGCCAATGTTCGGCGCTGGATACACGTTGATGATACCGAGCGGCATTTGCGGATCGTAAAATATCGTATCCGGCGTATTTGAGTTTGTCGTTGTCGTGCGGTTGCCGATGCTGTTCCAGTCCTGCCGCGTGACTATCTCGACATCGGTGTTATTGCCCTCGAAGTCTTGAACATAAGCAGCGCCGCGCCCCTCGATCAATTTCAAAGGACGCGCAACGTTAATGTTGCCTCCCGGCCCGATGGTGTAACTGATCTGATTCACCACGAGCGGAAAGCTGTTTTCAGTAATGCAAAAGCATGCCGAAGTCTCATTCGACCACGAATCAAGCAACTTATTGAATTGGTCAAGGCCGCGTGACGTGTCTGCGCCTGTCATCGTTTCGGATGTTGCGTAATAGCCAATTTGTTGATAAGCAGCTAGTAGCAAATCTCCAGCGGTACTCATTTTGATGCTCCGTAATTAGCAAACTCTCCGTGATACATTTTCGCGGCTGCGCAATATGCTTGGTGAGCAACAGCGGGATCAACGAAGACGCCTAAATATTCATGCTTTCCGTGATGCTCAATCTGAGCCTTCCATTTTCCTAAATCTTTATCGAACGTCACGCCTTTGAAACCGGAAGAATTTGTTTTTGGTTTCTTCAAATTCCTATGATTTTCGGCGTGCGTACATATCCTCAAATTCGCACGCCGATTGTCAAAAGTATCGCCGTTTATGTGGTCAACTTGCCGCTTATCGCCGAATTCAAGACCCATTATATGACGATGCATATACAAACCAGTGGTTTTACCTTCTTCCAATGGATGAATGATCTTTCGTGCAGCATATTTTTTCACGCTCAAATGCCATGAAAAGCCACACAAAGCATCGTAATCGCAATCATCAATGATTACCTTCATACCATTAAAAAGAGATATTTCCCTCATGATTAAGCAGCCTGATTAATTAGTTTCTTCGGACGACCGCCTTTGTTTTTTGGCGGGGCGGCAATGGTTTCCGGCTCGTTCGACGTTTCAACTACCTCCGTTTTCACGTCTTTTGAAGCGTTGACTTCCGGTTTTCCTTCCTTAAATGAGGCAAGGTATTCTTTCGCATCATCAGGAGTACGGCACCACGACTTATCAAGTTTGTCTGCTTCTGCCTTGGTGTTGAACAGCTTGCTTTCGACAGTAATATCGCCCTTGTCGTTCTTTGTCGCTTGATGCAAATACTTCGGGAAGTCAGCGAACTTGTGATCTTCCGGGATATGCGATCCGATGGTTGCACGCAGGTACGCATCAACATCAGGCGTTCCGTTCGGCACGTAACCTTGCGATGCGTATTGCTTCTCCTGATCCTCGTTATTCACGAAAACAGGGGGGAACTTGGCGGGTGAGCCAGTCTTACCTTCCTTGTTGCCATTCACATCGACATGAATGATGGAAATCACCGCAGGTACATGGTGAGGATGACTCATTGCTAATGGAAAACGTTGGAATGCCATGTCAATCTCCTAGTTTGGAATCGGATTCACCGACTCGATACGGGCGTCAAACCAATCTTTTTCCTTGCCAGCGGCAACGGATAGGTTGATTGATTCAACGAGTGGGTAAAGTGCGTCTTTTTCGTCCATCTGTGGGCCGACGCGAACAGCTTGGCCAAGGCGGTCTGTAACCCAGACTTGATGCAGAGTTTTATTCATTTTCAATCACCCCAGCAATCGCATTCAGCTTTGTGATGATGATTTCCTCGCCATCAACCTCGTGGCGCACCATCAAAACAGGAGAGAACGCGACTTTATCGCCAATTTTCAAGCCGCCCATGTCGTCGCGTGCGCCGTTTTTCTTGAAACCACCGGGGCCGATAGCGATTACCTCGCCGTGAACCATTTCCTTGACGAATTCCTCATCAATGGGCGCTTCACCAAGGAATATTCCGCTTGCCGACATGGTTGCCTGCTTGATTTCTCGCACTGCAATGCGATCTCGGAGCATGGTTAGCATGATTCCTCCGATATAGGAGCGCCGACATCCGCGTCAGGTTGAAGCCCGGAGACTGACAGAGTGGCCTTTATCGGCGGGGTCGGCGCATTCGGTGCGTGCAGCAATTTCAAATCTTGCATCTGGCGTTCGGTCGGGTGATTCAGGAAAGCAAAGGCGACGATCTCCATATTCGGCTTGTTCTCTCCGACGAAAACCCACTTGAAACCAGATTTGAACAGAGTTTCTCCCAACGATTTCGGCGTGAATCCATTTTTGTGAGCCATGAACTCGTTGCCGTGTTCAATCATCGATCCCAAACCGTAGACGATATCCACGTACTTGATAGGCCCAGCTTGCGAGATGTAGGCGATATCCTCGATGTCTTTGCCAGAAGCCAGCGCCATGAACACATCGCGCATATTCGGTACGTGGATTTCGGCGAAACCGTCATCGGTCAGGATGTATTTGAATCCATCCAAAACCTTGGGCAAGTCGTGTCTGTGGTAATGCTCAAGATTGTGCGAGCAATACACCGCGTCATAACCCTTATCTGCTAGACGCTCCTTGATCTCAGTCGCGCTGCAAACCACGTCAGCGCCAGAGTTCGGGTCAATGTCTAACATCTGGTGTTCCCATCCAGCGAAATGCGCGGGGATTGGGATGCGCTTGTTTCCTCCACCTACATTAAGCAGCCTCATTGACAACCTCCGCAGGTTGTTCAACTTGATAGACCTTCACGGAATCTGCGAACGCTTGGCGCTCGGCGATGATCTTGTCCAGTTCTTCCTTTGGCTTGAGAAGGGTATCGTTAAAATTCCCCTCGTAGGTCTTCATGCCTGTATGGCCGAAACTCAGGTTTGGGTCAACCCAGATATCCTCGCCCATCTCGCGCATCAGGCGGCAAAATGTGGCGTCTTCGCCGTAACGCACATAGTTGTGGCGCAGGCACTCGAAAAACGCCGTATAAACGCGGTCAGGTTTCGATTGATTGGCGAGTTGGTCGATATACACGTTCTCGCTGTAGTGGTCTGCAAAGCGCTCCAGAACGTCACGCTTCAGGCGCAGGAAGCCGCCCGGTAGCAAATGGGCTTTGAACAGGCAGGAGCCGTCCCACAGTTCAACGCAGGTCTTCAGGTCTGGGATCATGCCATCTTCACCGGGAAGCAAGGCACCGGCAAACGTACCGTAAGCACCTTTCATCGGGAAGAACCCGCCAACGATTGACTGAGGGTGCTTGAGCATGCGCACCACGGCGTCAGGTTGCCATGACATATCCGAATCGATCATCAGAAGGTCGGTGCAGTCAGATTCTAGGAAGTCGGCAACGATGCTGTTCTTCACTCGGTCTATATAGCTGTCGCCCATGATGAAATGCTTTTCCCACAACACGCCAGCGGCATCCAGTGCACGGCCAATAGCAATCAGGCTGTCACAATACCGAGCGAATGCGGTTTGCATGTAGAAGGGAGTTGCGATCATCAGCTTGAGTTTCGGCATGTCTGTCTGCTTCTCGCGACGTTTAGCCCGTTGGTGCGCGCCTAATTCCGGCACGGTTTGAGGAATCTTTGCATCCTCGGCTTGTACTTCAATTACGTTGTCCATTATTCAATCTCCATTGCACTTCGAAAAAAGGCGAGGCCGAAGCCCCGCCAAACCCATCACGTTCTATTACGTTGCGCCGTTCATGCCCAAATTCAGCAAGATGCCACGCAAGTCTTTTACCGAACTGGTCAGCGCATTCACGCCGACCTGAATCGATTGGGACGTGCCGGTTGTTGCGATTGCGCCGGGTCCAACCAAGGGCACATAAGCCACGGTATAAACTTCAGACGGCGGCGTAATCGATGCCCCGCTGATGTTCATGTAAGTGATTGCCACGGTCGAGGCTGCTGAGACGCGAGCGCCGGTCACGATCAAACCAGGCGTATGCGACGGTTTCGACACGAGGGCCGAAGTCGACGCACTTGCCAATAGATTGACGGTAAATGTTTGCTCTGCCGAAGTGCTAGACGCTACCGCAGTGGTCGATGTGATCGTTGCTGTAGTCACTACAAGCGGCGCTTTGGCGTTGGTGCGCAATACTGATATTGCGTATGTTTCCGCTGTGCTGGTCACTGCCGAACTGACGTTCATCAGGTCGATTGCCACGTTACCAGCAGAGGAAACCCGATAGCTTACAGCGCCCAAACCAGCCTGATAACTCGGCTTGGAAACACCACTAATTACATCGGTTGCCAACAGGCCAGTAATTGCCGTGGTCGCTTCAGCGGTACTAGAAGCAGCGACAGCGGTGGATGCTTGTTGCATGTTGTACACCAAAGCCGCGCCAGCAGGGGCCAATGTCGGCACAAAGGCAAATGAGTAGGTTTCCGCAGCGGTCGGAGTGATCGCACCGGAACTTACGTTTGCAAATGTGATAGCCACCTGACCGGGGGCAGACACGCGGCAGTTACCAATTGCCAAACCAGCCTGCAAAGTCGGCTTGTTGACGATTGGGAAAGACCCCATAGTGGCACCGGGCACGGAGAAAAACTGTTCCGTAGTGGTTGTGGCAGCGCAGACCCCTGGAGTCAGAGCAGTCGTGACAGTGAAGTTCGAACTAATCCCGATAACGTCATAGGTTTCTGCCGAAGTCGTCACACTGCCGGAACTGGCATTGATGTAACCGATGCCGATCTTGTTCGCTGCCGATACACGATAGCTCGCAACGCCGATACCGCCTGTCTGAGTCGGTTTGTTGACCGCCACCACGTCAGTGGTCAGCAACCCCGTACAAACGGTTGTAGTGACCTCTGCGGAGGTTGTCGCGCCAACTGCTACCGTGGCATTGGTCAACTGATATTTTGTCAGCAAACCAGTGTCGAACATCGTACCAGCGATAAGATTCGCGGGGCCAACATTGGCTTGCGCAACAGGCGTTTGCCCGTAGAGCGATACCAAGTCAGTCGCGCTTGTGCCTAGCACCGTACCTTGACTATTACCGTCAGATAGTTGCTTGGCTGCTTTTTGTTGAAATGTCATGATATTTTCTCCTGAGGAAATAGGTTATCGGTCGATTAGTTAGTCAACCGGCATCCGGTTTCCTCGTAAAAAGTAGTTGTGCCATAGAGCAAATCAACACGGCATGGCTCAACATCGTTTTGGATGTCGTACGCACGCAAGATACGCAGCGACAGCCCCTTGTACTCTTCGCTCGCGCCGAATACTTGGTTAGCAGGTACGTTCATTGGCACGGTGACGAGGCCGAAGGTGTCACGCACAAAGCCGATGTTATTCGCATAGGTTGTGCTTGCTGTGCCGGTCTTGACCACGAGAGCAGCGCCGGATGCTGGAGCGTTCGACACGTTCTGATAGGCACCAGTAGTAACGATTGCTGGGATGATTTGCAACGTCGCATTGCCGCCGCTGTCCGAGCTTGCCGTTGCCGATAACGTGAAATTCTTCAGCGTTCCGGTAGATTGACGGTTTTTCGGGTTGACGTTGAAAACACCAGCAATGGTGAACACGTCGCCAACGTTCAACAATCCTGTGATGCTCGCTGTCCATCCGTTCGTTACCAAACTCGATCCGGTTTGACCAGCACCGTTCGTAACGCCAGAACCGGCATAAGCACCGACTGTCTGGTTTTGGACGTTCTGATCTTGGTATATTTCGAAGTTGGCAATGTTGGCGAGATAGCCCTTCAATGCTGGCTGTGCGACTGCCTGCACGTACAACCCGCTCAAACCTGACGCCATCGACCAGTAGGCCGCAGGATTCAGGATCAAGCAACGCTCTTGAGGCGCTGCATTTTCGTCCATGCGCTGACCGACTGCTGCGAGTGCTGCGAAGTTCGCTGGAATCGTGCCGGGAGTGCCGACGATGTTCGATACAGATTGGAAATTGGTAATCAGGTCGAAATCCAACTGGTTCGCCAATTCTTCGGCGGCTGGCTTCAGATAACGTTCGCTGAATTCCTCAATAACAAGCGTCAATTCCTGCTGTGAGAACTGGAAATCAACGTGCTTTTGATTGGAAATCGTGATGCTGGTTGACGGCTCGGTGATATCTTGGATAGCCAAGCCGGGGCCGGAAGTGACTTTGAAGCGGTTCGGTTTGCGAATCGTGAGTGTCGAACCAATCTTTACGAACTGATTCTCAAACTTACGGTTCACCTTACCAGCCGCTACGGTGTTGTTCGCCAACATCAAGAGGGTCTCTTTCGAGATCAGACTCGGCGTTAGATCGGTATTATTGCTCATTTTCGAGAACTCCTAAACCGGCGAACAACCAATATTTCGCCTATTTTTTTGATCCCCTGTGTGCTGCGTATTCAGCCATGGTCATTTCGTTGACATGTTTCGTCACCGCTCCAGAACCGCCCGATAATGGTTTGATCGGGGCAGGGGCATTGCTTTTTTGCACTGGCGGCTTTGCGGCCATCAGTTGCGCTTTCATAACCCCAAGCTCAAAAACTTGCATCCCTGGCGGCAGTGCGGCAATGCGCTGGGCTTCTGCCGGGTTTTTCCCAAGGTGGTAAGCGATTTTTGTCCCCATCGTGTCCATCGCCATGGCATTCGCCATAGTTTCGGTAATGGGCAAATCTCTTGCCTCTGCGACTTCGACGTAATCAGGCATCTCCTGAATAGCCGCTTCGCGCCTTGTTTGAAAATCCGACCGCAAGCGCTGTTGCTGCGCCTGCATTGCCATCTGCTGCCGTTCCTGCTCTGTTCGTTCGAGTAGTGCCTTTGCTTCGATCTTCGAGTTGTGCTGCACCAGTGCTTTGGTGTATGTCGCCATATCCCGTTGATACTGTTCGGGAGTCTCGAATTCCGGTTCTTTCGGTTCCTGAATGGTTTCAACAACTTCCACCACAGGAGCCGGTTTCGGCGTTACTCGTTCAATTATTTCCAAGGCGCGATCAAGTCGTTGCTGTGACTCAATAGCGCGTTGCTCTGCAAGTTTTTGAGCCTTGGTAATCTCGCTGAACCGCTGATTGTGCTTCGTTTCCGCTGCTTGATCGGGCGTTGGCGCAGGCGTTTCAACTACGACTACGGGTTCTACTACTGCCGCTACTTCAGGCGTTTGAAGCTCGGTCGATTGACCGCCATCAACCACCGCAGATGCGGTATCAACATTTGATGCACTCATGATTGGCCCCTAGTTGATTAACAGTTCGAACGACTTGCCAAGGTCGCTGCCAGATTAATCAAATCCCGGTTGAAACTAGCCGGTAAGTGGAAAAACAAAAAGCCGCTATCCCGTTACCAGGATGCGGCTCTCGACTTCAAACTCGGATGATTCAAATTCGTGTCCATGGCCCATTGCGGAACAATCGGAACCCTTTCGGGCTTCGTGACGCCATCCCGGCGTTACGGTACAACTCTAATTCAAAACTCTATCGCCTTTTGTCTGGCCTGCGCGTGGCAAGAATCAGCTAAAGTCAGGTGACCGTTACCAACTCAACCGATTCAGACAAAAGGCGGTAAAACTCTGCTGACGTGATTATAGTGCTTGAATGTAATAACTCGCAACTATTTTGTTTAATTATGCGAAAACCAACTATTTCTAAGTCATTTCCTTCAGCATCTCATGCTTCGCAACTTCGATAAATCCGATAACCTGTGTGCATGTCGTATCTCCAAAAACCGCCCAATCGCAGAGCATTCCGGGGCGCGCACGAAGCACTATGCACGTCGCGAATTGATCTGGGTTTTCGTCTGCTAGTTGCGCTTGTTCTCGCAGCATATCGCCTGCGGATTGATGGATTTTGCAGACTGGTAGTTTGGTTACGTTGACGGTCATGTCGATGAAAGTAAATGTTGTGGTCTACGGCAAAGCATCGTTACGTATATTGATGTGGTAGTATCCCCTCCAGTTAAAACCGGTTGAACATATACCGTAAGTTCAAGAATTTGACTTACTCCATTTTGGGTTTTTGATATGGCGGTTAGAGATGGGTCGTTCAATCCATAGTAGTTCACGCCTCGATTGCTTCCATTCAGCGTAATCGTTCCTCCCGATCCAAAAGTACCATCAGCCTCAATTGATCTGTCTGCCCATTGTACGAGATTGACAGACTGGCATGTGTCACCCTGTTTCATTGGCCCCCATGACACTATCGCTGTGCAAGGGTCTTGCGCCAACTCGGTATCTAGCGTGAATGGTTTGATTACTGGAGGCCAGTTGGTACTCATCTCTTACCCCTTCTGCGTGCGTTGATGATCCAATTATATATCTTCGTCCCAACGTGATGGTGCGAGTATGGAGCACTACCAGCGAATAGCAAACCGCCTGATGCCGACCTGATGGCAGATTTGATGATTGAAGCTACCCCAGCGAAGTGAATGCCACCGCTCGGTGTCCAAGTTACGCTTTGCGTGTTGTGGTTGCCTTGTGATGGGGAGGTTCCCGAAAGGATCACCCCGCCTGTTGGCACAGAAACTCTTGACCTGATCTCTGCCGAAGTTCCTCCCAATACCATACCACCAGAAGGTGTTCTAACAATCCCACTGAGTTTTGCCGATGACCCAGCAAATACAATTCCGCCGACAGGTGTTCTTAAAGCACTTTTCAGAAGTGCCGCGCTACCGCTGAATGCCACGCCACCCGTACCCGTGTAGCTATATGACTGCGTGCTACTTTTGAATTCCCATGCGCCTATATCCCACGCGGACCCTTGCGGCCTGCTAGTATTGACGATATCGACTGCGCCGCTGATATTCGTGGTTCCTGCCGCTCCCGGCACGTTGCTTGTATCCGTATAGCCGTGATCAATACAGTCTGCGCCACTCTTGAGGCGGTAATCGTACGTTGATGACGTTACGCCTACGAATTGATTAGCATACGTCTTGGATGCTTGGTTATTTGATCCGAATCCGATTGCCTGATCCGAGCAGTTATTCAACCCTGAAAAAGTGGCCGAACCTACATAATAGTTGGTTCCAAAACCCATGATCACTGTGTTGTGAATCGTCCATGTCTCGCCGTTAGCGGCGATGCCATAGTTAGTATTTCCTACATCCGAAGGGCAAACTATGGTGCAATTAAACAGTCCGCACGTGTCATACCCAGCGCTAATACCTCGCATTCCAGCAGAATGCGCAACGATCAGCGTATTAACGATTGTTTGAAACGATCCCGGCAAGCACACCGCAGGGGTGTTGCTGCCTGTCGATTCAATTATGCAATTCGATATGTAATTGTTATTGTCTGTCTGAAGACAGTAAGATGAGCCGCCAGTTGTATTAAGGCTAAACTGCAACCGAGTTATGATGACATTGGCAATGCTCGTATAAAGCACTTGCGAATACCCTGAATTAACGCGCAATCCGACGCCATTGGCTGCATTGTATTTCAGTGCGTTGGTCTGCGCATTGGCGTTGTCCATGAACGACTGCCCCGCAGCGGCCGTCATTGTGATCGTGTTTGTGGTGTCAGTTGTGATACCACCGATTGTTACGAGAATACTGCTTGTCGTCGTATAAAATTCGGAGTCTGCGTACCCTGACAAGATGTATGGCGTATTCGTGCCGCTACTAGAAATGTTCGCAGGTATTGCCGCTACGGCCGCATTCCATGAGGAGTATTGGCGTCCTCCTGTGATGGTTGTCGAAACAACGGTTTGGCTGATGTTTACATTATAAGTTCCAGCGCCTCCGCTGCCTGTCCCAAAGCTTGAAATTGTCGTGCCACCAGTTACGCCGGTTCCTGTAAGCGTCTGTCCAACTGCGTACGTTCCTGTAATCGTTCCTGCGGCTGTGAATACCGTCGTTGTGATCGTTCCCGCAGTACAGGTTGCTGGAACACCTACGGTAAGGGTGACAGTCATCAGGCTACCTTGATTGTGGCGTTCACCATTTGTTCGTTCGACAGCGCCACTATTTTAACTGTCCGTGTTGGACCTAGTCCGAGCGCAGGCAAATTCAATAGGTGTGCAGTCTGCGGGTACTGATTGCCGCGCACACGTTGCCCAAACGAATGCTGTTGCATCAGGGTCGCAACGTGTGTCGGCAGTATGGGCGCACTGATGACGTGCCAATTAGGATTTGACAGTTCGGCTTCGCTCCAGCCCCAACCATCGGGATGCACGTCGATTACTTGTCCTGCCTTGATATCGTCAATGCGCTCACTGCGATCTAGCCCGGCGACAAGCAGTTCCATGATTAAACCACCTTATAGCCGTATGCTTCGACCAAATCGTCGCCGCCTGCATCGCGCCATACTGCCGCAACCATCGGAGTCCAGAACGTGCGGAAATCTGACAATTCACCAGTCCATGTAATTGTCATGCCAGTCAGGTTTTTGAATGCGCTGTCGAGGAATGGAACATCAAGAAAGAATGCTATATCTCGAATCGATACATCATCAGCAATGAGGCTCTCGAACCGCACCTTGAATGCGGTATCGTCCGTCATCCATCCTGAGAAGTCGCGCAAGTACCTGAGATAAGTTCCCTCTCGTATCGCGGCCATGACAGTGCCGTCAGTGATGGACTTTCCTTGCTGCCGCATCCACGATATCAATCCGTTGCGCGGATCGCGATAGATGAATAGATGTTTTGTTCCCTCTGGAAATTGAGTTCCATGTGCATAGTGGATGATTGATCCAGCGTCCTGTCCAAGCAACTCAACCGATTTCAATAGAGCGTGATTACCATGTTTAGGGCATCCATTGACAACTATCATGATCAGGTCGCCGTGATGGTTGGCGTTAGCTTGATATTGTCTCCGTTTGCGGCTGGCGTGAAGGAAGTAAACGCTTCGGCCAAATATTCACTAGTTGTATTAGTGGCACCAGTAACGAAATAGCCATAAATTGTGGCATTCGTCGTCAACGCTCCAGTGAATGTGTACGTCTGCTGCGCGTAGGAGGCCGTAGCAACGCCTCCAGTAGCAGAAATGGACCAGCTTGCGCCAGTGAGCGCTATCGAAGAGTATCCGCCTCCCGTGGCCTCTGTATAGGTTCCGAAGGTGTCAGTGTGGGAAGGTGTAACGTTCGTGGCAAACAATCGATAGACGAGGTTTTCAGTTGATGTGACCTTATTTGTCACATATCCCAATGCCTGATCCTGTCCGAATGAGCCAAAGAAGATCGTCATTTGACTGCCTCGCTACTGTGAATGTATCCGAACTTCCGCATGTGGGAATCGTAGTCTTCTACGTCTGGGTTTCGGTTTGGAATCTCATCGATGTAGGCGCGACGAACATTGATCAGAAGACCGTGATAGACCGCGTTGACAGCCTTATCTTGCTCATTCAATACCATCTTGGTAAGACCGTCAGGCTTTATCAGGGTTACATCAACCGCCGCACCATCTTGGCACCCGGTTACGATCCCGACTCCTTGAGGAGTCATGGCCCAGAAACCATATCCTAAATTGACGGCTGAAAGTGCATCCTTGTCAATGAAAGGGCGGCTAAGAACAACATTAAGAGATTGCACTGGCACTACTTCTAGTCTTTCGACAGACGGCGCGGTAACAGCCTCTTGACTGTTTGCTTTTCCATACATATTTTTAAGCCATTCAATCATGATTTTTCTCCAGTATCAGGGACATTGGCCGTTTCCGAATGCATCATATCCGCCTCTTTGTGCAATGCAGCGGATTCCTTAATCAATTCGTTGGATCGTTGGCGCAACTCTGCTGCCTCTGCTAGCAACAAATCAGCTTGGACGCGCAATAGCAAGTGCCTCTTTCGATCTGCTTGTTTCATTATGTTCTTTTGATTGGCTTGCCATCAAGCACGAATTGCATAAGAAGATTTGCTTTGTAGGCAAGTTGCTCGATGGTCTGCACATCCAAATCCTTCGCGCATGAGGCAACGGCAATCGCACAGTCAAGGCGTAGCTTCTGTTCGGTGTTGAGTGGCATCATTGTGCGTTTCAAAAACTCATTAACGCTTCGATTTTCTACGCCTCTGATAGTTGCCCTTGCATAGTCTTCAAGAGCATCTGAGCGTGGCGCTCCATGTGAATCTTCAGTAGGGCCATTCGGTGTCATTGCATCCCCCCATTAATCTCTGGTGCTTCTGGTTGATCTACCTGACCTTGTTGCTGCTGTCCTTCACGAGCGAGATTAACCTCGTCTTTACGCATTATATGCTGATGAACCTTATCCGTCATGTCAATGGCCTGACCGACTTTATCGAAGTCAAGTTTCTGCATGTTTTTGTTCCAGTCAGCAACAACCTTTGCCATCTTGGCCTCGAAATTCTTATCGATTTCCAGTTTATGCAGAGATTGATCCGTCTTCTTATCGAGCAGGTCTTTGAGCATTTGCTGACGCTCTGCCATCAATCCGGCGATCTTCTTGTTCATTGCCTGCATCAACTGCTGAATCTGTGGCGGCATGTCCTTCATGTCAGGCGTCAACAACTCAGGCGGCAATGCCTTCAGGAGAATCTTGTATGCTTCATCAGCACCAGGCCAATCGCTGTACTTGGCAAACAGGTGCGCGATAAGCTGGCCTTTCTCTGGGCTGATCCGCATGAACTGAAGCATCTGTTCGCTAGCCTCGATGCGCTTCGTGGCGTAGCTTGGGCCGATGGTTACGGTTACTCCGTACTCACCTAGTGATGGATTGAATATCTTGCGCTCGGCGGGGTTCTTGGCCGCTGGGTTACGTGACATCGGAGTTCCTGCGGTCGGATCAAGGGTTACACGCTCCTCGTTGTCATCCTCGCGCAAAATCGTGATGATGCGCTTGGTGTCGTAATACTTCGGTATCAAATCTATAAGAATTCGTCCAGTGTGGCGCAGGCTTCGGCTCGCGTTGTCAGTGAAGTGGAAGCTTCCTATGTCGGTATTACGGCGCTTCTCAATCAGAGCCTTGCCAGATTCATCGAAGGAAGAACTAGGAGCGGCTTGGTCGAAGCGAATTCCTGTAGCGGCTAGCATATCCTGCTGCGCACCCATCTCGGCCTGTACGAATCCTTCCGGTACTCCCGCCATAGGCTGACGCATTGGGGGCGGCACCATCTGTCCTTCAACAACATGTGGGTTGTACATCAACCTTGGGAAGGCACGACTGTTCGCTTGATCCCAATCAGACTCATAACCTTCGAACTGCTCCAGCGTGCCGATGAACGGATTCTTAGGCTGCATCCCCAAAACCTCAACTTTTGCCGTAATCGCGTAATTCTTGACGCGTGCAGGTTCCTTCGCGTTGCGGATTATCCCGCTACGGGTGACTTTTCCTTGAATGTCGATCTCTTCGCCAATCACCTCAACAATCGGTATCCACTTGCCAAGCCATGCATTTGTTTCAAGAATCTCAACACCAGTGATCTTGTGCCATACCACGCGAGAACATTCTGATTCGCGCTCGTTGATGATTTCCGTTTTTCCATCAGTGATTGCTTCCTTGATCTCTGGTGCTAGATCGTCATAAAACCCAACGTGCCCGGTATCCAGTTGAACAAGCCGCTTCGTTTCATATTCCATCGTGAAATACTCAGCGATGCGAATCTTGTCCTTCGTGAACCATTCGCGGTAATCGTCGCCGACGCCCTTTTCCTGCCAGGGATACTGATTAGCCTTCGGCCATTTCTCCTTGAACTCACTGCGATCCATCATGTCGGTGATGAATCCGAACTTCGCGTCTGCCCCATCTGGTTCCTGTCTGCTGTCATCCAGAAACACGGTGAATGGATTGCGGATGCGTCGAATCACCAGAACTTGCTCAAAGCCGGCTTCTTTCGCGTACTCGGTCAGTATGCGCCAGTACCCAAACCCGATATCAACAGCGGAGGTAATCGCCGTATCGTAAGCAATGTCAGCCTGACAATCGCGTTCAATGGCGTTGATCATGCCGGAATACATCTCTGCGGCTTCTTTGTCGGTCTTGTCGCCTAGCGGGGAGACGTTGATAGCCGGGCGGTTCTGCCGAATGTCGTTCGATACTTGTCGCGTCAGTGTGGGGATTTGATTGATCGTGATCGCTGGCCGACCTTCCTGCTTGCGCTTCTGCAAGTCTCGGTCATCCCATTGTTCGCCAGCCTTGAATTTCAGGTCTTCCAACGCCTTCTTGCGGTTGTCGGTCTCAGCCTCGACGCAGCGCTTGAATCGCTTGATAGCGAGCGCAAGTATCTCTTTCTCGCGCTTCTTGGCATCAGTTTGTTCCTTCTCGCTCATGCTCTCAGGTTCAGGACGGCTCTTGGCCTGCTCAGGTACGCGAGTCTCGCCGGGAGGCAGTTTGTTTTGCCCCGGCACGATCTCAGGCATTCCTATGCCGTCACCGTCCTTGATATTCTTTGCCATCACTGCTCCAGTTGTAGGATTGCGGCGCCATCCCGGCGCGGCCTATCTGTTGTTTGCTGCATTTCCCTTTGGTATTCTCTCTGCGCCGGCCTTCTTCAGGGATTCCGGCTTGCAACACCTGTAGGATATACCATCGCACAGGAAATCTAGCCAGTCTAACGTTCGATCCTGGAACGGGCTGGTTTCCACGCTATAGATGTTTCCGGCCTCGTCTCTGCCAGTCCATCGGTCATGCCAAAAATCGTATTGCAGCACCACCCAGCCGAATCGCCACATGTCGACTACGGTGTTGTCTAGGACGGTGCGTAGCTTGCTCATTCTACAAACCCAGCCTCGTTCCCCGACTCGATGTGATCCTGAATCCGTTCGAGCGCCTTGCGCCTGCGCTGAATCCACCCAGGCCCCATGTCGATTACCAAGTAATGCTCTCTCGCGTTCTCGTCAAAACCGCTTATCCGACACATGTGCTTGTCGTGGATGATATTCCAGTGCTTGTACTCTGTGTAGTGGGTCATCTCGTGCGACATCTCAATTCCCCATGTAAGTGCCGCTAGATGGGCCACTGCCGCCGCGCTTTGGCAACGGCGCACGAACAATAAATGGTTCGGCAAAGGTTAATCCGAGCGCGTCTGCCGTATCCGGCGATCTGAATCCGCGCTTCTTCATATCCTCTTTCTTCTCCATTTTCAATGCATTGTTGCTATCATACGTGTAACGAATCTGCGTCAAATCAGTCTGCAATTCGTCGCTATCTGGAACTATGGCGGGTTGCGCTTCAAGCCACAGTTTCATCTCCCCCCACATCTCAGCGCGTTTATTCGTGTATTTTACTCCGTCTATTGGCGACGATGCGCTATTTACAGAAACGACTTTGCAGACGGTTTTCGGCACAAGTTCAAGCAACCTATCATAGACACCGGCTCCGAGGCCACCAACGTCTATTGCGCACTGCTGCGCCGCTGTTTCATCGATTGCCTTCTTAACGATCCCAGCGACTTCCATCGTGGACTTTTTTATGTAGCTGCGAATCCAAAGCACTTTTCGTCCTTGCCGCAAGCATAGGGTAGTTCTGTCATCGCCGAATCGCGCCGGATCAACGCCTAGAATCTTTGGTCCGTATGGTTCTGCATGGAATGCTCGGCGTGCAGCAATAACCAGCTCTGGCTTTATGTAGGAATCAAGCCCAGATACCTGGAATGCTTCTGATGCAGTTGCCGGGTATTCCTGCCTGAATAACATCGGGTCTTTCAGTTCAATCATTTTGCTGCGTCGCCATGCCATTTGGCCTAGATCAAGTTTATAGGCACTTTGATATTCGCGTTCCTCATCGTCGAGTGTGAAGGCATCAGCAACCGACTTGCGATATTCCGTCTGCCAGTACCACGGGATGAAGATGGCTATATATTCAGATCGGCCTGATTCTGCGTCTTGCCATTGTTGATGAAAGTAATTGCCAATGCCGTGTGCCGTCCCCTCAAGAACAGACTCCGTGTCTGGCTCATCAGGTATGGCCTGCATAATTCCAGATGCATGCTCCTGGGCATTCGGCCATTGTGCTACCTCTGATCCATGAAAGAATTGAATCGTGGCGCTTCGTCCGACAGCCTTGTTGCCAGCAGTTCCAACTTTGTAACCAGAATCGAGTATGTTGAAATGCAACTCTTTGGCGTTCGCCGCGCTGGTTGACGGCTTTACAGCTTGCGGACAATTTTCGTGGTAACGCGACGTCATTTCAAACAAGTTTGCACTGGCTTCGTCCTCATGCGTCAGGATGTACGCTCGAACTCCCTTCTTATGCGTCACGCGCCAGTAGTATCGACCACCGATGTAAGTAGAGCAACCTTGTTGACGACCTTTCAAGATTATTGCTCTGACCTTGCCAGTTCTCTGGCGCTGCTCTTCTATCTTGTCGTGAATGAACTTTTGCGGTTCGTTGAGGACGAATGGCACGATTGCGCCTGACTTCGTGCGAATCTTTAGACACTTTGCAGCGTAGTGCTGAAAGTCGTCTTTAAGACGCTGACGAATTTTCAGATTTTCTGAGTCGTCCATGCCTTGAACAATACCGTCGTGTTATCAACAATGTCGCTGAAAGTAACGACACTTTCATCTACCGCAAGAATTTCTGCAACTCCGAGCCGCAAATCATTGACTGTATGATTGCCTAAATTTTGTGCAACTGCCTTTTTTTTAAGCACCTCGTCTGCTGTGGCTTTGCGGTAGAGCACCATTATTTCAAATCCTCCAAGTTCTGCTCATGTGTCGTGATGTTCGCATCAATCGGCTGAACCGCCTTGCCATAGCCGCGTTCAATAATAGCCTGTGCGGCTGCTAATCTGTTACGCTCGTTCTCGCCTTCGTTCATGATGTGGTCAAGCACAGCGAGCGCTTCTGGAGCCTTGGCTCAACAAGC
>Ga0302309_10001022_pt1 | contig 27412 bp, 27 predicted proteins | sample III_Palsa_N1_1_FD_200453 | JGI IMG/M metagenome (GOLD analysis project Ga0302309, IMG submission 200453) | Peat permafrost microbial communities from Stordalen Mire near Abisko, Sweden - III_Palsa_N1_1 | ecosystem: Environmental > Terrestrial > Soil > Palsa > Peat permafrost | place: Sweden... | reverse complement strand
ATACTCCGCCAGCACAATTATATTCTCATTAATAGGCATTATTCTTTCGCGGCCATTCAAAAAACCTAATCCTACTACAAATGAAAAGCCCGAAACGATACCGCCCATTTCCTGTATTAATTCGCTGGCGGCGGTAACGGTGCCGCCTGTGGCTAAAAGGTCGTCATGCAGCAGGATGTGCTGGCCGGGCTCAAAGGCATCCGTATGCATTTCGATAGTGGCGGTTCCATATTCTAATTTATAAGCTTTTTGTTTAATGGTATAAGGCAGCTTTCCAGCCTTGCGTACAGGGATAAATGGCACGCCCAACCTTGTTGCCAATGTTAATCCAAATAAAAAGCCGCGGCTCTCAACGCCAGCCACCACGTCAATACGGATACCCTGCAGCTTTTCAACAAATGCATCTACAATAGCTTCGCATAGTTTGGGATCTTTTAAAATGGGGGTAATATCCTTAAAAATTATTCCGGGCTTTGGGAAATCGGGTATATCACGTACGGCTGATTTGATTTGCTGTGCTATCATTTAAAAAACTATATACGGTTCAATTTTACGTAAAATATCTTCATCCAGTATCACAATGTTTTTCATGTCGGCAATAGAACGGTAATCGCCGTGCTGTTTTCGGTACTGGATAACGGCGTTGGTTTGTTTATTGGTGAGGTAGGGGAACTTCCTCAACCCCTCAAAATCTACTTCATTAATTTTTATTTTGGTGATGTGCGCCGGGTTAATGCTTATTTCATTTTGAATTTGCGCGAACTTTGTGGTATCAATACCATAAACTTCTTTTAGCTGGTCTTTATTTAAAAAACCGCCCAGCCGGGTGCGATATTCAATAATGCGTTGCGCAAATGCGGGTCCTATTCCCCTTATTTGCGTTAGTTTGGCCGAATCTGCACTATTAATTTCAATAATTACACCCGATGCCGCTTTGGTTGAAGCATATTCTTCCGCAGGAATATTAATGTAAGGTTCCAGGTGTTTGTAGTCGTCATCAGTTATGCCGTATATCTTTTGCACATCTTCCTTTTTATAAAAATGGCCGCCCTTAGCTTCAAAATGCTTGATGATGCTGATCTGCCGCTCGCTTAGGCCTAATTCTTGCCATTTATCATTCGGCAAATTATTGGGATCAAAGTTAAACATAGCCGGGTGCGGCAGCTTATCATCGGATAGGTTTTCGTTATCATTTGAAGCCGGGTAAATATCCTTAGCTTGCTTCAAAAGCGCCGCGTCTTTCTCAAAATCTTTAAGGTTTATTGTACTATCTTTGTGCAACTGTTGATACCCGTATGGCGCTGCCAAAATCAATAAAATTATAATAACAAGTACTACCATTCCGTTCCATTCTTTTTTGGTGATGGAGAGGTAATTTTTGATGGGTGCTTTCATTGTTATTATTAAATCAACCGTTAAAGTAATATTTATTGCCGGACTGTACAATAGCTACCAACAATCATCATGAAGATCATCACTACCGAAGAGTTTGCAAAAGCAACTAAACTGGATAAGCTGCACATGCCCGGGCTGGCCGCTTTCCTTATGGAGTTGATGAAGATAAACCAGGTTAACAGCCTGTTTGCAGAGGCGCAACCCAAACAGGGCATTGAATTTATTGATGCCATTTTAGAAGGCTGCGGCGTGAAGATTGAATATGACGAGCGCGAGTTAAAAAACATACCCAAAGACGGCGGTTTCATTGCCATTGCCAATCATCCGTATGGCGGTATTGAGGGCATGGTATTGCTCAAGGTACTATTGACTGTGCGCCCTGATGCTAAGCTGATGGCCAATTTCCTGCTGAAAAAAATACCAAACCTTAGCGACTATTTTATAGCCGTAAACCCTTTTGAAAATGTCGACCATTCATCCAGCATCAGCGGGTTGAAAAATACGCTTAGCCTGTTGGCAGAGGGTACGCCTATTGGTATATTCCCTGCCGGTGAGGTGTCCACTTTTAAGATAGATAAACAGGAAGTGACCGACCGCTTATGGCACCCGGTTGTGGGTAAGATCATAGCCAAAGCAAAAGTGCCTGTGGTACCCATCTATTTTCATGGCAACAATGGCTTGCTGTTTAACCTGCTTAGTTTAATACACCCGGCGTTGCGGACGGCTAAGTTGCCGTCGGAATTATTTAATAAGCAGGGCCATACCATAAGGCTGCGCATTGGTAAACCGATTGATGCAGCCGATATAGCTGAAAATAATAAAAGCGACAAGCTGCTTAGTTTTTTACGCGCCAAAACCTATGCTTTAGGCGCGGGTTTGGAGGAAGAGAAGAAAATATTTAACCCGCGTAATTTATTTAAGATAAAAAAACTGCCCGAAGCAATAGTGCGCGAAATAAGGCCGGTTGTGTTAGAAAAGGAAGTCGAATCGCTGCGGGGTGAGTACACTGTTTGGACGGAGAAAAATTACGAAGTATTTATTGTGCCGACATCGGTAATTCCCAATATCATTCGTGAAATAGGGCGGCTTAGGGAGGTAACTTTCAGGGAAGTTGGCGAAGGAACAAATAAACCTACCGACCTGGATGAATATGATATTTACTACCACCACCTTTTTATATGGGATACAGAAGCTAAACGAATAGTGGGTGCATACCGAATTGGCATGGGCGATGAAATATTTTACAGCATCGGAAAAAGCGGGTTTTACATTACCGAACTGTTTAAAATTAAAGAACAGTTTACGCCCATACTGAAAAAGAGCCTGGAGCTTGGCCGTTCGTGGATACGCAAAGAATATCAGCAAAAACCTTTACCGCTGTTTTTACTGTGGAAAGGGATATTAAAGTATTTGATAGATAACCCGCAGTACAGGTACCTTATTGGGCCCGTTAGCATCAGCAATTCGTTTTCTAGGTTTTCTAAATCGCTAATTGTTGATTATATCAACCGTAATCATTTTGACCATGAAATGGCGCAGTATGTAAGGCCGCGAAAAAAATTCAGGGTTGATCTGTCAAGTATTGATACCGACCTGCTAATGGCAGGCGAAGATAGCTTTAAAGGACTAGACAACCTGATATCCGAAGTGGAAACCCGTAACATGAAAGTGCCGGTATTGCTTCGGCAATACATAGCCCTCAATGCAAAGATTATCTGCTTCAATATCGACCCTAAGTTTGCCGATTGCCTGGACGGTTTCCTGGTTTTAGACCTTGAAAAAGTACCACAGGATATTTTAGAGAAACTTGGAAAAAACCTGTAGTTTAATACAACACCAGCGTCTGCACCCTGTCGGGCCCTACCGAAAGGTATTTTACCGGCACACCTAATTCGGCCTCTAAAAAACCGATATATGATTTTAATGCTGCTGGTATTTGATTAGGTTCTGTTATCCCGGTCAGATCTTCTTTCCAGCCATCAATTTCCTTTAAAACAGGTTTGGCATCAACCGAGCATATATCATAAGGCATATAGTCGATAGTTTCGCCTAAGTAGTTGTAATGGGTACAGGCATAAATTTTATCAAAACCGCTTAACACATCAGCTTTGGTCATTACCAATTGGGTAACGCCGTTTAGCATTATCGCGTATTTTAAAGCGGGCAGGTCTATCCAGCCTGTGCGGCGTGGCCTGCCGGTGGTAGCGCCAAATTCATGGCCTATTTGCCGAAGTTCTTCGCCAAGTTCATTGTCCAGTTCGGTTGGGAACGGTCCGCCGCCAACACGGGTGCAATAGGCTTTAAAAATGCCTATTACATCACCTATTTTATTTGGCGCTATACCCAGGCCTGTGCATGCACCTGCCGTAGTTGTATTTGATGAAGTTACAAAAGGGTAGGAGCCAAAGTCAATATCCAGCATAGTGCCCTGGGCACCTTCGGCTAAAACTTTTTTGCCTTGTTTAATATAATCATTTACCAGGTGTTCTGAATCAACCAGCTCAAATTGCTTTATCAGCTCAATAGCTTCAAAAAACGCGGCTTCACGTTCAGAAAAATCAGCTACCTCGCCGTATAATGCCTGTAGCATTGAGGTGTGTTTATCAGTCAGTTTTTGGTAACGGGCCTTAAAATCAGGCAGCGTAATATCGCCGATACGTAAACCATTGCGCCCGGTTTTATCCATGTAAGTCGGGCCAATGCCTTTTAGGGTTGAACCAATTTTGCCTTCGCCCATTTTCTTTTCAGAGGCAGCATCAAGTAATTGGTGGGTAGGTAATATCAGGTGGGCTTTTTTGGCTATCACCAAATTCTTTTTGGCTAACAGGTCGTGCCCGGCGTCTTTAAGCTTGTCTATTTCGCGTTTCAGGGTAATGGGGTCTATCACTACGCCGTTGCCGATCAGGTTAAGCGTGTTTGCAAAAAATATACCTGATGGTATGGTGTTCAGCACAAACTTTTTGCCGTCAAACTCAAGCGTATGCCCCGCATTCGGGCCACCCTGGAAACGGGCTATCAGGTCGTAACCCGCGCTCAGTACATCAACAATTTTTCCCTTACCCTCGTCGCCCCACTGGAGGCCTAATAAAACGTCAACAGCCATTAATTTTTATTTTGAATATATTTTTATCCTTTCTTTTCAGCATTAATTCTTTCTTGCTGAAGCATACGGATATAATTTTTTATTTCAGTCGATATTCTATTCTTTACAATATCCCAACTCTCCAACCCCAAAATTTCAGACTCTTTATCTTCCAATTCGACAGTTTTAAAATCTGAAAGTGATTTTAATGTACCAGCAAGATCGTAATTAGGATAATTTTTTGAATGAAAGCCAATCAACTCAACAAATGTATAAACATTTAATAATTCAAACAGGTCATAATAATCTTTCTTAGAAATACTGGATGTGGCAGATTTGAGTTTCATTGCCGCAAAGTCTTCCAACTCTGGTTCACTAACATTAAAAGTGTTGTTAAAAAGGCCAGACATGTGGGTTCAATTGCTTGAATTGGTAAGATCTGAAATCTTCTAATTTTAAATCAAATAAAGTACAGGCAAATGACATAGTACGATTCATTAAATATCTTCTATTTAACAGGGCATCTTTTATCTTGTCATCGCCGTAGAAATTTAGAACTGAAATAATATCATTAAGTGTTCCCCGGTCAAAAACCTTATCTATTACATGCGCGGCATTCTTCTCATAGTCGATCTTATCCATATCAACATCCCAAAATGCTTGTTTACTTAAAACCGGTTTATCCATTTCCTTAAATTCTTCTGTCGCAAAAACCTGCCTTTAGTTTTTCACAATTTCCGTACAGGTTTAATGAGTGGTGCTTTATTTCAAATTTTAGCAGGCCGCCCATCATGCTTTGTATCTGCTGTATACGCGGATCGCAAAACTCCGCTACCTTGCCGCAGTCAAGGCAAATAATATGGTCGTGCTGCTTGTAGCCGTATGATTTTTCAAACTGGGCCATGTTTTTGCCAAACTGGTGCTTGGTAACCAGGTCGCATGATACTAAAAGTTCTAATGTATTATATACTGTGGCACGGCTAACACGGTATTTTTTATTCTTCATGTGGATGTATAACGATTCCACATCAAAATGATCGCTGCGTGAATATATTTCTTCGAGTATAGCAAAGCGTTCGGGTGTTTTCCGCAAGCTCTTGTTTTCTAAATAAGCTTCAAAAATTTTTTTAACCAATGCTATGGTGTCGGCTGTGGGCATGTTTTTGTTGTTATTATATTCAAAGGTATTAATTTTTTAAAGAGTCAAGAATCAAGTGCCAAGAATCAAGAATATAATCCATCCTGGTTCTTGAATCCTGGCCCCTGATTCTATCTTACGACACTTTCTCAACCTCCGCATCAAACCTGCTTACGCCGGTTACGCCGTTTACTGTTTTTAACCGTTTTATCAGGTTATCTAAGTGCTGGGTGTCATTAACATATACCATAATAGAGCCTTCAAAAATACCGTTATCGCTATCAACTGTTATTGACCGCATATTTACTTTAAAATCATGCGAAATAACGGTAGTTAATTTGTTTATCAGGCCCACATCGTCAATCCCTGTAATTCTTAGCCCGGTTAAAAATGCCAGTTCCTGCTGGTTTGTCCAGCGGGCTTTTACAATACGGTAACCGTAATTGGCCATTAATTTTGCGGCATTGGGGCAATTGGTACGGTGTATTTTTATGCCATCGCTAACGGTAACAAACCCAAAAACATCATCGCCGGGGATAGGGTTACAGCAGTTAGCCAGCTTATAATCTATCTTTTGCAAGTCCTCGCCAATAAGCAGCATATCGGTGTCCTTCGCCTTAATACTCCGCATCAGGCTTTGAACCTGGTCGGGATCTATTTTATCCTGTGGCTTGTTTTCAATCACCTTTTCTGATGCCTGGTATTCCTTCAGGTCCTTCATATCAACAAGGCCTTTGGCTACATTATAAAACAGGTCCTGTGTTGATTGCAGCTTAAAATAATAGCTTAACTTATGTATGTTTTCAGAGTTGTAGGTTATCTTTAATGATTTCAGCTTACGCTCAAGTATCTCTTTACCATCCTCGGCAATTTTACGTTTTTCCTCTTTTAAAGCCGATTTGATCTTGGCTTTCGCTTTCGCGGTAACCACAAAGCTTAGCCAGTCTTCTTTAGGGGTTTGCTTGCTTGAAGTAATTACTTCTACCTGGTCGCCGTTTTGCAGTTTATAGCTTAACGGCACCAGCTTATGGTTAACCTTAGCGCCAATACAACTTGCCCCCACATCAGTATGTATCTCAAAGGCAAAATCGAGCGCGGTAGCGTTTAAAGGTAGCTGTATCAATGCGCCTTTGGGGGTGAAAATAAATATCTCGTCAGAGAACAAGTTCATCTTAAAATCATCCAGGAACTCCAGCGCGTTTGAATCGGGGTTCTTCAGCATATCGCGTACTTTTTGTACCCATTGGTCCAACCCGCTGCTGTCGGTTGACGATTCCTTATATTTCCAATGCGCTGCAAAACCTTTTTCGGCAATCTCATTCATGCGGGTGGTGCGTATCTGCACTTCAACCCATTGCCCGCGCGGCCCCATTACTGTAGTATGCAATGATTCATAACCATTGGCTTTAGGCGACGATATCCAGTCGCGCAGCCTATCAGGGTTGGGCCGGTAAAGGTCGGTAACTATAGAGTAGGCCTTCCAGCAATCGGCCTTTTCATTTTCGGGCGTGCTATCCAATATTATCCTGATAGCAAAAAGATCATATACTTCTTCAAAGGGTATGGCCTTTTTCTTCATCTTGTTCCAGATGGAATGTATAGATTTTGGCCTCCCGAAAATATCTGACATTAGATCCTGACCTTCCAGTACTTTTTTTACCGGCTCAATAAAGTCACGGATAAATTTTTCACGCTCGGCCTTTTTCTCGTTTAGCTTATTTTTGATGAACTGGTAGGTTTCGCCTTCCATGTATTTCATAGAAAGATCTTCCAGTTCGGATTTTATCGCATACAAACCTAACCGGTGCGCCAGGGGAGCATACAGGTAAACGGTTTCTGAGGATAGTTTAAGCTGCTTATCGCGCGGCATAAACTCCATAGTGCGCATATTGTGCAGGCGGTCGGCCAGTTTTATCAGTATAACGCGCACATCATCTGCCAGGGTAAGCAGCATTTTTCTGAAATTCTCGGCCTGTAAGGAGCTGTTGGTATCAAATACGCCCGATATTTTGGTCAAGCCGTCGATAATTTTGGCTACTTTTTTACCAAATTCGCGTTCAATATCATCCAGTGTTATATCGGTATCCTCTACCACATCATGCAATAACGCGCACACAATGGATGTTGTACCTAACCCAATTTCTTCGGCGGCTATCTGGGCAACGGCTATAGGGTGGTATATATAAGGCTCGCCAGATTTGCGGCGCATATCTTTATGGCTTTCCAGCGCCATATCAAAAGCCTTGCGTATCATGCGTTTATCGCCTTTTTGCAGGGTTGATTTGCTGGCGCGCAGCAAAGCACGATACCTTTTTAATATCTCTGTCTTTTCAACTTCAAGGTCAATTACTAATTCTTTCATGTTCTATCCCAACCGGCAATGTATCATTAACATTACAATAAAAATTTTAATTGCATGTTATTATAAAATACAATGAAAAATTGCATTATTTTTGTAATAAGTAAAATTATGAAATTTATTGGTTTAATCTTACTGTATTGTTGTTGTGCGCTGGGTACGTTGAAGGCCCAAACGCAACCTCCATACCCAAAAGAGGGCAAAAATGATACCATTAAAACCCTGGCCGCAAATGTTGACGGTGAGATGATACCGTGGGTAATTACACGGGAGATAAATATAACAGATACACGCATATTTAAGAGCAAGGAAGATAAAGATGCCTATAACCGGCTGCGGTATAATGTTTATAAGGTAATACCTTATGCACATTTTGCAGGTTCGAGGTACAGACAGTTAGAGCGCGATTTGGCTTTAACCGGCGATAAGAAAAAACAAAAAGTACTGGTTGCCACCTGCGAAAACCAGATAAAAGACATGTTTAAAAAGGAGGTCGAAAATCTGACAATTAGTCAGGGTGAAGTTTTGATCAAATTGATAGACAGGGAAACCAATAATACCAGCTATGATTTGGTTAAAGAATTAAAAGGCGGTTTCAGTGCGTTCCTGCTACAGTCGGCCGCCCGGATTTTTGGTCATAATTTAAAAGAAACTTACGACAGGGACGAACAGCGCGATATTGAGCAAATACTTCAGCAGGCAGGCTACGATTCCTATAATAATTAATAATGGTTGATAAAAGCATCTACCGGTTTAACGTTCAAAAGTTAAACGGTGAGGATATAAGTTTATCTAAATACAAGGATAAAGTTCTTTTAATTGTTAATACCGCTTCTCAATGCGGCTTTACGCCACAGCTTAAAGAGCTGGCGACTTTAAAAAACGAATTTGCAGGAAAAGATTTTGAAATATTAGCGTTCCCTTCAAATGATTTTGGCGGGCAGGAGCCGTTGGATGGCGAAGCAATAGGCCAGTTTTGCGAAAGTTATGGTGCCAATTATCCTGTTTTTGAAAAAATAAGGGTGCGGGGCCCGTATGCTGATGCTTTGTACCAGTTTTTTGCAAATAAAAAAGAGAATGGTGTATTTAGCTCTGTTCCGAGGTGGAACTTTCATAAATTTTTAATAAACAGGTCTGGCGTGGTAACCGATTTTTTCTATCCTTTCACCAAGCCAACTTCTTCAAAAATCAGAAAAAAGATAACGCGTTTATTAGCCAAGGATAATTGATCAGTATGCTTAAATTAGATATTTTAGTTTTACCCGTTCACCCTGATGATGCTGAATTAGGTTGTGCAGGCACTATTTTAAAACATATAGCGCTTGGTAAAAAGGCAGGTATTGCTGATCTGACCCACGGCGAATTAGGCACAAGGGGGTCGGCCGAGATACGGGCGCAGGAAGCCGCTGCATCTTCGAAGATATTAGGATTGGTGGTACGTGAAAACTTAGGCCTGCCCGATGGGTTTATTGAAAACACAAAAGAACATCAACTGAAAGTTATTGAAGCTATCCGTAAGTATCAGCCAAAAATAGTTATAACAAATGCCTATCATGATCGCCATCCTGACCATGGCCGGGCAAGCGAACTGGTGGAAACCTCCGCGTTTTTGTCAGGTTTAAGAAAAATTGAAACTTATAGCGACGGGAAGCAACAAGAAGCCTGGCGGCCTGAACTGGTGCTGCATTTTATACAGGACGAATATATTAAGCCAGATATTTTAATTGATATTACCGATAACTGGGACAAGAAGATTGAAAGCATCAATGCGTTTGGCTCGCAATTTTTTAATCCTGACTGGGAAAATGAACCTCAAACTTATATCTCATCACCCGAATTTATACAGGTAATTGAAGCCAGGGCACGTGAGTTTGGAAAAGCTATTAACGTTAAATATGCCGAAGGCTTTACGTGCCGGAAGATATTGGGGGTGAATAGTTTGTTTGACCTTGCGTAAAATGGCAATGCAGCGTAGAGACGCGATGCATCGCGTCTCTACGCTACGCCCTTACATATTCAAAACGATTGTTGATATCATTTCTCTCTCTTCGCAACTTATTTTCTTTAGCCAGCTTTAATAATATGCCCGATAACTCAGAAGTTTTAAAATCAGAGTTGTAATTATCCTTGCAAAAATCGGCTATAGACGATATGGATTGAGGTGCAACAAAAAACTCGGACGAAAGCAATTGGTTCAATATTTTGGTTGCTCCCGGTTTTTTACGGTTTGACGAAAAGGGGTAATTTTCACTATCGTAGTCCGCCCGCTTGCGGCCTTTTTTATTTAATTCATAGCCATCAATTTCGCCTCTTTCAGATTCCATCATGGCATCAAACAATTTGTCGATAATTTTAACTTGTACAGCTTCGGACTTAAATGAATTAACAACTTCTGAAATTTCAATCAGTTGTTTTTTTAATTTTTCTATATGTTTACTCATGATTGCTAATTGATTATTATTTAGCAGAAATTAATATATAACAAGGTATAATATTGGAGTAATACCTTAACGATTTTAAAAAATAGTTATATTAATTTGGATAGTGAACTAACGGCAAACATACGATTATGGTATATATACTTGATGCCTAAATCACTTATTTAATACCTAAAATAAGTGGTTGTAGCAACATTATTACATTTTTATAGCGTTGATGATATTTTTTCGAGAATTGTTAGCCCCTCGTCAATATGATTTTCATCGATAATAAGCGCCGGCCTGAAACGGATTGTATGTTCACCGCATCCCAGGAACATTACATTTTGTTTCAAACCTTTGCGGATAAACTTATCGCGGGTAACTGTATCTGGGAAATCAAAGGCGGTTAATAACCCTTTACCACGCACGTTGCTTATGACAGGGTATTTTTCAGCAATTTTTATTAATTCATTCTGCAAATATTTACCGGTTTTTGCCGCCTTATTGCAAAGATCATCTTCTTCAATTATCTCCATGATCTTTGATGACCGTACCATATCAACCAAACTACCGCCCCATGTTGAATTGATGCGCGACGGCACTTTAAATACATTATTTTCAATCTCGTCAACCCTGCGGCCTGCCAATATGCCGCAAACCTGCATTTTTTTCCCAAAGGCTATAACGTCGGGCCGGGCGTTTTCTCCAAAATGTTCATGGCACCAAAACTTGCCGGTAAGGCCCACCCCTGTTTGTATCTCGTCATAGATCAGCAATGCCTCATTTTCATCGGCCAGTATGCGCAGTTGTTCGGCAAATTCCCTGCGTATATGGTTATCGCCGCCTTCAGATTGTACAGGTTCTATAATAATGGCGCATATATCATCCTTATTTTCGGCGAACGCCTTTTTTATCTGCGCCATTGACATTTCTTCCCTCATTACCAAATCGGCATGATTGCCTGCGTTTTGAGGGAAATTTATTTGGGGTGTTGAAACGCGCGGCCAGTCAAATTTGGCATACCATTTGGTTTTAACCGGCTGGGTGTTAGTCAAACTCATGGTATAGCCAGAGCGCCCATGAAAAGCGTGTTCAAAATGCAACACCTTAAATCCTTTTTCTGTTTTGTAACCTTTGGCGAAGTTTTTTTGAACCTTCCAGTCCATTGCCACTTTTAGCGCGTTTTCAATAGCCAATGAACCGCCTGCGATAAAAAAAGCATGGGGTAAGTATTCGGGAATGCCCACGCGGTCAAACGTTTCTACAAATTGCGCGTATTGTGTGGTATATATATCAGAATTTGACGGGTTGGTTAAGGCGGCAAGCATCAGGCTCTTTTTGAACGCTTCATCGTTCAGCATTTTAGGATGGTTATAACCCAGCGGTACCGAAGCAAAGCACGTAAAAAAGTCAAGCAGTGTACGTTTGTTCCTGGAATCATAGATATATACGCCGTTACTTTTCTCCATATCAAAGGTAAGGTCGAAACCATCAGCAAGGACATGTTTATTAATGGTTTCTTGTACATTTTCCGGGGCTACATTAAGGTTATACATAGGAAATGGGTTTGTTCAAATTTACAAAAAACCGCTTAAAAATAAAATTTAAGCGGTTTTTGAACCGATATGAGAAAAAGTAACTTTAAATGAACTAAACCTAATTTTCAGACTAAAATTGATTTTGGTATGAAAGAAAATGTGTCCCGCACGTGCGGGATGCGGATATGTCCCGCACGTGCGGGATGCAAATAATGAATTAATGCATCGTATTTCCTCCATCGACATATTATTTATATCTTCAATAATTAATGAAAATAATTACCTGGAATTGTAATATGGCTTTCCGTAAAAAGGCCGGTCTTATTTTAGCTCATCAGCCCGGTATTTTAATAGTGCCTGAGTGTGAATGCCCGGATAATTTAATATTTGATATAGAAACGCGCAAGCCAACAGATATTTTATGGTTTGGTAAAAATAAGCATAAGGGGCTTGCCATATTTTCATACGGCAAGCATCGGTTTAAGGTTTTAGATGACCATAACCCCAACCTGCAAATGATCATCCCCATCTCGGTAACCGGCGGCGAGTTTGATTTTAACCTGTTTGCCATCTGGGCCAATAATCCAAATGACCCTGAGGGGCAATATGTTGAACAGGTTTGGAAGGCCATTCACCATTATGATGAACTGTTAACGGCAAAACCTGCAATACTTATCGGCGATTTTAACAGCAATACCATATGGGACAGGCCCAGCCGGGCGGGCGATCATTCAAATGTTGTAAAATATTTGGCCGACCGGGACATTATAAGCGCTTATCATTTACATTACCGCCAAATACAGGGGGAAGAACAACACCCCACATTTTATTTATACCGTCATAAAGACAAACCCTATCATTTAGATTATTGTTTTGTTTCGTCAGCGATTGCCGAACAAATTCAATCAGTTGAAGTGGGTGAGCATGAATTTTGGGCAAAATATAGTGATCATGTGCCGGTGATGGTAACCCTGAATTAATACCATAATTAAAACATCTCATCTGCATATTCGCACATCTGCACATTAAAACCTGGCTTTCATCCCCAACAACCCCCAAATGCCGCCACTATGTATCGTCAATATTCTGCTGCCGGGTTTAAAGTAGCCTTTTGCTGCCAGGTCATACATGGCATATAACATTTTACCCGTATAAATGGGTTCAATTAATATCCCGGTTTTAGCAACAAAGTTTTTTACAAAAGCTATCAACTCATCAGTTGTTTTGCCGTATCCCCCAAAATGATAACCGGTATGCAGGTGATAATTTGCGGGTACGGTTAAAAACTTGCCTATTTCATCAGCCATAAAGTCGCCACTTTTTAAAACCGGTACGGCATGAAATTCTGTAGGGAGACGATTATTATTTATTCCATTAATAATTCCGGCGGCTGTAGTGCCTGTTCCGCAGGCGCAAAAAATATGGTCGTAGGTTTCAGTTAGTTCATTAACCAATTCGCTGCATCCTTTTGCCCCTTCGGGCGATGCGCCGCCTTCGTCAATAAAAAAAGCATCATTATCACCGGCAAAATGTTGGTTAAACAAGGCTTGCTTATCGCGGTAGCTTTCACGATCAGTAAATAATAAATTCATGCCATGCAAACTGCAAAGAAACAATGTATCGTTTTCAACTTGTTCGCCGCGTACTATGCCAGTTGATCTGAACCCGAATTTTGCAGCCGCCGCAGCGGTGGCTAATAAATGATTAGAATAAGCGCCGCCAAATGTTACAAGGTGGGTTTTATTTGCTGCTTGCGCATTTTTTAGCAAATATTTTAACTTCCGCCATTTATTGCCCGATATGATGGGATGTATCAGGTCATCACGTTTTATAAATACTTTTAAGTCCTGGTCATTAAACAAGGTATCATTAATTTGATGAACGGGACTGTAAATTTCTAAATCAAAGCTCATTAGCATACCTTTAAAAAATTACACTGCCGCTTGCAGTAAAGGTGTTATAGCTTACTGAGCTTTGCAGGTCGGATACACTGTAAGAAGCGCCAATACGAAACTTGTTAATGTTTACCTGGAAACCCAGGTTTACGCCTAATCCATTTACTGCAAAATCGTTTTTGTTAAAGATGTCCATCCTGAGGGGAAGGTAATAATATTGGCCCTGGTTATAAAGGTACGGGTAATTACCTATCGCGTTAGCATTATACCGGGTAATGTTATACCCTACTGCTAAAAACGGTATAACAAAACCGATCTTATCAGACATTATTACCTGCCCAACATAGCTGTCAAATAGCCCCTTTAAATATTGATTTGAAAAATTAGTATTTAGGTTACCAAAACCTGTAGCTATAGGTATGTTTGAGACCGGCTGAACGCTAAGCGGCATATCAAGCGTTAAATGCGTATAGCCAAATAATACAGCAAGTTTAAATGGTATGTTTGCCTCATCGTCGTCCATAATATCTTTCAAAACATTATGCTTTATCCCCGCGCCGATCATCGAGTATTTCCCGAAATTGTCTCCCATGTCAACGGTAGGTGTCCCTCGTATAATAATATCTGTATTTTTTGTTAAGCCAAAAGTTAGCTGAACTTGCTCGGTCCGCACTGATGATCCTTGCCCTTTGGGCAGCGTAAACTGATCAACAAGCGTCCCGTTGTTATAGAGATTATATACCGGCCCAACTGTAGCGCCGCCTCCAATTGTGGGGCTAACTGTTTTATTAGGATTGGCCGGAGTTAACGCCAGGAGCCCTATGGTTGACGCATCAAAGGTTCTATCGGTATTTGGAATAGGGGTAACAGAAAAGTTGAAACGCAGGTCAAAAGTAAAATGGTCGTTGATCGTTGCCGTATTGGTCCATCCGCCAATCATATTGGCCCCTATGGCTTTAAATAGCGGTGTGCTATAGTTATCTATCAAATGATATTCATCCGACGCTGTGGATATAAACAATTGATTAATGCCGGTTTGAGCAGCCGACTTTAATACCGTGACTGTTAAAACACATAAAGTAATCAGAAAGCGATGTTTTGACATAGTGACACTCGGTTTAAATAAAATATTCGTGTTTAATAAAAACCTTTAGTCCCTGTTCATCAAATTAATAACACGTTAATTTGATGAACAGGATCAAAGATATTTAAATCAATATCCATTCAATACGTTTAGAAACCTAAACCAATACCACCGTTAACAGACTGGTATTGGCCGGGGCTGTATGAAGCGTAAATACGAAATATCAGTAAATTTAACTGAAAGCCTATATCGGTACGCATGCCGTTTATACTGTTTTCAGTAATGTGTACCGGATTGCTAACAGAAGTATAAAATCCCTGGGTTGAACTGATGGGATAGTTGCCTAATGCTGCAAAATCGGTACTGGCAGTTTGGTAACCAACAGACAGGAACGGGGTAAAGAAAAGCAATCTTTTGGAGATAATGGCCTGTACGTTTGTTCCGCTAAAAGTTCCCTGGATATGCTGGTTTGAAAAATCTGTTTGTGAGCCGGGTGCAGGAGCTGTGCCGCTGCTTGGGTTTACAGTAAGAGGTACATTATAATTAATACGGTTATAATTTACAGCAACAGCCAGATCAAACGGTTTTGGCGTGCCTTTTTTTGCAAAATCCTGTATAATATCATGTTTGATACCAAAGCCGGTCATGCTAACTGAGCCCGAATTGCTGCCAATATTAATGGTAGGCGTAGTGCGCAGGGTTACATCAGTATTCAGTCCTATTCCCAGGGTAAACTGAACGTTTGGTGCCGGAACGTATTGGGTAACACCATTAGGCATACTAAAAGAGCCGATTTTATTACCGTTATCATCTTTGATGTCCATTAACGGGGTTGCGCCGCTGGTGCTGCCGCCAAAAGTTGGTGCAAGTTTTGTTGGCGAAGCCGGGTCCACTGCCAGATGGTTGGATAACCCAATTGCCGTTACATCAAAAGTTTGAGCGCTGGTTGGCACCTGGGCAACGTTAGCCGTAACACGGATGTCGAAATGCAAAAATTTCTTGGGTTTGGCAGTATTGTTCCATCCGCTGTTTAGGCCTATACCAAAACCCTTAAATAACGGTTCGGCAAAGTTTTGAAGAAGCTTTGTAGCATCTGCCGGGCTGGATTGGATCAGTTGGCTAAAACCACTTCCGCCGCCGCTACTGTTGTTGTTTTGAGCACTTACACCAAGTGCTGCGCTCATTAAAATCAATGTGATAATTAGAGAGTAGATTTTTTTCATGTTAAATTAATTTAGGTTATCAATTTTTCTGAATATAAAAGTAATATATATTACTTATTAAATATCAATATTTTATAAACTAAATTATTAGCCGGATTTTAGTATTAAAAACAACTATTTTTGCACCGATGGTACAAGAACCCGAATTATACGAGCAAGATGAACAGGATTTGTATGAACATTTACGCGTAATAGTTGATAAGGGACAGTCATTATTACGTATAGACAAGTTTTTAATGCACCGTGTTGAAAACGCGTCGCGCAATAGGGTGCAAAATGCCATTGAACTGGGTAATGTGCTGGTAAATGATAAAACCGTAAAGGCAAGTTACCGGGTTAAGCCGCTGGATGTTATCTCGGTTGTGTTGCCCCATCCGCCGCGCGATACCGAAGTATATCCCGAAGATCTGCCTATAAATATTATTTATGAAGATGATGATGTGCTGGTAGTAAACAAAGCGGCAGGTATGGTGGTGCATCCAGGCTATAATAATTATACTGGTACATTGGTAAATGCGCTGGTGTATCATTTTCAGCAACTACCCACGCTGCCCGGTAATGATGGCAGGCCGGGGCTGGTACATCGCATAGATAAAGATACTTCCGGCCTATTGCTGATTAGTAAAAACGAACGGTCAATGACCTGGCTGGCCCGCCAATTTTTTGAACATACCATTACCCGCAAATATATGGCATTGGTTTGGGGCGATTTAGAACAGGATGGAACAGTTACGGGTTATATTGGCCGCAGTATAAACGACAGGCGTGTAATGTCAATTTATGATGATCCCGATAAGGGGAAATGGTCGGTAACGCACTATAAGGTATTGGAACGGTTGAATTACGTTACGTTGATAGAATGCGAACTGGAAACCGGCCGTACACACCAGATACGCGCGCACATGAAACATATTGGTCACCCGTTATTCAGCGACGCGATGTATGGCGGCGATAAAATTTTAAAGGGCACGGTTTTTACCAAGTACAAGCAATTTATTGAGAACTGCTTTGAGATAATGCCCCGGCAGGCATTGCATGCGCAAACATTGGGCTTTTTACATCCGACGTTGAAAAAGAGATTATTTTTTGAAGCGCCTTTGCCAGAAGACTTTGCATCGGTTTTACAAAAATGGCGTAAATATGTTGGCACAACTGCCGAACAAAAAGGTGAACTTAGCGCTTAACACGGCATGACACTAAACTTCATCAACTTTAACGGGCAAATACTTCCATCGGACAGCAAATTACTGACCGTAGCTAACCGTGCATTCAAATATGGGGACGGCTTATTTGAAAGTATGCGGCTGCTGAAAGGCCAGCTTAAGTTTGCCGACCAACACGCCGACCGTTTGCAGCGCGGTATGAAAGCGTTAAAAATTGACGGCTATTCGCAAATGGATGCCTGGTTTTTAAAGGACATGGTGGAGCAGTTGGCTATACGCAATAAGGCCAAACATGGCCGTTTGCGCCTGACGGTTTACCGCGACTCGGAAGGACTGTATACACCCACCCGAAATGCAGTGGGCTATTGCCTTGAATTAACCCCGGTTGATGAGCCGCGTTATTTTTTAAATCCCAAAGGATTGATAGTGGATATTTTTACGGATTTGCCCAAGCCGACTAATTACCTGTCGAACATTAAAACCTGCAATGCGCTTATTTATGTAATGGCAGCCATATTTAAAGCGCAAAACAATTTGGATGAAGTTTTTTTATTAAACCAAAACGGCTTTTTATGCGAGGCGGGCAGCGCCAATGTATTTGTGTACTATCAAAACCATTTATATACCCCTGCATTAAGCGAGGGCTGTGTAGAAGGGGTAATGCGACAAGTGGTTATCAACCTGGCTAAAAAGATAAATATCCCCGTTACCGAGGCCCAGATAAACCCCGAAATTCTATATGAGGCCGATGAGGTTTTTGTAACCAACGCGAGCCGGGGCATACAATGTGTAATGGGCTACGGCGTTAGGCGCTATTTTAATAAGATAAGCAAGGTGCTGATGGATGAGTTGAATAAAGTGTAATGCTCAATTAACTATAACTTCCTGTTTTCTAATCGTATCCAATATCGCATCCCAAAGCGCAATACGTACTGTTAATGCTTCCTTTACCGCTATAGTAGCTTCTTCCCATTTATCATCATCATCCCCGCAAAGGTTGGCCGTCATTTGGTAGGCTAATTGCGAATGATGGCCGCCATCAACTTCGATATGCCGCTCCAGGTAATAAAGCAAGGTATCTACTTTACCGGGTAATTGGTTATTCAGCTCTTTTACCATGCTGATAAACATATCCGGTATCAAATCTTCGCGCCCAAAAGTAAAGACAGCAGCTTGTATATAATCTTTCCCGGTTTCAATAACATCAAAAGTATATTGAACAAATTTACGGGCAGCCGCAGGTATATTGGCTATAGCTAAAGCTTCATCAATGGTATTACCGGCACTTAGTTCTTTAAATAAACTGGTTATACCATTAGCTTTACAGCCTGCTTGCTGCATCGCTTTTAAATATAATTCAAAATGGCTTACACGGTTGCCGAGCTCATCAACATCACTTTCCTCGCCGGTTACAATTTCGTTGATGAGATAGCGTGTATCAGCATTACCAACAGGCATCCACGGCAGGGTGGTACAGGTTAAACTTTGTTGTAATGATTTTAACAGCGACATGAAATCCCAAACGGCAAATACGTGGTGCTCCATAAAAACGCCCAGTTCATTAATAGATTGGATATTTTCATAAAGACTATGCGCTGTTAGTTGACTGCGTAAGGATTCAATTTGTTTTTTTAAAACCTCAATTCGTTGGTTGCTGTTCATCTGCGGGTTATTGACCGGCAAAAGTAACGCTATGCGGCGAAAAACAGAACCAATTAATTTTTTTGACTTACAACTTACAGAAGCTTCTACAACTTCACCCCCCTCAAAAAGTCCCCGATACTCATTCGCTTTTTGCCCTCTAACTGCACATCAGTTACGCTGATAAAACCATCTTTGGCGGCAAATTTAAGGTAGGTTTTGTTGTCGGTTAAAAAGCCGCCGGGTTGTATGGCGGGGTGGGTTTGGTGCAGTTCAGCTTTAAAAATTTTAAATGTTTTATCATTTAGTGTGGTGTAGGCTGTGGGGATGGGGCTTAATCCGCGTATTAAATTATATACTTCCAACGCGGGCTTATTCCAGTCGATATTAAAAAGTTCCTTGTAGAGTTTTGGAGCTGATCTTAATTCGGTCTCCGTTAAAATATCAGATTGCGGATGTTCGTTATACCGGCCGCTCTCAACCGCTTTAACGGTTTTTACCAATAGGCCCGCGCCTTTGTTCATTAAACGGTCATGCAGTTCGCCGGCGGTTTCATGGCCAGTTAGGGTTATTTTTTCGGTGAACAGTATATCACCGGTATCAATTTCATGTTTCAGGAAAAAGGTGGTGACACCGCTTTCCGTTTCGCCATTTATTAAAACCCAGTTTATGGGTGCCGCCCCGCGGTATTGGGGCAATAATGAGGCATGTAAATTTATTGTGCCTTTTGCTGGCATTGTCCAAACTGCTTCGGGCAGCATACGGAACGCCACTACTACCTGCAAATCGGCTTGCAATGATTTTAGTTCTTCTAAAAACGCCGGGTCTTTTAAATTATCGGGCTGCAAAACCCTTAAACCATTGGCAACGGCATATTGCTTAACAGCCGATTCGCTAACCTTTTGCCCCCGGCCGGCGGGTTTATCAGGCGCGGTTATTACGCCCACAATATCACTGCCTGCCTTAATTAATTCATCTAACGATGCTACAGCAAACTGGGGCGTACCCATAAATACAATTCTCATATTATCCGGTGTTTTGTATCAAAGTTAAATCGGTTTTACCCCATCCTCCTCCTTCCCCTATCCCGATAGCTATCGGGATTAGGGGAAGGTATCGCACAAGCCCCACATTTTACAGTTTTGGAGATTAAAATCTTCCGAAAGGTAGTTTAAATCTTAAAAACGATTTCCCTGGTGTTTTGTATCAAAGTCAAATTTGCAAAAATTGTTTTTTATAGCGCGTAACCTTACTGTCAACTTTATTGGTACAGCAAGTATTTAAGCCTGATTGCCTTAAAATTGCTTAAAGCGGGTTCCCAGCTATCGCGTATTTCTTGTTCGGACTTTCCGGCTTCAATTTGTTTTCTAAGCACGTTCGTTCCGGCAAGGCTTGTAAAATAGGCAGTAAAAAAATGCGCTTTATCCGGGTATGCTTTATATAATTCTATCAGCCACGATAAATTCAGCTTGCCGGTTTTTCTTAGCGCGGAAGTATCGTAATTTTCCAGGTCGATACCATAGCAAACCTGGTTTTTTTGCGGAGGGTCTTCACTCATCCCGGCAATGCTTACCGGTGTGAATGCGTAAGTATATTTTCCTTTTAATGACGGATGACCAACCACCTGGAAAGGAAATAAGGTACCACGCCCAACACTTAAACTTGTCCCCTCGAACAGGCATAAGCTTGGATAAAGTAATATAGATTGTGCAGTGTTTAAATTGGGCGATGGGTTTACAGGTAATACATAAGGTGATGAATGTGTGTAATTTGCCACTTTAATTATCTTTAATTTGCATTGCATGCGATTTTTAAGCCAGCCCTCGCCGTTTATCATTTGGGCATATTCGGCTACTGTCATGCCGTGGGTTATTGGTACGGGGTGCATCCCGACAAACGAATGATAAGCCGTATCCAGCACCGGACCGTCTACCGAATAACCATTAGGGTTGGGACGGTCTAATATCAATAGCTCTATATTGTTTTCGGCACAGGCCTCCATTACATAATGCAGGGTTGATATATAGGTATAAAAACGTGCGCCTACGTCCTGTACATCAAATATCATCAAGTCAATTCCCTGTAAGTCTGCAGGCGTTGGTTTAAAATGCTTACCGTATAAGGATATTACCGGCAAACCTGTTTTTGGATCAACACTATCATCAACCTTAGCGCCATTGCTGGCATTGCCCCTGAAACCATGCTCGGGCCCGAATATCTTTTTTACAGCTATACCCAATTTTAGCAGGCTGTCAACACTAACCGTAAGGCGGTTACCGATAACCGAAGTTTGGTTAACCACCATGCCTATATTTTTTCCTTTAAGATAGGTGGTATACAGGTTAGTCTGGTCGGCACCGGTGAGTATTTTGTTCTGCGCCGTTGTATTGTAAACAGACAGGCAGACAATGGCGATGAATAATAAAAGAAATCTCGTCTTTATCATATATACTCCCTTTTTACCCTATCCTCCTCCTTCCCCTAATCCCGATAGCTATCGGGAGGAGAAGGTATAGCACAGGCCACTTCATTTACTTATTGTTTCAATAATTAACAGTTTCAACAGCAAAAACCGCATATTTGCGAAGGTACAAAAATCATTCTGCTTTGAGTTTCGCCTCTTTTATAGCCGGTCGTATTACGCTAAAGTCTAACCGCACATTTTCAAAACTGATTGTGCGTATCGCTATTATCGGCATTATGCTGGGGCTTGGCGTAATGATACTTTCGGTTGCCGTTGTACGTGGATTTAAACAGGAGATAACCGAAAAAGTTCGCGGGTTTGACGGTGATATTAAAGTTCTTAAATACGACCTCAATAATTCCTACGAAAATTCATCATTCACTACCGATGATACGCTTTTCAGGGCGGTTCAAAGTAATCCGTTTTTTACCCGGATTATGCCGTTTGCTACCAAGCCGGGTATCATTAAAGCCAATGGCGAGATTGAAGGCGTATTGTTAAAAGGCGTTGATAAAACCTATGACTGGTCGTTTTTTAAAAGAAACCTGGTTGCCGGCAATGTAATTGATTTTAAAGATACCATAACGTCAAAGCAGCAGATCATGATATCAGACGTTATTGCCAGCCGTTTAAAGCTTAAGGTGGGCGATAAACTGTTGATGTACTTTATACAGAACCCATTAGAAAAACGGCGATTTAGAATTGCCGGGATATTCAATACAAGCATTGAAGATATTGATAAAACTTATGTTATCGGCGATCTGTCCCTGATCAAACGGTTAAACCACTGGGATGATCATACCATTGGCGGATACGAGATAAGGGTAGCTGATTTTGACCGACTTAACCTGGACGCTAAAGTTATTGACGACCTGCTGCCATTGCGTTTAAAGGCCTACACCGTTGTTGAAAATTATCCGCTGATATTTGGTTGGCTGCCCTTACTGGACATTAATACGCGTATTATTTTAGGGCTGATGTTGATAGTAGCCGTAATAAACATGATATCGGCATTATTGATCATGATATTGGAGCGTACTGCCATGATAGGTATATTTAAAGCAATGGGCGCGGGCAACTGGAGCATCCAAAAAATATTTTTATACAACGCCGCCTACCTGGTTGGATTGGGAATGTTATTTGGCAACCTGTTTGGTTTGGGGTTTAGCTTATTTCAATCAACAACACATTTCTTTAAACTCGACCCCAGCTCATACTATATGTCGTTTGTGCCTATTCAGCTTAACTGGCCGGATGTAGTTCTGCTCAATATTGGCATCATGGTCATCTGCCTGCTGGTGCTGGTTATACCCTCTTTGCTGGTATCAAGGATATCGCCGGTAAGGGCTATACGGTTTAAATGATGTTTGAATGTGCAGATGTGCAGATGTGTCCCGCACGTGCGGGATGCAGATCAATACACCATATTCACCTGATCTCAAAATATGCGGTAATTTATCCCAAAGCGAAAAAGCCTGCTTTCCGCATTATAATTGTTGCCATCGCTATCCATGTTTTTTTCATAATTGGTTAATCCACGGGCATAACTTGCTGTAACGCCGAACCGTTTATAGGTTGCTGCCAGGCCTAACTTAAGCCGTATATCTTTAGGCGCATCGGGCAATTTATAATCCGTTTGATATACAGCGCCCTTATTTACCATAACACTTGTAAACAATGGCGGCGGGCCTGCATAATTAAATTCATCGGTAATTGTTAGTTTACCCTTATCATAACTGCTGATATTCAACCCAATATCCATACCCGGTAATACATCCAAACTGACATTTTTAATATGTAAGCGATAACCTATATAGGGGCTTAAATTAATAAATTGGTCTTGCAAATAAGTCGCGCCGGTTCCGTTACCGGTAGGCGGCGGTGTATAATATGCTACGGCTGAGGTAAAAGGTAGAAAATAATAATACTGATAATTATAAATATAAATTCCTGTTAAATTTACCTTACTCCTCAATACATCATACCCCGCTTGTAAGCCAAACAGGAAACCGCTTTTTAATACCAATTGCGTTTGCACGCTAAAGCCGTAACTCAGCGCGTTTTCATTACCATAAGGGTTGTTGGTATAGTTAGTTTTACCGTCGGGTGTTTGGTTAAGGTATGAACTATTAGTTGCCGACTGCCCTGAATATTTAAACAGCCCGGAATTGGCCTGTACAGTCACTTCAATTTTCTGGGCGTATAAGCCGATAGCCGGTAAAATGCAAAATAAAGTTAGTAAACATTTTTTCATTTTTTTGAAGATTGAAAATCAAACTTTAAGTTAACCCCGCCTGCGCCAAAACGTATTTGCTGCGACCCCAGCCCATCCAGCGGGTATTTTAAAAAAGGCTCGATAATTAACCGGTTAGTTTTACTTAACGGGTAGCCCATGCCCACCGAAAAATTAAGTGTTTTGGCGAAATAAAAATTGCCGAAGCCATTGGTAGTTGTTTTGGTAAGCGGTTGCTGTGAATAATAAACGTTTGGCGTATTATATTGATAAGTATAAGTTTCGCTGATAAACGCACCTGAACTTAAACCCACCAAAATATAGTTGCTGTTTTTTTGAGGATCAAACTCGTACTTCAAATTTGTGGGGATATCTAAGGCTACCAGTTGGGCGTTATAATTATTATTGGAAGAAGCCAGCACATTATTGGCGTTGGCACCCCCATAGGCAAATGCGGTTGATAAAAAAGCAGGAATACTGGCCTGAATGGATTGGTCGTCAAAATTTAATGTGTTTTGGGTAATAGCCACACCTGTTGAAAGCTTTAAATTTTCAGTAAGCCTGATGTCTGCCGTAACACCTACGCCAATATTTAATTTGGTATCGCTTCCTTTTGCATAATTAAAAAATGTGGCTGCATAAACGCTATACTGCACCGGTTTAGCCGGGCTGCTTTTTTGGGCGGTTTCGTTTTGTTCATGTTCAGTTGACGAATTGTCCTTATTTATAAGAAAAGGATTGGCAGGTTTGCTGACGGATTTAGGAATAACCGCAATTGAGTTTTTATTTATAGCAGAATCATGGGCCACAACTGCGGATTCTTCCGGCTTTATAACAATTGGTTTATTACTTGCAGTTGCTTTATTATCCACTATCAAACTTTCTGCCGGGGAATTATTTGGCGTGGATCCTGGCGCAATGTTTTTATTCGCAGGTTTTATGGGCGCAAGTTTTGGAATTGCTATTGGTGTTAAATTTCTACGGGAAGTATTAGCAGCGATACCAGTTTTGTTGTTATAAGCCCCGCTTGAAGCTGCTTGTTTTTTAACGGGCCGTTGCACTTCATCCACCGGTTTATTTTTATCACGATAGGTCTTTGCGGGTTTGTAAACAAACTTCGCTGGATCATTCTTTTTTAGAATGATCCAGGTGCCAATCCCCAGCGCCAGCAATAAAACCGCCGCCGCTGTGCCAAACCATAACCAAATTATGCCGCGGTCTTTTTTCCTTGCCGGAAATTTCTCCCTGAGCAGCTGCCAGCCTGCATCAGCAGCCGGGTCTTCGAAATTATCGAACACCTCCCTGATGTGGTTGCCTAAATGGTTATCAAACTGCCCGTCCATTGTTTTGCCCTTTTAATATACTTCTCAACCTTTCTTTAGCCCTTGTTAAGTAAACCCGCGATGAACTTGCCGACAGACCAAGCATTTTTGCAATTTCATCATGACTATAGCCATCAACTTCATATAAATTAAAAACGGTTACCTGTACCGGCGGCAACTGCTCCATCAGCTTTAAAATATCCTGCACATTTAAATTCTCAATAACAGTTGCCACGTTACTTATGGCCGAAGCATTTTCCAGCTCGGTGTTTAATTGATATTTAAGCTCTTTTCGCCGCCTGTCAATAGCGGTATTAATAATAATACTGCGCAGCCAGGGCTTAAATGGTTTATCATCAGTATAACTGTTAATTGAGTTGAATATCTTGATAAATGCGTCATTCACTGCTTCAACAGCATCGTCCCGGTTAAAACAATAACGCAGGCTTATACCCATGGCGTAGCCATAGAATAGCTTATACAGCATTTCCTGGTGTTTTAAACTGCCTGTTTTGCAGTGGCGGATGATGACTTCTTCAGCAACGCCCGGGCGTGGATGCATTCAGATTTTTTATAGCAATATTATCTTTTTGTTTTTATCCTTTACGCAGCAAAGGGTTTAATTGCTACAATTAAATTGAAAAATTTAAACATTCTGTATGCTTTTGGGTATTATCAACAGGATTATGCGCCCTGCCTGGTCAAAAATTACACTCTGCTAAACTTAGGTCAGTGAGTGCGTTTGATTAAACCAATGCAACATGCACTTACTATCTCAATAAGGAGTACATTGGGCAATCAACTAACCTCTAATCTCCACTTGAACAGGCAGGTTTCCAATAACTGTTTACGGCCAGTAAGAAGGCTTTGTAGATGACCCCCGCAAGGTGCAGTCTGCACATGCAGGTGGTTCATAACCGCTGCCGTCAGTACCCGTCGCCGCTATTATTTCGGGTTTTAACCCCCAAATGGCTGATGCAGGGGGTAATCCTGTGTCCAAATTGCAACTATACTGATTGTAAGGGTCGTTGTCAAAGTAGGCGACGTAGTAGGGCTGCGGCAATTGAGTATACCTGTTAATAAATATCCGGGTTTGGCTAACCGTACCCGCGCTTATATAGCCAATAACCGGTTCGGCAGGGTTATTCACATTCTGTAAATTCCCTATTGAGGCGGATGGTTGTGCATCAAATATGCTCCCTAATTGCTCCGTGTTTTTTTTTAGCAACGTCCAGTATTCATATGCGTCTGTTGTTAATGCATATTGTTTAACAAGTATGCTATATTCCCAACTTAATTTTTCGGATGAGATGGGGATAAAGGTAATAGGCTCATTTAAAGCAATATCCTGGTTGCTAAGGGTAGCGGTTGACGCTAATAAAACCGACGCATTACTGTCATACCCCCAGCAATGATGGTTTTGCTGGGCAGGAGTACGCGGCACAAGCGTTACCCCATTGTAAATTGCAGATGATGTTGCAAAAGTATAGAACTCCCACGTTTCGTAATAATCCCAGCGGAAATACTTTGTGCTGTTTTTAGCATCTTGCGTATTTATGCTCACATGCAGGCCATCGCCCTGCGCCTGCCATATAACACTATCAATTGGCGGCGCTATACTGGTTTGCACAAAATTAGAAGTATAAGTATTACCATTAGAAGTTTTTATGCGCACCCGGTATTGATTGGCCGCGCTTAAATTATAGTTGGGGCCGCCGTAAACGCCATTGCCCAATTCGCTTAAAGGATAGCTGCCCCCGGTATTGCTTTCAATGCTTATTATTGCCTTTAGCTCGGGGTGAACGGTTGATGCGCTCATTACCCCTACCGTGCGGCTTAAGTTGATATAGGTAGAATCAGAAATATTGATAAAACCCTCAACCACTAAATAGTTGTTTACCGCAGTTATTGGTGCAGGGGTGTAGGGGGTTTTGCAGGTGGTTAAGCTTATTACCGCTATAATGTATAAAATATATTTAAACCATTTTTTCATATAATTCGATAGTATACACTTAGCCAATGCAATATACTAATTAATAACTAACCTATTGCCAAAAGGCAGGTTTAACATTTGTCCCCCGCAGGGTGCAATCCGCACATGGTGGTTGTGCACCGCTGTGGCTGCCTTTTGGTTGAAAATGGTTGAGGTCAACTGTATCAACCACATCAATGGGTATTTGAACCACATGGGGATAGTTAGCAATAAAATAATCATATTCAGCATATTCCAATACTATTGTAGGATCTTTTGGATCTAACCTACAGATCGGAATGGTATCCAAAGCACAGGCGTATTTATTATAGGGCGTATTATTTAAATAATCGCTAATATAACTTCTGGGCAAGTCGGTATAGTTGAAATATATCCTTTTTTGGCTGACAGAACAGGCACTCATAAAACCTATAACAATTTCATTAGGACTGTTGACATTATGTATATTACCTATTGATGCCG